>Ga0214544_1002788_pt1 | contig 36540 bp, 21 predicted proteins | sample CNSS3metaG_FD_160074 | JGI IMG/M metagenome (GOLD analysis project Ga0214544, IMG submission 160074) | Root nodule microbial communities from cowpea collected in UCLA plant growth center, Los Angeles, California, USA - CNSS3 | ecosystem: Host-associated > Plants > Roots > Nodule | place: USA...
GGGCGCTGATGGGCAGACGTTAAATTTGTCCAGTTATTTACAAAACTGCCACCGGTCATTTTTTACGTGGGTCTTCTTTTGAGCAGACGTTAAACAGGTGACGTTGAAGGCCTTTTTTGTGTTAGTGAAGTTATTTGATGTTGGTCTATGGGAACATATAAGAACTAACTAAGGTGATTTACCGTAAAAACTATATTTGGCCTTATAGTGGTAAGATAAATGAGTCTTCCTATCAACCTTCTATAGGAGCTGATATCAGAAAGTGGATTGCCAGTAGTAACTCCTAGCTTGCTTTAGTGATCCATAGGTGTCGTGACTGCCTTACAACAAAGGAGACTAGCATATGATAATAGTTTTGGGGCATATTTGTGTTGGTTAACTAATGTGCCTTTGGAGGATCTTGCAATTTCTAAACCCAAGAAGAACTTGGCTTCTCCAAGATCATTAATGTGAAACTGGACATGAAGATATTTCTTAACATTGTTGATCTCAAAGATGTCATCTCCTACTAGCAATACATCATCAACATATATTAGTAAAGTTGTGAAGGATTTTATTGTCTTCTTGGTATATAGGGTAGGATAAGCTTGACTTTGAGAATAACCAAGAACTTACAGAGCATGTGAAATAGTAGTGAACCGTTGCCAACTAGCTTGCTTTAACCCATAAAGACATTTATTTAATAAACATACTTGCTTAGGTTTTGAAGTTGACAAACCTTGAGGTAGAGCCATATAAATTTCCTCTTCTACATTTGCATATAGGAAAACATTATTCATGATAGGAACCCACTCACGGTAATGTATATATACATAAAAAACAAATCCAAGGCAATAAAACTAGATTGACAATATCAAGGCTAAAAATAAGGTAATGACATTGTAACAAAAGCCAAAATAATTAGAAATCAATTTGGAAATCAATTTGCCTACGTGTATTATTGTCACTTCCCCTTTCAAGTAACCACGACCACCCCTTCTTGTGTTGTCATTCATCTCAACAAGACACCTTTGTCTGACCTTCCATTATAAAGACTCTCGATATAAGGACTCGTCTAAGTCGGTCATCAAGACTAAACATCAATCCTCATACCACTTATGTGTTTTTGAGAGAGGATCATTAGGGAGAGTCAACACTTATGAGACAAGAGCACAACCCGCACAAAAAAGATTGACACCACTTCCAATCCAAAACCTTAAGACAATGTGTTATGAGTCTTCATCCTTATATGATGTTCAACTTCCTCATTTAAAGCATATTGAAGTCCAATATCATTGGGTACAAATGCATTAGAGAAAATACATTCTAACGAGAGTGGGTCATATATGATAATAAAGATCTTACATGAAAAAAAACTGTTATCTGCAAGGAGAAAGTTAATTTAGTTGACTATGACATCGATCAATTAATGGGAGAAAATTTGTCAAGTAAAATGAGTTACCAATTTAATAAGCCTACATTGATGTAATTAGGAAAACAAACAAAAAAATGTATTTTGTGGGCTCTCGTCCCATGATGCAATTTAAAATTATGCATTCTTTACATCATGTTTTTAAGAGAAAAAAAAAAGAATGGAAGACAAAGAGACAAAATTTATGGGTGTTTTCGGTGAGAAAATAAAATAAGCCACAGGTGAGTGAAGAAAAAGAAGAAGAAAAGAGTAACCAGATTATCTTGTGAAAACCAATGCACAGAAGCTAGTTTGGAGGAAACGTTTTATTTTACATCTTATATATTGGGGTTCTCTCTATTGCTTAGTGAAGTACCCATTGGGATTTTCTTGTATTATTATCCACTTAGTTAGATGAAATTTTTTTTTTTTTATAATTAGAAGTTTCAAGAGAACTTATAGTATATACATCAATTATTTTAGTGAATTAGGTCTCCTGAAATTTTCCTCTATATCAAGGTTTTGCCGCTTTAAAAAATGTTGATGCTTATTTTCTCTCCTATATATTTAGTGCATTTCATTATTTTGCATAATTCCCGCTTATTATTTGTTATATTTGTTATCCCCACAACAACAATAATTATTACTATTATTATTTATTATTATTATAAAAATAATTGTTATAACATTATTTTCTTAAGAGAATTTAAGAGCATCGCTAATCTTATATTTAAGATTTTGAATTTCATATCAGAAGGTCTTTTATTCTTTTATTACTTTTCAGTTCTGTTTGACAACTTTAGCCACATGCTAATTTTTGTTGTTGTTTTAGTCATAAGCATCTATTATGAAATTTATAAGAAACTTTTACTTAAAAACTTGTAGAATTTATTATTTCTACTAATCTAATTAAATAAAAATAAGTTTTTTAAAATCTTGCACCCTTATATTTTACATGTGCTATAATCTTAGAATAAAATTACAAAAAAGTTCCTACTGAACATCATTTATTCATTCTTTGTTAAGTTTACAACATCAGATTCCAATTCTATACTTGTAGTGATGATTTACTAACGAAAAAAAAAAACCAATTATCTATTAAACTTATTTTATGACTGAAAATAAACTAATTTTTCATACTTTAGACTCTAAGATATGTAAGGCGAAAAAGGATAATGAAACCAAAAATACCGAAAGAACTTGTTGACCACTCAAAAGTAAAAACCTAAACCATTAATTATCATGGTTCAACTTCAAAATTTCAAATCTCCTTCTTTCCCAGCTAAACCCCATTTTGTAGTATTAGTTCAAAGAGATAGGAGTTTAAGAAAAGCTTTAAGATTGAGGACTCTAAATTTCTTTTACTCAATTTTTGGAAGAATTTCTCTTAGAAGAATGGAAAAAATGGAAAAAGAGTGACAGAGTGTCCTTTTTTTTTGTTGAAAGAATAATTAAAGATTTCTAGTGGCACCCTCTCGATTATTTCTAAACTCACATTCACTCTCGTTGCTTTTATTATTCTATTTTTCAGCCCATCCACTCGATGCCCATAAATTTGTTTACTACCTATTCAATCTATATAAAACACATACACTATATTACACATATCAATAAATAAACTAAAACTTAAAGATAAATTAAATTTAATTATCAAATATAAATTGATAGCGCACACTTATACCATATATTAAAACATAGAAGCAAATCATATGTGGATGTTTAATTATTTTGAAAGAGAAAAAAATGTTGATCAATATTACGAAATATAAATACACTTTCTTTTTTTAAGAAATATGTATTTTGGTGTTTAAGATAAATTATTAAACGCTAATGACGATAATGACATGATTATCAAAATTAGCTATTGCTTATTAGTCACCTTCACCTTAGAATTTGAAATGAAAAGAAAAATGTTATCGAGAGGTTTGTTCATAGTTGCTCACCTATTCCTTTACACTAAAATAAACTAAAGTTTAACATATATTAATTTCATGAGATGAAAATGCAATTTTCTGAAATGAGAAAAAAGAGTTGGCGTTTGGTAGCATACACATAGTAAAGAGTAAAAAAAATCACTGTTATGATAATTAGATATCCTATAATTAAAAAAAAAAAGACAAATCTTTAATAATCTATTAATTATCGTTACAGTTGGTTTGTTTTTCTATTAAAATTTAAAATTTACTTGTATAACTCATATTTTATTAAATACATGAACTCTAAATTATAAATGTGATAGTAAGAGTATTAAGTTTTTTCTATTTAAAAATTAATTGCAACCTAATTGTGATAATTTATATAAGGTTCTCCGAAGGAAAACATTGAAGCTAATATAATATGATACAGTAAGTTTTTCCCATTTCAAAGCTAATTGTGATAAAATAGGTTCTACTAAACGTTGAAGCTAATATAACGCTATATAAGTTTTAAAAGTAAATGTTCATGATTTGTCTTGATAGATAAAAGAATTTATTCATTAATTTTTAAAGTAACCGATTTCAAAGTTATTTAAATTGATTAGTCAACGTTATATTAAAATATTTGGTATATTGATTTATTTTATTATATTAGAAATTAAACATAATATTTTTTAGTATAAAAATTAACAACAAATTTAAAAAACAAAAATAATAATTCAAGTCCTTAAAATTTTAGAAGTAGAGAATTTACTCGGATGAAAGAAAACGGAAATTAGTTTTCTGCTGCAACATAAAGCAGTATACATAATATCTCTCAATCAGTAGTTTTGCAGTGTAAAGTAAAAGCAATAGAAACAACGAAGAAGAAGAAGAAGAAAGGAGAAAAACAATTGCAATTTCAGTGATTTTATACCTTCATGTGCTCCGGGAAATGCTATTCATGCAACGAAGATGAATGCATATATCCTGCAACACTGAATCAAATTAAACTTTTATAAAATTCTGAATCTGGACTAACTATTCCGTTGATTTACATCTCAAACCGCCGAGAGCCATCGAAACATTTCACCAATTTCATCCCCTAAACGGTTGGCTTCCGCATCGTAATCTCCACCCTGAACGACGTCGCTTCGGCGGCTACTCCCAGTGAAGAACCTTCCAGAACTTCGAAACGACATCGTATTCGAAAGACGATCAACGTAATCCTTCAACCAGCCACTACTATTGCAACTTCCTCCACGCGCTACCTCACCAGCCAAGCTCCGCAGAGAATCTGCCGCAGCCTCCACCGCAGCGCCGTCATGTTTCTCGCTAGAAACGCTTCTCTGGATGGCATAACCGAACGCAACCTCAACCTCAACCTCAGCCGCAGCCTCCTCGTCGATGAAATACTCGAACGCACCAACCGAATAGGACCTCCCGCGCGTTTCCTGGCCAGCCGCCGCTCCACGGCGGTCGCTGCTGCTGATGTTCCCTATCTCAAGCCGAAAGCTCTCGCCGCCGCCGGCGGACGACGAGTGGAAGACCTTAGCGAGGTCAGACTCCGACGCGCTGACGGCGGATCGGCAGAGCGGACACGTGAGGTTCGATTGGAGCCACGTGTCGATGCATTCAGCGTGGAACGCGTGGCAGCAGAGAGGTAGCAAGCGGAGAAGGTCGTGCTGCTCGAACTTCGACAAGCACACGGCGCAGTCCTCGCCGCCGCCGGATGCGGCGGAGCGTCGCGTCACGGAGGAGAAGGAGAACGCCGGTAGAGAGCCGACGATAGAAGGCGTAGCGGTGTCCGACGATATCGGATTCCCGGACGAGAATAATGAAGCGGATGAGGGAGAGATACGATGGAGGAAACGGTTACGGTAACGGAGAAGGAAATAAAGAGCTAGCGAAACGGTAACGGCGAGGAGGAGGAGCGTGAGGGCTAGGAGAGTGATGTGTGATGGCGATGATAGGTGGTTGCTTGGTGGAGAAGTAGTGTGTGTGTATCCGACGACGTTGAGAGAAGAAGCGGAATTGGAAGAAGCCATTGTGTGTTACGGTTTGTGAGGAGAAGAATGGTGGCATGTAATGTGTTTCTGTTACGTGTTTGGTTTTGTTTGTGTCGTGGAGAATAACGCAGAGAGAGAGAGAGAGAGAGAGAGAAAGAGGAGGTGTTGGTTGTGGTTGTAGTGGTAAAGTTGGTGAAGGGTGATGGCATTGGTGTGTTGTGGTTTGTGAGCAGGTTGTGTAGGAGGTTTGTGTTTGGATTGGAGGCTGAGTCTTTGTCCTTTTCCCCAAAGTGGCCTCATCCTATATTTGCTCATTTCCTTCTACCATATCATTGCTCCTATTTTCTTACTTTTTCTTCACTTTTTCCCCCACTAGTTTGTTGTAACATTTAAAGCTATTTATATCATTCATTAAAAAATTTAATTCTGCTTAGTTAAAAAGTTATACAGTGAAGTGGCTCAATTTTCTTTTGTTTTGTTTTTTTCGTGCTTCTGTTGCAAAGAAACAGTAATTGTGTCTGATATTGCAATATATTATATATTTGTAGAACAAAACCTATACTTCTTCTAATATATTCGAGGTTAAATATTAAGATTAAGACTAAGATGTGTATTAATATAACAAATAAATAAACTACAATAATATTTCCTGAGTTTTTTTTTTCAGATTATACTTTTCACTTCTCTCTTTTACTGTTATAATAATCTTCTTTATTACGAGTGTAACTATTAAGTTTTCGGAATTTAAGAAAACACATGTTAGTGTAAAAATAAGTCACAATGTAATGCTTTAAAAATAAATGATTTTTTTTGAAGAATTTTTAAGAAAATAAATATATTTATATAGTTAAAAAACGTCAAAGTCACAATGTAATTTAATTTAAAAAAAGACTATAATAAGGTAGTTAATATTTTTTATTAATGTATTCATGTTTTTCATCTATAATATATTTTTTTATCTCTATCTTTTCCATCATTTCATGCATGTCTTTCTGTATTGAAAAAGGTAGTCTTACGCTGATACCCATCAAATTTTCTGAACATAGATAGTTAATATCGTCTTCAAATTTTCTGAACACAGATAATTAAAAGTTTCACGTAAAAAGAAACGTATGTGTAAATTATAAATTTATATGTTGTAGTTGACTAAATATTTGTACATTACGAATGGAAATGATACGTATTATATTAATTGTTCCACTGATGTAAATTAAATAAATATTAGAACAGTTCTAAAAGATAAATCAATTAAGATGGGTGAAAAAAATACATATTACATCTATCTCTAACCGATGTAATATGTATTTTTTTTTTTAATTTGTATTTTTTGAAAGCTCATACTACACTGGTTTTTCTACTTAACGGATGTAAAAACTCTATGAGAATTATAAGTATTAATTGGCACTTTCTTTAAGTAAATCTCATATAAACAAACATTATTATATATGTTGTTGATTCACATGTCTTTTTTCAAGGATTTGGATGGGACAAGATAATACAAAACTATGAACGGAGAAATTTATAAAAAAAAATGTTATAGTTGGATAAAATAATTCAATTTGTAAGTGATTAAATTCGGGTACCAGCTACCATTACACTGCATGTTTCTTGGCAAGGTTATGTTTAATTCATTACTTAACATCATTGTTGACATGAATCACAAAATACTGAGAACTCAAATGAAGCTAACCTAGGTTGAATAGTTAAGAAAAAATATATAGGATCAAACTTAATAATTAATGTTAAAGCTAATAGATTCACATATTCAATATAACACTGTTTTTGTAACTTAATTTATACAAACATGAATTATTTGATGCATTAATTGTTTTGTCTTTTTAAAATTTGTTCACTTGAATATCTTAATTGAGAAAAAAGATTTTAATTGAGAAAACTTTTAAAAATCAATTCATCTGATCTTGGTTTAACAAAACCTACCTATATTCCTGACGATAATAACAAACTAGAGGTAAATAATAATGGAAGGAGGAAAGTAACATAAAAATAAATTTACTTGAAAAATTCATCCGATGATCCAAATTGGGAATCATTCTTCCTTTTCTTTCTCACTTTATCTCTTTTTTCATCTCTTTTCTTTTGCTCCCCTTTCCTTTTTCTCAATAGTCATGTTCTATATATATGGCAAAATTTTATTTCTGTTAAAAATATAAATGTGATTTAAGTCCCACGTTAAAAGAAAATAAAAAAATTGAGCATAATAAAAAATGAAAATCCATAAATTTATTATCTTAAGATTTTTTGGATTAGAGATGATGTCTTTTAAATTAAAAATGATATCAATATTTTATGTGTAAGCCGAACTCATATCTCATCTTTTGATATCAAAAGTGCAAGATAATTCTTTTTTAGAGAAAATACATTAATTAATTCAGATTAATATTGAGAGAAAAAGATAATTAAAGTCAATAAAATTCTGTCTTAGACCATACTTTTATGAAAGTGATATAATGAACCTTAACCAAATGTAAATATTTATGTAGTGTGACAATTTTAATGTATTGATTTCATAAAAATGGTCGTAAGAGTGAACATTTTTAGAATCTCTTGTCCTTCGTATATTACAATCATCAAATAATAAAAAACACTTAACAAATTAAATATTTTTCACAACCACGTAAATAAATTATATTTCACAAAAAAAAAAAAATATATATATATATATATATATATATATATAATCATAAAATGTTATATTTTTAAAAAAAATCTTAAATAACCATCGTATTTTATATATTTAAGACACTTTGTTTTATAATATGTTATTACCTTGTTCTAGAATATTATTAGTCAGAGAAGTTGCTTCAAAAATAACATAAAAATTTTATGAAATCATTTGGTTCTAAGTGATTGTTGAGAATTTTCTATTCAAGTTTACAATTTAGTAAAACTTAATAATTTCTAAAAACTGAATGTAGTTTTTTTATAGATAAATAAAAATAAAAATATTCTCTGTTACTTGTGTAATTTTTTTAAAATTCCCATAAAAAAGTAAAACGAAAAGTTAATAAGAATAAAGAGTTATATAAAAGTTTCAATATATAATAATTATTTAAGTAGAGTAACTCAACAAGTCAAACTTAAGAGTATATTTCCGAGCCCAATTAAACAGATCACAGATCTACGTTTCAATATAAGTGATAAGTTTCTATAAGAGTTCAACAAAGACTTTCAAAACACGGTCTACGAACAATATATACCCAACCCTAAAGTTTAAATTATTCTAGTTGATCCATTCGTACATGTTAAGAGTAAAATCTTGATTGGCCTAACCTATCTTCACTTTTAATATAATATATGCATTCAGTTAATGATATAATCAATATTATAAACTAATAATTTAACATAACCACAATGTTTAAAAATGATTATATCCTATTTAGAAAAAAAACTTTAAAAATATTAATTACTTTCCAAATAAGGTCATTACAAATCAATAAGTATACTAAGAACATTGATTAAATTCAATTAGAAAAAAACTGAAAACCAAATTAAACATTTATTTCGTATTTTATGTTTTTTAATTTTATCCATTTTCAACTCTTAAAGATATTTTGAATGGTTTAATTTACACCCTATTATGCTTTTCTTTTCTCTCTCTCTATTTTCTGAATGCATGATCTGTGAGTATTATAAAAGACAATTTGAATACGGTGTTTATAATATTTCTATGTTAACTATTTCTTAAAAAATATTTCTAATTATAAATTATTTTTCTATTTGATAAATAAAAATTAATATATTATTATTTAATATATTTTTTGAAACTTTAACTTTAGTTAATATTTTGAGAGCGTGTTTGAACTATTTACTTGAATAATCATTAAAATGTTAAAACAATAGCTATAATTTTAATATCAATGATGTCTCTAAAAGTATATTTGTTTACGTTAAATTCATATAAATAGTACTTAATTGTTTAAAAATAATTAATTTTAACACATTTTTCTGATATATATTTATGGAATGTAAGATTAAATATTAATGAATCTGATAACTAATAATATAATATTTTTAACAAACAAAGAAATCTTATTAATATATATTTTAGATGATTTTCTGATTTTCATATCTTAGTTTAACTTATTTTTATAAAACTGAATTATAGTGCGAAGTTTCAATCTACTTACATATGTTAAAATCATAATTTATAGTGAGATTTTGTAACAAGGTAATTATATATATGATAGAGAAAATGAAAAAAAAATTATAAAATAAAAATAAATAGTATTTCCTAAAAGCGGTTTTTGATTTACATCCTTCATTTGTTTTTTTTTTTAATCTAATAGCTTGAGTAAACAAATTTTTATGTTGTTGAGATTAGAAGAAAATTACTTGTAAGAAAGTTATTTCTAGAGTAACTTACTTTTCTCATTTAATGTTGTTAATTATAGATTTCAGTATAACTTTAGTCCTTAAATATAATGTATATATTTTTAATTGTTAATATTTTAACAAATTATAAAAATTGGTCTTCCAAAAACGCAGTTGCTGTTTCAGTCATTTAAAAATAATTCACATTACTTAGTTCTCGTCTACTTAGTATTGTTAATTACTTGGATATGATATAGTGACACATGAAAGTAAGATATTATACATGTTATTTATTTTTTTTGATTTATGTATATAAATTCTTATACTTATTATTAAATCCTTAATTTTGGAAAAATAATTATATATTTATTTCATTCATTTGAGCAATAAAATTTGATTGGAAAAGTGAAGAGATGCAAAAATAATCTTCTCTTTTAATTAACTGAAATGTGATCATAAAGTATGGAAATTATCTTATTGGATTAAGTAGTAAATTCATAACAAATTTATTTATTCTTTAATTCAATTTATATTAGAAATTTTTAAATTTTGTATACTCTTTAATTAAATTTTAAATTTAATATTAATTTTGTTTATTAATTAAGTAGAAAACAAAAATACATAATTTAAACTTTAATTATAATTTGTCTGTTTTTAATTAAACTTTTATTAAAACGTTTCAAATGTTTATATTTTTATTCAATGACATTAATTTTTTTTTACATTATTGAATTAATTTATAATTTATAATTTAATTAAAAGACAAAGTATGTTTTTTTTTTATAAAAATAATTAGAGTTTTAAACATTTATTACGTGTGCTTTGATTAAATATTTATTTTAAAAGATGAAAATAATAATTATATATTTTAGAAGAGTAATTTTTACATATTTTAAGACAGGCCTAAACAACAGTTAAATTTATTTGACGGAAAATAAGTGTGCACCATGGAACATTATTGAGTAATTGAAATTTGAAAGACTTAAAAATACGATTTTATTTTTTAATTTATTTTTAGGGACACTAAAATCAAGAGTTCATTAATTTCATATGGACTGAAATAATACTTAAGGCGTAAAATTATTTAATTGTCCTCTGTGTTTCTGTGTTTGCTGCGATCTCATCTCCCTCACTCCTGTGTTCTCAGGTCCCATCTCCTCCAATTTCCCTCCCCCATCGAAGTTGACCTTTTATTCCACCATTTCGAATCCCAAGACTCAGGTCTCTCTCTTTCTGTCTCTGCATGTCTTTGTTTTTTCGATCTCTATCATTTCGTATGGATTGCTTCCCTTGTTGTTTCAATTCGATTCGACCTCTGTTTTCCTCAATTAAACCTCTGGATATCCTAATTTGTTGGTAATTAGGTTTTTGGAGATTTTGAAACCGCGCATTTTCACTTTCTGCTACCTGTGACTGCTGAAACGTATATATATTTTATTAGTCTTCAACTGAAATTGAAGCTGCTATGAGTCGTGTGTGTATGTGAGGAAAGGGGAATTAGTTTTTGTGTTGCTGTTTCGATTCGAATTTGATGATTCGTGCTTTTCCATTCGCACATCTGATGCTTTTAGAATCCTCTATGTAGAAACGCAGATTGGGTTTCTGACGAGGGACACTAATTGATAATCTTGATTTCTTAGAATTCTGTCAGGTCTCCTGCCCACAGTAAACGTTATTGGAACCATTTTGAACCTTTTGTGTGGGTTCTGATTCTTGTGTTTTTGTGTGGGTGTTGATTTTTTTTTTCTGATGAAAGACTGGGACTGGGTCTGAAGATTGGGTTGTGAGTAATGAAGAGAAATTTCTTTGCAGGTCTGGTAACTATCGAGGTTGTTGAGTGTAGAAGGGAACGATGGCAGCTTCAGAGGAGAATAGTGCACTGTTCCCAATATTCATTTTGACAATAATGGCCATTCCTATAGTTCCATATACAATAACAAAGTTGTGCCGAGCTGCCTCTAAGAAGTCAAAGAGCATACACTGTCAATGCTCTGAATGCTCGCGGTCGGGGAAGTACCATAAATCGATATTCAAGAGGGTCAGATCATGTTTATTTCATTGTCTTAGATGATTGCTTAGTTATTTACTTGTGGTGTTTAATCTAACTCTGGTATTATGTCTTGTTTCTCATTCTTACTCGTGCTCTTTACCCTTTGATTTTGCAGATTTCGAATGTGTCAACATGTAGTAATATGACGTTGTTACTGCTTTGGGTGATTATGATTATTCTGGTCTATTACATAAAGACCATGAGTCGTGAGGTAAACAATAAATAGGTTAAAATGAATTTAGCTATTCCACTGCATGTTATTTAAGATTAGTATGAGGGATCTTGTATTTGTGCTGTAGCATTTTACTCATTGGTTAAGTGTTCCAACGGTCCACATTTTTGAAATTTTCCCTGTAAATTTTGTGCAGATTGAAATTTTCGACCCATTTAGTATTCTGGGGTTAGAGCCTGGAGCGGCAGAGTCTGAAATAAAGAAAAAGTATAGGAGACTTTCAATTCAATACCATCCAGATAAAAATCCGGATCCAGGTTGAAGGTGTTTCAATTATTTATTTTTGTGTTGTTGCATTCCAAACTCTGATGTTTGCTGGGATGCAGGCTTTCTTCAATTACCCATGTAACTGATATATTTTGACCCCTTTCATTTAGAGGCACACAAGTACTTTGTTGAGTACATTGCCAAGGCTTATCAAGCTCTTACAGATCCAATAGCTCGTGAAAATTATGAAAAATATGGCCATCCTGATGGCCGACAGGTAAAAAACACAAGGTTATGTAAAAATGCTAAGACGCTTTTATCTTTTTGTTTTACACTGTTGAAATATACATGATATTTTATTGCAGGGATTTCAAATGGGCATAGCTCTTCCACAATTCCTGCTAAATATTGATGGGGCATCTGGGGGAATACTTCTGATTTGGATTGTTGGTGTGTGCATTCTCTTGCCACTGGTTATTGCTGTTGTTTATCTCTCCAGATCGTCAAAGTATACTGGCAACTATGTGATGCATCAAACACTTTCCACTTACTATTACCTCATGAAGCCTTCCTTGGCCCCCAGGTCTGTACATTGTTTTTCTGTTAAACTCGGTCGGTCTTCATTTTCATCCATATTATTTGAGGATACAGAGAACTGAATTTTTTGCTGTCAGTCATTAAAATTTTCCATCCATTAGGTTTTGTTGTTGATGTATGCTTTTCTATTTCTTTATATATTTAATTAGCTTGAAGTTCAATTAGAAATATCACCGGTGTTAGTTTGCAAAAGGGTGTTTATATAAAATAAATAAGATTTTAAAACCCCTTTCCGTTTCATACTGAACTTACAAGATTAAATTGTGTTGCAATGTTGATGGAAAATTGGGATTGAAAATATTACTTATCTGAGATTTAAAATAAAACAGTTGGTTATTTTATTTAACCCATTCTAAACTTTAAAGTTTATTATGTGACTTTGTACAGCAAAGTCATGGATGTTTTCATCAAAGCTGCCGAATATATGGAAATTCCAGTTCGTAGAACTGATGATGAACCTCTTCAGAAGCTTTTTATGTTGGTAAGAAGTGAGTTGAATCTTGACCTCAAGAACATCAAGCAGGAACAGGCTAAGTTTTGGAAGCAGCATCCTCCACTAGTTAAGGTATCTTCTTGTATGGCTAAGCCTATTAAAGCTTTCCGTATTTTTTTTTCCTTCTGGGAGCGCAAGTGTCCTATTCTGATCTTTCATTATGAGCCAACATCTTTCACATTTTCTTTCAGACAGAGCTGTTAGTTCAAGCTCAGTTGACCCGTGAATTTGCATCCTTGTCTCCATCTTTACAAAGTGATTTCAGAAGAATTTTAGAAACAGCACCTCGCCTTCTTGAAGAATTAATGAAGGTCTGACATACTATTTCACCTTATTTATCGAAGTATACTTTATGCTGTTAACTTTTAGTAGGGGAATGTTCTCTTTCCCTTTTGGTAGAAGCAAAATAAATTGTATCTAAACACCTTAATCAAACAAACATGTGGAAAATTTTCAGCTTACCTCCCTTATGAGTGAACTGGAAAAAGGTTATATTGTAAAAGGGAACTGATTAGAGCTAATAAATAATTTCATGAGCTGTGTGGTTTTTGTTATTGATGAATAATGTAAAGAATAATGCTGCTACATATGACAACATCATATTCACAAAATCAGTCACGAATGTCTTGGCATCACTTTCTTTGAAAATATCTGAAAACCTAATTAAATGAAAAGATGCAGGCCATATGTTATTTCTCTTAAGCTATTATTTTGTGTTTTTAAAAATAGTTTTGGTAGCTTTTTGTGTTTTCCTTATGCTACTGCAAAAAAGGTATGGAAGTAGGGTAGCGGGTTACTGAGATTTGCAGTACCAAATCTAGATCATAACCTATCATGAAAATGTGCTTATTATACATATTGGTTGGTCGTTGTAATATTTAGTTTTGCTTGTGATGAATCTCTTGTATGATGTATATGATATCCCTCTTTCTGGATTTTAGTCATGAAGCTGTGATATTTGTATTCTGTACATTCTTAATGCTCTACTTTTTTTTTTAAAAGATGGCAGTTATACCCCGAAACGCTCAGGGCCATGGATGGCTGAGGCCTGCAATTGGTGTTGTTGAACTTTCTCAATGTATCATCCAGGTGATGAATCTAATTCGACTTTGCCATATGCAGTTATTTCTCCAATTGCATCTTCTGATATATTCAGTTTTGAAAAATCATGTTTAATATTTACAGAATACTCTCACAATACTGAATACTGTGGGATAGTATTCATTTTATTCTTTATCGTCATTTGTTTGTAAGTTGAGTTGTAATTTTTTGTCATGTCTCTATCCCATGCTCGTTTATAAATGATCTTGAAATGATATAACTTCGGCCACCCCTATACTTCTATCATATAAGGAGAAAAGGAAATACTATTTAACTTACGTTAGTTAAAGTGACAAAGAAAACCACTTTCTAGTATATGCATATAATATATTTCACATTTTCCGTTTTGTCTCTTTTAGACTATAGGAGAAATATCTCAATATCTTGCACACACATTAAGATGACATGTACAGATTTTCTATTTGTCACACCTGGCTAATATGTTTTTTTTTTGTTAAAAGGATTTAAGATGTACCTGTGCTTGTTGAGTAAACCAAAAGTCTTTTTCATTTTTTTCCCTCCAGCATCTTTTGGTTCATATGTGGATGTTTATTGGTGTAACGTCATCTCTTCAAGAACAACACAATTCGATTATGCTACACAAATTTTGCACATATAAATATGTTCTCAGTGTAGTTTGAAAGGATGTCTTATTGGTATAATTTTATGATGTATGCAAATTTGTGGCTCTCATTGTTTTTCTTGTCTTGTAATAGCCAAGCGTTTTAACCAAATATATCATCAATTAATATTTGTTTTCGTTGCTTTTATGTAAAACAACATTTATAGGATGTGCTTTTCATGATTTATTACCTCCTATGCAGGCTGTTCCTCTCAGTGCTAGAAAATCTACTGGTGGATCACCTGAAGGCATTGCACCTTTTCTGCAGTTGCCACACGTTAGTGAGACTATTATTAAGAAGGTGGCCCGCAAGGTATATCAACATTGTGTACCTAATCTTGCCAACCAATTGTAAATGATTGTTTACTCATACTTTCATGGTTTAAAGATATCGGAACATTGGCCCGAGTTAAGATATCAACGAACCTTTTTATACACATTTGTCCAGGGGATCTATCTGTAGCTAATTAGCTACTTGCTTTATCCAATTTAATAGAAGTTTTTTCGTGTCAATGCCAAGTGCTTTCTAGATTGACAAATGGATAGTATTCAAATGAATAAAGTCTACAAAAAAAGAACACGTTGGTGAAATGGTGATTAGTCTTTATTGAGAACTTGAGTAAAGAGTAAATCTTGATATTTATATTTTAGAGGTTTTACAGAATTGAAAATGAAACCATTTACTTTAATTTAGTGTAACTACTTGGAGCTAGATGACAGGAAACCTTTACATCCAATTTTGAAATGCGGCAATATTATTGGATTGGATCCTTCTTTAGTGGCTGAATTACTAATTTGGATTAATGAGTGATCTTTTTTTTTTTAAATGCATAGATGTCTCTGGTGTGCACAATTAGCCCGAAGTTATGTTATACTGTATAGTGACCATTGTTGGTTATTTGAAATTCAAATGTTGAATTTCTTTTTTCTGTTTTTACTTGGTCATTGAATTTCCCAATTGATCCCATCACCTTGAGTGTTTGACTTGCATTTTCCTTCTTGATATGCAGAAGGTGAGAACATTTCAGGAACTTCATGACAAGGACTCTCAGGAGCGAGCTGACCTGCTTATTCAAACAGGTGGCTTATCTTCTGCTGAAGTGCAAGACATTGAGACTGTACTGGACATGATGCCTTCCTTGACACTTGAGGTAACTTGTGAGACCGAAGGTGAAGAGGGTATACAAGAGGGTGACATTGTGACAATCCATGCTTGGATAAATGTTAAAAGGGGCAATGGCCTGATTGGTGCTCTTCCACACGCCCCATACTACCCATTTCAGAAAGAAGAAAATTACTGGTTTTTGCTTGCAGATTCTACTTCAAATAATGTGTGGTTTTCTCAGAAGGTTAGTTTCATGGATGAAGCTGCTGCTCTAACTGCTGCATCTAAGGCAATTGAAGAATCTATGGAGGGGTCAGGAGCAAATGTGAAGGAGACAAGTAGGGCAGTTGCAGAAGCAGTTGAGAAGGTGAAAGGGGGCTCTAGATTGGTATTGGGCAAGTTTCAGGCCCCTTCAGAGGGTAACTACAGTTTGACTTGCTATTGTTTGTGTGATTCTTGGTTGGGCTGTGACAGAAGGACAAATTTGAAGCTCAAAATTTTGAAACGGACTCGGGCTGGCACCAGGGGTGCTGTTTTGGCCGATGAAGGACCTATCACGGAGGATGGAGTTGAGGAGGATGAGGACAATGAGGATGGAGAGTATGATGATGACTATGAGAGTGAGTACAGCGAAGATGAAGAAGATGATCAAAACACAAAAAATAAGCATCAAGCTGCCAATGGCACCGTTACTAAACATGGTCAAGGTGCAGAAAGTTCAGGATCTGATGAAGAATGATAAGTCTTTTCCTAACTTGATAGAACCATAAATTTCTTCTTTTTTCCCTCTTGGATGGTAGAACTATATCAAGTGTAGAAGTTATAGTCTGCGTTGTTCATTTTGTTTATCAGTTGGACTGCATTGATGCTTGGACTTCTGTCGTATTCTAGTTCAGCTGATATCATCGTGATTAAATTGTCATATCATCTGAAAATTTCGAGTATGGTAAATGAGAGTAAGGATATAATTTTGTTTTTACAAGTGTACAACTTCCATTAAATGTTTCATTGAGAAATTTTGGTTGACAGGGTCTTAAATACCATGTGGTTGTTATGTTATTATTTTTAGATTGGTAAAACTAGATAAGGGGTATTTGTTTTTAAACTCTCATTTGTGCCTCATTCACGGTGCCCCGGCGATATTATCAAAATTATACTTATTTAAAATAATTACTCAAATTTCCAACCTGGAAGGCTTTAATTGCGTACCCACCTCCAAGATATTTATACTTTGACATAGTCTCATTATTTGAAATTGAATGCGATTGTTTATTGCATATTAACTCAAACTTTCATATAATCTTTTTATTTGAAATTAAATAAGATTGCTTATTACTTATTAACTCAAATACTAGAAGACAAAATTTATAAGTAAAAGTCAATATTTAAGTATTTGTTTATAAATGAATATATTTTTTGACATTTAGTCTTATTGTTGGAAGTTCAAAATTTTATAGAGGTATATACTATATTAGACTTTGTTTTGGTCTCGATAACTTATTGAAACTCATTCTCAAAGAGCTTACAAAATTGAAAAAAAAAGAAGATTTTGTTCCCTCCTATTTTGTTTAATGCTACTCTCTTTATTGTGCTTAGAATAAAAATGAATAAAAAGAAGTTAAGGGTGAAGGAAAAACCTCTTAAAATCTTGCAAAGTAATGCAGAATGTGGGATTACATATCTGATGTTGGTTATAATTATTTTGGTGTTATAAAAAATAATTTTAATTTAAATAAAACTGCATCTAGAATAAGAGAGATGGGGTTTAAAATAAAATTGTTTCCCGTAAAGAATATACGTGGAAAAACATGTAGGTAGAAGTTAGAGAGTAAGAAATGATGGGTTTGCTTTGAGCAAGAGCTCTAATTAGTATCAACAATGATCATCGTTTATCTCAACAATAACTATAAGTAGGATGGTCGTTAGCCTAACATGGATTGGTGTAGTAACAAAGTTTTTGCTACCACTTTCTTTATAGACAACTGCCACATTTGAACTATGTCTAAAAGTTAAAGGAACAAAATAAAATAAATAAAAATTAACACAACCTAACAATATTTCAAGCTTTTAACTCTAAACAAATATTTTAACTTTTTAACTTTTCCAAGTATCTTCAACATAAAAATATCTTTTAATTAAAATTTGCATCACTGATATATATTCATTGAACTTTTTGAAGAAAAATTAAGGAATAAAATAGGATAAATAACTTATAATATATATGTATATTAGGTTATATAATAAATTGTGGTATTCTAATAATTCAAATATGGATGGAAATGAGTATTGAGAAACGAAAATGATATTTTGACATATATTTTGAACTTACTTTTGACATAGCTGGCGTGTCAATCATTTTTCTTATTTAAAAATTTGTTTCATTTTTATTTTAAAAAACTGAAACATGTGTGGGAGAAGATGGGGAAGAGGTTCAACAAAGAGAACCCATAATTTTCTCATTTGGCAGAGAGAACTGTAACTTGAGAGAAGAGAGAAGCAATGCCTCGCGGCATCATTGAACAGAGAAGTAGGGTCTGAGGTTTGGGTTCTCAACGGCGATGGGTGGTGGTTCGTTTTGACTTTATTCTTTGTTTCACTCTCACAATCACCAATGATTCATTTTCGTTCAATACCATACGTAATTAAAATGTTTGTGGTTGGTTGTTTTGTGGGTGAGTTGTAGGGTTTTTCCATTCTATCGTTGCTGTTGGTGTTTATATCATTTAGGATTTAGGTTTTTTCTGAGTTGAAGATGACGACACTAGAACCACTCTTAACAGAAAAAATATGATAGCAGGACTCACACGATGTGGGGATCTATGTGCAAATAGGTGAGGAGTTGCGTTAAAGTTTTTGTACAAATATTGGACAGTTCTGCAAGTATGAAAAATCATGTTCAATGTACCTAATATGAACCATAAAATGACAATGAAGTCCTCATGAAGAACTAAAAAGTCTGTTAGACCCAATCTTAATGAAAAAAAATATGACAGCGGGAGTTACTGACATGTGGGGAGCCATGTGCAAATAAGTAGGGAGGTGCGTTCAGGTTTTTGTACAAATACTAGACAATCATGTAAATATGAGATAACAACTTCAATATACCTAATGTCAACCACAAAAATCACATTGCAATCCTCATGAAGAATATAAAGCTTCATTGGACCCAATCTTAACGAAAAAAAATATAACAGCAGAAGTCACACACATGTGGGGAATTATGTGCAAATAAGTGGGGAGTTACGTTGAGTTTTTTGTACAAATATTGGATAGTTATGTATTTATGAAACATGTTCAATGTTCTTAATATGGACCACAAAAATGACATTGCAGTCTACATGAAAAACAAAAAAGTTTGTTGGACCCAGTCTTAACGAAAAAAATATGACAAAGGGAATCATAAACATGTGGGGAACCATGTGCAATGACATTCCCTTTGTCATATCTTTTTCGTTAAGACTGGGTCCAACAAACTTTTTTGTTTTTCATGTAGACTGCAATGTCATTTTTGTGGTCCATATTAAGAACATTGAACATGTTTCATAAATACATAACTATCCAATATTTGTACAAAAAACTCAACGTAACTCCCTACTTATTTGCACATAGTTCCCCACATGTGTGTGACTTCTGCTGTTATATTTTTTTTCGTTAAGATTGGGTCCAATGAAGCTTTATGTTCTTCATGAGGATTGCAATGTGATTTTTGTGGTTGACATTAGGTATATTGAAGTTGTTATCTCATATTTACATGATTGTCTAGTATTTGTACAAAAACCTGAACGCACCTCCCTACTTATTTGCACATGGCTTCCCACATGTTAGTGACTCCCGCTGTCATATTTTTTTTCATTAAGATTGGGTCTAACAGACTTTTTAGTTCTTCATAAGGACTTCAATGTCATTTTATGGTTCATATTAGGTACATTGAACATGATGTCTCATACTTGCAGAACTGTCCAATATTTGTACAAAAACTCTAGCGCAACTCCTCACCTATTTGCACATAGATCCCCACATCGTGTGAGTCCTGTTGTCATATTTTTTTCCGTTAAGAGTGGTTCTAGTGTCGTCATCTTCAATTCAGAAAAAACCTAAATCCTAAATGATATCGTGTGACTCCTGCTGTCATATTTTTTTTTTCCGTTAAGAGTGGTTCTAGTGTCGTCATCTTCAACTCAGAAAAAACCTAAATCCTAAATGATATCTACACCAACAACAACGATAGAATGGAAAAACCCTACAACTCACGCACAAAACAACCAACCACAAACATTTCAATTACATATGGCATTTGAACGAAAATGAATCATTGGTGATTGTGGGAGTGAAACAAAGAATAAAGTCAAAACGAACCACCACCCATCGTCGTTGAGAACCTAAACCTCAGACCTTACTTCTCTGTTCAATGACGTCGCGAGACATTACTTCTCTCTTCTCTCAAGTTGCAGTTCTCTCTGCCAAATGAGAAAACTATGGGTTCTCTTTGTTGAACCTCTTCCCCATCTTCTCCAACACGTGTTTCAGTTTCAAAAAAAAAAAAAAACAAATTTTTAAATAAAAAAATGATTGACACGTCACTATGTCAAAATTAAATTTAAAATATATGTCTAAATATAATTTCCGATCGAGAAATGAAAGGACGGATACATTTATATATTTATTTCTGCATATACTTAATTTAAAAAATTATGGATGGAAATGAGTATTGAAAAGTGAAAGGACGTACATATGCATTTATTTGTGCATATTATTATTCTTTTTGTCTTATCGTTAGGTTACAACATGTGGTTTCAAAAGTGTTTTAGTTGATGCAGAGAATACATTTGATAAAACAATAAAAATTAAACTATCATTCTTATTAAAACAAAATATTTAAAAATAATAAAAACTAAATTTTAAAGATTTCAAACTCTTAAAAATTTAAAAACTTTGAAATCCATGTAATTTTTGAACAGAAAGCAAAACAGGAATTTAATTTGCAACATGGCTAGCTGTAGGAGCCATACACATGTAACAGATTACGCCACCCTATAAATGTAGTTTACTTTATCATCCTTGCTCTCCACTCTTTGAAATTAATCCCCCCCATACCCACACCCCCACACACACTGCTTCACTTTCAATGGTGCCGTCTTCCGCCGACCACGGCGGAGACCTTGGCTGCTCCCGGCAAGAAATCAACGGCTTCGCCAATGACCACGCGGAAATGGCCACTCCTTGCACGGCATCGTCGACGCTCGGCTATATCGTCGACGCGGTCCCGGCAAACGAGCGGGAGAAGCTCCGTAGAATCCTAGTTGCGTCCGCAAAGGGTTTCTCGATCGGCGCCGGCATCAAGGGAGGCCTCGCTATCTTCGCGATCATTGCGCGGTTGACGCGGAAAAAGCCGCCTAGGTAAGAAAACCAAAAAAGAAAAGTAATAAATAACAGCTTAGCTTTCTCTCAAGCGCTTTATCGGTAACTATGCGATTCGTTCGTTCAGGAAGGGGATTGTGGTGACGAACAGCGATGCAATTGTCGCCGCTCTGAAGGAAACATTGAGATACGGTCTTTTCCTTGGAACCTTCGCCGGAACGTTCGTGTCCACCGACGAGGTTATCGGTGCTCTGGCTGGTCACCGTAGGCATGTTCTCTTTCTCTCTCTCACTAAAATGCGCGTAGCACTCTTTCGATGTAGGTCTCTGTAGGACTGATTCAAAACTCGGTGTTACGAGTATTGCATGTTAGTGGTTGGTAATTGTGATTTGAGACACGTAATTGAATTAAGCTCCGGTTGGATAAAGTTTCAAATAAGCACTTACTTTTGGTGAGTTGGAATCAATTTATCCTACTTATGTACTTTGCTAAGTTATATCAGAGAACTTTTATGAACGATGAAGTGCATGAGTTGGTTTAAATTAATGGAACAAAGTTCTATTCGTTTATTTCCCCTCTATTTTAAGTTCTTTAAAGCAGGGTCTTAGTATGTTGTGCTTTAAAGTTGTTGTTGTTTGGTTTTGTGGAGTGGAAGTGGTGGTGATTGGGTTTTTGTTGTGGTTCAGGACTGCCAAGTGGAGGGCTCTGGTAGCAGGGGCGGTGGCCGGGTCTTCGATGCTTCTGACAGGGTTAGAAGATCAGCACACGAGTTTGGCGATTTACATTCTCATGCGTGCTGCTGTCTTGGCGTCTCGTTGTGGGATTAAGAGCAAACGGTTTGGAAAAATTTGTAAGCCTCTCACGTGGAAGCACGGTGACATTTTCCTCATGTGTCTCTCCTCCTCACAGATATTGTATGTGATCATGTTAATTACCCTTTCTATATGTTTTTTGGTTAGTTAATTTTTACTGAGGAAATTGTTCTGATCTTACTTTTATGAAATGACTATCCCTGTTTATTCTTTTTTTTAGCTTAGTATCACTTTTTGAGTATGTTATCTAGTCTTTCAAATTTTATGGCCTAGTTTTGTGATTTGTGTAACATAGTCTGTGTTTGACTTGATGACTTAACACAGTTTAAGGTCGCTGGATTGTGTGGATGGATCCAAGTTATTTTGTTCAGTTCATGGATAAAGCATGTATGTACTTAAGTCCAAGTGTGATGCATTACTTTTATTATATAAAAATGGTTATATGCTCACTCCGGGAAAACCTGATCCTGTCCGAGTAACTAATTTGTATAATGTGAGGGGCTGAATAGCTAATCCAGTGGGCCCTCGCTATATATGGACTTTGATTTTAATGCTAAAAAAGTTTGTGACTAGTAATCAGTTTTGTGACTAGATATCCATGGTTTGTGCTGAGAGACTGAAGGTCCGGGGTTACCTTGTCTGGTTGTCTTACAATTGGATATATATGTGCACAATGCTTGTTACAAACCATATGATACATGTGGCCCCATAATAGTCTGGTAAATATAATGTTATTAGACAAATAGGAGAAATAATGAAAGGAACTGAAAAGAAATCTTACTGATAAATCTGTTACCCACCTTAAAATTCCCTTTGGTAACCCTTGAGATTTATGTTATGTCGATGATGCATTAATTTTGATATTCTAAGAAAACTTTGGATGCCACTTAAATTGATGTGAATGAAGATGTTTCATTTTACAGCTACGATACCCTTGATAGTTTCTTTTCTGAGCCATGCTTCTGGAAATTAGACTCTTTGTATCCCTCTTGCCCTCTCCCTACTTTTGTGTTCTAATAATGAATGATAATGGAAAATTTTGGTTTCAGGTCTGCTTATATATTAAAGCAAGACAGTTTACCAGCTTCATATAAATCCTTTCTCAATAAGCATGGTGGAAAGGATCCAGTTATCTTACAAGGTGTAAAAGATATAGCGAGTGGCAAGCCTTTCACTAATTTGGGTGCAATTGAGAAATACTACAAGACCATGGGTGTCAATGTGAAATTAAAACCAGATATGAAAGTCCCATGCTCGGTATGAAATACTGAATACTGTGATTTTTCCTTTTTTTTTTTCTCTATCGATATTTTAATTAGCCTGCAGCAAATAAATAAAGAAAACACAGTTTTTGAGCATTATGTTCATGAGGAAATTTGTCGTTGAATTTGATTGCACCATAACAGTAATTTCAATTTCTTCATTGAGATTGAATTGTAGGAATTCTGGCTCTTACGACAAATGCTAACTCATTTAATTTGTGAAATACAAAGTGAACTGGATTTAATAAATGTCTTCACGTTGGCAAAAATATATAGTTTTTCTTTTCTCTTCTCTTCTAGGCCCTATAAAAAATGCACATCGAGTTTAATGTGACTAATTATATTGATTTTTTTCTTCTGGGTTGTGTTCAACTTTACCTTCCTGTCACCTGAAGCGTTATTTTGAGCCATGCATTCTGGAATCTCACTTTGAACCATGTCATCTAGATCTGTTCAAAATCTAATTGTTAGCCAGGATAGAAATTGTGATTTCTGTCTCTTCTGGCATTTAAAATCAATGATATTTTGCAGATTGTACATGGGAATCAATCATGCACTGGACATATCTTCACTTTTCTCCTTCAAGCTTACCAAAGAGCACTACCTGTTTATCTTCCAGTTTATCTGATACCTGCACTTATAGTTCATAGAAAAGGACTTTTAGAAAGGTGATGATCTAAAAGGAATACACTGCAACCGATTTACTCTTCGCCTGATTCTATGCGGTACTTTTGCAAAACATATTATATCAGGATTAAATTTCTATGAGAGCTATGATAAGTTTTATTGTAGATAGTAGCTTTTTGAAGTGTGTATATTATCAGTAGCATATGTGCTGTTTTTTCTCATGAAAACGGAGTGCTAGCAACACCCTTCATTATGGTTGAAATATATTGAAAACTACAAAATCAGATAGAGAGGCATTAAATGAGAAGAAATGTGTGACTTCCAAGTCAATAATGGTAGTTCAAAAGAGGGTGTTGTCTATTGCCACAATATAAAGATCATACTGTGTCACTTGGTTATACAGATCATCTCTTATTCCCATTGTTAAAATGTGCAGGCCTAGCACAATATTAACCAAGGGTCTTTTGGGCACAGCGAGATCAAGCTTGTTTCTGTCTGTGTATTGTGCTTCTGCTTGGTAAGCATCAGAAAGTTTGTTCTAGCACTACTATATTGTTACTGGTTGTCTTACTACTAAATTTGCTAGTTGAGTTTGATATTTCCAATCATGTTGAAAAATGAAATAACATGCTTCCATGTGGGATATAATATAAGTAGAGCTGTCATATTGCGTTTGCCCCGATGGACAGACCTGAAAAGCCCAGAAAATGGGTTAGTCCAGTTTGTGGCCTAAATTAAATCGGGCCATAGTTTTGCCTAAACCATAGTTATGGTCCAGCTTGTTTTCTAAAATAATAATTATACTTCAAAAAAATAAAATTATTATAGTAAGAATATTAAAAAAGTCTATTAAAACGTGTACTCGTGTTACAATTTATATTTATATATCACATTATTAAATCTAAATTTAAAATTAATTTCATTAATATGACCTAAATTTTAAAAATACATTTTATTTTTAATTTGTTTATATAGAACTATTTTTTTAACTTTTTAAATGGGTCAAAATGGTGGTCCATTGGCCTGACATAAGGCCAGTTTGAACCTAAATATGCAGTCCATTTAGAATATGGGCCGGGCAGGGCAACATGTTTTGCCACCTCTAGATATGAGGGTCAATATGGTCGCATAAAAGTGTTAGTTGAATTGATAAGTTTATTTTGAATACAATTACTGATTAATTAAAGGATCTGTATGTAGTTCTGATAAAACAAACAGATTCAGCTGTATAATGGTGAAACAGATACCAGTATCTAATTAAAATGAGAGTTTCTCCATTGATTTTATTCAGAAGAATTTCTACACCAGCTTCAATTCAAGTTATATGGTTCTGTTGAGAGATGAAATGAGAACACCTGGTTTTAAATACTTATATTTCTTATGTTCATCTGTTTTTGTCTGTGCTATTAGAGAAGTTTTGTAAAAGTAAAACCATTACGTCCAATACGTAGCAATTGGATCCTAGCACTCCCACCATGCTCTCCAGCCTCAACAATCACATGGGCTTGCTCTGCACCAGTCCCAGGCAAACACTTCAATGCTGGTGTCACCACCCCTACTGCTCGATTGCAGTTGAGAGACTTGGGTGAAGGCTTTGATACTAGAGGATAAGAATCTTGAGGAAACCACACTAGAAAAGCAAGCTGCGGTTGTAGTATAGGAGCCCAAAGCCTTATGAACCACATTAGAATCCCATATGTCCAATGTGAGACTCAAATTCCGTATCTTGCAATGGATCTTAACTCATTGTGGTTCTTTCTCAAATGGTTCATGATTGATACCATGTTATGAACCATCTAATGACCTATTAATTGCTGATAGCCCAGCATTAAGTGTACATTTATAATATGGTTAAAATACTTCTTATAGTAAGATTTCGACAAGCTTCCTTCCTTAAAATAGCTTTTAGAGTTCATTTCTAATATTTTATCAAATCCTCTATAATCAAGTGGTCTAAAATGTTCATCCTTGTTGCTATATCTCTAATAAAAAGTTGAATTTCAGCGAAGGTAAGTGGGTCTCTGTATCATCCACGATTCAAACAATTAGGTCTTTGTATCATTCATGATTCTGTGGTAAATAGCTCAAGCTTTTGCATTAGATGGCGCATGAGATATGCATTTACTAGCCTTTTCTTTTTCTTATTCTTGTTTGCTTGGGCACATTAGTTACTTAAACATGTCTTTTTCATAAACTTAAAACTGACAGACATGTACAAATGACTCTGTTCTTCAGGATGTGGACATGCTTTCTTTTTAGGATTTTCAAAAGATGTAACATTCCAATGGTGGCCATGGGAACGGTATGTTACTAACTGCATACATTTTTTTTATTATTGATTTAAGTTATTTCTAATTGTATTATTTCTTGGAGACAGTATGTAATTTCAATTGCATTATAGCAATTTATTTGTCAAAGTTGAAGTTTGCATTCTCGTGCAGTTTCCAACTGGCATTGCATTGGCCATTGAGAAGAAAAGCAGGCGAATGGAAATATCATTATACTGCCTTGCCCGGGCGATTGAGAGTTTCTTTACATGTGTAGCTGATGCAGGATATCTGCCACAATCAAGAAGGATCAAGAGGGCTGATGTGGTGGTTTTCAGCTTGTCAACAGCCATCATAATGCATTGTTATGCAGAGGAAAGGGAAGTGTTTAAATCCAAATACTTGAATGTCCTTGATTGGGTATTTGGGGTACCTCCTCCTCCATGTGAAACCCCGCGATGCAAAGATAGGTAGGTGAAAGTGCTAGCCCAACAGGGTTTTTTATCTTGAAAAATCGCCCTGACTTGATTTTGCTTTCAAAATTTCACTGGTGGCCTCCAACCTTAATTGTGATCCAGTAAATCCACATTCTAACGCATCATTCACAACACATTGTTTATTATTGGGTATAATTCATGTGTTCCTGAATAATAAATTAAATTCTTTAAATTAGGGAAGACCCATATCATTTATCGGAACTCATGTGATTTTTACTCAATAATAATGTATTGAAAAGAGTGTGTTAGAAAGTATTCTCTTCATACCAAAATAAGTGACGTGTTAATTCAGTAATTTTTTCTACCAGTCCCAATTTAGGATTTTAATAAACATTCAATATTTTATTCTATTTTCCCCTTATAAATTATGAATATGGAAATAGTCTTTATCACAGAATAAATTATAAATTATAAGGATAAATTAGGAAATTTGTTCAACTTATTTATTTATTAGTTTTCTTAATATTTGTAGAACACCTTATACGTCACTTATTTTGGAAAGAAGGGAGTATATTGATTATTTGTGTTTTGTTGGTGGGTTCAAGTGGATCCTTGTCATTCAGAAGGTACTTGTGGTAGGGAATGTTTTATTTTGGTTATTGACATGGTATTGGCTGCTTAAAGTTTCTCACATTTTGTATTGAGTTGAGAAGTATAAAGGATTATTTATTTGAAGCAGTGGAGGGTGGCAACATAGGTGTAGAATCAGGTCCTTCCCTTTCTCAACTTAAAAATGTATATGTGGATTATCTATATCTTTTTTAAGTATAATGTTATAATTTAGATTCGAATGTACTTTTGCTTCTTATAATTTGTATTCTTTGGTATTTTGTCAAGTAGTTTTATTTTAAAACAGTATATTCTCTTATAAATTTACTAGTCAGGTACCCACACGTTGCAACCAACATGGTAGTATAACTTTGCCCTGTAAACGACACAAGGTAAACTTGGGATTTGTAGGATTTCAAATTTTCTGCGTTCTCTCTCTATACTACATCATGGCCCCATAATATTTACACTTTCACTTTCGAGATGGATCTTCAATGCCCAGGAGACTAATTAAAACAACAATTGAAATACTAGGTAGGATAACAATTTCATGCACCTAACTGTTAATTATGAATATTAATACTTCTATACTTTGTTGTCACACTTCCTTGACAAATATTGTAATTATCCAACTCAATTTCTCCAATCATGACGAGATAATCATCATGTAACAAATTATGCATGATTTTCTTTTTATATAAGAACAAAGGTTTAAAACAATTATGTAATTTTTCACTTTTGAGATACAGTCGTTGCCAGTTCTTCAAATCGTAAATAATAGATGTATAACCTTCACACTATCATGGTTGAGAAATACTTACATTTTATAATTTATCGAACGAATACTTCTTCATTAATGGCGTTGGCTACTACTTGATAAAGGTTTGGTATTGTGAGAGACTTGTTATGAATCTGTCCCTATATTTGTATATCGTTAAAAGGATAATGATATTAAGACTCTCACTTTTTTATTTTCATTTTTCATTTTTTATGTAGTTTAGTATGAGTAATTGATTAATGTATTATTATCTTTTTTAAAAAATAATCAATTATTTATACTAAATCACGTCAAAAAGTAAAAAGATTAAAATAAAAAAAATGAAAATTATAATATAATATTCTTTCTTAAATATGTTCGCTTTCTCCCTATTGTCTAGGAACCATGGTTATCGAACTCGCGGGTTGACTCGTAAACCCGTACGAGTCTGCGAGTCAGTGCACTGTTCACGAGTTAACTCGCTCATAAATTCGTTTTTTTTTCAGACTCGTAGTGGACTCGTAACAGACTCGCGAGTTCGAAACGAGTCACCGAGTTTGTAATGGGAGACAAAACGACATGAAAATATGTCGCTCCTATGCAGATTTTAAACCCAAAAAAAGCCCCAACATCAGAAATTGAATACTCATCTGAAATCACTGATTGAAGCCCAAACCGCAGACCCCGCAAACCCTAATCGAAAAAGAAGCAAAGATCGAAGCAGCCCCGACGACATTCGAAGGTGAAAGCGTCGACATTTTCGCAACCTCACGACCTCGATTGTAGCCTTGCGACCTCCGTCCGACCAACCTTGCGACCTCCGACCAGCCTCGCGACCTCCCCTCGCGACCTCCGACGAGCCTCGCGACCTCTGACCAACCTTGCGACCTCCGACCAAGCCTCGTGACCTCCGACCAAGCTTGCGACCTCCGACCAGCTGCTCCGATCTCTGCGTCCGTAGTTTAGTGGTAAGCGGGTCTTCGTAAATGGATTTTCTGATTTCGCAGTTCACATTTTATATTTTCATTTGAAGAAATGGGTTACAGAGATTATTTTAAAAGTGTTAAAATTGAAATGGGTGGCACAGTACTGCTGAAATGGGTCTTGATTTTAAAAGAGTTTAAGGAGGAGTGGAAAAGAACCAGTTGCACAATCATGTCTGATGGGTGGACTGATAAGAAAAGACGTTCAATTTGTAACTTTCTAGTGAATAGTCCTAAAGGGACCGTGTTTCTTTATTCATTGGATACATCAGATATCTCAAAAATTGCAGATAAAGTGTTTAAGATGTTGGATGATGTAGTGGAATTTGTTGGAGAGGAGAATGTGGTTCAAGTGATTACTGATAATGCTGCAAATTTCAAGGCAGCTGGGGAGTTATTGATGAAAAAACGGGAGCATTTGTATTGGTCTCCATGTGCTGCCCATTGCATTGATTTAATCTTTGAAGATTTTGAGAAACATTTAAAGGTCCATCAAATTACTATTAAGAAGGGGAGAAGAATCACTACCTACATTTATGGTAGAGCAATGCTAATTAGCATGCTGAAGAAGTTCACCAAAGGTAGAGACTTGATAAGGCCAAGTATGACTAGATTTGCCACATCTTATTTAACTCTTGCATGTCTCCATGAATTGAAAGCATCATTAATGAGCTTCTTTAGCTCTAATGAGTGGAAATCAAGCAAATTTGGAACTTCAATAGAAGGGAGAAAAATTGAGCATGTGGTATTAGATAGCCGATTCTGGAAGAATGTAACCACTTGTCTCAAAGTTGCTGCTCCTTTGATGGTGATCCTTCGACTAGTGGATTCAGATGTAAAATCCGCAATGGGATTCATTTATGAAGAAATGGATTCTGCAAAAGAGAAGATCAAATTTAACTTCAATAATATTAAGAAAAGGTAATATTTATATACCTTATCTCTTTTAAATTCTCAATCCATATTTTGTGTAATTATTTCTAACATTGCATGATTGCATAATTGTAGTTATGAACCGGTTTGGAACATAATTGATGAGAGGTGGAATAATCAACTTCATAGACCTTTGCATGCGGCTGCATATTACCTTAACCCTCACATGCACTATGAACCTAATTTTAGAAATGATGATGTTGAGGTAAATGAAGGGTTGTATGAATGCATGAAAAGATTGGTCAAGGATGTTGCAGAAAGGAAAAAAATTAATTTGCAGCTTATAGAGTTTCATTTTGCAAAAGGACTTTTCTCAATGGAAAATGCAAAAGATTGTAGGAAAGTTATGCTTCCTGGAGAATGGTGGGAGATGTTTGGAGATGGAACTCCAAAGTTGAAGCGATTTGCTATTCGAGTTTTGAACTTAACTTGCAGTTCTTATGGGTGTGAGCGTAATTGGAGCTCATTTGAAATGGTAAGTCAACTTTGTTAAGTTATTTTTTGTTTCTAATTTTTGGCTTGTAAACATTCATATTTTTTTATAGGTGCACACAAAATGAAGAAACCGTTTGCATCAAAAAAAGATGAATGACTTGGTTTATGTCATGTACAACTTGAAGCTCAAAAGTAAACAAATTAGGAAAACGGTTGCTCTCCCATTTGATGATATTGAGTCTGATGATGAATGGATAACGGGAGATGGAGATAATGTTGGGTTTGAGCTTGTTCAAGGTGAAGGTGACGAGGGAAATGTTGACATAGTTGGGCCAAGTTAGTTGATCCTACTTTAGAAGCATTTGATCTTGATAATATAGTTTTTGATGCCAATGTTGATGATGCACACTTATCATCTGAGGAAGAGCTTGATGGTAATGGAGAAGATGATGAAGAAGAAGATGATGTTGGAGATGATATAATTAGAGGATTGGAGCCATAAATTTGAAGTTATTTATGCTGTGATTTGTATTAACTTATGTATTTGGTGTACTTTTAACTTATATAACTAGGGATGTGTGTTGAACTAAGTTATTTTAGAATTATTGAACTATTATTTACTTTTTGCATTAATTATGGTGATGAAATTTTGAATTTGTATGGTACTATATATAACTTTTCAGATGAAGTAGACTCTTACGAGTGTATGAGTCGAGTCTGCGAGTCGAGTCTATGAAGCTCTCACGAGTCTACATAGACTCTCGAGTTTGATAACCTTGCTAGGAACATAAAACTAGAGCCAGATCTGGTTGGCTAACAATGAACTGCGCTTTAAACTTGTGTAAAAAGTTTGAAACAAATTGAGTTTGGTGATAACTTATAATACAACTGCAAGACTCGTTCCTTTGAGTGTGCTTGGAAAAATTCTACAATGAATAACAACATTATTTAAAAAATAAAGGTTGATCGTGTCTTGTAGGCCTTTAGGTGTTCGTTCGGGTTGGTCTATCTCTCATATCTTTTAATGCTTAGGCACTTCCATTTAGAAGGAAGAATGACAACCATCGCGAGTGAAAGAATGGTCTTTGACGGTAACTTTGCGTGGGAGCCAAACTTCCATAATGTAGGAAACAATAGTTACCCTTGGTTGTTTGGATTCTTTTTCTTTGCAATGAGCATTTGTGTTGTTGCATGACAAACTCAGTTGATTGTTTTTTGGTATCAGAGAAGGGAAAGAATTGTCGATCTTATAGAGAAGAGAAAGCAGAGCTATATTGATTAGTTGGATTTGGGATTCAATGACATGTTTGAAGTATTGAGGACTGCGTTTCGTCGATCGTTTCCAATATGTGTAGTTGGAGGTCACTTCAATGCTGTTATTGGACAAGCTCTTGGTCTCTACCCAGTTGTTGAATTATCTCTTCACTCAACTACTCTATGACTACAATTTCATTCTGTACTGTTTCATCCTTCTTTTAAATTAGATTCTTCGTATATCTTTTGAAATTGTCACTGTCTTTGAAAGCTCTATCCCATCATTTCATAAAGAAGAGATTTATTCCAACTTAACCATAAAATATGAGTGGTGTCCATGGTCAGTAAATGTTCTTACCAAAAGCAAGAATGATTTGCACTTCAAAATTAGTAATCCAATTTTAACAATTTAATCCCTTATATAACAATGGTTATAAAGGTACCTTTTTTATATATATTTTCACAACAAAGATACGTAGACTTGTCCGTGTAAATCGCTGATATGATATCAAACACAAGTATCCAAGACAAAGTGCATAAATCTACACATAATCTAAAAATGGTTTACAAATCCATCGTTTTCCGTGATATTTAGGCAAATCTAATTCTAAAACCACCTTTTTAAAACCACCATTTCTCCTGCAAATCAGCACCATAAATAATTTTGGCTGAAGGGACAGTAACAAATTTAGAAAACTTTATAGTCTCAAAATTTCCAAATCCTCATCATCAATCAATTTAGCTCTTCTCATGTTCTTCCCTCGAGATCAGCCATCATATCCATGGCTGCTACCAAATCCAATACCACCATCAACAATCTCTTCGACGATTCCCTCACCGAAATCTTCTGCAAACTCCCATGCAAATCCCTTTTCTCATGCAAGAGCGTTTCAAAGCATTGGCTCACACTCATTTCCAATCCCAATTTCCATTCCCTATATCTCACTCACCAACACACCCTCTTCCAGAAAATGCAATCCCAAGGAGAAGACCCTGATCAACCCAGTTTCATTCTAAAGCCATACAATGCCCTCGTCATAGCACCAAACTTACCCTCTCTCCAACTTGGCTCTCTCGAAAACCACCTCTCTCTAACATCCCTAGGCTCAGATTTCGAACCTGCCAACATTGTACCACAACTACGCTCTGTGTTAAAGTTCGTTTTTGCATGTTCCAACGGTTTACTCGTATACGGAAACCCTCGTCCACGTCACAAATGCGTGTACCACGTACGTAACCCACTCACAAAGGATTCATTGAAACTCCCTTCTGCTCCAACTCTCTGTGACCACGCTGGGGTTCTCGTGGGTTTCATGTGCGACCCTTATTACTACCCTGCAAACGAAAACTCCGGCGTATCTATCGTTCCCACTTCCGAACGCAGGTTCAGGGTGGTTCGCATCCCTGCGTTCAGCGACACGAGGCTTGCGTTTGATGTTGAGGTTTTCTCTTCCGAGACAGGGAAATGGAAGCGGTTTCTGGTGTCGTGTCCGCAGGGGTTTGCGTGCGGGTTTTTTCTGACGTCATCGAGCGTTGAGCATGAAGGGAAGTTGTACTTCATGGGTGGAGGGAAGGTCCTTGTGTATGACCCTTATGATGAAGAATGTGTGGGTTCTGTGATTGAACTTCCCCGTGGGTTTGGCGAAGCGTATAGAGGGTGCCTTGGGGTTTGTTGCGGTAAGTTGCAGTTATCTGAGTTCCCTATATCACCCTCTAGTGCCTTTGAAGCTTACAGTGGGAGAGTTTGGGATCTGCAATATTGTGAGAAGGGAGAAGAAAGAAGGTGGGAACTGGTGCATGAGTTTTGTCTCCCTGAGATTATTGGGCCAATGTTTCAAGAGTTGAAAGCCTTGGAGGTTGAATATGTGAGGGGTTGCAGTAGGATTCTGGCTTTTCATCCCTATGTTAAGGACAGTGTGTTTCTGAAGTTTGGTGATAACATCATTTGCTGCAATTTGTTAACTCGTAGGTTTAGGGTTTGCAAATACGGTGGTCTCTCCTTGCTGTTTTATCCGGTGATCCCAGTTTTGCTCCCCTGGTGGCCAACTCCGATTCCTTCACCACCCTCATTGGTTGATCCTTCTCTGTAGCTTTTTCTTGTGTTGGAACTTGTATATATTATGCCATTCTTGTTCATTCAGACCAGAAGTGTAACTTAGATTCACAAAAATCTTGTGTTTGTATGTAAATAAAGAACTAGGGTTATTACCTTGTTAAATTCTTGGGAAATTAATGTCACATGTTAAACTTGTTGAATTCTTGTGAACTATATTTAATATAATTATATATTGACAGTTTCTTTTCAATATCCACTACTAATCACTTCCTTTATTAAATCCAGCGGAAATAACTCCATGCTTATCTTTTAATTTAGATAATACAATTTACAAAAGTAATTCCAATGAATGATTTAATTAAAAAAAATGTTATGTTATTTTAAGTTGATAAATTAGACAATTATTTTTTATGAGAAGTCAGACTTATATTTAAGACAATTACATTTTTTTATTAAAGGATAACATTTTAAAATACAAATACGATATTTAAGGTGATTAAAAAAATTATTGGTATGGATAAAAACAAATAACATAATAAGTTTTAAAAATTTATTATCATTATTTTAATTTTAATGAAAGGAGTTGTTAAATAAATGTATCTTTAAAAATGACGTGCAAATATCTTGGTTTTAAGTAGTCTTTTCCATTGCTGTAACAAGGAAAATGTTATTTTATACTATTGATAATTTATCATGCACAAATACGCCTATCGAATACGATACGTATTTGATAAATCGATACATTTATTCTAAAAATAATAGAATACAATACATGATATCAGTATATTAAAAAATATACAGAAATTCTTAAAATTTGAAAACTATATAAATATTTTTGTGTGAATCCAAATTAAAATCATATATATTAAATATTGTCAAAATAAAAAATTATAAATTATTATTATAATAAAATTATTACTGTTTTATAGATTAAATATTTTATTGTTAAATATCAGTAAAATATCCTAAAATATTAAACATGTGATTAATATTAAAGTATTGATGCATCTTTGTAACACAAATTCTACGGACTCATCTTTAAGAGTATTTTGATTATTAAAAAAAATTAAATTTTACATTTGTAAAAAAGAAAGAGATTAAAATATAAAATAATGGATGTGAAGTGTATTGTAAAAATTGATTGGATGTGAAAATAATGATGCCCCTCTCATTTATTAACCCAAATGGACTTCTTTTTTATTAGTTGTGAAATCCTTAAACTGTGTATGAGCTCCTAAAGATGTTAAAATAGGGATTGTCACGACAACTTGGTAGAATCCTTAGTTTTGAGAACATACAAGAACCTAAAATGGTGAAGTGGTCAAACTCATGTTACCAAGATCCTGTTACCAAGATCCTAAAACTATTGATAGTAGAAAAAAATAAAAAGACCACAAGTTGGGAACATACAAGGTACAACCACACATTTAGATTATCTACTGAATTTGTTGTGTTATTATTTAATTGTGTTTTCAAAATATTTTGATGGTCATTAATTTTAAAAATTTTAAATATATTAAAAAAATATTTAAAATATTAACATATTTTTAATATCTCGTAAAGATAATATAAAAAAATTGATGAAAATCTGGACTCGTACAACCACTTATGTCTATAGTTTCATTTGGAAAACAAAAAGTACAATTGCACAGTTCCCATTCATGACAGTGGTCGGAAGGTTTCTTGATCAAATCAGAATGGAAAACAAGAAATAATTTGGCACTCCAACTTATGTTAAAATAATCTTAATTTGGCTTAGTGAGAGATGTACATTCTTTTTCAACTCCTTTTTTTCATAATTATTATGGTCAATGTAACCGATAATTTGTTAAATCGGGCCTTTGTTCCTCCAATGTTTGGGCTGCTTTCGATTTTGTTGTTGGGCCACCTCCGATCCAATCTTCGGAAATTCTTATGTGATCAAATGGTGTGCACCAATTGATGTCATATTCTTAAATGTAAAAGCGGCAAAAAGAAAAATTAGAGAAGAGAGGAAATAATCACAATACATGAGTTGTTTAAATTTATAAGAGTACGTGAGTTGCATAAATTTGTAATCTTTAATAAAATATATGTTTAGATTATCTAAAGAAAAAAAAAACATATTTCATGTCAGTGGGTTGTGAATTGAGAAAAAAAATATCACAATAATTTGTTTTTAATTTAAAAATTTCAATTACAAAGTGGTCTTGAGTGTGAATATATAACTGATAAGACATGATGTTCTCTTGAACTTATTTTAATATAAGAAAAGGTATACAGTGAAATGATGACCAGAATTATTCTAAGTTTGATTATGTCAAAAGTCATTATAACATCAAGAGCAAGAATTTTATTGAAGGTAACTGAATATTATAACACTTTGGTTATGTCGTTTTCATTAACATATGCACTTTTTGCATAACTTTATAAGATTTAACGAAATTGAAACTGACAAAGCCAATTAATTATAGCCCCACCTGAAGAAAAAACTGTCAGCTATAATAGAGTGACGGTCAATTGTAGTAATTGAAGACAATGAGTTGCAGCTAACAAAAGGGTTCATGTCGATCTTTTCATAAAATTAATAACTGAATTTATCCACAGGAGGCTTTTTTTTTTTATTATTTTAGGGTCGATTTGAATTTAAATTTGTAAAAATAGGTCAGTTGAATTTTTTTTTATAAAATAGGGTCAAGTCGTCATGGTGGAGGACGATATTAAAGATGAAGTCATCC
>Ga0214544_1002790_pt1 | contig 36524 bp, 23 predicted proteins | sample CNSS3metaG_FD_160074 | JGI IMG/M metagenome (GOLD analysis project Ga0214544, IMG submission 160074) | Root nodule microbial communities from cowpea collected in UCLA plant growth center, Los Angeles, California, USA - CNSS3 | ecosystem: Host-associated > Plants > Roots > Nodule | place: USA...
GGTGAATAGGAAATGTGAGAATTTTTTCTCTTGATTTTTACAATATTTAGGGTCTGATTGGATAAATTGCTTCAAACAAACATATATTTTACAATATTTGGGGTATGATTTGATAAAGTTCTTCGACGAAGAAAAGTTGAATTAAACTTGTCTATAAGTTAAAGTTAACTTATTAACAAGTTAATTTATAGAAATTTATCACATTAATTTTTTTAGAAGATGAATTTTAACTAAAATTTTCTTATGGAAAAAACTTATTTAGTTATTTTTTCTTATTTTGGCTTCCAAGAATAGGCATAATGATGAGTAGGGTTGTGTGTTATGCTTTTGTTTTGTGTTTTTCGCCTTCTTAAATTTTTCAAAGTTGGAATGATTACTTTCAGGAACAAGACCCAGAAACGTGTACACGCACTTAATCGGGAGCTTCCTCCACCAAATGAGCAATTCATTCTAGATTTTGAGCAACTCCAGAGCCAGTTTCCTGTGAGTTTGAAATTATACGGTGCAATTTTTGTTGTGTTGGCTTTGGTTTGTTTTAATTTAAAGGGGAATATGACATTTTATTTTATTTTAGAAGGATTGAGTGACTAATAGTTTGTCCATAAGCGTGATCTACTACAAAATTTGTGGCGTTGATTGATTTGTGTAGTCGACTTCACTATGTGGTAAAAACTTGGTTGATGTTGTTTATTTGTTGATGACGTGGTTTCTTTGCAGGACCAAGATCAATTACGCTCTGTTACAGAAGCAATTCTTATATCGCTTGTAGTGCAGTGTAGTGGCCATGGCCCAAGGGCAGACTTTCTTCTTTTTGTTTTACGGAGCTTGTGTGGTATTGGATGCATTAACTGGGACTCGCTTCTCCAGTCCCTTCTTTCTTCGGTTTCTTCTGCAGAGTTGCCCGTTGGTCAGCCGAGTCAAGCAGTGCCAACTGTTTCCTCATCGAGCTTATCACAGACGGGAATGCTGCCACCTCCAAGCACGATTGCTAATTCTTCTAATTTTCAGTCTTCAAATCCTGCATCTCCTTTGACATCTGTTCATGCTATTGGCTCCCCTGCTCAGTCAACTATTGAACCATTATCATGTGCAGCTATGTCTCCTGTCAAATCATCTGATATTTCCTCTGCTGGTCAACAATCTAAACTAAGAGGTGGTTCATCTGTTAGAAATAATGATATCAGTAATAGTAGCCTTCGTCAGCTATGTTGCAAGATTATTTTAATTGGTCTTGAGTTCAGTTTAAAACCACTGACTTATGCGGAAATCTTCAACCATATGCTAAATTGGTTGGTGAATTGGGACCAGAGGCAACAGGGAATCAATGAATCTGATGTTATAAAATCATGGAGACCTGACAAAGCTGTGATTGCGTGGCTACACAGTTGTTTGGATGTGATTTGGCTTTTAGTTGATGAGGGAAAATGTCGGGTACCCTTTTATGAATTGTTACGTAGTGATTTGCAATTCATAGAGAATATTCCTGATGATGAAGCATTGTTTACTCTAATCTTGGAGATCCATAGGAGACGAGATATGATGGCTATGCACATGCAAATGTTAGATCAGCATCTTCATTGCCCTACATTTGGGACTCATCGGATCCTGAGTCAGACGACACCTACTGTTTCAGGTGAAGCTGCAACCCACATGCGACTATCACCAATTACATATTCAAGTGTACTTGGAGAACCATTGCATGGAGAGGTGATGGATCTCATTTCCATTTCAAGATGTTTTTTAGTGATGTATGAGCATGTTTTTAAATACCAAGTACTATTATAATCATCAGTATCATGTTCAGGAAAATTGTCAGAGGACTAGTTAAGCATAGAAGCATATGCTATTAAGTACGTGACAGATTTCTTTGAGAACTTGCTTCACTCATGATATCTTGTAATTCAGACAACATAGATAGATACTTACAAAAACACTTTCTATCTGTTGTTGAAAAGATGGATATAATAATGATTGTTTTCTACTCCATTACTTGTACTGAAATTTTAACTGCAATATTTTGAGGCATCAGTAGTTAGGAAGTAACCACTTAGTCAATCAAGAGTTGAATACAAAAAATAAGGGCCTGGGAATGCTTATAATAATTCTGATGAATTTAATTTTAATTATTAGACGTGTATGCAGTCCATTTGGTGATAGAATGAAAGTTTCCCATTTCATTGTCTTTATTTTGCTATGCTGCTTATATTGAGTTGTAGTGTCTTTATTTTTTTTTTTCCTAGACGTTCTTTTTACAATTATTGAAATAAGGAGCATATCTTGTATAATAAAGAATATCTATACCATATATGTATTATTAGTAATGGTTTTATTTATTCCCGTGTCATATCTGCATTATTAAGTATATCAAATCTCCTCTATTTATTGTTTTGCTTCCATTTTCTCACTATAAATAAAGTATCCGTGCTGTCCCAGAAATACATGTTTTCAGATCAGTGTCTTTCTCTTCTGTGTAGTTCAACAATTCCCATTTAGAGTGAAGTTGTTGATTCAGGATATGCCTCAGTTTAATCTACTTTTGAATTTCACTTAACGGTTTTGTGACTACTATTTGATTAGTGATAGCAGATTTAAGTAAAAAATTATGAGGATTGTGTATTCTTAAGCTCAAATTATTCATTGAGATCATATATTTTATTTGAAAAGGCTTTTGATAAGTGGTGGTTTGTGACATCCATCAACTAGCATAGGCTCTTTGAACCAATGAGTTTTCTATACTTCCATGCACAAACTGTAGCGTTGTTCATAACTTCAGTATGAAATATGGTTCTTATTTTTGTTATTTAGAAGAGGAAAGAGTTGTGAATCTCACAACTGGTTATTTGATTGCTATTTTGTTTTGAACATCCTCGTGCATGAAAGAGTTAGATGGTTTCACACAAGTTCTTAAATTGTGAACAAACAATTGGAGGTGTAGACTTAATTGATGTGTAATAGTGATGCTTTGCTTTATGGCTTTATCTATTGTGAGTTCTATCCTCTGGCAATCATATTGTAATTAAATATATAAATGCTTATATGTTTATTATTTTTGTTTTTATGTATGACTTCACCTCCTTGATATGTGTCATATATAATGGGCTTCGGCCCATATCTTTATATTTTCCTATTTATAAATGCATAACCCTATGTGCTCAATACACATTAGGGATTCGGCCTATGTCTCTCTTTCATTTCAACAATATGAAATAGCTATATTGGTTTGATTCATCTATTGTGTATGGACATTTGCTAATGTTTAATTTCTACAATCCATTTTTTATTTATGATTGATGGGATTTGTTTACCTGCCTTCTTTTCACTATTTCATTATTCTTGTTTGTATGATTAATTCTCATGGAAAGTCCAATGACTTTTCTCATTTAAATTCTTCTAGTTTCCTGTCTAATATCTGTTTTATTGGAATGTATTTTCACAACTGCGCATTTATTTCTTTTAGTTACTTGAATGTAGTTGACAGGTATGCAAATATTGTTTGCAACATACTGCATCTAACCAAGCTATTTTACACACTATGAGAATTTGTCCTGAATTGGTAATTTTGTCACTTAATGCTGTCTATAGGATATCGCAACCTCTATTCAGAAGGGAAGTTTGGACTGGGAGAGAGCGGTACGTTGTATAAGGCATGCTCTTCGTACTACACCATCACCTGATTGGTGGAGACGTGTGCTGGTGTTGGCGCCTTGCTATAGGCTTTCATCTCCAGTGCCAACGGCTGGTGCTGTTTTTTCTTCAGAGATGATCTGTGAAGCAACTATTGATAGAATTGTTGAACTATTGAAAATGACAAATTCAGGCAATAATCTTTTATCTCGCTATTTATAACTGTGTGCATTAGCTGTGTTGTACATAGAGTGCTGATGCACATTAATTGTTGTATTTTGTACATTCACTAATCTCCATCTTATGGGTAAACGACTATGCTTAAAAAGGGCAATAACAAATACCAGGTTAGCAAATATCTAAAGAATAAATATATTCAGAGATATTTTTGACCTCCTAATTGTCTATGATTCTTGAAACATTCCCCATCAAGTTGATAAATCAATACCAACAAACTTTTATTATTTGTAAACGATCTGAATTCAATACGACTGAATTGCAGTACCCTCCTTAAAATATCCAAATTGTCTTAATTGTATACCATTAGACTTATTCATATCTTTGAAAGTCTTGATGGGCTCATAAAACTTGGTTTTTATAAAAAGAAAAGTCTTTCAAAATGTTTTAAAATATTAATCCACTGCATCCTCTTAGCTTTCCTCTTGACTCCTTTTTTTTTGGTTTTGTTTAATTTTTTTAGTTTGTGGAGGATTTCCTGTCTTCCCATTTTCAGCTGTTCCCTTTAATGAAATATGTTGTTACATAAAAAATGATTATATGGAAATGAGTGTACAGATTTGTTGGAGCATTTGGTTGGGACAGGAGTTCCTTATTTTCATACTGTCTTTTCCCTTTCAGATTTTGTTCTTTAGATTAGTTTATGGCCTCTCTCTGGTTCTATGCTGATGTTTACTGCAAGAGATTGGACAGCTATGCACTACTTTGTTTGCCTATTTTCTTTTATCTTTTTTCTAATTAGGAGTATTTTTACGTACTGATCTTCTCCACTCTATGATGTATATTCTCTCCTCTTCTAAACTTTAAGAATATAATATTCATTTATCCCAAAGGAAAATGATTGATTTTAGGGAGACTTTTGTTATCATATTCCAAAGCTGATTCTGTACATATCTTGCAGAGATAAATTGCTGGCAGGATTGGTTGGTCTTCTCTGATATATTCTATTTTCTTATTAAAAGTGGGTGCATTGATTTTGTTGATTTTGTGGACAAGCTGGTTTCACGACTTACAGAGGGTGATCATCATATACTTAAGACCAATCATGTGACCTGGTTGCTTGCACAGATAATTCGAATTGAGCAAGTTATGAATGCTTTGAACACTGATCCTAGAAAGGTAGTTAATTATAAGAAAAACCTTGTTATTTTATCTTGCTTCCATTATGGACAGACAGTAAACTGTAGATCTACTTTTTTTGTGATCCAAACATAAAACATTTTCTAATGTTCTGTAAATTACACATTTTTTCTGGCCTCCAAATTCTTATCAAGAATGCAATTTATCTTGATTCCATTATGAACAAACATTAAATTGTAGATGACATTGGTATATTTGAAGAGTTGTTGGAGAAACATCCCTAGGATTGGCAGAGTCATTTGGTGGTGATGAAAGAAGATTGAGAAAGGAGGAGAAGTGACTGCATATGTCCTGGTTAGAAGGAACAAGTAAAAAATGGACAAACTTAATGAAAAAGATAGCAAAAACAACATACTAGATAAGATAAACCGAAAACATTGTTTGTTACCCTTTTTGAGAGCAATGATATCCCGAAAAGACACATTTGAAAGGCTAAGGAGAGAGTTTATCTTGATTAGGTGTGAGGTTATATTCAAACATGTTGAACCAAAAACATGTGGGGAAAAACCGTATAGAGGAGAATGGGGAAGAAGCACAAAATGAGTTACATGATCATTAAGACAAATGATGACATTCAATTAATGAGATAACATGCTATTAGGACAACATGCTCCCAAAAATGATGAGGAACATGACTATGAAGAAGGGTCTAAGTGGTTTATAAAATGATAAGGGACATGACTATAAAGAATACCATTGGATGTCATGAACTGTTAGGATTCGTGGGACAAGTATTCCTAGGCATTTTAAGTGCAAAAATCACATGGATATACCAAATTGTTTTCCAATTTCATTGTCAAATGTGTGGAAGATAGAAAACAACTTTGATTGATTTTTCATCAACCAAATCTAAGTACATTAAAAATAATCATCAATAAAGGAAACACATTTAAAACCAAAGAGGTAACAGTATGAGCAGGATCCCAAGTATTACAGTATAAGAAAAAAAGGAGACAAAACTTGTTATTAATGCTATTAGAAAAGAGTGACGAATGTATTTATCTAATTGACCTGACCTACAATTTAAGCTTACACTTGGCGCCATCTTCTACAATTTTGTCAATCTAGGATATCCTAATTGCTCATGAATCATCATTGGAGAAATGGTAGATACACATACAAGTGTTGATGGAGAGAGATGGTAGAGGCCATGTGGCTGACGTCTGATGCCAATTGTTGGTCTCAATATCCAAACCTGCAAGGTGTTAGTATTTATAGTGAATTTGAGTTTAATGTTTTTGAATATTGAGAAAAACTGTATAGGGTTAATCTCCCTTGTGTCTAAAATACACATATGGTGAATGTATTTATAATAAAGAGTAATACAAGTATATATGGCAACCAAACATAAATATGGTAAATAGAAGATATTGTAATAAACAATATTAACAATATCTACCTATATCAAACAATATCTATTTTCTCTAATAAACAATAAACGTTGTGTTTCCCTAATTAATGTGATATATATATATATATATATATATATATATATATATATATATCTAACAAATGTCATGGGATTTGGTTAATTGGGTAATGGAGAGTAAATTAAATGGACAATTAGATCCATAATGATAACATCAAGAATAAGGGTTGGAAGTGGGTGGGTATTGCCAATGCCATTGACTTGTGCATGTGAACTATTGATAGTTATGATAAAGGGTAGTTTGTTAGTAGTAGTAAGGGAAGAGAAAAGTGACTGATTACCAGATATATTATTGGTTGCACTAAAGTCAATGAACCATGGACCTAGGGAAGGAGATTGAGAGGGACAAGCAGATGATTTATCCGTTTGCCAAGGGAGCAATGTTGCTAGGAGTTTAACAACTCTTGTACCATTGGAAACGGCCTCATATGCTGCTGGGATTGAACTAGGCTGGTCAACTAACAATGTACGATTAGCATGACTCAATATTAGATGTCTGAGCAATATTGCTCGAATTAGGATATTTACCATGCATCTTCCAATACCTATCTGGGCTTCTAGAGGCCTTTTGAAAATTGTGTTTGCTTTGTGGACCATTGTCCCTAGAGAAGGATTTCTATATTCTGGGGAACCCTTTTGTTCCCTCCCTGTTCCTGACAATGACTTTTAATGTCCTTGATCTTCCCACTGGGTTGGGGTTACAAAGTCTTGATCTTCCCAACCGTACAAAGCACAACCCTTAATAGCCATCCAGATTCACCTGGGTGCCAAAATCTCCACACTAGAAAAGTTGGAGTCTAGAGACTAGAGATATCACTACTAGATTTGTCAACTCTAATAAACAACTTACATACTATTCACCGAGTCTCCATAATGACCACAAATTAATCACATTTGTAGCAAGTTGAGCACATGTGACTTATATGCTCCGACGTAAGGGGGAGTGTTATAATTATATAAATAAGAATCATATGTTTATAATTTCATATATTGGGATCATATATTTGTAATAAAAGATATGAAGAAGATCATATCTTTATTATTAGAGAATTCAAATCTCCTATAATTGAATTGATTTCTTTCTTGAATATAAATAAATCATTCGTGCAATCACAAAAACATACTGTTTAAGCTCGGTGCTTCTCTTTCTCTTTATAGTTTAGCAACAATAATACTTGTGTTGGTGTGTCATGGAAGTTTTATATTATGTTGTGCTAGGAACACTGTAATTGATGTGTAATATGGCACTGCATGGTAGGTGGAGACGACCAGAAAGATTTTATCATTTCATAGAGAAGACAAAAGTTCGGATCCTAATAATTCTCAAAGCATCTTGCTTGATTTTGTGAGCAGCTGTCAAAATTTACGTATTTGGTCGCTTAACTCATCAACCAGGGAATATCTGAACAATGAACAGCTTCAAAAAGGAAAACAAATAGATGAATGGTGGAGACAAGCGAGCAAAGGTACACAAGAACATGATTATTTCACCCTAGTTTATCTTATTACATTGTCAAATCACTAAATAATTTTTACTGTATATTTGTAAGATTATTTTGAAATATCATAATTTAACTCGCTCAAGTGTATGGTTTTGAAAAAAGCATGCAGTTTTCTTCTTTTTCATAAAAGTTTATATGCCCTCTTATGGACATGGAAAGACTACAAATATGTATATTAATATGTATTACAAATAATGTGCTGTGTTATCTAGTAAAATTTCCATGGTACAACACATGGCTTACAGACATGTGGTGAGGTGGAAAAGATTATGTAAGATCATGTTAGAACTAATCATCTGCTTATCTTTCTCATCTACCTTGAATATCTTTATTTTTTCTTAGCTACTATTGTAATATGTAGTGTATAAAAATAGGGGCTTGTAATTAGTGCTTCAATTACTGCATTCAGGGGCTAATCATGTGTATAAATTGAACTAGTGCGTTTAGACACTTGGAAAGTAAAAGGAATTTTGTATTTCTGTATGTTTTTAATACAAGCTCTAGTCACCTTTTTATAGGGTATACAACTAAACCTATTTAAGGGAAATGGAAACAAACATCGGTGGTAAACAGTAATGCTTGTTGGAAAAAAGCTAGCAAGAAAGTTTGTCGTCAGTGAACAGAAATGCCAACTGGACAAGGCTTGCTAAAATGTTATCAGTGATAAATAGTAAGGCAGGCACTGAACTGTGACAATGATGGTGAACATTGTATCTGACAGGAGCAGTGATGGTACGGAAAAAGAAAGAAATTGGCAAAAGTACATGGTTTCTAAATAAATTACTCTTATAAGCAGCAGGTCCATAGGGAAAGCATGAATTTGACTTCCCTTCTTGTCAAGCTTTTGATGCCATATAGAAAGAATTAGTGACGAAGTAGGTCATTGACGGACAAAAAAGAAAGACAATAATATACATATAAATAATTAAAAAATGCATAAAGTATAATTGTGATGCAAAAATAGTGGAAGACAACCTTATAATTAATGGTATATCGCATCTAAAAATTCAAATAGCAATAAAATGAACTAAAAACACTGATAAAATCAAGTTCTAGACTTAATATAACAACAAAACATGAGTTAGATTTCCTAAATTTTTAATTATCAGTTGGATGTTCTTGAATTGCTTTGTTCAATGTCCATTTGGGTTGTCCAAGAGCTATAGTTGCTTGTCCATATCAGTTTTTCGCATGGAATCAGTGAAACATTGGTAAAAGTAATTGTAGAGGGGGTACTTGATTGTGAGCTGTCAGAAGCTGTGGGAAAAGTACCTGAATTGGACTAAAAAGGGAGCGTTGACAAGTGGGTCGTGCCAGATCAGTGAGAAAAACGCAAGTGAAGACAGGCAGGCGCATGAGACAGACGTGCCGGGAAGAGGTCGCACATGAGGGCGCATGTAGCAGCGGATTGAAACAACGAACGAAGCGTGGTGGTCGCCGAAGCAAGACAATCCTGTTCGTAGTGAGGATCGGAGGAAAAAGAAGTTCAGTGACAGATGAAAGGGCACATGGTGGCTGCATATACTGTTCACCAAAAAAATAAATTCAATATCGAATCCTTAAACTACTGATACCATATAAAATTGTATATGTTCTGAATATATTGTGTGTCTGGTGCAGATCTCACAATATGTATTTATACTATTGAATATAATCAATTACAATAAAGACACTTAATAATTACGAATCAACCATCCTAATTTTCGAGATTATGTAATGGTTGATTTCCTAGAAATCTAAAACAGCTGATTATATTCTAACAAAATAAAGGAGGTCTTGTAATGGAACTAGTGGTGGCTGTGGCGATGAATGGCAGGACAGCTGATGGCAGGACAGCAGGAGAACGGTGGTAGAACTGTGACAGTGCTGGAACCAGATGAGGATGTGGCATTGTAGGGTGTGTGAAGCAGAGGATGTTGTCGGTGGGGTGCGTTTGGTTTATTTTCTGATGTAGTTTTTTGGGTTGGGGTTGGGTTGTATGGCTCAACCCTCTGTTTCATGATACTTGGTTAAGTGTTTGATTCTCCTCCTTTACAACCAGATTTTAAGAGTGGGTTCCCCAAATGCTTGGGGCATTTCATACTCCTTTTTATTTGGGGGATAAGCTATAAAAGCACATTTGATAGTCTGTGGGTCTAATTTTCTGCAGTTTTGATTGAGAGTGGACAAAGGCAATACCCAAAATACCTGAGTTTCAAGACTTGACGCGATAGAAGGAAAGGATGTCATGTTGTACAAGAATAATACCATTTAAGACACATCTAGTAAACTGATTATAAGATATGTGGTAGTCAAGACAACTTCTAAACAAGCTTAAGGAACTTTCATTCTGAAGAGCACAACTCTAGAAGCTCAGACTAGATTACCGTTCTTACTCCGGGCCTTTAGTTGTGGGGTGTTGTTAGGTTTCTTTGATTAAAGAAACCAATCTGCCGCATGAAACACTCACCAAGAACACACACACCAGAAAAAAGACTGAAATACTTCTTTTATTGGCTATAGAACAGTTTGTGAACATACACAGTCAAGGGATAATGCTTCCCTTTCCACAGGACTCTAAGGATCCTGTTCCTAATTTTCAAAGACCAAAAAACCCCCTCTTTACACAGCCAGAGACCCTCTCTAAATAGTCTCCCACCAGGGACGACTATCACACCTCAACCTCAACTGTCTAACCAACCAACTACCCCCGACTAACTACTTGTTCTCTTCCTCCTTATATAGACATTTAGTTTCCTAACAGGTGTCAACACTAGTTATCTCATTAGTAATGCCATTCTCTTTAAGGGATTGGAAAAATAGTTGATTACATGCTTAGTGCCATAGCCAGACCATTTATGATACCACTAAATTTGGTTAATTTCTTTGCTGAAAATTTTGACGGTTAATAGAACATTGTAGCTATATTTTTGGATGTTTGACAGCTTCAGGGGCATAGTCAGAACTTCAACATAGATGTTTCTGCAAAATTAAAGCCTTAATCTCCCTTAGATTTATGTTGTTAGTAGGATATTGCACTGTTAGAAGCTATTTGAAGATTCAAGAGATTTCTTTGTCATCAATACTTTAGGGTTAAAGTTCTCTATATATAGAGGCTGATGTATGGTTCGAATTCAATCAATTGAACAAAATCTTCTGTCATTCAGATTATTCCTTTTCAAGTTGTTCAAATATCATGTGAGAGAAACAATATTTTGTTTTTCTGAATTTGCTTTAATCAGGAATATGCTATTCCAGAGTGATCTATTTAAAATAATAATGATTATAAGGATTATAAATCAGTACTATTTTAAAGATGTTAGGAATCGACAAACAAAAGTCCTAACACACAAACATGTACACTGTTACAAAAACAGAGTAGCTGGAAGCAGTTTTATTATCTCACAACAGTTACAACAGTCAAAAACACCAGTGTAAATAAAACTACCCACAAAAGGAGTACTCTCCTTTTCACTCTGGAAAAACCCAGTTACACCAGTGTTACCTAAACCCTAAAAAACCATCAACAACAAGTGAGGTTCTATTTATCAGGCCCTTACCCACAACCACATAACTGACTACCGGTTACAACTAGTTACAGTGTAGTCCATAGTAATTAAATGCTTCTATTTCCAATAGTTCTATACTTTTTATAATATTTGGCGGTTTTCTGAAATATTGTTCTGTTTTAGTTAAATGATTATTGTAGTGTTTGTTTGGTTGCATTATTATAACATACACTTCAATTTTAGGGGACAGAATGATGGATTATATGAATATGGATGAACGCTCGATAGGGATGTTTTGGGTTGTGACCTACACAATGGCACAACCTGCTTGTGAAACAGTAATGAATTGGTTAAATTCTGCCGGAGTTGCTGACTTACTGCCAGGAACAAATTTGCAGCCAGCTGAGAGATTAATGGCTACACGAGAAGTGAGCCCACTGCCCATGTCATTGTTAGCTGGGTTTTCAATAAACTTGTGCGTGAAGTTGTCGTATCAAATGGAAGATTCTCTATTTTCTGGGCAGGTTTTTCCTCTCTTTCTCTCTCTTGTTAAGATTCCTATACCAGTGTGATTGTTTTGCTCCATACCTTTTTTTATTAAATATGTATGCACTAGCACCACTATGCTATTCGCAATCCCAACTAAGTTAACACTCTAGATAACATCAACCACCTGTAGCATACTCAAATATTATTAATAACAAATGCTAAATTCATGATGGTGGCCCGACCAAACCCATCAACAGAAAGACTAAACAAACCTAAAAAAAGGTAAATGATATCTGTCTCTAAAGAAATCAATACTAAGAAAGGATGACATAACATCCCACCAATTATTAATCTGATATTTAATACCTTGTGCCACAAGCAAGTCAATGAATCTATTACTCTATCTATGAAGCACATATTCAGACACGGATAGTGTTATAGCTAAATTGAAAAATATAGGACATAGACACATTGATATATATATATATATATATATATATATATATATATATATATATATATATATTAAAATGTACTAATTATACTTTATAATCTAAGAAAAATCAAGAGAAACATTTATAAAAATCGTGTTTAGTTTAGGAAACAAAAACATAGTTAACCCTATATATATATATATATTATGTTATAGTATTATGCTTACTTATATATAATATTTTATATTATATATTATCTCTATTATATATTATATTTTAAAATATTCCATTAAATATTATTTTAACTATACATATCACTGACCATTATCTCTTATCATAATTTAATAAATCTTTTCAGTTATAACAAAAAATGCATTTTATCTTTTGCCTAAAATATTTAACCTTATATGTATATTTTCCTATTTATTATAATTTCTAGGATCTCACACATTCTCTTAATAAGAAAACAAGAAAACAAGCAATTAGGACATCACCCCAATGATGGACCGATAGATTAGAGTTTAGGATTTAGGTTTTAGAACCTTATTGTTAAGAGAAGAAGACAACATTCTCTTTGTTGAAATGTAATGTTTTTATTTAATTATTATTTATGTATGGGAACCCAACTTTAGGGTTATGGTTTAAGGGTGTGCCTTGACCCTTTGTGTTCTGCCCCTTTGTATTCTATAAATACGGTAGTAAAACTGTAACAATGTAAGAAATTATTCACTGTTTACTTCACTAAATTATTCACTGTTAGGACAACACCAAACCAATATATTTTCAGAGTCTCTTAATAAGACTCATAATTCTGTACATTCACAAGTGTTGCATAAACAAGATCTTTTATTATTTTTCGTATGTTTATGTTTACTTCTCTCCAAAATATAATACTGACATACAAAAGTAATACTGTGAACATTGTGTAGGAGCCTTGTTGAACGTCTGTCAATGGCCTAAAAAACATTTTTTTAGATCGGACACTTCAGCAGAGTGTATGATATATGTTGTATGAGTGTCTAACTAGTGTCAGTATCCGATCTAATCCCTAGTTCATGTTAACAAAATCGCTTGCCCATAGTTGCCCAAATAACTTTAACGGCTTTAGGAAATTCTGATTCAACCATTTACTAGAGATCAGTGGCTTGCGTCACAAATAAACCTGAAAAGTATAGCACAACATACTTTGTACCTCTGCAAGAAAGCAAATAATCTTTCCATTCTATCAGCAATAGGCATGAACTGACTTTTTTTAGGTTTTCCTTTGAAAATAGGCACACCAAGATATAACAATAGAATGTTACTTGAAGAGAAACCTAGCAGATCAATAATTCTTCCTCTTGCAGCAGCAGGGATAGGACCAGATTAGAAAACATGCCCTTGCCTCTTCATATCTTTGCAATACAGCCACAAGATTCCTCAAATTACTGAAATTACCTCTACAATAAATCATGATGTCATCTGCATAAAGAGAGTGTTTAGGAAAATTATACCTACTAGGAACAAACCATCTCTGTGTAATTTATCAATGCTCCTACTGAAAACTTCTGCTAAGCAAAAAAGCAAAGGAGAAAGTGAGTTTTAATAGTACAATCTGTACGACCATTCGTTGAGAAAGGCCTGGTTATTATTATTTTCCATAAGGATTTCTTCTTCAAAGAACTGGAGATGAATAATACTAGTGCATCTTCTAATTGTTCAGAGGATAACTGTAGTCTGATATTTTACCTCATACTTACGTGCAGGTTATACCCAGCATTGCAATGGTTGAAACTTATACCAGATTGCTGCTCCTAGCACCTCATTCACTCTTCCGTTCGCATTTCAATGTAATTTTCTTTCCCCTTTGATGATAACATTTTGTTTTGTTCTTTATTGCTTGGTTTTTTGTACGTAAAAATGTGGTATTTTTTTGAATTTATTAAATGTTAGATGGAACTAATTCTACTTTATCATTTGCTGAAATGGAAATTGAAATTATTTTCTGGAAGTCATCGGGCTACATTTTATTATCTTTATCTTGAAAAGAAGTCATATGGAGAAATAAAGTAGGTGATCTAGGTTGTTGCTGTGAATCTGTAATGTTAAATTACTTTGGTGAAAAACAAGAATGAGTACCAGAAGTCTAAAATATTGCAATATAGAGTTGTGTTTGTCACCTTTCCTTGTTCATTTTATAGAATCTACCGTTGCCTAATTCTTATCCTTTTCCAGGTTTCATGATTTATTTTAGTAATTTTTGCTGCTCATTTGTATTCTTTATTTATTTAAGCTTTTTTGTTCTTACTAACTGATGCTATAATTATCTCTAAAAAACGTGATTTATTACAGCATCTGGTTCAAAGAAATCCTTCTTTGTTGAGCAAACCTGGGGTAACACTTTTAGTGCTTGAGATATTGAACTACCGACTACTTCCACTTTACAGGTGATTATATCTAGAGTTTAGTATCATGTTCTGTCAGTGTAAACCAACCAGAAATCGCTGTTGGTATAATTTTTAAGGTAATTGTCATGAAAGTTAGCACACCATACATGGTTCCGGTTGTTTGTGATTCGGTTAGTGCAAAATTGTTTTAGACCGACAATGTGTAGACTATTTTCTTATTTAAGTCACAATTTGTTTTCTTCTGTAAAAATTGTATATAGTTTTTAACTGTATAGACTTTTTTTTTCAAACGTGTGTTTTTAACTAGCTTTAGAATTATATTATTCTTTATGGTCCCATCCAGGACTTTGCCCCAAACTTTATCTCTAGTTTCCAGAAATCAACATAGATGTGCAAATATCTTCTATGTTGAATGGAACCGGACATTAAATTATGTTTTATATTGTGAGAAAACCATGGTCGGGAGAATTCGAGGGAAGACAGATTTGAGAAAAAATTTGGTAATCTGTATTCTGAGTGTAGTCTGGGGGTAAAGATGCATTTCTATAGAGGTTAGCGAGCTGCATCGCAGACCAGAGCGGATAACAGAACCATAGCTGGTATAACTACTGTTAAATGAGGGGAAACACGTGCTAAGAACCATGTGTTCGAACTACATCACAGACTTTGATTTATGTAGGGTCATTGCAATAAATACAAGCATTTATAGGGATTTTGTTCCTATAAAATGTATCATAATTGCAAATATCTGATCAGATTTTCATCTGACTCAAATCAGAATTTCAACATAATACAAGATAAACATAATAAACAACAGCCATCTGCAGTAACTGCTGCCACCTAAGTTTTCACTGTAGCTATATCCTAAAATAAATAAAAAATTTCTATTTGTAGATACCAGGGAAAAAGCAAAGCCCTAATGTATGATGTTACAAAGATAATTTCGGCTATAAAAGGAAAACGAGGAGATCATCGAGTATTCAGATTAGCTGAAAATCTGTGCCTGAATCTTCTTTTCTCGTTACGAGATTTTTTCTTGGTCAAAAGGGAAGGAAAGGTACTTGCTTTTTCGTCTCAAAGCCGAAAACTGTATTTTTTATTCTTTTGTCAAGTACTAGTAGTCACCCTAAGCTAAACAAGACTTGTTTTATTTCCTGGACTATTTGCAGGGCCCGACAGACTTCACTGAAACTTTGAATCGAGTGACTGTTATAACTCTTGCTATTCTAATTAAAACTCGTGGGGTTGCTGATGCTGAACACCTCCTTTACCTACAAAGTATGTTGGAACAAATCATGGCAACTAGCGTCCATACATGGTCAGAGAAAACACTACATCACTTCCCTTCCGTTCTTCGTGAAGCATTGAGTGGTCGAACTGATAAAAGAAGCCTTGCTATACAAACATGGCAGCAGGTTTGTTATTCAAATTATATTGTCATATCTATTGCATGTTTTGTAGATGAAGAAAGAATAAAGCACATGGTGTAGCCAAATTTTGGTTTCATCCTGTAGAATTGTTTCCTTTTGTTCTAGCAAAAACTGAAAATAAGCTTAAGCTAGAAACATTAAATGTTTCCCCCTTGGTGTTTGTGAGAAGTGATCTTTATAGGCCTAGAAACAATTATTATCCACCCTATTATAAGGGGTAGATGGGTAATGGGTTTGCATAGTAAGAGGGAATAAAATTAGGGGTTTCTTCCCCTAAGTGGGCCTTGAGCCCAATTTTTGGATCCAAAATATATTAGACTTCTCGCCCTAGAGCCATATGGACCACAGTCCCAAGCTCAAGCCTTCAGGGCGAAAAAACCTAGGAATAGTCGGATTATGGGTGAGTTAAGTTTGGACAAACTGATCCCTTAGCATTAAAGCTTATGACGTGGTAGGAACCAAGGGACTGCTACTTTAGCACAAAGGTTTTATTTAATGTAAATGGTTGAGAGGCCCTTCGTGTAGGCTAACGGTCGAGCGACTCCTACTTTGTGCTACATTTAGTATTGTTAGAGTAGGTACTAAATATAGGTAGTAAGTACTTGTATTGGAAACTTCTATATGAGTTGTTTTCTTATTAGCATTGATTTCTTGTATCTTTTGGTCTTCTTGATGTAATTTTCTTCTATAAATAACAAAGAGCAATTGAGAGGTAATCAATCTCTTAAGCTCTTTTTACCATATTTTCAGTTTTATGTCAGCATCAGAGCGTATCAATCTTGTTTTACTAGTTTTGTGGTTGTTCATTGTCTCTCCCTAGTCATTGTCTTGTTATGAGGAACACTTAGTTTGGTTTGTCTGATTGAGATACAGTAAATACATCGTGTTTTGTCACTACCTGTCATCATGAAAATCAAAGCCTGGAACCTGATGAAAACCTTTGGCTACCAAGCAAGCTTTATATTTATTAATAGATAGGCTCGAAAGTGGCAAACATTTGCTGTATGACCAAATTTAAGATAGATTTGGCACTGGAAGTTGGCAAACTTGCCATGTCCTTTGGCAGGACTGTTTCCACTACGAGCAGAACCTCAATAACTTCCCTTTGGAGCACTTCTAGCATAGGATCCTTGAGTAAAATTCTGTGAGGGTGTTACTAAATTCTGGTTTTCTTGTTCATATCGATGAGGCCTGAGTCCATGTCCATACGAAAGTGCTTCAATCTCAGCAGTAGAAGGAGGTCGTTTCTTACTCTCAATCATAGATACAACATAAGCATAATCAGGTGGAAGATCTTCTAGAATAGCATCCACATGCTCTCCATGCCTAACTGAACCTCCTAGGCCTCATATGTCACTAGCACAATCAAGAGCAATGAGATAACGAGGCGAAACAACCGGATAATGACAAACCGTTGCAGCTTATGCGATTTAATCACTAGTTCAACATATTGGCGCAAGTGCAAATAGTTAGACTCATCCAATTCTCAGTAATAGACATAGGAAAAGAATTAGAGGCCATAAAACAAGTTGAACAACAAAAATCACCAAACAACACCGAACAGACTTCAAAAACAGAACACACTCCGAACGCAAGCATGAAAATGACGAAACGAAAACAGAGATGCGCACCGTAATCAAAGTCGCGCACCAAGAACCACGAATCACCGCTAAAAACCACGAATCAAACGTCAAAAACATAGACGCACACCAAATCGCGAAAGCGAACCCGAGTGCGCAAGGGAAAGGAGAAGGCAACAACTCACCGACGAAACAACGGAGAGACGGGAGCGAAAAAAATTGAAATCACCGATTAAATTCCACAATGAGGAGATCAGAGTTAAATAGCCAAACAAAATAGCGAATCACGCAGGGCAACGCGAACAAGGAGTGAAGGTGAAAGCAGAAGCAATTACGAAGAATGAGTGGAATCCAGATCGATGAGAAAAAAATGATCATGATACATTTATGAAAGAGAGAAGAGAGAGAATGAACTAAAACAAATGGAACTGATTTTATTAACGTGACAACTACTAAAGTGTATTGCACAATTTTGTATTTATAGAGAACTACACATACCGACAGCTATATACACATACTGACAATTGTACACTAAAATACACTAACAGTTGTTCCCTGCTGTATGCCATCGTCTTTCGCCATCTGTCACCTTTCACACTTCCTTGGTGGTCAACTTTTCCTCCAATAACCACTGGATTTGGTGCATCTCGTCTTGCAACTACCAAACCACTTGGTCGTGTCCCCTAGTTTTCCACCATTGTTTGTCATCTTTTGCGCTAGCTATGGAATGTAGATTGCTGCTGTAATTCTGAATGTTGGTAAATTCTTCCTTTAATATTTTTTCCTTTACTCGGTGGATACAAACGTTCTTAATGTTCCTTTTGTAAGTGTCAAAATCGTGCTGCTCATTGCGTACTCAAAGCAGGTACAAGTTTCTTTACCATCCATAAATATATATTCCCATGCTCGAAATATCTAATCCTTGACATGAGGGGTGTGTTGGAGACTCATCAAGTAGAGATATGACCAAATTATAGTATATAAATTATACATACCTTTTCTTACAAGTTTGTTTTGTAAGGTCGAGTTAGACTTAAATTTCTAAGAGTTATTGTTACACAATGTTATTTTGGATGCAGAAGTTATACGATTTTGGTTATGAGTTAACTCAATCTTTCAAAATTAAATTGTAAGATTGGTATTTTCTTCTTGTTATGTACTTTAGTTTTGTCATATCATTAGTCAATGTCACATATTCAACACTCCCTATCACATTGAGGATTGATATTTGTTTGTAGGGTGATTTCATAGTGGCCCAAAAGCGGATGTCTGACTTAACTCAACAATAATTCTTAAGATAGACCTATTACTATTGTAGAGTTGTGTAGGAGCCAAACTCAACTCTACAAAGTTAGTTTGTGAGGTGAGAGTTGTCTTCCAGTTATGTACTTTAATTTGACCATATCATTAGTTATTGGCTTGCCATAGGGTTCGGCTAGGCCTATAAATTGTAGTCGATTTGGGATTTTGGTTGGCCTCACTAGTCACACTTTTTCTACTTGGTCCATCAACTTGAGATGCACCGTGCTGTTTGACACCTTTAGGAGTAAGATCTACAACAAGCAACATTTAGGACAAATCTCTGAGTGATGTAGAGCTAATCACAACCCTTCACACTGAACACAATGAAGGTGCTAGAGGCTGTGTTAGAATCCCTTCATTTATGCTGCACTTAATGTTTCCATGTACAGTTTTAACTACATAATTAGGAAATTTAATTACATTCCATAACTAGTAAGAGGATAATTTGGATGATATTAATAGGCTGACATTATGTTTTATATTTATTGTACAGGATCATAGATTCTGAATTGTAGGGATAGATTATATCCATCATAAATTAGATTATGTCTTTGTATTCTATTTAGAGCTATTTCTCCCGTATTAAATAATATCAGAAACAATTTTTCTGACAGGCTGTAATGGAGGCAAACCAAAGAGTCAAGAACTAAGACAGTTTTCCGTCTGCTATATATTGACCATGATTAAACGATTGAGTTGTAGACTAGAGCCCTTGTTCCATGACCAATCTGGTTATAAAGTAACTTGTCTATAGTTTATACATCTAAAACTAAGGTAAAAGTATAAGTGCTACAGGTCAACCATTGGTTTAGTCCTGTGATTATAAGGAAGTCCTCTCCTTTCTTCGACTCCCCTTTTAATTAAATTAAATTTCAGAATGAGGTAAGATGGCAATGTGTTGTGTGACAATTGAAGCCTACGTGGATTTTGTAAGAGGGTCGAGAAAAACTCTTCATAACCTTACCTTGTAGCAAAGTTTATCCCTGTCGTACACCATTGTTTCCCAACATAATTGTTAAACAATTACTAAATTAAGAATGCCAGAGCCTGCAATTGTTTTTTACAGCGGTATTTTGTTCCACTTGTTTCTGTACACAGATACTTTTGAAGTGAAACTGTAGCAGTGATGTAAAATAAACTTAGTTGGTGTAAAAAAATCTTGTAATATATTTTGTTAGAAATTTATTGGATTTATGTGCTGATTTTATTCTTTGATGTGTGAAATGAATTTTTAATACTGGTGCAGGCTGAAACAACTGTAATAAACCAGTGCAACCAGCTTCTTTCACCATCAGCTGATCCTAGTTATGTTATGACCTATATCAGTCATAGTTTCCCTCAGCATCGACAATATCTATGTACTGGTGCATTGATATTAATGCATGGCCATGCAGAAAATATTAACAGCGGAAATCTGGTATCAATCTTTTAACTGCCTTCTTAATGCTTCCCATTTTACTATTACCATTTTAAATTTACTATGAAACATATTGATCTATTATATGGAAATTTTTCTGCGTATTTGAAGTCAACTTTATATTCTTTCTTGTATAGCTCTTTGGATTCTATTTCTAAAGTTCTTGCTAGTTGATTTAATGTTTTCTATGTTTATCTAGGGACGTGTCCTGCGGGAGTTCTCTCCTGAAGAGGTGACATCTAATATTTACACAATGGTGGACGTTCTGCTTCATCATATGCAGATAGAGCTTCAACAAGGACACTCCTTACAGGTTAACTGCTATAATGTGGCTTTATCGATTACTTCTGTTGGTTGGTGGCTGTATATCTTTACAGGACACTCCTTTTTCACATGCTTTCTCTTTACAGGACTTGATGTTAAAAGCTTGTGCAAGCATTGCCTTTTTTGTTTGGACAAATGAATTACTTCCTTTGGATATATTGCTTCTGGCACTTATTGACCGCGATGATGATCCGCATGCTTTGCGTATTGTGGTATGTGCATACATTCAAACTCTTTGATTGTATATTTTTATTTTTCTCATTAACATTTTGAATCCCTGTTGGCCCTCCTGTCCAAAATTAATTAATGATAGAATGAAAAAGAAAATACAACAGATTAAACTAGGTGATAGTTATATTGTGTATTTTTATTCTGTTATTAAATAGTCTATTCATTTCTCCTCAAGATGTAGTTCCTTCAATTTGTTTCATTATTTTCGAATTTTTATTCACATAGATATGACATAGTAGCGTTGCTTAAGTATTTATAATTAAATTTTGATTCGGTTGAAATGTTTGAATATATATGGGTAACAAGCTTGAGTGTATTAACAAAACACTCAACTGTATTTTTGTGTGTATATATAAAAAAAAGCTGAAAGTAATGTACACTGAGAAAAGTCCTAAACAATAGGGTGTGCCACCTATGGCATCAGGATACAATCAATATAGAAGATGAAAAGCAGCTTTTTTACTTTCAATAACACATAGTTTTATATCATACATAAATCTTGCACTTGTGTAAGATATAACATATTGAGATGTTGAGTCTTCAACATGCAAGAGTATGTTGGACATCTCACATCGACTAGAGATAAGACCAAACTATAGTATATTAGTGGATGCGGATCTGACCTTAAAAGTCAATTTTGTAGGGATGAATTAGGTTTGTTGAATATAGAGAAAATAGGGTTTGAGATTAATCTCCCTTGTGTAGAAAATACACATAGGGGTTGTATTTATAATAAAGAAAATATGGGCTAAGCCCAAAATACAATATACCATCAGGTCCAACTTTAACAGCAAAACCCACTTGCAACCAATAACAGATTTTCCAAACGGTAATGGAACAAGCTCCCAAATTCCATTATTATGAAGAGCACTCAGTTCATCGAGCATGGCCTGACGCCAATCATAATGGGCTAAGGCATCACGAGCAAATTTTGGAATGGTCACAAATTAAAGCAATATAATGAGTAGACGGATTACGTGTAGAACGGATACCTTTTCTGAGGGCGATTGCAAGGTCACTCGGTGGAAGGGGAGACATAATAGTTGGCAGTTGAGGTGAGTCACTCGCTGGTTGTTGAGGACAATGGCGACGACTATAAACTTGATGAGGTGGTGGAGCAGAAACCTATGAAGCCCGGACACGCCATATCAGTGGCATTTTCCGTGTTTGACACGGGTTGGACACCGACATTCCTATAACACACGTGTCAGTAAAGTGTCCAATTTGAAGGATATTTTTTTGTCTTTGACATGATTTTGACATGACTCTAACACGATATTAATAACCACAAATTCAATGATTTTCTAAATAACCCATAAAGTTGTTATCACATAAGTTTATATTATGATTATAAACTTTTCACTTTTTTGGATATTAGAGAGATAAATTAGATTTATTTTGTATTAGTTAACAATATGTTAATTAAAAGTTTGAAACTAATATGTATATATATACCGTGTTCTGTGTCCTATGTTTTTTTCAATTTAGGCATATCTCCATGTCCGTGTCGTGTCCGAGTCCGTGTCCATATCCGGGCTTCATAGGCAGAAACTGATGGCGTACAAGGCACATCTGGAAAATCACATATCTTAGGAATATTGACAGGACTAGGAAAAACAACGGTATTAGATGGAGACTTAGTGGAATGAGAAGAACTTTTATAGTAAAAGAAGACTTATTGAAGGTGACATCTGCACAAACAAAATAGCGGTTAAGAGAAGGAGAAAAACACTTGTATCAAGCCCATGACTAAAATTGTGCACAAAACATGTAGACCCAAAAACCTTGAGAGGTAAGGGATGAAGAGGTTCATGAAGAAATAAAATGGAATGAGGTATTTTATTATTTAAAAACTAAGAAGACATGCGATTAATAAGATAATAGGCAAGAAGAACAACATCACCTCAAAAAGATTGAGGAATCTCACCATGAATTAAAAGAGTGCGAGTGGTTTCAATAAGATGTTTATTTTTCCGTTCAACCACCTCATGTTGTTGAGGTGTATATGCACAAGAAGTTTGATACAGAATGTCACGCGAAGTCATAAATTGTTTAAAAGAATTGGAAAGATATTCCCAACCATTATCACTTCGCAAAATTTTAATAGAAATACCAAATTGAGTTTGAATTTCATGAAAAAATTGAAAGATATGAAATAATTCAGAACGACTCTTCATTAAAAACAACTGAGTACACTGTGAATAATCATCAAGAAAAGTAACAAAGTATTAAAAACCTAGACTAGATGCAACACGACTAGGTCCCCAAATGTGAATGAACTAAGGCAAAAGGGGACGAAGCACTATGTGCGATACTATGAGGAAAATAACTACGACTATGCTTGCCTAACTGACACAACTCACACATCAACTTAGACAACTTGGAGAAGCCAGGAACAAGCTGCTGCAACTTGGTAAGACTAGGATAACCTAATTGAGCAGGAAGAAGAAGAGGTGGAGACTCCATAACTGCACCAACATGAGAAGAAGGGTGGAGATGATAAAGATCATGAGACTCACATCCGGTGCCAATCACCTGTCTCGAACTCCAATCCTGTAAACAAACAAAAGATTGGGTAAAGGAAATAGTACAATCAAGAGATCGAGTTAGACGACTAATGGATAATAAGTTAAAAAGAGACCTAGGTACATAAAGAACAATATCAATGGATATAAAAGGAAAAAGATCAACAGTCCCAACACCATGAGCTAAACAGGACCCATTAGCCATTGTAACAAAGGGTAGATTATCCGATGAGGACAAAGAGGAAAATAGAGATTTGTTACCAGAAGTGTGATCGGTGGCACCTGAGTCGAACACCCAAGGACCAATAGACGAAGATTGAGTCAGATCAGCAAAAGATATACTTGTGTGGGCAACTGAAGCCGTGGAACTAGAAAGCTTACGATCCTCACTCCATTTGAGAACTCCATTTAAGAAATTCATTGAAGAGAGCAGATTTGTCGGTGGCGGAAACAGATGAATGAGGATCTGCAGAAGATGGTTGTGGCGGAGGATCAATGTGAGCAACAACAGCAAATCGAGGAGGACGACCATGTAAGACATAACACAGATCAATCTTTTGGTCGAACTTGCCATAATGATCACACTTGTGACGCCTTTTCTCCGGCTTGAGTGAGTGGTGGCGATCATCACATTGAGATACTAAAGTAGAGGAATCATTAGCATGGACAGGTGGATCAGCGGAAGGCAAGTGCACATTGACATTTCGAGAAAAAACGGACAAATCAGACATGGACGCAGCGCCATGGAGGAGAGAGAGAAACCCTAAAAATTGAAAGGGTGCCAACGGAAACACGAAGTCCAAATTTGGAATGCCGAGGACGAGGCGAGTGGAGCGGTGGGGATCGGCGCCGGAAACAACGGTGTACACACCGCCATGATCTAGATACCATGTTGAATATAGAGAAAATAGGTTTGAGATTAATCTCCTTTGTGTAGAAAATACACATAAGGCTGTATTTATAATAAAGAAAATATGGGCTAAGCCCAAAATACATATGAAGACTAATAACAACAACAGAAACAGAAAATAAGATATTAATGATATTTTAACAAGGTTTAAAGTCCACTTTCTGAGATAATTAAAGGAAGTTTGGCCTACAACAAGACTTGCCCTTAAAGTATTCTAAATTGCAAATTGATCCTAAATATTTTATATTAAATTTAAATTTGTCCTTGATTGATTTTTACTATTTGCTACTTAATTGGAAATATAGGTTCCCACCCAACATATCGGGCTTGGCCGACTTAACCCAACTTGGGTTTGGCGTGACATTGTTGACGCGGGTCCATCCTTGGCCGACCTGCTCTAAGCCTGAATAAACATGGTCTAATCTAAACTTGGCTCTGGATGAACCTAATTCGACTTGGCTCGACGTTGCCTAGCTCCACTCAACCCAATGTGACCCTGATTTGACTTGGTTTGATGTAGGACCGACTATACTCAACTCGATGTGGACAGGACATGATTTGGCCTGATGTGGTTATGACTCAATTCGACTCAACATGGGTCTGACTTTACTCTACCTGATGTGAACCTAACTCAACTCTACTCGACTGATGTGGGCTCTACTTGACTATTCGACCTGATATGGACCAGACTTGACTCGGACTTAGGTGGGCTTGACTCGGACCTAGGTGAGTTTGACTCAATTTAGCTCAAGGTGAACCTGACTAAATCAAGCCATGGTGGGCATGAATCAACTTAGCTCAAATGCTTGGCTCTAGGTGGGTCTAACTTGACTCGGCTTGATGTGGTCCTAATGTGGGTTTGACTCTACTTGGCTTGACATTAGCCCACTTTACTTGGCCCAATGTTGGTCCTACTTGACTTTGTCTGAGGTGCACTCGACACGACTCAACCCAAGGTGCACCCAACTAAACTTGGTTTGAGATGTGCCTAACTCGATTGGGCTCGAGGGTGCCTGATCTGACTTAGTTATCCAACTTGACTTGGTCTAATGTGGGCTTGACTCAAACTGGCCTGACGTGGGCTCAATTCGACTTAGCATGATGTGGACCCTATCAACCTAGGGTTGACCTAGACTTCGCTAGACCTTGCCAAACCCGACTAACCCACTTGACTTAAGCCCAACCCAACCATATCCATATTGACCTCAACTCGAACAAACCTGGTCTCTACCTGACCCGATTAGACCTAGGCTTGACCCAACTTGGCCCGACATTGGGGAACTCATCCTAATTTGTCTTGCCCAAAATTGGCCTCGGCTTAACCTGATTTTACTCATACTAAATTTGGATTTGAATTGATAAAATGTTTTTCATGTGTATAAAGATTTTTTTTTAAGTTTATTCATTTTTAGACAAGCTTTTATATTTAGATAATGGCCCATGGGGCTTTTGTTGGCATTTTGACAATGTGGGCTTTTCTTATATGAGCTTTTTGCTCCCATGGGATTTTGTGGCCCCAACCCATGTGGGTTAGGGACAAGTTCTATGGATTGAGCCACATTGATAGGTCTAATAGTCTCTTTGAATGAAGCCTTAAATGAGACAAATATTATACAAAGAATAAGACATATTATATTTATTAAGAAGTGGACTTTAAGCCTAACTCAACCCTACAAAACCGGCTTGTAAGGTGAGTTTTGCACTCCACTTATATAGAATGAAATTGCTTTATCTCTAGTAGATGTGGGACTTCCAACACACTCCCTCACGTCGAGGTATATACATCTCGTGCGTGAGACTAGAAATGGGTGGTCCATTAGGGGCCTGATAACGGGTAGAACAAAATGTCCAAGAAATTTCGCTAGGATAGGCGTTTTAAACAATGGCTCTGATACTATCTTAAGAAGTAGACTTTAAGCCTAATTCAACCCCACAAAACCGGCTTGTAAGGTGAGGTTTGCACCCCCCACTTATGCAGTATGAAATTGTCTTATCTTTAGTCAATGTGGGACTTTCAACAATACTAAACGTAAATCGTGTTGAAATTGTGATTATTATTCTATAATTCCACTTTCAGACAGCTCCTTTTTGGGTGTAAGTATCTATCCCTAAGGATTGAGTGTTATAAGTTATATAGCTATTTCTTGTTTTGTACACTTGTATTTGTATTTATGTGAAATATGAAATAAATCAGCTGAGAACACTATTCACTGATTTTTTGCACCTCTAAATTTAGGTAATCTAAAAGAATTATTTCAAAATCAGTTCTCAAAATGCTTTTCCTTCTACTAGATTAATGAGATTCCACTGTCGGATTTCACATTTTGGGTTTCATGCATAGGTCATACTATATAAAATGCAATTTAGTTTTCTTCTGGTCTGCTTTAACTTTTCAGCAAATCATAATTTATTGACAAATCATTGAGTTGCGTACCAATTTGCCTTCAAAGGGATGAAAACTATTGTTGCAATATACAACATCTCAACAGCACATTATAGAAAGAAACCCGATCATAAACAAATCATCAAAATGTGGAGGATAACATCGCAAATCATCTATTAGAATTATAAAGTAGGGGAAATTTAGCTTCAGTGTTTTCCTTATATTAAGATTAATCGTGTTATGGCAAAAATTGCAGATTAGTCTACTCGATAGGCAAGAGCTTCAGCAAAGAGTAAAGCTCTTTTGTATGACTCGTGGGTTCCCTGAACATTGGCTTTACTCAGGAATATTCAAGCGGGTTGAGCTACAAAAGGCTCTTGGAAATCACCTTGCATGGAAGGATCGGTAAATTCTTTTCCTACAATGAGAAGCCATGTGATTTTTTCTTAGACTCAGGATACTCTTATTTTATTCGTCGTGGTTGAGAGGAACATTATAGATAATGGATCTTTCAAACCAATAAATTTGAGTTATATATGGTACCAAAAAGGAGCTTATAATGTTCTTATATTTCTAAGAATTACAAGCTCATTACTTAAATAAATTATTGGAGACCTATAAATGCTCTTCCTCAACTGAAACATTAAAAAAGAATGAAAAAAAAAATAGATATAAGAGATTGATGATGCTAATAATAATGGATGGATGAATATAAACTCTCTAGTAGAGAGTTTTTTCTTTTATGCAGTTCTTTGAGCTTGTATCTTGTACTCCAGAATTTGTATAAATAAAATAAAAAACTTATTTGAAAATTAGAGCACAAAAGTTCAAAGTCATAGTACAAGAAAACCTCTGATTCTTGAAGTAACTAGAGAAATAAAAATAAATGGTGATATAATTATTATAGAAATAAGGAAAGTATCCTATGTAATCAAGAATATCTATTATATATGTATTATTAGAAATGTTTTTATTTATGCCTATATCATCTCTTTATTATTAGAAGATATCAAATCTTCTCTATTTATTGTATTGGTTCCTTTTTCTCAATATAAATAAAGCATCAATGTTATCTTAAAAACACGGTTTCAACTTAATATCTCTCTTTTTCCTTTAGTTTAATGTGGTATCTAGAACTCTTTACAGAACCGTGTTGGTCCAATAGACTCATTGTCTCTGGAAGATTTTGGTTTGGCAAACCTTTGTCTCCGCGAATTTTCTAATGAAATTTACTGTGAACACCATTTTCTTTGGTGTGCACAGGTGCTGATCTATTCAAACGTTGATGCAAACCACCCATCCACACATCCTCACACAACTTTTTTCCTGCTCTGCTTAGGTCATTTTATCATTATTCTTTTTTCCAAATTTCAAGAAGAAAATGTCTCCAGTTGTACATTAACTTCCATAATGAATTCTCCCATCTGTTATAACCATAATACTTATTATTGAGGAGATGGATGAGACTAATATTTCCAGTTGAGCTTTTAAAATGGGATTGTGGTTAAAAAAACATGAACAGTGGATAAAAATTGATGCTTAACTATGTAGTGTTATTAATTCCACTATTCAAACCTCACTCAAACCTATTTTCCATCCCCATAAACAATGGTAGAACCCAATGTTCAAATTCTTTAATGGAACAATTAAACAGTTCAACTGACAGTAAAGTAGTCACGTATCAACCACTGAGGCATAAATTTCACAGTAATCAATAAAGCTAACTAGGAGTAGTCACTAACATTCTATACCGAAATTCCACTACACCCAAACTCTTAGAATATAATCGATGGTTACAGATTTCTAAGAAATCAACCGTTACATAATCTTGTAAATTAGGGTGATTGATTCCATATTATTATGAGCCTTTATTGTAATTGATTCTATTCAATAATATAAATACACATTGTGTGGGCTGCATTAGACACACAATACATTCAGAACATATACAATTCTATACAAACCATTACTCTAGCCGACATTGAGTTTACTCTTATACATTGAATGTATAAGACACACAACAGGTGTGAAAAATGAAAATAAGAAGAATAAAAATACACAGGACTTAATGGGTTTGTTGGAAGTTCCATCGACTAAAGATAAGGCCAATTTAAAGTATATAAGTGGATGCAAACCTCACCTTACAAGCTGGTTTTGTGACGTTGAGTTAGACTTAAAGTCCACATTTTAACATGGTATCGGACCATACATTAATGTCAAGTCCCATGCTCTAGATGTATATACCCTCGGCATGAGGGGATTTGTTGGAAGGTCCCACATCGACTAGAGATATAAGTGAGTGTAAACCTCACCTTACAAGCCGGTTTTAGGGTTGAGTTAGGCTTAAAGTTTACTTCATAACCAGGTTCAACTAGCCAGCCACATAACTTAAAAATACTAACAGTGTTTAGAAAACAAGCTGTGGCAAAATTTGAATAGTAACTTACAAAAACATTCCCAAAATTCTTGTTGATAAGAAAACGTGAGAAAGGAAGAGAGAGAAGAAATATTTTATTAATTACTATCATGATAATTAAATTCTGAACTACCCTATTTGTAACAGTCATACTCTCTTAAGAAAGGAAATGAAAAACATCGTAAATGAATGTGTAGATTCTAAAGATATTTTTCATAATAACTATAGAGATATTAGGATGTTTTTATTCCAATTGTTAGAAAAGTGGAATTTAAGCCTAAAAATCAACCCCATAAAACTGGCTTGTAAGGTAAGGTTTGCACCCCACTTATATACTATGAAAATGCCTTATCTCTAGTCGATGTGGGATTTCCAACACACCCCCTCATGCCGAGATATATTCATCTTGTGCGTGAGACTTGAAATTAATAAGTGGTCCGTTAGCGGCCTGATAGCAGGTGGAACAGAATGTCCAAGAAATCTCGCTAGAATAGGCTTTTTTTAAACAATGCCCTGATACCATGTTAGAAGAGTGGAGTTTAAGCCTAACTTAACCCCACTTATATACTATGAAAATGTCTTATCTCTAATCGATATGGGACTTCCAACACCAATAATCCCCTATTTACAACAAGAAATAGTTGTACAAGCTTCTTAATGAATTTCATTATTGTTGGTGCATGTAACATTTTAGTTCGGAAGGAGAGAAGTAAAATAGCTTTAGCAAATATCAAGTGTTTTTTTTTTGTTTTTTACTTTGATTTCTTATTGATACGTACTATTGGGATATAATGTATCTTTCTGCACCCTCTCTGGAAAATATATGAACTAATGCTGTCGGCAACAAACTTTCCAGGTATCCAGTGTTTTTTGATGATATTGCAGCACGTTTACTTCCAGTCATCCCCTTAATTATTTATAGACTTATCGAAAATGATGCAATGGATACAGCAGAAAGAGTACTGGCCATGTATACCCATTTGCTTGCTTATTACCCTCTAAGATTTACATTTGTTCGGGATATACTTGCATACTTCTACGGTCATCTTCCTGGAAAGCTTATTGTTCGAATTCTCAATGTACTTGATGTCAGTAAGGTAACAAACTTTATTTTCTCTTGCTATCCTTGTCTTTCTTGAAATTGTTTTACTTGAAAATAGTCCTTTTCTGCAACAATTATTGATGCTGTATTTCTTTCAGATTCCCTTTTCAGAGTCATTCCCGCAACAAATAAGTTCGACAAATCCAGTCATGTGCCCTCCTCTAGATTATTTTACAACTCTGTTACTGGGAATAGTGAATAATGTTATTCCTCCATTACATAACAATTCAAAATCTGGATCTATGGGAGATGCGTCAAACAATGCACTGCGTACTACACAAAGCAAGCCTGCCGCAGTATCCCAGTCTGGGCCAGCAAATGCTTCAGAGGGCCAAAAGGCATTTTACCAAATTCAAGATCCGGGAACATACACTCAGTTGGTTCTTGAGACTGCTGTTATTGAAATACTTTCCCTTCCTGTATCTGCCTCTCAGATAGTACAATCACTTGTCCAAATTGTTGTTAATATACAACCAACCTTGATCCAGTCAAGCAATGCTCTTCATGGTGGTTCAAATAGTGCAGGGCAGGGTTCAGTGTTGCCAACATCACCTTCAGGTGGAAGCACAGATTCCTTAGGTGCAAGCAGATCAACTCCCTCAGTTTCTGGAATCAATACCTCTAACTTTGCTTCTCGAAGTGGTTATACATGTCAACAACTATCTTGTTTGTTAATTCAAGCTTGTGGCCTTCTACTGGCTCAGCTTCCCTCTGATTTTCATTCACAACTTTACTTGGAAACGACACGTATTATAAAAGAGAACTGGTGGCTTAAGGATGGGACAAGGTCGCTTGGTGAAATAGATTCTGCGGTTGGCTATGCATTGTTAGATCCAACATGGGCTGCACAGGACAATACCTCTACAGCAATTGGTATGGTTTGGCAGAAGGGTTTTATTCTACTAAGCTGCTTGCTTAAATTTTGCATTATATTTTTAGTTCTATATCAACAATCTGTCTTTAATATTAAAAAAAGTGACTTGTGTTTGAGATATTTTCTTATCTGAAATATTGATGGTTTGTATCCAACAAAATGGATGTGCTTTATGCAGCAAGGCTAAGCTATAGTTTTGTATGTTCTAGTTTATGTGACTCAAAATGTTATGTATGAAGATATTGTTTTACTCATATCAGGGTAAAATAATTTATGTATGAAGTGTGACCAACCAACTGGGTAGAAGTTCTAGAAGATATTTCTCAGAAATTTATTTCATTGACTTGAGATTACTTTAATCTTTTTGTTGGAAGTCCCACATCGACTAGAGATAAGGCCAATTCACAATATTTAAGTGGGTGCAATCCTCATCTTATAAGCTGGTTTTGTGGGATTGAGTTAGGTTTAAAACTCATTTCTAATATGGTATCAAGTTAGACCCTATCCTAGCGAACTTTATTGGACATTCTGTTCCACCCGTTATCGGGCCGCTAATAGACCACCCACTAATTTCTAGTACCACGCACAAGATAAATATACCTTGGCGTGAGGGGGTGTGTTGGAAGTCCCATATCGACTAGAGATAAGGTCAATTCACAATATATAAGTGGGTGCAATTCTCGCCTTACAAGCCGGTTTTGTAAGGTTGAGTTAGGCTTAAAACCCACCTCTAATATTTTTGTTCTAGAATATGGACTGAAATAGGTTTTAAAATTTTCTTTACTGTTTCTGAACATTTCCTTTGTGAGATTGCTTTAATCTTTTGTTTGTAGATGATTATATTTGGAGTTAAGGGATGGCCAAAAATCATTTAGTATTTTCGCAGCTGATGTATTATATGTATATATCAATATACACAAAAGTGTGTGTGGAAACTGAGGACATAGCCTTGTGACTCTTAGCCCTTTAGCTAGGGTACATTAAAAATGGTAAGAGCTGTACAACAAATAATAAACAACTATTTTAACAATTAGTAGGTTTTAGTACCACACTATCATCTAGGATTTTTATAGAATTTGAAGTGTAAATTACCTTTATGACGAGTGCTAGCTAGCAATGTACTTTCTAACACATCCTTACCAAGATCTGTTGGGAATTGCGAGATCATGAGACCTTATAGGGAACCAAGCCCACTCAATTGCAGGATTTCCTATCAAATTTAGTAAAATATGTGTTTAAGAGGGTGTCTTGCTGACATTTTTTCTTTGAATAAAGCCGGGTGGTATATAGTTTACTGCTTTCATTTTAATTAGGTGAATTTCAATATATTTCTTGTTATTGTTTGTGCCTTATAAGGACTCTGACCTTTTGTGTAATCACAGGGAATGTGGTGGCCTTGCTTCATTCTTTCTTCAGTAACCTCCCTCAAGAATGGGTTGAAGGGACCACTGTCATCATCAAGCAGCTTCGGCCTGTAACATCAGTCGCCCTCTTGAGAATAGCATTCCGTATAATGGGACCACTCCTTCCAAAACTTGCCAATGCTCATGCACTTTTCAACAAGGTACAGAGAGAATCATCAATTCCTCTATCTTGAGAAAATATTCTGATTGAACTAGATTGTTACTTATGAAGAGAAATTAAGTTTTATTAAGATATTGCTCTGTATTAATGAAATCCTTTCACAAAAGAACTCTCACCAAGTATGTAGAGACCTGGGGTCCCTCACTAACGAAATCCTTTATCTAAAGCATACCCACAAAGCCTTCACTGATCCGCTTTTATTCCCTCCCGTCTTATAGATTGTCTATTGGGCGATCCCTATTTTGTATTTATTTTTCCTGACCTGTTACAATTAGTTGTACTGAACATTACGTATTTATTCTCTTGCGACTGTTACAAAAAATTGTTTATTGAATGGCTATTGCTGCTATCCTCTCTTTTGGATACCTATATTGTATTCTTCCCTTGTTCCCCACTGCTAAACTTCTTGTGGGAGTTTCCCTAACACTTTGTATATACATGCATGTCGTTTTTCTCGTGTTTTATGTTTTCAATACCTTGACTCCAAGAAAAAAAGCTGTGAAGAATTCTAATTCTCCATGCTCAGGCAGGGTTTTTTATTTTCCGGCTCAGGGAGGGTTCTTTATTTTGAGTCACAGATACTATTAACAAACACCTGCCATGGATAATTGCTAGCCTATGCTCCATATCTCTTCTGGTATCCGCCAATATTATTATCACTTTGTGAGATCAGAAACTTCTGTCTGAAAATTATAAAATTAGATTCAAAGAGTTTTCACTGACAGTTACAAGGTCTCGATCTCATGATAAATAACTTTGTCATCCATGTGAGTTGACTTCTGTCTTATAGTTTCTTGACATTGTAGTCTTCCAGAATTAAGATCTTTCCAATCTGAGTTTCACGGTGGGGAAATATTGTGCCAATTTTTCGGCAAGTGTCTAGTTCCTGGACAATTCATGAACACTGAGCATCCAAATTATATAAGTGACACTTTTTCTATTTGAGGCATTGAAATTGTTGCAGTAGGATATAGCCAGAATTTGTCTACTCATATATCAATGACTAGAGGTGCTGAAGCTCAACCAATGTCACAGCTTTTGCTCTTGACCAAAATTATTTAAACCATAACAGCCTCGTTATAGATATACTATTAGGATTTTATCATATACTCATATCTCATGGTTTTTTGCCCATATTTTTTATGGTCACTAAAATTGGAGTATTGATGGTTTCCCTCTCATTTAAAAATGACACAGATCCTCTCATCATTACTAAGTATATTAGTGGATGTATTTGGAAAAAATTCGCAGACAACGATTGGTGTTGATGCGTCAGACATAACAGATATCATTGACTTCCTGTAAGTGTTACTGAATTGTTATAAAATGAGCTTATTACAAGTTCTGAAATCCTGATCTTCTACTTTGGCACTTGGTTTTCAGGCATCATGTGATCCATTATGAGGGACAGGGAGGGCCTGTGCAGGGTAGCAGCAAAGCACGACCCGAGGTTTTGGCCCTCCTTGGAAGGGCATCAGAGAGTTTACGTCCAGACATTCAACATCTGATTTCACACCTTAACTCTAATGTGAATGCCTCTGTATATGCGGCATCTCATCCTAAGTTACAGAATCCAACTTAGATGCAACTGTATTATATACTTCCCAGATACTGCCTCTAGCTGATGATCACAAATACACAACTTGATTTAGAATTTGTATGAATTAAGAGTTGTATATAAAACAATGTATATACATGCCTATCAATTCAGCTCTTCTGTATTACAGCTAGAAGTGGAATATAAATTGATGTGGGACTGGGAATGCTGACAGAAAACCCTTTTACTTTGCGTGCCTCACCTCGATTATATCACGAACAATTTTATATACTACACTTATCTTACCTTAGTCATCTTTGACATCACAATTTAGTGCAACCATAATTCATTGGCAGCAATATCTTGTTCAAGTACAACTTTTCTGTCATTTGCACTGGAATTTTCTAGAAACAGGTATCATTGCTTTAAAAAACAACATAAGAAACAAGGATCATGTGCTCTACCAAGTACTATGTTTTTCGTCACCAAGGGGACTACTGCACAACAGTGGTGGACCTTCTGCATAACAGAGGGGAGCGGATCATTTTCTTTTATTTAATTTTTCATATATATTTAAATTATTTATTTATATATTATTATATTATTTATATTAATTTTAAGTTTTTTCTTAAAATATCATATATACTTTTTTTTTCTATTTTGTATCTCTGTCTCTTCTTTTTATCTCAATTTTTACTTTTAATATCACTTTTTTTTAAAATAAGATTATATACAGTCAAATTGACGAGTTAAAGAACATTTTAGATCAATTAATTTATTTTTTTGAATTGGTTTATTTTGTACTTTTTTTTAAGCATATGTTTTCTTTTTACATGTGATAAATTTATTTATTGTGTAATGTTAGGTGGTGACAAATTCATATTTTTTTAAACAGGTGAGAGGTGATAAATTTATATTAAAAAAATTATGATAAAATATAAAATAATTTTTTTTTTTGTGAAGATTGATAATTCATATACATTAATTAAACTTGAAAAAATTCATGAAAATTCAAAAATTAAAGATTACAAAAAATAACTATTTAAAATTTTTAGAGTTACATAGAATTTTAAAAAATCTAATCTGGCATCTTAAGTTTTTTTTTTTTAAGTTCCGTCGGTCACTGCTGCACAACTTTACCCGTACCAGTGTTATTACATTATTATGCTTAAATATGATCTTATTTCATAGTGTTTTCTATAAATTATAGTTAATTCAGTACTGAAATTTTAAATTTTTTTAAAGTTAATTTAATCATGCAATGTATTTATTATTTAATATACGACAACAATAAAATAACTTGTTAAATTCTTTGTTGCATAAACGACGATGTTGTGGGCGATTCTAATCCTTTTGGTAGAAAATTGGTTTGAAAAATAGTAGAGTTGTTAAACAGCACTATAATATATTCCACGATAGTATTAGCAACTGTAATATAATACTTCGGCTCAATAGAAAAGTGTCACATGCAAAGACTATTTGGGAGATGGCAAATAAATTTGGAGTGAATGGTGGTGCGGAAAATATGATAATTGAAAAATTGATTTAAATGAAAAAAAGTACCTGAAAGTTGATACTAGATGGGCACTTCTTCCTCCACGACGAAGGATTTTTTAAAACTTTACAAAATATTTTTACTTTTATCGAGCTCACCAATTTGCACTTCTAAAACGATTTTAAAAAGTTACCAAATTTTGAAAATGGGACTAAGAAAATTATCAGATTTCAAATTCTGGTTAAGAAAATTATCAAATTCTGAAATCCAGTATATATAATTTTTTTTTCGTTTTTTAATTTTATTTTCATATGTATAAAAAAAATTAAAAAACTTAAAAATAAATAAAAATATAATTAAATAAAACTAAGAATTAACTAAAATTAAAAAAAATTAACCTTTAAAGAAAATATAAAAAGATAAAAGTAATAAAGAATATATATATATATATATATTCTTTAGGCTTTTAGTTTGCTTTTATTAATATTAATTTTATTTTTTTACGTTTTCTAATTTTATTTATTTTTCTCAATATATTATATTAATTAAAATTAAAAAAATATAACTATATTTTAATTTTGTTTTTTATTCTATTTTAATTTTTTAATTTAATTTTCCTTTTAATTTTTTAATTTTTCTTCATACATATTTTAAAAATAAAGTAATATATATATATATATATAT
>Ga0214544_1002794_pt1 | contig 36509 bp, 23 predicted proteins | sample CNSS3metaG_FD_160074 | JGI IMG/M metagenome (GOLD analysis project Ga0214544, IMG submission 160074) | Root nodule microbial communities from cowpea collected in UCLA plant growth center, Los Angeles, California, USA - CNSS3 | ecosystem: Host-associated > Plants > Roots > Nodule | place: USA...
ATAAAAGTAAAATTTGGTCTAAATTTGGATTGCCCGAAATTGAAATTTTTTTAAAAAAGTTGGGACTCAAATCAAATCAATTTAACAAATATGAGGACCAAATTGAGATTCATACATTAATTTGACATGTGTCACCATATTAGATTGGCACATGGCACATCACAGAAGTGACACGTGGCATAAATATTTTTTTAAAAAAAATTAAAAAAATTTAAAAAAAAATTAAAAAATTAAAAAAAAAATTAAAATAAATTTTAAATAAATTTTAAAAAAAAATAAAAATTCAAAAAAACGAGGAGTTGACACGTGGCACCTACTTAACGGTATTAGTTCTCTACTAACGGAAAGGACCTAATTGATACTAATTTACAAAAATGAGGACCTAATTGAGACTAATAAAAATACGATGACCAAATTGAGATTCTGCAACAAAAACGAGGACCAACGGAGTATTTTAACCTTTTGTGATCTACATTTACTACTTTATTTGTTTTGTCCACAACAGGGCCTCATCTTTTTCTTTCCAAACGAAAACTTTTGAATTGCATTGAGATTGAGAGGTACTACTCAAAGACTACGTTCGAAATACTAGCTATAAAATAAAGGAAGGAGTGGATCATGTGGGAGGGGTTGAATTCCATTTATGGCAAGCATGTAAGCTCCATTTTCAATTAATGTGTCACAGTTGCACATTTTATATATGTTAATTCCGTATTTGAGAATGGCATATTACCTATGTAATCTACTTTTTCTGTTTTTGATGTTCTTAGGCTTGGACTTATGAATTGTAATATAGATTTGCAATAACAAATTTGTGATTCAAGGATGTTTTCTATGCTATCAATTGCTTAGGCTGATGTTGATGGGAACAAAGTATTCAATTATGGCGAGTTTGCAGTCATGATAATTCACTTGCAAGAATGATGAATATTTCTAAAAACATTCATGTTTTCTGACAAAGACAATAGTCATTATATTGAGTTTGGCGAGCTAGAGACAACATTAGTAGATGAGTCAAGAGAAAATGACACCATTATATTAGATGACAACATGGATTATACATGATGAGGTAATACATTAGTCTCTTATTTATCTTTTTTAATCTGATTACTTTTTTGGTTGAATTTTCTAGATTTTTTCCTAATATGATATTTTGATTATTGATTGATGATTTTATTACAATGTTGCAAAGAGGTTCAAATATAGTGAATTGGAAGTTGATATCCTGTAATTATTGAGAAAGTTACAACCTTTTAACTTCTTCAACAATGAATAGTATTTTTTGAAGACATGATTGATGCTTTTGTTCTTTGCCATTGGTTGGACCAAATGAAAAATGTACATGGTCAAGTTGATGGTGCAAATGTACATGGTCAAGTTGATGGTGCAAATGCATATGCTGAAGCTTTATTGATTAGTTCTCACATCGTAGACATTATGTAATTATTGTTGATGCTTGGATGTTTGATGGATCCATAGGAATAGTCTTTGTAATTTGGAAAAGCTAAAGTGTCTCATTTTGATAATTGCTTTCAAATGTCCTTGGATTAATGTAAGTTTTCGTCTTGAAATTTATTTTATTAAAGCTTTAAATGTGAAGGTTGGTTGTGTTGTATTCTTCCGAGTTTGGATTTGAATTTCATTGTATTATCACCAAAGGATGAATATGATTTCGTAAGTTGATTTAATCTAAAAGAACATTAATCTTAATAAAAAAAAGTTAATGGCCAAATTATACGATACAAAAATCTCAAACAAACCAATATTTGTTTGACTTTAATCAGATGAACTCTAATATGAACTCTAATATTAGTAATTAAGCAAATTAATCATAAATAATAATACATAATATTCTGTTATTAAAACAAATTAAAATCACTCTCTTATATAACTGTAAATAGTTATAATAATTAAATACATCAAATTAAGAAAAAAGAGTATATTTTTATTGTCTATAATGGGATGACAACAGAATTTAAAAAAACATAAACAAAATTGATTAATGAAACTTACGAGATTATATTGCACAATATATCTACGTTTAAATTTAATAATAGCATACAAATTATATTTCATTTTAATATATTATATAAGTATAAGATTTAATCATAAATGTTATAATATAATCATTTTATTTTATTATGCATCACTAATAATAAACGTTAATGTAATAAGATTTTATTATTTATCCTCATCTGAAATAAAAAAAAATATTTAACATTATAAGAATAAGCATTTAAGGTAACAATTAAGCTACTTGCCATAAATTATCTTACAAAACGTACTTAAAAAATGTCCAAATTATAATATTTAAATACATAGATTATGGAACTTAAATATTTAAATATAAACTATAGCAAAATATTTAAACGAAATAAAGAATTTGCACGTTTAAATATTGATTAATCTAATAATCAATAGTCAATAGATAATGGAAGATTTGATGACATGGAATAAATGAAATCAATAAAATTGATGCTAAAATGGTGTAACTGAAATAAAGAATTTGTACGTTTAAATATTGGTCGTGACCATGCATTCAAAATAATTTAATGATTCATATTTAATGTAAAAATATTTTTTCAAACTACATTGAAGGTAATGCTTTTATATTTAATATAATAAATGTAAATAATTACTTTCAATCCAACGCATTCTAATAAAAACCTGAAAGGAAGGAATTTAAGGTAATAAATTAAAATTATTTACAATAAAACTAAAAATTTAACATATTTTCCAAAGACTTATACAGTGATGGTAGTTGTGTTCCATGAACATAATAGATCTTATGACAACCACATCAAGAACTTAAAGTAGTTACAAATGTTAGAAAAAAATTCATTTACACAACAATGCAGATTATAATATATTCTTCCAATTAATCAATGAAATATTTTTTTTCTTTTTCGATCATCGAAAAAGTAATACAATACCTTGCTTAAATAAAGAATGGAAACCCAAAATGGATGCCAGTTGAGTAAGTATTTGAGAAGATGAAGTCATTGAAATGAAGATTTCAAGTTTTCTCTATCTGTGATTCTTCCGCTATATCATGGAATCTGAAAAGGCAAAACCATATAAAGGAATGAAAGTGACCGTTTAAATTGACGGTGGGTTATGACAATGTAATTAATGATCTCCACTTTTTAATTTTATATTTTATTTCTTAAATATAAAAAAATTATCACTACTCATTACATTTTTTCCTTCATTAAATTGACAAGACATTAGATAAAAAATTTTACCAATTAATAATATTTTTTGCCTTTTTGGCGCCATGGTGGATTGAGTATTAGTCATCTCTAAAACTGGAACAAAAATTTATTCTGCAACGAATATCAAGTGCTCAAACACAGCACAATGAAGGCAACTGAAATAGCTACAAAGGTTCCAAAGCTCATTACACAACACTAACAGGTTATAATTTATGATAGTTAATATAATAGTACATTGGGACTTACTATATTTTTCTTCATTGTTTTATATACTGAAGTATATGAAATTTGGCTAAGCCAAAACTCATTATTTTGATTGTAAGATACAATTAAAGATATTGGTTTTCTCAAGTATGGATGATGAAAATAGCAAAGCCAGCATTTCTTCCGCACAATCAAGATTGAAAAGAAAAATGGTATCGAAGGAGAATAGGCAAAATAAGAAATATGCTGAAGACTCTTGCGGAACGTCCAAAAGCCAAAATCAAAGAAGAATGTGCACTCCACTATCTGACATTACAATTGAATCTTTTAATGATGAAAGACTTACGAATTCTGGAATACTACCACGTCAGAGAGATAAATGTCCCTTTCCACATACATCCTCTACGCATCGCCAAAATCTATTACATAGATTTGAGATGATTTCCTCAAACCAGGACAAAGAAAATCATTGGCTTCTGAATAAGCCAAGTTCTTCTCCACAATGTCAATTCATTTCAACTGAAAGTTATACTGCTGAAGAAATAGTTCATATCAGTAGCAATGAAAGAGTTAAAGAAGCTACGAAAGGTATGAATTAATATGTTTACAACAATTCATATTTTATTGTCATGTCTATAACAATTATGTTATTTTATTGTTATTCCAGATATCAATAAAGTGGATAAAATGCAATTTCAAAAATCTGGATACAAAAACACATTTACAGATTCAACGAATGAAAGTTCCATCCACTCAAATGAAAGATAAGACATTTATTACCTGTATGACTTCTTTATAATGTTATATATAATTTAATTTATGTTTACTAAACAAACAATACTCTTTCACTGATTATGCAGATATAGGTGATCCAATATTTATTTGTTCAAATTGTAAAGCATACATGTGGTATGAAGAAAGGATAGACAAGCATAAATATTGTGCTAATCCAAAGTTTCAAATGTGTTGTGGAAATGGAAAGGTTCAATTACCTCTATTGAAGGATGCTCCTATTGTTTTGAAACAACTGTTATTCAACTCTGACAGTAGAGAGGCAAAGAATTACCAACAACATATTAGAACATACAATATGATGTTTGCATTTACATCTCCTGGTGCCAAAGTGGATAATAGCTACAACAATGGTCATGGTCCACCAAACTTACGAATACAAGGCCAAGCTTGCCATAGAATAGGTAGCCTCCTACCACCTGCAGGAAAAATGCCTAAGTTTGCCCAATTGTATATATATGACACTGAGAATGAAATACATAACAGAATCCAATCTCTAAGGTATATGAAATGAATAATTGGTTTTTTGTTGACTGTAATCAAATATGTTTCATGAAACTAATTGATATTCTAATCTTTTTCAGCAATCAGAACAAGATTGATGTGGAAATTGTTAAGAAGTTGACAACGATGTTAGATGAATTCAATGTGCATGCTAAATCATTTCGAGTTGCTAGAGATCGATATAGAGAACAACAATTCCATGATCTTAAATTGAGGCTTATTGCTGAAAGGACTAAGGATGGAAGGATATACAATATGCCGACCGTCTCTGAAGTAGCAGCCCTAATAGTTGGTGATGTTGATAGTGCTTCTCCAAGAGATATCATAATGGAAAACAGAAGTGGAAATAGCAAAATAGCAACTGCAGATGACATTGATAGCAAATACCCAACTGCTGTTTTTGCACATCTACTACCACATGCACATCTACTACTGTTTTTGCACCAAAATAGCAAATACCCAACTGCAGATGACATTGATAGAGTAATTTCAGCTGAAATTCCATGTCCAATACAAAATCTAAAGCTACATCAATGTGTTAAGGAGCATATGATTCATGGCCCTTGTGGAGTAGTCAATAAATCCCTTCCTTGCATGAAGAATGGTAAACGCTCACGCTTCTACCCAAAAAATTTTCAAAGCATTACAACTATTTCAGAAGATGGTTTCCCACACTATCGTCGAAGGGATAATGGAATATGTGTTTAAAAGAATCATGTTTCCATAGATAACCGTTTTGTGGTTCCGTATAACCCAAAGTTATTACTTAAATATCAAGCTCATATCAATGTTGAATGGTGCAACAGAAGTACGTCAATCAAGTACTTATTCAAATACATCAACAAAGGTTATGACAGGATAACGGCTGCTATAGTTAATAATAGCAATGAATTTGGTGTTATACATCAAGCATCAGATGAAATCAAACAGTACCTTGATTGCAGATATATATCACCATGTGAAGCATGTTGGAGGATCTTTTCATTTCCGATTCACGGAAGAAACCCAGCTGTAGAAAGATTATTTTTCCATCTTCCTGGACAACAAGCAGTGTACTTCAAAGATGATGATTACATTGACGATATCATAGGAAAGCCAACTATTGCAGAGTCCATGTTCACAAGTTGGATAGAATGTAACAAAAACTACGAAGATGCTAAAAGCTTAACATATGCCCAGATGGTATCAAAGTTTGTATATGTAAAGAAAGATAGATGTTGGAAACCAAGGAAAATGAGAAACACAATTGGAAGACTAATTTGGGTGCCACCCAGTACAGGAGAACTTTTCTATCTAAGAAGAATGCTAACAGTAGTAAAGGGGCCACTATCTTACGAAGAAATCAGAACTGTAGACAATATATTGTATCCTACATTTAGAGAAGCCTGTGAGGCATCCGGATTTTTAGCAGATGATAATGAATATGTAGAAGCCATCAAAGAAGCAAATGATTGGGGTACTGGACTACCTAAGAAAACTTTTTGTTACAATGCTATTATCTAACAGTGTTAACCAACCACACCAACTATGGGAAAAAACTTGGCAATGGTTGTCTGATGGCATACTCTATATGGAAAGAATAAAAGCTTCAAATCCAGGTATTGTAAATTTTATTTGGCCGCTCTAAAATCTTAACTAATATTTTAACATAAACATTTGACTAGCTTAATTATATGCATGCAGAACTACAGTTAAGCAATGACATCTTGAAGAACTTAACATTATTGCAACTAGAAGAGATGTTACAAAGAAATAGAAGAAGCCTAACACAATTTCCATCTATGCCTTATCCTGATGGTTTTGTTACAGCTCATTGTGGAAATAGGTTGATATATTCTGAACTGGATTATAATGTTGTGGATGAACAGAACCTATTTCAAAAAAATTACACTTCCATGACAGGTAAATAATTCTTACCTAACTTGGTATACAAAAATTGTAGAAATTATATAGTCATTATTGATTTATGGGCATTTAATGAGAGGATTAAAATTTAACAGATGAACAAAGGAAAATTTTTGAAAAAGTCAACCAGGCTGTTGTTAACAATATAGGAGGAATGTTCTTTTTGTATGGATATGGAGGAACTAGAAAAACTTTCATGTGGAGTACTTTATCTTCAGCATTACGTTCCAAGGGAAAAATTGTACTAACAGTGGCATCAAGTGGTATAGCATCTCTTTTGTTACCAGGAGGAAGAACAGCTCATTCTAAATTCAGAATTCCAATCCCAACCATGGACAACTCAATTTGCAACATAGAGCAAGGATCTGAAGTAACAGAATTATTGAAAGTAGTTGATCTTATCATTTGGGATGAAGCACCAATGGCACACAAATTCTGTTTTGAGGCTTTAGACAGAACTCTTAATGATATAATGAAACACCACAAAAAATCGAATTCAATCTTTGGAGGTAAAGTTGTAGTGTTTGGAGGTGATTTTAGACAAATACTACCTGTCATTCCTAGAGGGACTCGGTCAGACATTGTAAATGCAACAATCAATGCATCATACCTTTGGGAACACTGTCAGGTTATGACACTGACCAAGAACATGAGACTACTACAAACAGGTTTAGAAACCAGTACAACTTCAGAAATTCAACAGTTCTCAGATTGGATAGTTAAACTTGGTGATGGTTTATTATGTGAACCAAATGATGGAGTAGTGGATATTGAAATACCACCACAATTTCTGATTTTAGATTTTAGTGATCCAATCAAAGCTATAGTATCAAGCACATATCCTGGTCTACTACAGAATTATAGCAATGCTAATTTCTTGAAGAGCAGAGCAATATTGGCCAGTCGAATAGAAACTGTTGAAGAAATCAACGAACACATATTATCCTTAATTCCTGGTACATATCTATATATATTTACACATTTCATATATATTATGTTTTAATTATATGTCTAATGACGATTATTAATAATGCTATGCAGGAGAAGAGAAAGAATATCTAAGTGCAGATTCAATTGATAGATGCGACAATCCAGTGAATGATGACTACGACGTCATTACTCCAGAATTCCTAAATTCATTGACAACTTCTGGAATACCCAGTCATAAAATCAAACTGAAAATAGGAGCACCTATAATGCTTCTAAGAAACTTGGATCAAGCAGAAGGCCTCTGTAATGGAAGTAGGTTAATTATTACAAGATTGGCAAAACATGTAATAGGAGCAAGGAATATTACTGGAAACAAAGAGGGAAATGAGGTTTACATCCCACGTATGTCTATGTCACCATCTCAATCTCCATGGCCCTTCAAGTTGATCAGAAGACAATTTCCTATTATGTTATCTTATGCTATGACTATAAATAAGTCACAGGGCCAATCCTTATCTTCTGTTGGATTATACTTGCCAAAACCAGTATTTAGTCATGGTCAGTTGTATGTTACTGTTTCTAGGGTTCAGAGTAAATCAAGATTAAAGATCTTAATCCATGATAATGACAAAAAACCACAGAGTTGTACAACAAATGTTGTATTCAAAGAAGTATTCCAGAATGTATAACAGATTAAAAATGTGTTATCTTTTGATATCTAAATTGTGATGATTATATAATATTTGCGGTTTATATATCTAATTCGTATAAAATTAAATTAATTACCATCAACTTACCAAAATGTTTAAGCTATCTAAATTAGCTTTTCGACAAGCTAATGCAACCAGTCCAGTATATAACATTATACAAATTAATCTGAACTAAACATATATACAACAGAAGATTTGAAAAACCATACCTGAATGACTAAATATTCAAATGAAGAATAAAAACCGAACAAATTCAAGGATAATTGATTGTAAAATCATAACTGAAAGAGGTTACAAAATAACACAAATCAAAACGCAAATTACAGAATATCAAAACTCATGAAAAACATACCGTCAATCTTCTTTTTTATTCTTCATTCATTGATAACATTATGTTACAAATTCTATAATATACTTCAAGCAGAAGAAAACTGCATTATCATTTAAAGCAATAGCAACCGTCAACCAACCCACAAAATGATAATAAATAATGTAGTTATGGACTCAACACCCACATTTAGTTTTTCTATTCACACCACCACAAATTCAATTGAAATAATCTACTCATTTATAAATTGAATTCAGTGTAGTCGATATGCTCCGACTAAATTCATCGGGAAAGCCAGACTGATAAATTAATACTTACAAGTGTCAAAATTATATTATCATATATAAATAAAATACTAACTACAGGACATTGTTACCGTATCATATATAACATTGTGTAAAAATTATATTAATCAATTAGTACGTTTAAGATAAGACATCGTTTTAAATTACAGGAGATTGTTATCCATATAACCAAAATAAATTTTACTAAAGCATTATAATAAATAAAATATTTTCATAGACGTATAAAAATATAATCTTAAAATCAATAACCAAAAAAGACATTCTGATTCATAACCTTTAATTATTTTAATTTTAATAAGTATCCAACAACACTTACAAACATTGCTAAAAGACCAATAAACCAGCAAATGTTTCAAGTATAGAAAACACACGGTAAAATAGAAAAGACTTCTATTGAAAATGGTGATGGGGAACTGATACACAAGGAAAATCTGCAAATGAAAAACCAAATGTCACAAATCACATATATTTTGCAGTGCTGAAAAGATATATTGCAATATCTACACACATTCCTATTTTACATTTATCTAAAAACAATAAATGTATTTAAATATATTTAAAAAATAAAACAAACTATTACTATTATTATTATATTTGGTATAATATTAATTTGGTATAAAACTATATAAAAATAAAAAACAAAAAATAACTACCATAAATTAAAATATTACTATTATTATTGCATTTAACAAATAAATTATTATTTTTATATTATGTATTTAACGGTTCTATTAAGATTATATAATTTTAAAAAAATACAATAAATACTTCAGAAATTTATCAACATACAATTGTAAAAAAACAAAAATAAAAAAACAAAGACCCGTGCGTACGCACGGGTCAGATACTAGTTACTAATATAATATAGAAATGTTAATATATATATATATATATATATATATATATATATATATATATTTAACGATTAAACATTATTTTATATAATTTTTTTAGTTATTAAATTTTAAAATATGTTGAGTTTTTTCGAATAAAAATCAAATCATTATATCCAAACTTATACCTTTACGAAATTTAATTAATTTATTTGAACAAAATAAATGAAATTAAAAAACTAAAATTAAAACAATTCAAATTTCAAACATTTCAAATTCCCTAAAATTTTAAAATCTTTCATCTCATCACAACCTTAAAAATGAATTGACAAAAAATTTGGTTTGGCTTAATTTGAGGAATCATGAGAGTCTCAACATGAGTTTGAAAGGTTATTCTAAAATATGTCTCAAAATTTCTCTCAAAAAGCACAATACTTTTACATAGTACACTTACACACACAAAACAAAATAGACATTTTCAAATTTTTACTTGTGGATTGTAAATGTATCCTTATCATATTTGAATCAACAACTGAGAATTATCAACTGATTTAGTTTTGTAAGTGAAATGATTAGAGGAATAATTTGAGATATAAAACATTATTACAACTTAAAATACGTTATTCATAGTATATATTGGAAAATCTCAATACAATACTATCTCCAATGAATTCGCGATACCCATATCCTTAACTCTTAAGAAAAATAATTTTGCATGATTTGAATAAGATAGTGTGTTAAATTTAACTATTAAACTCCATGGTGAATAATCAATTCACAGTATCTAAAATAAAACTGCTGGAGCTTTTTTAATGAAATAAAAAAAATGAAAAGAATTAATTCTTAAATATGTAAAACGCTACAAAGCTAATTTACTGAAAGGACGAAAAATTAAATTTAACTCCTCAATATAAAAAATATACAAATTAAGTTTTTAACATTATAGTTTAATGATAAAAAAAATTAATTAAATGTCAAATTAATTCTTAAAATTATATTTTAGCAATAAAATAATCTAATAAATAATAATAAGAATAGAACATAATCATGATACGTTTAATATTTTCAGAAAACAAAATCAGCTTTTTCTGTTCAAAATTAAATTATCAGCCTGCTACCACCTTACGAAATTGGTTATCTTTCCAATGAAATTTCTTTGTTTCTTAGCAAGTCCTCCCCCAATCATTTGCTCTTCTTTTTCTGCTTAATATTATAAGGTATTATTATTATCAGGACAATAACACAGATATACCTTTATTTTATATATATTTAGTAAAAACTTAATGCTTTTTCATATTTCTCTTTTTGTTATATTATTTTTCTTATAAATTTATAACTTCTTTTTAGATATATCCCAATGTTAATCAATATTTTGAGTATATATAAACCTTTTCAATTATTATTATTTTTATTAAAACAATTACTATTATTATTGGTACTGCATATCCATCAGTTCAATCTTTTCTCCTAATAGAATCCAATTTTTCCACTGACCAAAAGCAACCAATAAGTCAATGGCACACATTCCAATCAACAAAGAAAAAAATATTCTTTACTTCCACTCACTTTTAAAACACATCCATAGATAAGTTATAGTTACACAAAGTTAAAGTGAGTTGAAAACATTATTAGAATAAGGTAAAAATATAAACATTCTCTTTTTGAACAAACATCTATTTCATAACCTTCTATTTTTTTCTCTTTATCTTATTTTTTAATTTTATATCTTATAAATATGTCCTTTCTCCTTCAACACAAATAAATTTGCACAGGTTTTCATAAATATTTTATACGAAAAAAGAAGGTATAATTACTCGTATAGTATCTAGTTTGAGACTAGTGTGCCAAATAGGTACTCAGTTTAAAAAAAGTGTCAATTGCATCCCAACTTTTGAAAAAGTGCTTCAATTAGATCCCTTTTAGACAAAGTTGACTAACGCCATTAGTCAATGTGCCACGTGTCAGTCTGTGGTTTTTTTGATTTTTTTTAATTTCTTTTTTAATTTTTTGAAAAAAAAAATATAAATGCCACGTGTCAAGACCCTGTGTGTGACACATGGCATTGTCAGTGTCACGTGGCATTGTAATGCCACGTGTCAGTATCACTATCAGATGTCATTGTGTTGATTTCGATTTAGTCTCCATATATGTTTTTTTGTTTCAATTTAGTACCTACTTATGTGTATCTGATTCAATCTTGACATAATATTTTTTAATAATTAAAATCCATTTTTTATAAAATTAAAAGTAAATAAGTATAAAAGTTTTACAAAAATTAAGTATTTGATATTTATATTAAAATTTAGTGGTAAAAGTAATTTTTAATAAAAAAAATTAGTATAACATTCATATCAATAGAAATTTTGGTTTAAAATTAGTAAGAGACAATATCGTTCTATTTTTGAAAAAAAATAAAAATTAACAACACATGAGTACTTAATAAAAAAGTAATTAATAAAGTAATATGTTAAAAAGTCGTTTTTAATAAAAAATATTAATATAACATTCATCCAAATAATAAATTTATACTGAAATTGAGAGGAACAATATAAATATTAGTACTTAATTTTGTAAAAATATTTATACTTAATTATTTTTAATCTTATAAAAAATGGATTACAAAAATATTTTAATTATTAAAAAAAATTGGGACACAATTGAATCAGATACACATATTTAGCTACTAAATTGAAACAAAAAGACATATATGGGAACTAAATCGAAATCATCTAATAGTGACACTGACACGTGGCACTGACAATGCCACGTGACACTAATAATGCCACGTGTCACACACATGGACTTGACACGTGACATTTCTTTTCAAAAAATTAAAATAACCACATGGCATGTTGACTAACAGCGTTAGTCAACTCCGTTTGAAAGGGACCTAATTGAAGCACTTTTTCAAAAGTTGGGATGCAATTGACACTTTTTTTAAACCGGGTACCTATTTGATACACTGCCCCCAAACTGGGTACTATACGAGTAATTATACCAAAAAAGAAAAAGAAAATCTTTACGAGATAAAAAATTCTGCTCCCTGAAACCCAGAGGGCAAAACATTCCCAACTCAGTGCCTCAAATAGCAACGACACGAACATGATCATGATGCAAGGAGAATAAACCATGTTTCTAAGATATTTTCCACTACTTTTACTTTTGTCATGCATAAGGTTCATCAGTAATGCAGAAGAATCAACCACCACCATCATCAATGTGTGGCCCAAACCAAGGAACCTCACATGGTCCCCACCATACCAAACCACCCTCCTCTCTTCTTCCTTCACCATTATCACCACCACCATCCACCACAACAAACACCTCTCTGCCGCCATCTCTCACTACCACACCCTCATCAAATCAGAGCACCACCATCCTCTTGTGCCTCTTGGAGTCACCATCTCCAAGGACCTTCCACCACTGCAAAATTTGACTATTGCGGTAGTGGACCCACATGCAGGACTCGTTCACGATGTAAACGAGTCCTACACTCTCTCCATCCTTCATTCTCATGCCACTCTCGCTGCACAAACTGTGTGGGGTGTCATGCGAGGTTTGGAGACCTTCTCCCAACTCGCATGGGACTGTCCTACACAGATCGCAGTGGGAGTAGAAGTGTGGGATTCTCCGGTGTTTGTTCACCGTGGACTGATGGTGGACACTGCAAGGAACTACTACCCCATGAAGGACTTGTTGAGGACAGTGGAAGCCATGAGCATGAACAAGCTCAACGTGCTCCATTTGCATCTCACGGACGCAGAATCTTTCCCTTTGGTGCTGCCTTCAGAGCCTGCGTTGGCTGAGAAGGGAGCTTATGCACCTCACATGGTGTACACACCAGAGGATGTGAAAACACTTGTAGAATTTGGCCTTGATCATGGAGTTCGTGTGATTCCTGAGATTGACACACCTGGTTAGAAACAATTTCTTTAACTTTGCAGCCTTTTTCTTGGTTTTCAGAAAATTTCCTAACTTGAAAATCAGTGCCGAATTGATTAATTGGCTGATTACTTAGCTGTTCTGTTCCTCTCCCCATGTTGGTCTTTTCTAGGAATTCAACCAGATGTTTGTAAATTACAGTAATTAGACTAACATGGTATGTTATTGTTGCTACATAATCAAATTCCTTATTCATATGGTCAAATTCCTTGTTCATACAATTGTTGTCTGTGTATATAGAAGAGTATGGTTAGATGGTGTTGATATTTTACCCTGTCAGTTTCAAACATATAGCAGTTGAGTTGAGAGACATGCCCTTATAATGATGATACCAAAAATTTTGCATCTCATTCCAGGTTAGGAAGACACTTTCTTTGTAACAAAATAATGTTACAAGTTAGGAAGATCAATCTCTTCATTCTGCACAACAGAGCAACTTTGGTTATTAATGTGTCTGAACTGTTACCCTGAATAGTAGATCTCTTATATAAAATGGTGAATGTGATCCTACCATTGTGTTGAATGAAGTGAACCAGTTTGCAGAGTTTATGTCCGAACGGTGATCTTTAGTTTCATTGTTGATAAGGCAGGAACTTTATTTTAGGAGTTAGTAGTATTTGCTTTTTCTCATTCTATTATGTTTGGTGAAATTTCTTCATAAATACTTTATAGAAAAGTAAAATAAGAATGAAAAGTGAAATCAGCTTCTCCAAAAGTTAAAATTAGTTAATGCATAAACTAATTTGTACAAATCTAATCTTTAAATTCATGGATAAGCTGATTTTAGCCTATAAAAAGACTAATTTAAGTTTTCTTTCTTATTTTTCTTTCCTAAAGGTGTTTATGGATAAATTTCCTCCAAACAGACCTCATTATATTACAATGGTATGTTTCTTGGAATAGTGATTAAAATAGTGTTACATTAGCAAAGCTTGAAGGATCTCAGGATACATCTCACCATAACAATGTTAGTTCTCTGGCTAGCGATTAGTGATTAAATTGAAGTAAACATTGGCAGAGAAGAAAGGATCTTCAACTGCAGTTTACCATTGGAATGCCAAATTCTTTGCAGTTACAACCTCACTTCAAAGTAGTGTAACCACAAGGCCCATTAACTAGGCTTTCTTTTATGATTACAAAGTTTGAAACGTTGTTTTAGCAGTGATACTATGTTTGATTGAAAACCATACTTTTATTTGTTGGAGATCTTACATCGACTAGAGTAAGACGAGTTTATAATATAGAAGTAACCTCAACTTACAAGTCAGTTTTGTAGGATTGAGTTAAGCTTGAAATTCACTTCTTAACATAGTATCAAAGTCATTTGAACCTATCATAGGGAGATTTATTGTTTGTTGGGTCTATTGTGTCACTTGCTATTAGGAGATTTGTTATTTGTTGGGTCTATAGTATCACCCTCTATCGGACCACTGTTAATGTCGAGTCTCACGCTCAAGATCTACATACCTCGAAGTGAAAGATAAAACAAGTTAACTTATAGTATATAAGTGAATGCAAACCTCATTTTATAAGTCAGTTTTGTGGGGTTGAGTTAGGCTTGAAGTCTACTTCTTAACATTCTCTTTTCTCTTTCACAAAATTTAACTTCACAAGATAGAAATTCTGAGAATTATGCTAATCACTGATTGATATAAACTACATATCTGCAGGACACACAGCATCTTGGGCATTAGCCCACCCAGAGATTGTGACATGTGCCAACATGTTCTGGTGGCCAGCTGGAAGTGATTGGTCTGAAAGGCTAGCTTCACAACCAGGAACAGGACACTTGAACCCCTTAAACCCCAAGACATACCAAGTCCTAAAGAATGTGATACACGACATAACCAAATTGTTCCCAGAACCATTTTTCCACTCAGGTGCTGATGAGATAGTACCAGGTTGTTGGAAAACTGACTCCACAATTCAGAAGCATCTATCAGATGGTGGAACCCTCAACCAGGTTCTTGAGAAGTATATCAACAACACCCTCCCTCACATTGTTTCCCTCAACCGCACTGTTATCTATTGGGAAGATGTTTTACTAGATAAAACAGTGCATGTGCCATCCACAATCCTTCCAAAGGAGCATGTGATTTTGCAGACATGGCTCAATGGACATGATCACACCAAGAAGATAGTCTCTGCAGGATACAGAACCATTGTGTCATCTGCAGAGTTCTATTATCTGGATTGTGGACATGGCACCTATGTTGGAAACAACAGTGCTTATGACAACCAAGATGGGAACACAGGCAATGGTGGCTCATGGTGTGCACCCTTTAAGACATGGCAAACAATATACAACTATGACATAACATATGGGCTGAGTAAGGAAGAAGCAAAGTTGGTTTTGGGTGGAGAAGTGGCACTGTGGTCTGAACAAGCTGATGGAAGTGTTTTGGATGCAAGAGTTTGGCCAAGAGCTTCTGCAATGGGTGAGTCACTTTGGTCAGGAAATAGGGATGAAAATGGTGTGAAGAGATATGCAGAGGCCACAGATAGATTGAATGAATGGAGAAGCAGAATGGTGAGCAGAGGAATAGGGGCTGAGCCAATTCAGCCACTTTGGTGTGTTAAGAACCCTGGCATGTGTAACACACAGAATTCAGTTTAGTTCCGTTCTTCCTTTGTCACAAAGTGAAAGAATGAATTGAAAATAAGGCTCAGTTGAAACAAAATAGTGAGTACAGTTCATATCTTTTTTGTATGAAAAAGTCTAAACTTTTGCTCTTACATGAAATACTCCTTGTAGTTAACAATATTTTCTTTTGTTGAAGTTCTCCTGTGATACCAATATACACTTACGTTTGATCCTTACGTTAAAAGTTCTCTATTCTTAACAATTTTTTTTTTTTTATGGGGAAACTTCTTTAACGTTGTTCTAATGTAAAAAATATTACTAAGACTAAAATTTACTAATGTAAAAAAGTATAAAATCATGTGTTCAAATAAGTATTAAACTAACCCAAAATTAAAAATAGAGGCTATTATGGCTAGCCTCCAAAACTTGATTGAATTTATTTTGCCTAGCAGCGGTGTGGTTCTCCTGAAAGAATAATTGCTTGTTTGTTTTATCACTAGAATCAATTGGCCAGTGCATATGCTTCAATTCAAAATGTATGGCTAAAATTAATCTTGGTAGGCATTTCAATTATATCCAATTATTTAAAATTAATTACATGGATACTTTGCAAATGGTGAAGAGAAATGGAAACATTTTAAAAGGTGTTAACTTTTTTTAATAATTAATTTTGTAAGATTAAATTAAACTTAATTTAAATTTAAATATCAAATTTTATATTAATAATTATAAGATTAATAATAAAAGTTTACAAATCTCTTTTGAAATATTTTAACTATTGAAGGTAAGAACCTTATTATTAGGATTATCCCATAAGCATAAATTATCTAATCGCATTGTCAACCCATTTAATTGATTAAAATAGAATATTTAAATGAAATAAAGCCTTCTTGAATTAATTTATAAAATTAAATTATGTCTAAACTAAATTCTAAAACTTTTCAATAACTACGGAAATTTTAATTCAGAATTGTATGTGTTGTGATTATGATGTGGGAGTAAAGAAACCATAATTTGAATGAGAACAAAGGAGTGAAGTATTATTCATGTTCTTGAAATATATAATCGTTGTCTAATTGGTCTTTGAAATATGCTCTTGTTCGTCATGTATTTATGCTTTCCACTTCAGATCTCGAAAGAAACTTCAAGTCACACCAATACATAAGAGATCATATATGCCATGAACAAACACACGTAGCCTTACTTTTTAGATGCATTATAAAAAAAAAATTGTATTCCTCCCAAAAATTAACAGCTATACAGCTACCATTAGACTAAAACGAGAGAAAAGTTGCATCAGCCAAAAACCAATTGCAACGTATTGGAGAGAAGAACCCAAGATTTTATTATTTTGTAAACTGGACATATACCCATAAAAGGTGTGCATTTCTTTGAAAATTATAAAGCTCAACAATGTATAAGCATGGCAGTAAGGTCTTACAATTCACAGTACGGTCTAACTGAAACAGACAAAATTGTCATGCAAACCAAGGTTTCAGAATGTCTGTCCATACATGATAGTGAAAGCAAGGATCAAAGTTTTAGCATGCTAGTGTCACTATAGTGGGAGAGTGCCCTTGTCTACTATAGGAGTTCATAGTGAAGCTAGTACAACAATTTAGTGCAACAGTCTAATAGAGCAAATAGTGAACTAAAACAGTTTTGACGGCGGCGTGTTAATTCAAAGAAAAAAAAAATCTAAACAAAGACATTATATCCTAAATCTCAAACTCTTACAACTTTTAGTAGATGTAAAAAGAGTGATGATTAATTATTCCTATATAGGAAACTTGAATTTGACTCGATAGTATATTTTTGTATTTTTTGTTAAGATCGTCGTTAACATAAATGTGTTTAGTATACATGATATAAACTATGTAAAAAATTCAAAATAGTGACTACCCCTCTATAATTTATCCCGCTATAGCGAGGTTGACCGCTACGTGTGGTATCTCCTCTTCTCTGTCCCCCATCATCATCTAGAAAAAATAAATAAAGGAACCAGAAACATTAGTGTATATGAACTAACTTGTCAGTATGATCAGTACATAAATCTAGTATGATGTGAATGATTCTATGACAAGAATTGATTACAATACAGTCCTGAACCTCTTCTATCTAGCTAGGATAAATGTAGTTATTTTAATTGAATATGGTATTTAGATTAGTCATTTTGATAATAAACAAGCAACTCAACAGAAACACTTGGGATACATTTCATTCTCAATATGGATTACATTTACATATTGCCGGAAATTCTATTGTCATTAGGTTGTTCGAGTTTTAAGGCCTGCTAATTTATTTAAGAACTTCTATCTAGCCATCTTTCAAGCTACACGATTATGCATTCAACAAAAACAACAATGTAAAAACTTCCGACAGTACAAGTGACCCAACAGCACATTTGTCTAAATTTCATCACAAGCATTCATATCAATGTCATCCCTCATTAGTTTACTAATATATATTTAACTCACCACATAAATTAGAGACTACTATGGTCATATACACCAATTTGCTAAAACATACAAAATAAGATATCGATATCAATCAGTTGCTCCAAAAGTATGTGAAACGGCAGGAATCATGGTACCTTTTTGGCATTGGAGGTGGTTGCCATTTGTCTGATCTGACTTCGCTCCAATGGCCAAAGGACAACCTTAGTCTTACCATGCCTTAGGACTCTAGGGTTTCAACATTAGAAAACCTCAAGCTCGCAGAAACAGAATCCCAACGAGTCCCATGTTTCTTACCTCACCACACTCTGCCAGACACGATCTTCTTAGCATCAGAAGGCTGGTGGAATGTTTGCAGAATGAGCTGTGAAGTTTGGCTACTGATGTTTTCTATGTGGCTTCATCTCAATGTGTGGTCTCGTTTCAACTAAGCGTTGCCTAAGCCTGACAACACTAAGGACCAGCACGCAAATTCCCAAATGAGAACATTGCTCGCCTTTTTTGCAGGTTGCAGTTGACGAATCTCAGATACCCTTTAAAGCAATAATAAATTCAAAGAGCAATGACTTGATGTTGTTTAGGTACACCACATCTCACATGGTATACCTCAGATACCAACATCTTTTTATCTTCATTTCATGACAATTTTCGTCTAGCATGTTTGTTTGGGTAAAGTGTCGCCATGTATTACATTGTCCAGTAATCAAGAAAATGTCAGAGGAGTATGCAATTGACGCCTGAAGGACGTTAGCTGTTGGTTTGATATGCAAGTTTTTTTCATGCATGCTTCCTATTGGCTTCTTTACTCTTAAAGTTATGTATCTGTTTTATGCTAGAACTAATAATATATTCAACAACTGCTCTATTTCCAACAATCCTGTCAATTTAACCATTAGGATGTTTTGATGTTTTATGTAATAGTGGAGTGGAAATTGATTTTCATGATGACTAGAGCATTTATATAATAGTGATGCATTAATAATGAATATTACATGATTAGACTATAAAGAGCTCCCATCACCTTTTATGGTGGGAACAGCGGATAGAAATATGAAGGAACAAGTTTGCTCAAACTCTAAGTCTAAATTGATAAGATCTATTTTTTATTTCAGGTAATGATGGGTATTGGGGTAAGCTACAATTTTTCTTTCCTTCATAAAATAAATTACTCTTTCTCCTTGAATCCTTACAGTCAGACGAACTGGCCCTACCATCTAGATTTGGGGATAAAACCAGTGGACAAGTTTGGTCCTTAAAACTAGTTCAGATTCAGGGGTTACTTGACAAGAATTTTGACCCTTGATTAAACATCAATTTGTAACTGACAAGTTTTCAAATACAGCTAAGGGGAAAAAGGAGCGTTTCTCGAAGGATCTTAAGGTCAATTCTGCAAGTTCAAATCAATAACAAAAAGCTGACAGCAATAAAAATATATTCATTGATTAAGATAATGCATTGAAAAAAAAAACTACAGGGTTAACATAACAAGAATACATCGATCCACCAATTTGTTTTCACGTTCAAAATATAATAATCCACGAATTTTGACATGATTGTTGGTTCTCAACTTCAACTGCAGTCATTAACTCGAATTGTTAACTTCCAAAAACAGAAGAGGACAACATGCAATAAGCACAATAATAAAATTTGAATTGAAATCATTGTGTCAAAGCCACTCACTCAATCTTAGCTGCAATCTTGGAGTTAGCATACTCTAAAGCTTTGAAAACTGAAGCATATCTATGGTTACAAATAATCATGACGAGGATGTATATGTTGGCTGCTAGAAACAGTAAGCTTGCTGACCAAAGCTGCAAGAAGACATTTTTACCCTTGAACTCAAGCAGGTAGCCCCACATCAACCAATGGGTCTGAGCCCCAATCCACAAAAGAATGCAAGATAACCCATCCCATCTAAGTTTCATTTTACTCCAAGGAAGTATTAGGGGCAACAAGCAAAAGAACCAAACAAAATACTGGGCTGTAATCACCTGCCAAATATACAGAAATCAGATATGTTATAATATAAGGAAACATACAAAAGGGGCCAAAACCAAAAGGCCTCCAAGCCTCCCCTACAGATATGACTCTGCTTGAAATAAACAATCTGATTCGCTGAAGTCTACAAGCAAGACTTTAATTAAATGTAACTAGACAAACCTTATTGAAAGCCACAAAGGCCACAGTCTGCACAAATATACAAAATGGCAAATCTTGTGCAAAGCTGAAGATAAGAACCAGCTGAACCAAAAATTGGGGCAAAAAGGAGATAAGCTTTTCCACCACTGAGGTATCATGCCCATAATGAAGATATATGTGATAGAAATAGATGGAGAAGTTATGCCTTGGATCAGTTCTAGTAAGATGGTACAACAGAGCCTCGTGTAGGAATTCCCACTCGTATAAACAGTAGAAAAGACCAGTACAAAAGAGGAAAACCAATCCTGAGACAAGTCCAAATATCAACCTGTTCCACGTGAATATGTTTTTAAATAGATTGTGTAAAGTATGCCAGCCACTTTCATCTTTGGGTCTCTCTCCTTGAACAGAACTCCAGTTCCTTAGGACAGGTTTTTGATCAGATGGGAAGAAGTTCGGATCAAGAACCAGGATTATAGGAATAGAGTAAATTATAGGATAAATCCTGAAATGGACAACAAGTCCATACCAAAATGCTGACTGTAACACATTACCTGCAAATCAGAGGGAAAAAGTAGAAAAAGGCATACCATCAAGGCACCAAGAGATAGGCAAATATCAAAAGCTTCTACCTTTTACGAAAAAAGGTTTTCATTGTGTATCAACCAGCAATGATAGAGCCAGAGATTTTAAGCTACGCAGCTCTAAAATTTAACATGGTGAGTATAAATATGAATTATAGTGAAACCATAAAATCACACACAAAAAAGTATAACTTAATTCAGTTAACAACATGATCAAGAGGATGTTAATATCGGCCATGTAACCATGCTTGAATGGTAAAGATTATTTTAGTCCAATCTTACCTTAACCATTCATTTTAACTAAAGCCAAGATTTGCTTCTTTCACACTCTCATCTCTCACCCAATACATGTCCTGAATATATACATATGTATGTACACACACACACACACACAAATGTGTGTGTATATATTACCAAATGGGTTATCAAAAGTACTTTCGTCTTTATGTTGCAGAGAAGGGCATCAGTTAATCATCTAAAAACTATTCCAGTTGTTAGAACATAACGAGTGTTACAGATTAAAAGATGACAAACTAAACAGTCCAACTATATCAATTTAAGCTAATACAGATACAGAACCACACCTTTCAAAAGACAGATCATGATCCACAATATCACAGCACAAACAATAGGCTCACAGTTTCCTCGTGTCCCAATGGTGAAAGTAAATGGATTAAAGAGCCATGCCATGACAGAAATGTTGCACATATTTTCTGGAGCCTTCCGTAGCTTTAGAATATAATATATGAAATATCCCACAAGTATATCTGCATTTTACAAGATGACATTTACTTAGGTGTAATGACTGGAAAAACAATCAGTATATTCATTAGGTAACAGCATATTGATTTGAAATAATGCAAGGGGAAAAATGGTCACTTAAAATCACAAATAATGAAAATTTTTCAACGTCCCAATTCAAACAAAATTTATTTTATACTTTCCCATTATTTTGGTTTTGTTGGAAATAACTTTTTTCCTTTTAACTACGCAAGGCTACATTGGTTGCAACCCAAACCAATGCCCGTGGGCAAGTTATCTCCAATATTGGAAATGACTTTGAAGCCTTCACTCAATTGATCATACTCTATCTAGTAACAATACTTGTCTTATCGTTCCTGCCCCCCAACCATGGGTCAGTCACTAGGCTTAATGTTGACTAATAGTAAGCCATTACGTTCAATACTTTAAAATCCTTTATTGTATGTGCTACCCATCCAACTCACTTTCACCGTCATGACCGAATTGTTTTCATATTGAAGCATACTCCTTGGGTCAGGGTAGGCAGACAATTTGCTGCCATGTCAATATGCTAGACAAAAGTGCAAAATTGTGACTGTTGATTGGAAAACCAATGACAGACAGTGTGATAACATTCACAGACATATAATATAACAAAACATAAAGTTGTTGAAATTCACTTCGTTGATTTTTCAATTAAAAGTTTACCAGTCTAGTATGCACTTTTGTCCCTAAAGTGTAACCCTCATTCTTAAGGAGCCGAATTTTTATATCTTAAGTTTTACAAATTAATGCCACATATAGTTCATCAATATTGCTTTAACTTGGTGACTGAAAAAGAATGTTAGCAGAGATTGCATTCAAAAGGTTGACCATACCTGAAGCCGAGAAAAGGAACTTTCCCCATGAGCGATGGATAAATGAATTTGGAATGAGAAGAAAGGCAAGCAAAGGGGAATAACGATAAGTGGTTCTCTTATAGGGGGAATCACCCGTAGCCATTAAAGCAGCAGCATCAGAAAAGACAAGGTAGTCAACATCAGTGTATCTAACCTCCATATGAGTATCTTGCCACTCTCCATACACAATCAAAATAACTCGAAAAATGGCAGAGAATACAAGCAGTGAACGAATATCTAAGGATGTCATTGCTGAAAGTTAACAACAAAACATGCATCAGAAAAAGAACTTGTCAGCTTCAGAACCACAATTACCTCAATACTACTTGAATATGCGATTTAACTCTGAACTAAATTTCCTCTTTCCTATTAAAAATTAAATATTTTCCATAATCTAGTCTTGTATTATAGATAAGAATACACTACGCTTAGATAACAAATCTCTCTCATTCTCCCCAATCTCTCAATAAGACATTTTCGATATTATCTATATATTAAACTTCGTTAGTTTATCCAAAGAAAATGTCAATAAATAAAAATAGCATTGCAATTGTCAGAGTAAACTATTCACAATAATGCAAAAATATCAGAACATGAAATAAAATCTTCAATTGTTATATGAGGAGTACGGTACAACTTCTGTTGATAAAATTTCATTGAAAATTATAAAATATTCATTTTCATAAAAGTATACAAATTCATAATATATAAATTAACGTCAATTTAATGTCACACACGTAACATACTCCAATAACGCTCCAATAACGCTGGATAACATAAATATTTATTTATTAAACAAACTCTATTAATATAGACACCAATTTGATACTAACATAAATATTTATTTATTAAAAAAGTTAAAAATAATTTTATATTTTTTTAAAATTAAATTTTTGCATTACTTAAAGTCCGTTAAACATCATAGTTTAACCGATACTAATATTTTAAAATTAATTTAATATTTTTTATAATATCTGTTGAACATTGTTAATCATCTATTTCTATGTGTGCGTACTACTATAACTTTTCAGACAGATTTGGTGACACCGGCAACTTTCGCATAAAAATATGAAAAAAAAAATCATTTCTTACAAACTTTTACAAATATAAATTAAGTAATAATATTATATAATTAAGACTAAGTTCTGATGCACATATAATAATATTGAAAAGAATATATATATATATAGGCAATTATTGAAAGAAAAAAAACACAGGAAAACGTAAATTATACACATATGTGTATTCTCTCCCATACATATATATAATCAGTTTATTGTATTGAAGTGGATTTAATTTAAGTTTAGAAATTGCAGTTTTAGTTTGACATGATGCAGAGTGTGATAACATGGAACAGCAAAAACCTTAAAATCCTAAAAGCTTATGCCATCTGGGAATAAATAATGGAGCTAGGAATGCATGTATTTGGCGTTATTCTTAACGTACTGTTACCGTAGACGTCCTATTGCACAAAACTCCATGAAACTGAACATGCATGAATGTAAACTTAGGAGACATAATTAGACCTACTTGATTCTGTTATTTGGTTTCTTCTTCTTGGAAACACTCAAACTCAATCATCATTTTTCTTTATCACTTCATGGACACCCTGTTTCACATTACAACTTCCACTTCTCTCCTTTTCATGCATCCTTTTCCCCCTCTCAAAACATCATATTAATCATATACTAGGGTTTTATATAATGACTTCCTTTTCATACTTATAATACTTTTTTTCTTATTATATATTTTTGTGTAAGTATTCTTGTAGTTTTAGAAGGTCAAGAAGGTAATGAATAACTAAATGTTCTACTTTTTTAAGGAGATTCTTTAGTTACCTACAAAGTATAAAGGCTATGTATGCACATAAGCCTTTCATCTTTCCACTCAAGTTTTATTTGAATCTTACTAAACTTTTTGAAGATTTTAATTAGGAGAAGTAGTCATAACTATGATCCAACTGAGACAAGTTCCTTTTTCCAATTCTTTCACAGATTTTTTCAAGCCCACTGAAACAATATCGTTACAAATATGGTGATAGTGGAGTGTATTCTACATGAAGAAAAGCAAATTGGAAAGAGAGAAGAACAACCAAAAGCACATGTATAAACTTCAGTTCTGAATAAGAACCAATGACCCAGTAGAAACATATTTTATGCAAATCCTTTATCTTCAAGGAAAAAGCTATAAAATATATGAGGAGAATGTGAAAGAAAGGAGTACCTTCTTTTGCACAATGGAGAGACAAAGTCTATCAGAAAGAGATTCACTACTACATATTATTCTGCAAAAACCACAAAAAAATGAGAAAAGAAACAACACTTGAGCATTTAAAGTGCAAAATCTTCACTAGAGAAAGAAGGCAGAACCATATCAAAGTGATAAAACCAGTCTACTTGTCCATTTTCCAAAGAAATTCAACTTAGGGTGCAGAAAAGGGTAATAACCAAAAAGCTTTTAATTAATGTAAGACTTAAATTCAGATTTAAAATTGGAATAATAAGATAGAGGTTACCATAGGTACTAGGAGGAGAAGTCTATAATATAACTAACTACCCTGTTTTTATGCAGATGATTATCTATTGGGAAAAGAGGCAATGAAAATGCAGTATGATGAAAGCATTAGTTTTAGCACAAACCTTCATGGAGTGAAATCCGAGAAACAAAGTCGAAGGATCGAAGGGCACGACCCTGTTTTTAGAAATTTTTTTCATGATTTCAGATTTTTAGCCAGATTTCAAAAAAACTTTCATAATATTTCACATCACTGTATCAAAGAACAGAAGAATGAAGATTGAAAGTGTACTGTCTGGATAAAGAAAAGGGCCAAAGTAACGAAAATGCACTAAATTGTTTTCGAAAGTGGAAGGCAAATTCATACTTTCAATAACGTAAACAAAAATCCATAATCATACATAGTATGTGAAATATGAATGTCACCAATATACATATTAAATAGTGGCAGAAACTATCACCAAATGAAACAACAGAAATGGCAGAAACTATCAAGAAATGGAAGCAATAGAAATGGAAGAAACTCTCGGCATATGGAAGCAATGGCAACCGACAAAAGCAAAGCAATCAATCAGAGCAAGACCTTGACCAGGGGCAAAGCAAATTAGGGCAAAGCAGATTAGGGGAAATTTTAAATTAGGGCAAAAAATTAGGGCAAATCGCAAATTAGGGAAAATCCCCCATAAACGAACATGTTCTTGGTGGTTGAGACCGCCGGTCGTCGCAGCGTGCCTCTACTAACGTGGACAGGTTGTGGTCGCGTTCAAGAGAGAGACTCGTGGTGGTGGTTGCGTCGAGACTCGTCCTGGTGTGGTGGTCGCATCTCGCGATGGACGGTTGGAGGCGTGGTGGCTGTGCTCGTAGAGTCCTGGTTCAGTGTCGTGGTGGTGTGGAGTTCGAGGGAGAGACGAGAAAGTGATTGAGAAGAGAACGAGAATGAGATGAGAGTGAGTGAGGAAACAATAGGAACACGCTTTTTTAATTGAAAACGAAAAATTTCAATTGATAACATCTAAGGTCTGAAGCCATAAAATTTCAAAGGAGAAAACGAAAAATTAGTCACAAATAGTCTTTGAAAACAGAGCCAATAGCTTCAGCGAGAAAATGATTCAAAACCTGAGAGGACGAAGAAGCGCACTGCAGATCGGATCGGTTCGGTTCAACAGATAGCTTGACCCGAAAATCCAATTGATAAACGCTTAACTTTACGAAAATCTCAACCTTTGTGAACAACTCTAACGAGTACCGAAAAGGTTAAAAACCAAAAAAGATAATTAAAAATTATTAAGTTAAATTATCATGGGATAAGGCTTAAGGCTTTACAAAGAACTCTTAAAATAAATAAATGTTTCCATGAATTGTAATTAATTTAATGATAAGTGAATTTGAGTGTTTTTATCTGTTTTTCTTAAAGGTTTTTAAGAAAAAAAAAACTAAAAGGAAAAAGTTTCATTAATTAAATTAATTTATAAAAAACTCTTTTATATAATTTTTTCATTTTTATTTTTAACTCAGTGCATGTGTTAAAGAACTAATTTTTTTTATTTTTTTCTTTTAAAATCTTTTATATAAAATTTCTTACAAATGTTTTATTAATTAACGAAACGGTAAGTATTTATAATAATATATGTTTAAAATTAATAAGAATATATAATAAAATATTCTTTTAATATATATAAAAATTATTTTTCTATTTTATTTTTAATTACATTTTAGTATACTAACTTTCTTTTTATATCACGTAAAATAAAACACAAATCTTTTGAACAAATCATCTTAATATATTAACTGACACAAAAAATTCTGGTGTAAAACAATTAAATAAATTGAAATGATTATATTTTTAATGTAAGGTCTATTAAGAATAATTCTTTTCTGCCTGCCCTAAATTAAAGGGGTTGTCCTTGTAAGTGGACCTAAGAAATGGCTCAGTATACAAAATCATACTTCGTTGCCCTAAGTCTCACTTTCCACTCTTTTCACATAACCTAGAGCTGCAATCGCCTCCTCTGCTAGGGTTTTACGACACCTTCCGTTCGCATTCAGCTTGGTCGTCCCTAGCTCACGTAAGTGCTCTCCAACTAGCAGTTATCCCTCCTTGGTCTATTCTCGTAGCTTTTGTCAGGGTTCCGTAACGACCCGCTTTTATTCATTGTCTTCCAGCTCTGAGTCTGTTCTTAGAAGCTGTTCGTGCTCCACAGTTGGGTGTCGAGGTTTCCAGCTAGCTTTATCCAGGTACGGGAAGCTAGAACCTCTCTGTTTAATGTGATTGTAAGTTGTTTACGGTATATTTTTATGATCCTTGAATTGGTATGTTGTTGTGAATGCATGAGATGGTTGGTATTGTTGTTGGCATGTGCAAAATACGACTGTTATAGGCATGGCAGTGGCGACGACTGTTAAACTCGCCCAAGCGAGCTCATCTCGCCTAGGCGAGGTGAGTAGAGGCTCGCCCAGGCCTCCTCGCGCAAATGGCCGCCCAGGCGGCTCGTTCAATTTTGAGCAAGCGAGCGTCTCGCCCAGGCGAGAGTCTCGCCTGAGCGAGAACGTGCGGAGACCCTTGTTCCAGATTCGTAAACTCTCACCTAGGCGAAGAGGACTCGCCTGAGCGAGAGACCCTCGCTTGGGCGAGACTCCTCAGCCTGAGCGACGGGTTGAGCGAGGTTGCGTTCAGCTTGGGGTTTTCTTGTCTTTTGATGGTTGAACTGTGCTTTATTGTACTATTATATGATGGCATCAGGGAAGTGAGTATGCATGTTGGGAGGAGTTTATTTGTGGGGAATTGTGAGCTTGGCATGATTTCTATATGAGTTGTACATGAGAAGTTGGATACATATATATGTGTGTATAGTTACAAATTTGGCATGAGCAACAATAAATCTTGATGGTTGGTAAACCAGTGGCATGGTTATGTTATGAGGAGAAACACTTTACTCATGGTTGGGAATAACGAATTGGTAATGATTCAACGTATGAGAATTGAGGAGTTGGTTATGGGTGTTGGCATGAAATTTCATGTGTGATGTATGTGAAAATTCTTGGCTGTTTATATAAGTCGGTCTATGTTAGTGCGTAATTCCTTGGAGTCTCTATGTTAGACTTTCAGGGTCGTGTTTCAGTGGTCGGGACGTAATTCCATGGCCCTTGTTAGTGGGTGTCCATGGTGGTGCCCCATCTATATGGTCTGGTAAGAATTCAAGGTAAGGTTGGATCCTGACACTCTAAGGAGTCAGTTAGTCTCACTTAGAGCGGACTGACTCCTCTGGTGAGAGTAGCAGGAGGCTTAGAATTCATTAAGGGTTAACCTTGTGTGTGAGGGAAATTTGATTCATTATAACACTTGTAACACTTAGCTCGGGGGTGAGCAGCTCGGGGGTGACAGAGGTATCCACCACAAGTGCAAGCCTCCGTTGAATCCGACCAGGCTATATGTATCCAGATGAGTCGAGTCTTAGTGTATTGATTGAAGGGTCATAACATGTTTGAGTGATATGTGTATGTTGTATATGTGTATATTGGCTATGAAGGTACATTTGATTGCATGATGAAATTGTTGTTGGCTCTAGCTTACCCGTTCTTGTTGGTTGCTTTGTATGTTGTTCTTCTATCTTCGCGATGATCATCAATTCTATTGATGGGAGCAGACGCGAGAGGTAACCGTGGTCAACAAGGGAGAGACGAACCTGCTGCTTAATCTTCTTGGGTCAGACTTTCTGTCCTTCTTGGGCCATCCTTAGGGCTACAGCCCATGTACTTGTTCGCTTTTACATCTTTCTAGGATTCCAGTAAATTGTTTAACATGTTTCTTTTATTTTTTTTGGTGGTATCTTGGTGTGCATTGGTCTGTACGGCGCTATGTTTAAACTCCAAGACTGCATGGTTATATTATAATTGTGTGACGTTTCTTTAATTACGCATATTAATTAAATGGGACGTTACATTTAACATGATAAACTTTATTTGTATACTAGTAAAATAAAACACCAAACCAATAAATAACTAATCCTCAAATTTTTATATTTTTATTGACCAGAAAGTATTGTATAAAAAATTAAATATACTGAAAAGATAAATTGCGAGTGATTTATAGTTTGAAACTATAACATTCTATTTAATATAATAACTTTAATAAATAAAACATCACATATCATATTAAAATAAAACAAAAAACAAAAAATATATCTTAACTATTTAAGTCATCCCAAATATACTTAAAACAAAAGTATCACGGACACACAACAATGTCATAAACATGTCTTAAAACATAAACATATTGGCAAAAGATTCCTCAACAGAACAAGGAAATATACAAGATATTAGTTTTTTAAAAGATGTTCAAAAGAGCAATAACCAACATTGCCTAAACTACACAACAACATCTTCATCGTCTTAATGATCACCATGGTCTTTGTATCTACTCATACCAACATTTGGTGATCATTGCAAAAAGAAAACACAACATGGAAACAAACACATAAAAAAAAGAAGGCTTAATTACTCGAATCATACCCAGTTTGGTTCTACAATTTTAAAATGGTACCCACTTTGAAGTTTGTTTCAATTTAATACCCAATTTTGAATTGTGCATCAATGTAGTACATTTTTTTGACGTCGTTAAGTTGGTTAACATCTGAATTATTAATGTGGGTAAGTTACTAAATTTTTACTGATGTGGCAAGGTTGGAGTGTGTGATGTGTCTTAGTGGGACTATTATTTAGGGCTTATCAGAATTAGGTTAAAATTGAATTGGGGATTTGATTGTGAGAAGTGAGGTCGAAGTCGTAGCTCCCAGGTGCATTGCAATTGAGGATTTTGTTGAGAAGGGCGTCCATCCCAACTTCGGTGAAAGGTGCGCCACTGTCCCATTTATTGTTTATATCTTCTGATTGAAGTTTGTGCTATTGCCATTACGAGGTTTAGGGTTTTTTTCAGTAATGGTTTCTGTTTTTGAATATTGCGATGATTTGATGGTGGGGTTTAGTGTTTTCAGTTGTTTAAAGTTTTGTGTGTTTAATTATTGTGTGTTTTTGGTGTTATGCGATTAATGGAACATTTGAATATTACTTTAGTTGATAGTGTGGTCCCGCGTTGTTTTGAGCTTGTGGTCCCCCATTTTAATTGTTTTGTTGATGTGGTAGTGGTATGAAATGTAATATTGGCTTTATTGGGTGGGTTTTTTGAAATTTTTCAGGGTTGTATAGATATAGATTTGTGTGTTCATATGAATGATGAACATTTTGAAGTGGTATTTCACCATGGGGGAAGGTTTGAGAGGAATGGGTCACTGCAATACGTTGAAGACTTAAGTATTTTGGCATGTGACCCAAACACTTGGAGCTACTTTGAGATATTGGGTATTTTGAAGGAAATGGGTTATGCAATTGTCAAGGAGATGTGGTATTCAGTTGGGGAGATTCTGTTTTTGAAGGGAGGTTAGAATTATTGTCTGATGACCGAGGGGCATGCCATATGGTGAATATAGCCACACTCAATGGTCAAGTTCATTTGTATGTTGTGCATAGGGTGGACGAACCTCAAGTAGTTAATATGTTAGAATATCATCCTATTGAGGATGAGGCTGAGGTTAATGTGCAATTGGAAGGGGACAATGAAGCTGCGATTGAGGTTGATGTGGGTATGCACAATGGAAGTGAGGTAGAGGTTGATATGGGTGTGAGTGAGGGTCCAACTTAGGTTGATGTGGGTGTGAGTGAGGTCCTGTTAAAGTTGATGTGGGTGTGAGTGAGGGTCCAGTTGAGATTGATGTGGATGTGAGTGAGGATCCAGCTGAGGTTGATGTGGGTGTGAGTGAGGGTCCTATTGAGGAAGATGTGGGTGTGAGTGAAGGTCATGTTGAGGAAGATGTGGGGGGGAAGTTGAGGAAGATGTGGGGGTGGAGGCTGAGTTTCAAGAGAGTGTGCATGAACCTGATGGGAATGACTTTGATGTAAGTAGTTGGGATGAGTCCGTAAGGGATTCTTTTAATGAAGAAGAACTGATGGATGTTAGTATCCATAATGAAGATGACTCTTTGGAAGATGATCATATGGAAGGGGAAGTTGGGATTGATGAAGTTGATTTCAGTGTACCAACTGTTGCTAGAAGTAATGTTTAAGATAGGGATTTATCTGACACTGATTGGGAATTATACAGTTTAAATAGTGTTGAATATAGTGATTCATCTGACACTAATAAAGACATTTTTGGAAAGTTTGAGATTTTTTCAATGCCCAAGAGTGTGCAAGACTACAAGTGGGAGGTGGGGACATGCTTCACGGAGAAGGAGGAATTTGTAGAAGCTATAAGAACTTATGGTGTGCACAATGGAAGGAAGTTGAAGATTTTTAGAAATGACAAACGACGAGTGTGTGTCAGATGTTTAGGGGCAAATGGAACATGTAATTGGTATGCTTATTGTGGTTATAGAGCTGCCTAAAGTAGTTGGTAGTTAAGATCAATAATCAACCAACATAACTACAGTAGGGAATTAAATATCAGGTTGATGACTTCAAAATGGCTAAATCAGAGATTAGAAAAAAGTATTAGAGATAATCCTGAAATAAAATTGACAAATATAAGGAACAAAGTTGGAAGGCAATGGAATGTGGGCATCTCTAGGGCTACTGCTCATAGAGCAAAAACCATTGCATATAAGAATGTTGAAGGTTCTTATAGAGAACAATATAAATTGGTATATGACTATGCACATGAGTTGTTGAAGTCAAATCCTGGATCTACTATGAAAGTTAGTGTAGAAGACAATGAGGATAAGAAAATCTTCAGGAGACTTTATGTGTGCTTAAAGGCTTGTAAAGACAACTTTGTAAGCTGTTAGACCTATTATTGGGTTAGACAGATGTTTTTTAAAAGGAAAATATGGAGGGGAGTTGTTAACAGTTGTGGCAAGAGATGCCAATGATCAAATGCTTCCATTGGCATACTTCGTGGTAGAAGTTGAAAATAAGGAAACCTGGACTTGGTTTTTGAAACTTTTGGTTGATGATCTTGGCGGACCTAAATTGTGTGCAGGAATAACTTTTATGTCAGACCAACAAAAAGTGAGTTATCTTGTCTCAATACTTTGTTGTATTTTTACTTCCATTTTTTTGTTATGTAGTCTAATTATGACAATTTTATTTTACAGGGTCTACTGCCAGCATTACAAGAATTACTACCTAGGGTTGAGCAACGTTTTTGTGTGCGCCACATATATGCCAATTTTCGCAAAAAAAAAAATAAATCTTGGGAAGAATGTTAAAAGACTGTTATGGAAGGCAACAACATGTACTCACCCTCAAGCTTGGGAGGCAGTTATGAGAGACATGAAGGAGGTCATTGAAGATGCCTTCAAGCATTCGTTAGCTATTCCACCAAGGCAAGCTTTCCATTCACTTTTATTGTAATTTGTCAACTGTTAACAGCTTCTATAGTACTAATTGTTGCCATTCATGTTGATGTTTTCCACTAGATTTTGGTCTAGGTCCAATTAAAGACCAATCTGACTTTTGACTCGATATCTGGATTATGCACTTGATATAGAATTCTAAGGAAATATGTATCTGCATTGATTTCTAAAGTCTACAGAGTCTAGTCACAAAGGATTATCACCTGTCAGCACTTAATTTCATCCGGACGAATAAAAATGTTTTTATTAAGCTAGCCAAAATTTAACTGTTAATTAACAAGGATAAAAAAATAAATTGTCTTAAAAATAATAATAAAATGGATTAAAAAAGGTTTATGTAATTTATGTTTTTAAAAGTTAAGTAAAATAAAGATTTTGTGTTTAAAATTAAAAAATTAAAAAAAATATTAATTACTTATTTTATATTTTTTAATTAAATTCAAAAATTAAAAATTAAAAATAAATAATAATAATAATAATAATAATAATAATAATAATAATAATAATAAAGTAGTTTTAAGCATGGGGAACAATTCTTCTTAGGGTTTCAACTTTCTGATGATTTCAACTTCTTCTGAACCACCATTCACAACCGTTAGATAGTTTTTTACTAATATTTATTGGATAGAAAAAAATTTGGAGATTCATTTTTTATCACTATTGTATTACATTTGTGCAAGCACCATCATTTTCCTCTCTAACATTTTAAGCCATCATCAGCCATCCTTTGCACCCATTTTCATGCACATTCAAACCACTTTCTTCCAACACCAATTCACGCATCACCCTTTGCACCCACACATTCACACATTCAAATCACTCATTTTCACATTACCATATTGTTGTTGAATTCGTACAACACCATAAGTGATTAAACACAAAGAGATAACATTGAGAGTAAAGGCAAGATTGGAGCATATTGGAACACAATCAGGTTCATAATTTCCAAATGATGTTTTGTGTTTATTTCGTTATTGTGTATGATTAATGGCAGTAGACATTCCGATCAAAAATAATAAATTGAAAGTTGAACATCAAACAAGAGATTCTCTATTTTACACAAACAGTAAAATTGGCTAACTAATAAATAAAGGAAATGGAGGAATAAGAGCGCTGGTGTAGTGGTTTGTAGTGGTCGCCAGCATTGTTGTAGTGGTCGCAGCAGGGGAAGTGGTGTGCCATGGTTGAACCTTAAGTGTTTGATTTTGGGATGATGCGAACAAATGCGAGAAGGAGCCGTTATGTTGACGTTGCTGACATCGTGGACGACATTGGGGTCGCACTGTCGTTGCTGGTAGTCTCGCGGACAGTGGTGGCTCGATGAGGAAAAGGCTAGGCGTATGGATAGAGGCGAATCCATGGTTGTTGTCGTTGTTGGTGATAGCAGGTTCGAGAGTGGTTGTCGTTGTCGCCGCTACTACCGTCGTCGGTGGTCTGGTTGTGGGTCTCGAGTAGGGGTGTTTGCGTGGTGGCCGTTTGCGAAAGAAAGAAGATGAAGTTTAAGGGTTAAGTTCGAGATGTTGTGTTTTATTATGACCTAGGGTTGACAAATTTAATTTTTTCTCCATGCACCTCCATAATTTAATTTGCGCACCCCTACTTTTAATTTGAGCTCTATTTATTTACTACATGCACTCCTCAATGTAATAACCCCACACCCCTTGTATTTAGTTTTTTGATAACTTCATGTACCTGCGTTTTCACTAAGCACACATCTCATTCCTTTAATTTTCTTTTTTAGGTTAGGATGTGTGTTTACTTTATGCAAAGTGAAATTCGAACAGAGAGCAAAGTGAAATTATGTTATTTTCGCTTAAGCTATAAATTCTCACTTAAGCTACATTGACCTCGCTTAAGCCAGAAATTTTCACTTAAGCTAGACTGATCTCGCTTAAGCTAGAATAACAGGTTTTTACTAGTTTTAGCATGCAAATGCAAAAAATCCCAAACAACACAAATAGAAAACATAACCATAAACATCAAAGCAACATTTTAAGCACGATTCAAGACCAAAACCATGCAAGACAGTTAAACAAAATTTTAAAGCCCTAGCTTCCCTTACCTTAACAGAGAGGTTAACTCAGTAAAAAAAGTCATCCCCAAAGGAAAGGTACTACAGCTCCAGAAACAACTATAGAGCTGAAAACACAAGGCACAAGAAGGGAAAGTAAATCTCCATACAAGAATCGAATTGGAACTATAGTTATATAATAGAAAAACGAAAATGGAACAGAAGTTGGAGATTGACTTACGTGGAGGAAGGAACATTCCGCTAGCTCGGAGGAGAGTTTTCGTAACTGCCCTAGCGCAGCTTTTGCTTCAAAAAGGGGAGTAAGAAAATGAATTGTTTTGGAGAAATAAGGCAGAATGGAAGTAAGTGAATAGGCTAGAAGGATTCTGGAAAGACAAGTGGGCTGACCTTGGACCCTCTAATTAAAGCAGGCCTAAAAAGATATTTTTTTTTAAGTAGGCTTTACATGGGCACAATGGAAAAAGCCAATGATTTGCAGAAAAAAAAACAATATTGGTAATTACATTAAGATAAGAAATTGATACAAATAAAAATTCTAATTTAGTTGGAAAATAATAAATTAAATAAAACACAAGGACTTAAAATAGGGAGATACAGAAGAAAAAGAATTAAAAAATGAAATAGGGTTTTTGGGATCTCAGGATTACTTAAGTTAAAGAATTCTCCCCTTACGTGCAGAATAGATTATTTCTTTTTCTCATCGGTTTTATCGGATGGTTTATCCTATTAGGATGAAGTGAATAATTTCATCCATAAATATTTTATTTTTCCTTTAATTTTGAATTGATTTGATTTATATTTTTCATTTTTGAACATTTGTTATCACAAATCAATTTTTCCTTAATAAGATAAAAAGTAACAAATTGAAAGAGTATTTATTTATTTTTATTTATAATAAAAAAATAAAAAAAATATTATAATTATAATTATAAATTTAAATATAATTAATCTTTTATAATTTATTTTAAATATTTTTTGTTTATTTTGTAGGTAATCTTTTAATTAAAAATATTTTTTAAGTTTAAAAAATATCAAACAAAATAACAGTTAAAATTTAAATAAACAGTTACTTAATAAATAAAATTTATAAAATAATTATTTTAATTTAAAAATAAATAAAGATGAACAAAAAAAATCATATCTATAACTATATATAAATGAGATTCTCTCTTTTGTGTCTATATTTCATAATTCCAACTTTATCCTTTACAATTTAATTATTTATTAAATTTTTAAAAATTAACGGTTACTTTTACAAGTTTTTATAAAACTATTTACTTATCTCCTTCTTCTTTTTTCTCTTACTATTCATCAACAATTATTTTTCTCATATTTTCTCCATACATTCCACTTTAATTTTTATAAATATACTTTTATTTTGTTCATTAACTTAATAAAATTACAATATCATTAATTATTAATATAATTCAAAAAATGCGTACACATAGACGCGACAACGCCTGTGTTTACGCTTATATATATATAT
>Ga0214544_1002798_pt1 | contig 36495 bp, 15 predicted proteins | sample CNSS3metaG_FD_160074 | JGI IMG/M metagenome (GOLD analysis project Ga0214544, IMG submission 160074) | Root nodule microbial communities from cowpea collected in UCLA plant growth center, Los Angeles, California, USA - CNSS3 | ecosystem: Host-associated > Plants > Roots > Nodule | place: USA...
TAAAAATATTTTTTTTATTAATTATATATATATATATATATATATATATATATATATATATATATATATATATATATATATATATATATATCCAACAGTAGTCGATTCCAAAGACGTGGAATGAGATGAGATTTTATCAGCACAGTTTTTGATAAAACCAACTAGATTCTAGGTTTTCAATTCCGCTTATATTCTAAAACAGATTTCATGATGATTGATATTTAGAACCAACCCTACTTAGATTTATACCATGAACTTGCATAATGTTAATGGGGGAATCATCTCTGCAGATCCAAGCTTTCATTTTGCAACACTTTTTTTCTTCTTCTTTTTGTCCTGTAGAATGCCTTTGCATATTATCTCTGTAATATGCAAAGCATTTTGCAACATTCCTTTTTTATAACAAGTTTTTTTTTTTCAACACACCGAATTATCTTCTTTATGTTCTCCTTGATTATTTTTATCTCCCACTCATCAATTTAAAAAATATTACATCGTAATTTAAATTTATTCATTTTAAATTTTAATTCTGACATAATTATAAACTTACAAATATTTGTTACAGTTTGTAATTATAATGGTTTATACATAAATATTCGTCTTGTGCAACATAATTATAACTGTTATTTCATCCCTTTTAACGAAAAACAATAGTAAAAATAAAATTGAAATTAAAACATATATAACAAAATGTTTTTGAAAAATGAAAAATAAATATTAAATTAATGTGATAGTAATTATATCGAAGAGCAACTTGAAACTTAACCTTATTAGTTGTTGCCATAGAGGGGGAGTACGAAGTGTGATGGTGGTGTGTCCACAATGGATAAGAGACAGAGTGAGTTAGATTCTAACATCAACCTTAAACCTTGTCCCTTCATAAACACATTTCATGAACATTAAGCCCCCAATCTGAAATGGCAACCCTTCCATTCACTTCCTTCTTCCCACTCACACTCTCATCTCCATCTTCATCTTCATCTTCCAAGCTCTCAACTTTACATGCTTTCAGAGCCTCAACTTCCCAGTATTTTTCCACCCAGCACACACCCAGAAGGGAATTCTTGAAGGGTCTTGCTTTGATGCCTCTTCCTCTTGTTGTGCTGAGAGAGCCACCCCCTTCACATGCCAGAGAAGTTGAGGTTGGATCCTTCCTCCCACCCTCTCCCTCCGACCCTTCTTTCGTTCTTTTCACGGCCTCTCCCAAGGACACTCCCGCCCTTCGAGCAGGTACATGGATTTAACACATTGTTTTATCATTGCATGCTTATGTATCTGAGCATCACATTGTTTTGCTTCATGTGCACGGACAATTTTTTATTCTGATCATGATGTTTCCAAGAACCTGAATAATTTGATAGGCTAAGGAAGCTATGATTTTGATGACTCTTATGCAGACAATCCGGCTCGTTAATTGATAATTAGGGTTTCGCAAATGATGAATTCTGTATACATAGATATTTGAGAGAGAAACCAAATCTCAGGCATTTGATCTTGCCTACGTTGTTCTATGCAATTGATAGTCTAGATTTAGTTCTTTGCAGGAAATGTGCAGCCATACAAGTTTCTCCTTCCCCCAACTTGGAAACAGGCTCGTGTAGCAAACATATTATCTGGAAATTACTGTCAGCCAAAGTGTGCAGAGCCCTGGGTGGAGGTTAAGTTTGAAGATGAAAAACAGGGAAAGGTTCAGGTAGTGGCTTCGCCTTTGATTCGCCTCACCAACAAACCCAATGCAACAATTGAGGACATTGGTACCCCAGAAAAGCTCATTGCTTCTCTTGGCCCATTTGTCACTGGAAACACATTTGATCCGGAAGAACTCCTTGAGACTTCAGTTGAAAAGCTTGGTGATCAAACGGTACATTTCTTTCCATGCCTATGTTGTCGAAACACTTGTGTTTTTTGCTTTCTCATGTTAGAGTGTCGTTTTACTAGTAATATTGCTGATTAGGAAAACTGTTATGAGCAATTATTAGTGAGTAACATTCTGAAATGTTATCTGCAGTACTACAAATATGTGCTTGAAACTCCTTATGCTCTAACTGGCACACACAATCTTGCGAAAGCAACAGCAAAGGGAAACACTGTTGTTCTGTTTGTGGTTAGTGCCAATGACAAGCAGTGGCAAACTTCTGAGGAGACTCTAAAGACAGTGCTTGATTCCTTCCAAGTTTAGTTTTCTGTCAGAGGTAGATAAGAGAAGTTTACCTGCAGTTTATTTCTTTCTAGTTTTGTTTATACAAGAATACTCAGCAATGCATTGGTCACCATTTCAAATTTTGTGTTTGGAGGTTGAATCATGTTTGACTGCTTTAACTTTAGAGCAGTATGGTTTTTTTCTTCTTCTTTGTATATACCTCATTGAGTAAATGACATATGTTTTGATTGCCTTAAATTCTTAATTTGTTTATCTTTGTAACCAAAAACTAGAATTGAGAAAGAAGATAAGTAACAACTAGAAGAAGAGAATAAAGATGTTCAGTGCAGTAGCCGATTCATTGACTTCATTTGCATTTGTGCTATAAGTAGTTTTGTTGATTTTTCGCTATTCATTTTGTTGATGTGTGTATTTGGTCGTTAATCAATGTTGGATTTCATGTTGCTCAGATAAGTTTGTACAAGAGACATATTTTTTCCTGTATGTTCTAAGCACTTTAATTTTGCATCCAATTTTGATTTCTTCCTTGGGAAGTACATCCGTATTATTAAAATAGACAATGATATTTTAACAACTAAATTTCAACAATTTTTTCCTATAACATGTGATGGTCATAGAACTGTCAAAATAGGTAACCCGGCTCGATCTACCATGGGTTGATGATTTAGTGAGCTATTCCAACCCGACTCACTTTTTAGCGAGTCAAAATTTGAACCTGACCTGACCCACCATGGATTGGCGGATTAAATCGGTTCACTTAATTAAAAAAAAAATACAATTTATTTATTTATTTTCCCGGTCAAAACTAAATTATAATTCTAATTAAAATCTAAATAAACTTTAATACAATCCAAATACAAACCAAAATAAAAAAATACAAATTATTTATGTGTTGGCTAAAAAAAATAACCTAACATGACCCAAATATAAAGTCCAATTTAATAAAAAACAATTGTGTGACCCTTTTATCTGCGGGTTGGTGAGCCAACCTGGCTCACCATGGGTTCAACCTGGGTGAGCCGGGTTCTAGATGAGTCGGGTCAAAAATTAATCTTTATTGAAATTTGTAAAAAAATTTCAATCAAACCCGGTCTGAAACTGTGGTGAGCCGGGTTGGCTTGCGGATTCTAATCCATTTTGACAACTCTAGATGGTCACTTAGGAGATGTCACCTCAGTTTGTAAGATAAAATTGACAAAATTTAATTATTAAAAAATATTTTCCTATTAAAATTGTCGATAAAAGTGATAAAATACTTATCTCCATGTGAACTATCTCCAAGAGCGTTTTCATTCTCGAGTACTTTTTAGTTTGGAACGATTTTGTATGCCTTTTTCTAGTCTAGCATGTCTCACATCTTTCTTTACTGGAAATATTTATAATAGGTAGGCCAAATAAATTTCTTTCTTCACCAATAATATAATCTAGAGAAGTGAAAATTATCAAAACCCATATGTTAACCCTGTTATAATTTGGAATCATAGAACCCATATGTTCAAAAAACGAGGAATCTACTCCTTAGAGAGTTAAAACTATACTATAACTAATATTGTAAGTTTTTTTTTTTAATTATTCTTTTGATATTTGACTTTTTCAAAAATATCAAATTGGTTATTCAGTTTTATTAAGTTTTAATTTAGTTTCAATTTTTAAAAATTAATGCAATACAATCCTTTTTGTTAAATTTTTTAACATGGAAATTAAATTTGTTGATAATGATAATTTTCTTATTAATGTAATTAACATAATTATAATGTTAATTTTAAAAAAAAAAAATCATTGATTTATTTCAAAAATTTAACAAAAAAATCCAAGTGCGTTAATTTTTAAAAATCAGAATTAAATTGAAATTTAAATAAAACTTAAAGATCAATTTAAAACTTTTAGACAAAAATAAGGAAAAAAAATAATTAAACCTAAGTTTTCAGTATTAATCCTTGTTCAATCAAACTCTAAATATTATAAACTCTCATATATAGACATCAAAGTTTTTCATAAATAAAATTTATTTTCTTATTTAATTTAAAAATATAAAATATAACATTATTAAAAGTAGTCAACTCTTTTTTTTAAACACTAAAATATTTTATACTAGTATTCGGGATAATAAAATGTTAGTATTTAATTGTTCAAAATAATTTAACGTAATTCAGTAAAAAAGAATATATTTATATTGAATAGAGTGAATTTAAATTTTACGTATTGATTCAGATATTAAAATCATATTTAATATTAAAATTACATTTACCAATACTTTATTTTACTAAGATCTCACTCAAATATTACACTGAATCACAACCCTATCCTTTTATGCCAAACTTTGGTAATAGAATAATATCAAAATCAGGTAATAGTAAAGGAATTAGAGGGGCGGTGCTGCTATAAATAACGTTGAAGCTTTTCATTCTTTTTGTTGCTGCACCTATTTCCTTCATAACTAAGAAACTATGATTCGTGGAATAAATTTTTAATCTTCTGACACAATTTATTTTTAGAATTAGTTGTATTCTATTCCCTTAGGACGCAGATAGTTTTAGTTATCTGCATTTTAACGTGATTTGGTTTCAGTTCTGAGTTTTTAGAATTTATGGTATATAAAGTCTTCTTCAAAATTGATTGGGGGTATTAAATAAATTCATGATATTGGTGAATTTTTTTTAACTTGCTCTTAAATTTATTTTTATTGTTTTTTGTCGTTGGATATTGTTTTTTTACGAATTTATGGTATATAAAGTCCACATTTCAAGGATGGTTTGGAAATATCTCAAAAGAAAATATGCTTAATGACATTTGAGAAGAAATATAAGTAATAAATATTAAGCTTATAAGCACATGGATCTAAGAGTTAAACTTGTAATTGTCCAAAAAACCTTATTTTTTTTATTCTAAGAGATACAAAAGGTTAGTTGGTAAGCTAAATTAATTCATTATGCAGTGTCTTAATATTACCTTTTTAACGAGTGCAATGAATCCATTCTCAAGAATACATTATTTTGGTTCGAGATAATTTTAATATCAAAGAAAAGTCAAAAACAAAATGTGACAATGTCAAGTCAAATAATAAATACAATATAATAAAATTAATCATTTGTAAGCTCCTGTGACTAATCAACTCTCTGAAGAGTTTAAATTTTGAAAAAGTTATCAAACATATGTGACAACCATATAACAATACATAGTTTCTAATCATATCTTTCATATAGAAAGACTATATATTTAAACTTAAGAAATATTATAACTACTAAAAAGAATTAATTTCTTTATAATTAAAAATATCTAAATTATATATATATATATATATATATATATATATATTCATGTTATATTTTTATTGTTAGAAAATATCAAATCTTTATTTCTCATTTTCCAATAATTTAACGGTGTCACCTCACAATTTTGTAACAAACACATTTCAACTAAAAGAAAAACTAAAATCATTCAATTATAATATACCTATCAGACAATTAAAGCTGTATTTTATCAATGATTTTTTTTCACCGACCATTATTTTGTTTAGAAAAAAAAACTAATTAAAGTTGTATGACATATTTTATATCTTTCTAAATGTATTTATGGTACTAACATTTTTGTAAATACATAGTTAGGTAAGTGTTATTCCATTTTTATTCATTATGAAAGACGCATCATTGTGAGGAAAGAAAAGTACATGTTATATTTATCTGCTTATTTCTTCCAATCTCTTCTAGTAAAGTACATGTTTTATTCCATTAATTGTCCGAGGTTTTTTAAGTTATCCGTTTATTTCGTTTAAAACATGTTATATTTATCTGCTTATTTCTTTCAATCTCTTCTAGTAAAATAATTTAAATTTAAATATTTTTATTCTAAACTCGGAATCAATTTTTTAATATAAAAACTAAACATGTGGAGATCTATATAAAATCACACGTTTACTTAAAATCATATCAGAGTAAACGGCTATTTTAGTTCTTAAAGTATAATAACTTACAACTTATCCAATTACATTCTGAAACTAAGTTTGAGAATTTTTTTATCGTTCCGTTAAATTAAATATTTACTGATATTTTAATTTATATATACATGAATAAATTTCATATTTTGATTTCGTTTTTTAATCATAAATCATTAATCATCCAATAAATTGAGTATTTCAAGATTTTAGACTGTTATTAGCAAATTACTGTTAAAAAATTATTTAAAACATTTAGTTTAAAAACTGAAGTACCGATACTGTATGCGTTTTGCCCACTCAAATAGAAGTTCCACTCGAGCTAAGTCAAAGAAACGTAATATAAGCGATCAAAGCTCTGCAGCGGTTTCAAATCTATATCAATTTTACAGTCATCATAAAAACAATTTCATAAAATTATGATTATCCAAAATCGAGTTTAGAAGCTTTATCTCAAACACACATTCGAACTATAAATTCAGTCATGCGTGACAAGGAATCCGCTCATAAATTAAAAGGTGGGCATATATTATTAAGTTTCTAAGAAAGGTCTGAACCTTAAACGGTTGGTGAACAACCCCCATTGAAGCCCAGCTCTGTATTCTCAGCTACATTTTTAAGCCTGCTACTTTAAATATGTTATTATGTACAAAACTGGAGCAGAGTTTGTTTCCTTCCTTCCCTGCCGGTTCCCACATATCCTTTTGTTACAAAACTATAACTCGGGTTAGATGGTTCAGCTCTATCGGAACACTTCACCCAAGGAAGGATGGATTCTCATACATAAGCAGTTACCAAATGGGGAGAAGCACGAGGCAGACCGCAAGAGTAAGTCACATACTTGACACTGTCAATTAGCACAACCACGAAGATCCGAGAGAGTGACTTCGGTCTCATCATGCCATCGACATCACCATCCTCTTTGGGATCAACAAGGACTGAAACCACCATGGAAGATTCATTACCATGGAGGTGGTTTTTCTGCAAGTTTTTTACATGCTCTTCAGTTACGTTCAGACTCGATCCAGTAAGAGAATCTGGAAGCCCATGAAGGGTTCTTCTATTCCTGCTCTTTTTCACCGAGGTAGCATTCTCACGCTTTTCGGTAGACACATTGGATACTGATGGTGCTGGAACTATAGCAGGACTTGAAACATCAAACTGGAAAACTTCAGTGCACGTGCCAGAACTTAACATCGGCCCTGTATCAGAAAATCAGAAAACTTAGCATATTTTCCATGTTAGGAAGAAACAAAATAGGTCAACGGGTTAGAGGACCAGCCAAAAACTTTGCCCAAGCATGATTTAAAGGAGGAAATCTCGAAGACAATGTTTTCAGCTCTTATATTCAGCCGAGATGCCATTGATAATGAATGTAAATCATGGCCTAAGAAAAGCTATTCTACAGCTACAACAATGAAGATATGCGCCAAAAATGCGAAACGTACTGGAAAAATATTTTTAAAACCAATCTCATCACCCTAGTTTGAGACTCCCAAGGAAACAAAGGAGAAAACATCTAATCAATTCGGAAGGCATCAGAATTTGTTGCAGCAATATTTAACCATAAATATATAAATGTATCATGATTTCTTATCATGGAAAACCAAGGAACAACCAAAGAAAAGAAAAAACATGTTATGTAAGCAAAGATAGCATCCTCAAGACTTAATCATCACCAAAATTAGAACCTAATGTGCTAGAATATTCACAGATTAAGATTAGAAAATAACCAAGACACGACATAAATTAGTAAAGAGTAATGTATCATATTAATTCCTATCAAGCAGCCTATACAGAATAAAATTAACAATGAAAGCCACAATATTGGATAATCACCTGCAAGACCTTCACGGAACCACTGTTGCATTTTACCATCAGTTGCAGAGGACTTCATATGGTCCTTCAAAGCTTTGGTTGAACCAGAGGCAAGAGCCTTCCTCTGTTCAGCAGGAACCCTATACACATGTGGATGTCTTCCAACTTCAGGTATAGCCAATGCAGAATCCCAATCCTTAGGAATGGCCAAACCTGTTTCTCTCTTCTCTTTTGCATCGGCAGTTTGAGAAGCCATAGTTTTTTCACTGGCCATAATGGAATGGATAATTAAGTTTCCATCAATCTTCACCATCTTATCATTCCTAGGAACATACAAAGAAGCAACAAGAGGCTCGCTAGCATTTCCCTGGCGACCAGAATCATCACGGCCCTGCCGTTCACCCCTTTCTTCTCCTAAATGCCGGCCTCTCTCATAATTCATTTTGCCTTTTACACTAAACCTCTCATTAGAAAACCCTACTTCCTCATCTCTTTCAGACCCATTCCTAGGACCATTCACGGACCAAACCTTACCTCCACCATGACCAAAAACCCGATCACTAACATAGCTAGACATACCAGTATCAGGAACATTGTCCACTAAACCGCCAAACTTAAAATCTACAATAGGAACAAGCCCACCAAAAAGCATGATAAAGATAAACAAACCCAAGAAACTAATACTAGCAACCTTCTTAGTTTTCCCCTCACTCTTCTTACTCTCGGACTTTTTGCCTTTGGGTGCAGAAGTGGGTTGCTGAGGCTTCAACCTAGGAATGGGTACCAAAGGAACCTGAGATCCCTGAGGCTTAACAACATAGGGAGCACAAGGCATCCAAGGATAAGGCATGGGTGCCATTGGAGGATGAGGGTAAATCCCGGGAGCAGGTGGTGGAGGAGCACACATCACACCAGCACCCACTTGCTGTCTAAGTGTAGCATTCTCAGCCACCATGTATGAAATCTTGCTACTCAGATCAGCAATGATGGAATTCATGGATCTCACTTTCTCCTCAAGCTCCTCCACGTAATGCTTCTTCCTCTGCCTAGAAAGCTGTGCACTTTCCCTATTCCTCATCAACCTTGCCTTCCTTTTTTCGTCATCATCATCAATTGCATTCACATCTGATGGAATCTGTCTCTCTATCTTAGTCTCCACCGAGGAGGAAGAGTACCTTCTGTGCTTTGTAGCACTTCCCTGACAACTCTCTTTCTTCCTCTTCAGATCACACCCAGAAATTTCCTCCAATTTGACACCCTTGTCCATAACAGCATCTGCATGAGACGATGTTATGTCCCTCGCGAAAGATCCAGAATCAGGCGAGGGCGAGTTTATGGCCTCATATACACCCGATCCACCGTTCCCTGAACCCTGAGACGAAACCGGTCCACCAGAAGACTCCTCCCGGTCACAAAATTCAGACTCCGGCGAGGAAATATTCGAAACCCTAACATCAACCGCGTCATGTGAACCCTCTTTGCACGAATTACCCTCAGAAACAGAGTCCGACGCTTGCGAATTGAAAAACCTTGAAACGCCGGAGCTCCGATCTCCAGAAACCGCAGACGTGTCTGAACGCGGAGAATCGGAATTCTTCGCGGAAGACTCGTCAATCGGCGGAAAAACGGAAGTGTTATTGGGGTTACATGCGTCAGGGAGAAGGAAATCCTCGGCGTCGGAGGGAATGCAGATTTCGTCGAGATCGTCGAAGGTGATTTCGAATTCCCCATTGTTGTCATCAAAATCCATGCCGAATTCGAGATCTGACGTGAAGGGAAGCGTGTCGGAGTTGAAGAGTGAGTCCATGGTCAGGAGGGGGAGGGATCCAAACTCGGTTGAGAACTCGTCGAACAAGGGATCGGAGGCCGGCAGCACCGCCGCCTCCGGCGACGGTTCCACGGCGTGCATTGACTCGGTCATGGGTGAGGGTTTCCACGAAGGGAGAAGGAAAGTTTGGGTTTTAAGAAATTTTGGGGTTTCGTTCCTTATTAGAAGACGAGAGCGTGAGTCACGCGCTATGAAACTGTCCCACTGAATACGTTCTACAGAATTCTTGTGTGTGAGTCACTCGTCTGTGCCACGCCTTAATTTTATTGCAATATTATTATTTATTATTATGAGAGAGAAAAAAAGACAAGAAAAGCGTGTCTAGAAACTTGTGTAGGAATCTGAGAATGGATAATGGGAAGAAAGTAGGAAACAAAATCCTGTGAGCAAGAATTGCGTTTCCGCTACGTTCGGTTGCTTTCAACGACCACGACGGAAGGTGTCATGTTTTAAACGACTTTCTTTTTAAAAGTTGAACCTAAAATTATAATGTAAGCAACTTAGTACTCATGTACATCTCTCACTGTTACAAAAATTTATATTTTCTGTTAATTTTGCTTTCATAAAAATTACTAACGAATTTTATCTCATTTTCTTACATAATATTTTATATAAAACATTTTTTTTTAATAAATTTTGTAAAAAATATTCGTAAATTTTATAATTTTATAAAAAATATTAACTATAAAAAAATTATCTGTCAATTAAAATTTAAAAAAAATAATTAAAAAGAGTTTTTTTTACCAAATTTTTTAATAAATTTGCAAAAAAATAATATAAAAATTACTAATAATGTCTCATTCTTTAATTAATTTATATTCATACTATTAATCAAGAGACATTTTAATTAAGAATTTGGCTTTTTAGTGAATATAATTTATTTTTTATCACAAAGCCTCGTAAGAAGTATGTAATAAGTATTGTAGATACCCCATAAATTATCAAATATTTTCAAAATATTTATACTTAATATCTTATATATCTTATAGTATAATCATTTATTATTAGATTATGTTATATTACTAATATATTCATATAATAATTAATTAATATTTTGTGAAAGAATAATTTATCATCAAATTATTTATATTTTAAAAATATTTATATATAATAATTGATTATTTAATATTTTATTGCATAATAATTTATTATTAAATTTTGATATATTAATTTTTAAGATATTCTTATATATTTTTAAGATATAATACTTTATTATTTTCGAGTAACTCGATTTGTTTAAGATATTTGTTCACTTATATTATAAAGAATGAGAATTGAATTCTCACATATAATTCTTATACAATTTTCTTATTTAATATTATTTATATTACACAAACTCTTTCAACTCATACTCATCTTTCTTTTATTAAATTGAACGTCAAAAAGGTCTTTTAAAGGTAAATCTTTAAGTTTTTCAAAATTTGAAGCTTTCTCACCAAAAAGTAATAGCTTGGCTCTTGAGAGAGTCGTACTTCACTCCGAAGACTACTCGTCCAATTTTGGTAAGAACATTTGGTGTCACCATGAGGTTTAGGTAAAACTTTATCATGTCTCCACATTTTATACAATCTGTATTCAATGTGATGACTTATTATTGAGATGGATGGTGAAGAGAGTCGATCACAATTGAGAATCATCTCACTCGTGCTACTGTGAGCATTTATAGTCAAAATTTTAATATTATATTATAATATAACATTTTATTCAAAAATTATGGATAATAATGTCAAAATAGTTTTTTTCCTTTGCTTTGATAACATCTGTCATAATAAGTGTTTCAAGTTCCAATGGTGCTCACACTAAGAAGAAGTGAGCCCATGAGCACTTTGGTCCAAAGGCTGAGGGTGAAATAGTTTTGCAAATACTTAATATCGTAAACCAACATCGTACGAGGAAGTACAATTTTAATAATGATAATCGATTATTTTACTAAATGGATAAAGGCAAACCCTTTATCAACTAACAATGCACAACAAGTGCAAAAGTTGTTTTGGAAGAATGTTGTATACAGACATGGTCTCTATTGTCACCGATAATGGTTGATAATTCATTAACACAGGCTTCGAACAATTTCTAAAGCAACTAAATATAAAAGCATCAAGTATCTTCTGTAGAGCATTCATAGATCAATGGTCAAACTGAAGCAACGAAACAAATAACTACACGACAATACAACACATGAGTAAAGGAATGGGCATTTCACAAAGACAACCTAGTATGGCGTAAGCTCAGAGAAGTGAGAAGAGATAAAATTGAAGGAAAGTTACTACCTAACTAGGATGGTCCTTGCCACATAAATGATGCATCCAAAATGGAGCATACAAGCTTGAAGACCTTAGTAGTAAACTAATATTAAGGACATGGAATGTCACTCAGTTAAAGATGTACTACAAGTGATGTCACATTTGAAGATATATGTACTCTTTTTCCATAGTCAAGATTTTATCCCTAAGTTGGGTTTTACTGAGCAAGATTTTAACAAGGCACATCAAGCATTAACCTTAACAATCCTCTTTTACATATTGTTATATTATATGTTTTGTAAGCATTCTTCGAGAAAATCTGATACAAGTGTTCGAGAATGTGATTAACTTGGAAAAATCCAAGAATAATTAAGTGTCTAAGAATGTGACTAACGCGGAAAAATTCGAGCACAAGCGTCCAAAAATGTGACTAGCTTGATAACTCTAAGCACAAGTGTCAAAAAACGTGACCACCTTGGAAAATTTTAAATATAAATAAGTTTCAAAAAATGTGACTACTTTGAGCATTGGTGTCCAAAAATGTAACTACTCGATAGATTTGAGCATGAGCGTCCAAAAATGTGACTAATTGGTAAGTTTGAGCATAAGCTTATGAAAATACGACCACTCAGTAATTTGAGTATTAGCGACCAAAAATGTGATTGTATAAGTGTCTAAAAACGTGACTATCTTGGTAAATCCAAGTACAACTCAAGAATTTCAAAAGTGTTAAAAGCAACGCATAAGCACAAATGGAAATTCATCTAAAAACTAATTTAAAAGTGTTTAACCATGACAAATCAGTTCATATGAAAACATATATGATGACTACTTCAAATGGCAACACATCCACAAGTTATGTATTTGGTAACAATTATCACAAAGAGATGTGTACTCATTTTCCTGTGTTCAAATTTTTTCACCTAAATTGGGTTTTTTTTAGCAAGGTTTTAAAGAGGCGCATTCTTCTAAGCTCATACGCACCCAACATCTGCACACCACAACTAACGGATGATGATAAAACTGGTTCATCCATCAACATAATCCTTTTACACCTTATTTTTTGCTTCCAAACTGAGGGGCTTATGTACATACCCTTAAGATATTGTGAAATATCTCCAATATATTTATAATTAATATCTTTGGTATAATAATTTATTATCATATCTATTATATTTTCAAAATATTATGATATAATAATTGATTATCTAATATCTTATCGTATAACAACTTATTATCAAATTTTGTTATATTCCAAAGATATTGTGATATAATAATTGATTATATAATATATTTAGAACATAATATTTGATTATCTTCAAATAACCAAATTTCTTTAATATATTTGTTTACTTATGGACTTGGATGTAAGACCTTAGACATTAATTAACTTGGGCTTAGAGAAGAGTAGGTATGTGGTAGAGATTAAGGTTTTATTAGTGTTAAAGCTTTAGGATAGTCTATATATTTTGGGATAGTGCCCTTTGGGACTCTGTAGGGTAAAAGCAGAAAAGAGAGAAAAACTTTAAGTTTTTAGGAGTTAAGCGCAATATTAAAGAGCAATGAAATGTCAAGAGTTAGTTAAAGTAGAAGTACCGGTCTAGGTAAGGGGAGTTGACATTCCTATTTTCTTGTTTTGTTGTTTTCTTTTCTTGTCTTCTTGCTTGTATGCGTGCATGATGAATTGGGATAAATTGTGGTTATTTTTTGTTTGATTGTTATCTTTTGAGGTCTAAAAGAGTTTTTATTTAAAATATGTTGAGATTGGAGAATTTGATTATTGATTTGGGTATAAGTTTTCAATGGGTGTTTTAAGAAAGATGATATTTTGATGAAAGAATATTTTTCATGATTTTGAGTTTCATGGGCACATGGGTGTGTTTTATTTATGAACATAAAACGAGTTTTGGTGGTGTGAGAAACCATGTATGGGCAATGAATGATTCCTGACATGTTTGTGTGTGTGGTGACTCGACGAGAGGTGATGAAGGGTAACTCTACATAGTTGTAAAAGAGGTGAACTTCGTCGGGAGTCTTAAGGAGAGTGATGGGAAGTGACACATGTATACTTTGTCGCGGAAGCTCTTGATAAGAGTGATGAAAAGTGACACATGATTCTCTAGGGAAGCTCTCGAGTGGAGTAATGAGAAGTGGCACTTGTATACTTCATCAGGGAAGCTCTTGAGGAGAGTGGTGGTAGTGGACCCTATTTGTGTAAGTTTTAAGGTAACGGGGAAGGGTGGTTCCTCTAGTGGTGAATGGTTGTTGGTAAGTTGCATGTGATAGTTATAAACTGACTATTGACGTTGGGATCACTAATGCTTGTATTAGTTGTTGTGAAGACATGTTTTGAATCTATGATAATATGTTTAAACTTTTGTTTGAGACAATAGGCTTTGTGAAGACGAATGATGAAACCGAATGGTGGTTTGAGACACCGGAGTTATGAAAGATTTGGGTTTGTTATATATTATTGATGTATATTATTGGTTATGGTTTTGATGTTCCTGTTAGTTCACCCTTGCATGTGTGTTTGATTGCCAGATCGTATATGTATGTCAATACACACAAGCAGATGTTGTCGTAGATGTTAATCTAGATGCATAATACTGAGGAACTTTAGGTTTGCTTTGGAGAAAGAAGTTTTGCAAATAAACTTGTTTTAGACAAAGGTTATTGTGAAGTAATGTACATTTTGATTTAATTATGATTTTTAATTTTTAATTTTACTATTAAGTTTGAACAAATAAATGAAAGTTCCAGATTATGTTAATATTAAATGGTGGTATAAGAGTTTCGACATACAAAATTTAAAAATTTACAAATTTTACTGGATATCTTAGTAGCAACTTAGATGAACCGTTAGATAAGAAGCTTGTAAATACAGCATCCCACAATGGAGAATGGGGATTTAATTCTCATATGAAATTCTTATACAATTTTCTCATTCAATATTAATATATTATACAGGTTCTTTAAACTCTTACTAACTTGAACGTCAGAAAGTCTTTTGCTGATGGATCTTACTTCGGTTCTTCTTTGGAACTCATCTTTTTCACCAAGAAGTAATAGCTCCATTCTTGAGTGTCTCATACTCCACTTAAAGACTAACCCTCTAAATCCAATAAAAACAAATATCAATTATAAAAGTAACTAATTAAAAGTTATACAATTATAATATGTAAAAATGCAAACACATGTAATATGTGTATTTTTTTAAGATAACAAAATATTATAAAATTATTATTATTATTATTGATATTATTATAATCGTGAAAATAAATATAAAATATTTATTTGTAGTTAATTTTTATATTATAAATAATTATTTTAGTCTAAAAAAGTTAACTTAAAAAAATAAAAATTTAAAAAATATTCACTTAAAATATAAAATCGATAAAATAGTTATTTTAGTTTTAAAAAAAATAAAGAATAAAAATGAAAAAAAGTATGTACAGAAATCTCATTTTTATAATGATATATATAGATCTATATACATTTATATATTAAAAAAAAATTGGTATAGTTATGAATTGATTTATAATTAATTGTTATTCTTTTCATTTTATCTTCTAAAATGGATTGTTTCAATAATAAAATCCAATAATTACTAGCATTAAATTTATCAATAATATAAATTATTTTTTAATCTTTTTATTAATAGGGTTCGGACTTATTAATTTATTTAAATTTTATTTAATAAGTTTACTTAATCAAATAAAGTGCATTTGACTATTTTTCATATTATTTTTCTATCTTTAAAGAGGGAAATAAATTTATTTTATTAATTTTATTACTTTATTATGATAACTATTGAATAAAAATGGTTTATGTAAGAACTTAGAAATGATATTTTCGGATTGGTAGAGTGTTTAAAATAATGATACTGATAATTTTAATATTAAAATGTTAAAGTATAAATAAAAATTTTATAAACGAGTTTCATTATTTATAAATGCACCATCTGTCTAAAAACCTTTTTCTTAGAGCCTTTACATTTCTCTCTAGATTTCTAATTCTTATGTTCATTTTTTGGAAGATCGGAGACCGCAGGGTGAACTCTGTGATGAGCTCTCCACTCCTAATCGATCAATTTCTCCAATTGATTAAGTTAGTTTTTTTTGCTCTTTTCTCATGGTCAATTTATCTTTTTGTTGCATGTGAGTGATTCTAGCTCACATGTGGTGTCTGAGTCATCTTTGTGAGTCTCTGTTCATCAGTAGTTATAATGGTATGTCCTGATCATATTTGTGTTGTTCCTAGGTTTAGTTTGGGCATCATGTTGATTTGAAGGAAATTTGGTACTCTTTTAGCTGTATGAGATCTATCATAGGTAGGGGAATTATTTATATTGTTTTTGAGTTGTAGAAATCTTGAGTGAGTAAATTGTATGATTTTACTATGATTTGTCTGAGTATTTGATTTGTTGAATGATACATGATGTGTGAATTTTGGGTTTTAGATATGACGATGCTTAGTTTGAAATATTGATTGATATGGTATTGTATTTGAGATCAATTAGTATTGATATTTGTAATAAATTTGGGTTTGGCATGTTTTTGGTAACTGGAATGACCATTACACTAGACTGGAATGATATAATTATGTAGAATTATGCAGACTCACTGAATGAGAATATTCTTGCTAAGTGAATCCAAATTCAAGAAAGTCACTAACTTTGCAGTTGTTGGTAAGAATGTACTCACTGAGTGAATCCAACATCAAGGAGTTTACTGACTTTGTAGTCATGGAGCGAGAATTTTGGAGGAATTTAACTCTGTGAGTTCTAGTGATTTATTCGATGAGCGATCCATTTGGTCGCTGAGCGAGTGGACATTTGTGAACTTTTTGCCTAGCGAGTGGATGATTTCACTGAGTGAATACATCACAATCTAGTAATCATTTTCTATGCTAAAATTTTGGTGTGTTGTGGTAAATGTGGATTATTGCTTAGGAAATGTGATTGGTATATGAGATGGAATGGAGATTGATTTTATAAGGTTTAGGTGAGATTTGTTGATGCTAATTCAAGGAGAATTAGTAATGAATTATAATAGTGTATGCATTAGTATATTGATCCAGTTGGAATATATATATATTCTTTTAGAATATATCTTTTAAAACAAAATATTGTACTTCAACAAAAAGAATCTTCCAAATTTGAGCCTTATATCTTGTGCATATAAATTTTTACCCGAAAAAAGTGGTAGAAACGTACTAGTCTCTAGCTACATTCCTTTTTACTAAATTTTAGTAATTAACACAAACAAAATTGGTTTTCATTTTGGGTTTTAATATATGATTGCACATTACGACTTTGTGAATATATCTTGTTTCATGAGTCACTTAGAGACTTACGTATATCTCCAAGTGGTGGCCTTACCATCACACTCACTAAGTAAATCATGAATAGGTGTTATGTGAATTATATCCCTAAAATAATTTTCGTTAGGTTTATTAAAAGATATTTAAAAAAACATAATATTACTCATTGAACTTCATTCCATCTTCATTTCATCGGATCACATTTATGTAGAGATAAGTGTTCATTATTGCGATTAATTTATGGATTTTAGTCTCATTTACTTTGACGACTTAAATACTTTTTGTTGGTAAGTAGATCTACAATATTTCTTTTAGTCTTGTCAAAGTCAATAGAAAAAATAAGATGAATAATTAAGTTTATGATAGATCTGTGTCTTTTTCTCATATGTCTTCTCTTTCATTAAAACTTTTGCTAGAAGCTTTAGGTATCACAATTTGACTATCATAATACATTGAAATATGAGGTATTGACTTATCTAGTAATGGTAAATCATATAACTCTTTTTAAGAAACTATGCCTCAATATAATAGCATATAAAATAATATTTTGCTTTCATGGTAGATTATGTAATAATATTTTGCTTAGTAGATTTTCATGATATTGCACCTCCACCACAAAAACATAACTAATAGTTGATTATGGATTTTCCTAATTCACCAACTGTATATGTAATATCAAGTCTAGAAAAGTTTTTCAAATATAATAAGAAACCAATAATTTGATATTGAGAAGAAATTCATTCATCTCAACTTTTCTTTAATTTAATACATGAGTCATAAGGTGTTAAAATTGATTTCACATCAAACTAATTGAATTTCTTCAAAAGATTTTTTACTAATAAGATTGAGTTAAGATAAGGCCATCATAACATCTACCAAACTCCTTCATGTCAACATTACTAAACAATGAATATTTCACATTTTTTTATATTATCTACATTGCTACCAAATATTGATATATCATCTACATGTAAGCATGACATAGTATAAATATCATTATCACATTGTTTTACATACACATATTTATCACTATTATTAATATAAAAACCATATAAAAGAATAATTTGATCAAATTTTTCATGTCATTATTTAGTGCTTGTTTTAAATCATATATATATATATATATATATATATATATATATATATATATATATATATATATATATATATACGTGAACTTGTGTTTTTTTTATGATAACAAAAATTAATAAATTTAGCATTTATTATGATTATAAAAGTATATACTAATGTTTTTATAATTTTATTATAGATAGTTATTATTATAGGTATATATTTTAAAATAAAAAATACATTTAAATTTCAAAAAATAAAATAGTCAAATAAAAAATTGTTACACTTTAAAAATTGACCATTAAAAATTAAAATTGGTAATAAAATTATTTTAATTTAAAAATTCTTATATTTATGTAAAAGGTAAAAATCTCGTTTGATAATGATACAGATAATTAACGATAAAGATGTTATTTTGTTAGATTTTAAAAAATATATTCATAAAAAATAAGTAATAAAATGAATAGTTTACGCCTTCAGTTTGAAGTTAAAACAAGCTGAAGTTATAAAATGTATTGTTTGTATTGAAAAGAAGAAGAAGAAGAAGAAACTGGTTAATATTATTTTTAAGTGAAATAGAAAGTAAAACTTACTCATTTGATTCGATTTCTTTACAAAGGAAAGAAGTTATATGTACTATGTATGATAAATTTAATAATTTCTACAAATAACACTTCACTTTATAATTAAGCGATAATGTCAAATGTTTTTGTTTTATATTGTTGACTATAGAAAGTTATTTTGTTTTTACTCGTGAAAGTATTTATAGGAGAAAATATATATAGGAAGCAATTGAATATTCAAATATTTTTTACTTTTTATTCATTTAATTTAAGAAGAATGGGCCAAGTTGGTTGCCGAGTCCAAAAGATTTATGGTCAAACACGGCCTACTCTGTCGAAAGTTGGTTTGTCCAAAATTAGTTGAACTAACAAATGCAGAAGCTAAGATATCATATCAATGCCTCAGAATAGGGTTTCGTGGATATTGTTTGGACTTTTAGTTGCAATGCCTGTACCATGATTTATGTTATATTTGTACACTCCTCAAAGTACATTCAACCACAGAGAATAAATAGAAGCATATAAGAATGAATGTTCATTCATTTTTACACTATCATTTACCTATAAATTATCAATAAATAGTTTTAAGCTTGTTATTAAAAAAGTCTAATAAATTTATTATATATGATAATACTGTAAAGTAAAGCATAATGTTTTAGAGAAAAACAATACAATAGGAGGGGTAGAATGCATACGGGATAAATATCAATACTTTTTACACGTAGTTGGTGGATGATTCTTACAGAGGAGATACTACGACACTGCAACATTTGAAATCTTTTTTTACATGAGTATGATAATTTCTTTAGTTAATGGGTGAATCCTTGTATGAAGAGGCTTCTTTTGTAATCAAGAATTTCTTTTCTTTATGTATATGGAAGTGTCAATTTTTGTGGGACCTCTGCGCGTTTTTTTTAACCTTTGGTTGATAAGATTCTAATAAACTTGTTTTTTGGAAAAATAAGTTGCTTAGTATGATGAGAAGAATTCAACTAGTAAATTCACTAATTGTTGGCTTATTGTTTTATAGCTTTCATGTTTACAAATGGCATATTAAGCTTCTTCTTGAGGTGGAGCAACCAATTTGAAATTTTGTTTGGATTAAAGATGAAAAAAAAATCAGGACTATTCAATATTAAATGGTCCATCTTTTGTGGTTCTAAGTTAAGTAGTGGTTTGTAGATTACTAATATTTAGTCAAAGTATAAAGCCTACCTGTTACGTTTAGCTTAAGAGTTTGCTTATGGCAAAATGACTTATACTAAACTCATGTGTATTTGATTTCTTAAGTTTGAGTATCAGAAATATATGTTTTAAATCATCATCAATTTGGCATGGTATTAAGGATGTAAATGAAGTTATTATGGAAAATACTTTTGGGCACTAAGTAAATGTGATTGTATTAATTTTTGGAATGAATGATGTTGGTGTTCTGACATTTGCATATCTAAATTGGTTAGAATTCCTTATTCTAATAGGGTAAGGTTATGCTTTGTTGTTAGTTCGGCCTAGACAGGTACTCATTGAATCTTTCCTTCTTTCGTTTTTAGTTTATGTGATTTTTCTTCTTTAATGGTTAATGAGGATGAGGATGTGCCTAATTGGACTTTGGACCATACTAGTGTGCTTTCTAAAAAAACCGCAAGAAAATTTTACTCTTCTGGTATGAAACATATGGATTGGGGGAACTTGATTTGGTTGGATGAGGTGCCACCAGCTAAAACTCTGGTTCTTTGGAAATTATTGTATGGTAGTTTACCTATTGATTTGGAAATTTAAAAAAAAAAGTGGTAATAATGAATTTTTCTTTCATTTGTTTTTTCATTATTCTATTATTATATAATTGTGAGAATGGTTGAAGGAAGTTTTTTTAGGATTTTCAATTTTCTTCTTTGGATTTGGTTGTTTAGTTTATGAAGTCTCCTTGTAGTTCTTTAGTTAAAGTGATTAAAGTGACTGTCATTACTACAATTATTTGGATGATTTAGATGATGAGAAAGCATACTGGATTTTACGATCTAGTTGCATTTCCTTCTACTATTTTTCAAATTAAGGAGTTAGTGTGTATTACTGAGAATAAGTCTAAGAAACATGAGTAATATTGTCTAACTTTTTTGTGCTAAAATTTTCAATATTCAAACTAGGGAGTGTAGGGTGGTTTCATTTATGAATGTAATATGGCAAGTTCCATTTGCTAATTGGCTTAAGGTGATTATTGATGGTGCAACTATGGGTTGTCCTGTTTGGGCTTGATGGGTTGATTATTTTAGAGGAAATTGAGGTGAATATGTAGGTAGTTTTAAAGTGTTTTAAGTGGGTTACAAACTTCTATTTATGTTGAGTTTATGGGGTCATTATGCTTGGGAACATGCTTAGAGGGAGGGCTTTCAGAGGCTTTGGTTGGAAAATGATTATTCTTTAGTCTGTCATGATTTTTTGGATCAACGAGTGGTTCCTTAGAGTCTTAGAAGAAGGTGGTGTCGGTACTTGCATTTCTGGATGAATATGTAGTTCAAAGTTTCTTATGTTTTTTGGTAAGGAAATCGTTGTGTTGATAAGTTAGTTAATTTAGCTTTCATTCATAGAAAATAATATAGGTGGTTTAATGTTTAGATCCATGTATTTATTTATATATAGTTTGTATATGTCTCGTGAAGTATAAATTTTATCATGAGTTTGGTGTGGTCTTTGTAACGTCCCATTTTAACTAATAACCCAAATTAAAAGGAAACGTCACATAGAAGTTATCTTAGCGCAGTCTCGGAGTTTAAACACCACTCCTCACAAACCAAGGCACACCTCGATGCCAAATGAACCAGATACACATATTCAACAGTAATAAAATTGGGAAAGTAAAGATAACAGACAGTACATGGGTCGTGGCTCTAAAAGAAAGACTAGAGTGGACAAATCCAGCCCAGATGGCTAAGCAGCAGAGTCACCATTTCCCCGTTGGCCGCGAGTACCTCTCGCATCTGCTTACATTAATAAATTGATGATCATCGCAAAAGGAGAAGAACCACATACAAGACAATCAAACAAGCAAAAGGGTAAGCTAGAGCCAAAAAGATTTCATCAATGCAGTCATAAATACTTTCACAGTTCCAAATACACGTCTCAACCAAGCATGTTATGACCTTTCAATCAATACACTAAGACTCGACTCGACTCATACAGATTACATATAATCTGGTCAGATTCAGCGGACGCTTGCACTTGTGGTGGATACCTCTGCTCACCCCTGAGCTATGTGTTACAAGTGTTAAAATGAATCAATCCCACACACAATATTAGCCCTTAATGAGTTTCAGGCCTCCTGCTACTCTCACCACGAGAGTCAGTCCGCTCTAAGTGAGACTAACTGACTCCTTAGAGTGTCAGGATGCGATCCTTACCTTGAATCCTTACCAAGTTATATAGATGGGGCACCACCATGGACACCCACTAACAGGGGCCATGAAGTTACGTCCCGACCACTGAAGCACGACCCTGAGACCCCACCTAGAGATCTCAAGGATTTACACACTGACACAGACCAAGCATATCAATCAATAAATTAATCATTATCATGCACAGGATTCTCATGCCAATCTTCATAACAAAATTCCTCATTCACATTTCATGTTGAATACCATTCCAGCTCATCAATCCCTAACCATAAATATAGCATTTCACCTCATGCCAATACCGTGCCATTTTGATGCCAACCATCTCATGTTCATTACATGTCAAGCATTATTCAAAATTCATCATTCATAACTCATACTCCCTCCCACTCATGCATACTCATCCCCCCATGCCATCATATAATAGTACAATCAAATACAAGTCAAACACCCAAGAACAAGAAGAACACCAATCTAAAACGCACTCTCGCCCAGCTCCTCGCTCAGGCTGAAGGGCCTCGCCCAGGCGAGAGAGATTCTCGCTAAGGCGAGCTCCCTTCGCCTAGGCGAGAGCTCGAGAATCTGGAACAGTGGCCTCTGCACGTTCTCGCTTAGGCGAGACTCTCCTCGCTTGAGCGAGACGCTCGCTCGCTCAAAACTGAGTTGGTCGCCTGAGCGACCATTCGCGCGAGAAGGCTTGGGCGAGCCTTTGCTCACCTCGCCTAGGCGAGACAAGCTCGCTTGGGCGAGATTATCAGTCATCGCCACTGTTCGTTCCTGCAGTAGTTGTATTTTCACACACCAACGACAACACCAACCATTCCATGCATCCACATCAACATACCAGTTCAAGAATCATGAAAATACAAGCAAAACAAACCGCAATCGCATTAAACAAAAAGGTTATAGATTCCCTTACCTGGAAGTCGCTAGAAAGTGCCTCGACTCTAACTAACGAAGCTCGGCAACTCAAAGAGTGGACTTGCAAACTGAACAAGACAGTGGAACAGAGTTAGGGGTCACTTATGTGGAGCAAGAAGGGGTTGAACAAGCTTGGAGATAACGGAGGTCTAAACCCTAGCAGAGAGTCGCGGCTGCTCTAAGAGACAAGGAGGTTGTTTTTGTAAAGTGAAGGGAGTGATGTGTTAGGGCAAACTTAGGGGTCTGGTTTCCCCTTTTGGGCCAGCCCTTAAGCCCAACTCACAAGGGCAGTCCTTATAATTTAAGGCAGAAAAGAATAGAAATTTTAATGGGCCTTACTAGGGGTGGCAAAATGGGCCAACCCGGCCCGTTTTGACCCGACCCGTTTGTGACCCGTTTTTTACGGGTCGGGCCGGGCTGGCCCGTAAGGTAAAAACGGGTTGTGTTGGTGAACCCGACCCATGGGCTGGCGGGTTGGTGGGCTGACGGGCCAGCCCACCAGCTTTTTCCCAAATGTATCATTGGAGGTCCAAAATCATATTTGAAGGATTTTTATTCCAGAATTAGTTCAGTGAACAATATCCCAATAGATAACCAAATAAAATTCTCCTTTAATGAAGAAGACAACAATGACCTGTTATAAAGGAAATTAAATTATCACAACACAAAATACCAACCCTTTCAAAAGGGGTTTGTTTCTGTTCCTCCACCCTGAACTCTATAATTAATCACAAAACTTCAAAGTAAAATTACACAGAGAATGTTAACCTATAGAGTGAAAAGATAATTGAACAGTGCAGTTTTGACACAACCACAAACCAATGGGGGAGCTAACTCGTACACAGAGAAGCAAAACATCAAATTTTTAGGCTTACATAAAATCGGGTTCAAAAATTAGCATACAAAAGACGAAGTAACAATAATTGAATAGAAAGCACTGCAGTCACATTTGTAAATCAAATCTGCAAAGAAAAAAATGAGGAAGGAAGCAACATTACCTAATCGGGCAGTGAATAGAGTTCCTTCGTTGCAGAGGCGAAGTATGACAGAATCAGGGGGCAACACTGTAATTCCTTCGTTGCAGAGGCGAAGTATGACAGAATCAGGGGGTTGCGCGGTTTGGGTTGGGAAAAAATTGAAGTGTGCAAACCCTAGAAAGGGTAGAGGAGGAAAACGCGAAGACGCAAGGAGGCGACGTGGTGGATGTCACGGTGGAGGAGAAACGTGACGTGGTGAATGGGCTTCGTGCTCCTGGCCAGCGACGGTGGAGGAGAAACGCGTGCAGGGAGCACCAATTTCGAGCGAGAGAGAAACTAGGCAGTGGATGGAGAATGGAATGGAACTGTGTGCGGGAGGAGAGCACCAAAATTAAAACACAAGAGCTGCACTGCACGTGTTGTTTTAGAGTAAGTTAAACGAGCTGCAGGCTGGCCCGACGGGCCAACGGACTTGGCGGGCCGGGTTGTTTCGGGCTGACGGGTTGATTTTCTTGACCTGGCCTATGTTTTTTCTGTCGGGTTGACGGATTGGCCCGTCGGGCCCGACCCATTTTGACACCCCTAGGCCTTACAGTCTCCCATATTTTTGTATTTAATTTTTAACAAATTTTCATGTAATAACAAATAATTGATGGATTTTAGAGTGTCAATGTGACTCAAATGTTAAAGTTCATAATTAGCCTAACATGATTTTATTTGAATGATTTTTTTTTTAATTTAATAATAATAATAATATTATTATTATTATTATTTGCTTCAAAAAATGAAAATGAAAATGAAAAAATATATGAACAATCTTATTCAGGATTTATACTAAATGAAAAGATGTTTATATAGGAAAGAAATGAATGTAAAGTAAATATTTCATCAACATAAAAGTCACGTGAAAAGGTGAAAGAATCTATAATAAATAAAAAGGGTTTGTTTAAATTTGTGCTCAAATAAATTGTCAATTAATTTTCATATGTTTTATTTTCTAATAAAGTGTGAGATTTTTTACTATATATATCTAACAAATATATTATCACAATATGTAACAAAAGGAGTAGAAATTTTGGTATGCAACTCATTACACAATATTAAAACTATTAAAGTTCATAAATTATTAGGGAGTCTAATAACAATTTGAGATGTCAAAGTGGGCCTACTCCACTAACGCACTAAGAAAAGGGTAGACTGTGTTGCATTTTCAATTATTAGTCCGTTTTGATCTGATTTGCTTAACCTGTAAAACTGACATACCAAAGACGGGACAGTCTGCCTCTGGCTCACTGGCCTGTTTTTATATTTTTTTATTTTCACAATTAAAAATAATTAAATCCTTGAAAGTTAACACAAATGTTAATCCAAAGAAAAGTTAATCACCGCTCAGAGATGTAGTATAGTTGGTAACATTGGAGCTATAACATTAACAACATACACTTGCCCATCCTTGAAAGAATTGGAGATTTAAAAGTAAAAAATGATATTCCATTTACTTGAGAAATCAATTAAATATTCATATAGCATAATAAAAGATGTTTTAGTAAAAGCTGATCATTTCATCTTTCCTTTGAATTTTATATAATAATAATAGATGTAGAATAAAATGCAAAAGTTATACTGATAATTAGTAAACCATTCATAAAGATAATAAAAATTATCATATAAGTTGAGTTCAACATAATGTAAGAACTTCAACTTTTTTTAGACTAATAGAGCATTCTAAAAATAAGAGAAAATGTTTCATCCTAGATACTTCAGAAAAAAAAAATTACTTATTTCAATTTAGAAGTACACCTACAAGTCAAGTTCACTAAAAAAAATTATTAATAGATAGATACAAAAAGTACACCTGCAAGTCAAGTTCACTACAAAAACATTAATAGATGAATCGAAAATTTGAAATTGTTTATTTTACTCAATAAATATCATCGATATTATTTTACTATTGTTATTTGACTTAGTAAATATCATTAATACAAAATCAATATTACTTAACAAATATATACAAGGAAAATGTTATTTTGATACCACTTGTACAAGTTGACAACCTACTTTTTGAGGTATTTTTTATTACTAAAAAAGTTTCATTTTTATATTTGTAAAGAGAGAGAGTGAAAGGTAAAATAGTATATATAAAATGTGTAAAAATTTGTTGAGTATCAAATGACATGTGGCACACTCAACTAGACTACTCAATTAATTTAAAGAAAAAAAAATGATTGGTAAGTCAATTTTTAATAAAGCAAATGCATAAAAATATTAATACGAATATAGTTTTATTTAGCGAGATTCTAACATCTTCAAAACTTATATCAATAAAAAAAATCTAAGTTTATACAAAATGTACATAAATACAAATATTTGTAAATGATGAGTCAAGTTAAAAATTCATATTGTGATCCGGATACTATTTGCTTATACATGATATAGTCAATTCATGTCACACCACAACGTCATATACAAGAGTAAGTTATTAAAACAATTTTTTATTTAAAAGTTATATATATATATATATATATATATATATATATATATATATATATATATATATATATATATAAAGATACATTTTAATTAACTAGTCACAACAATTCACTTTTATTAAAAAATGCAACATATAATAATCACATATACCAAACATATATTTATTCATAAAAAATATTCAATAAGTGAAATATCAAGTGACACCTTTCAAAGGACAAATATTAAGTATGGAGAGTAATATATAATTCAATCAAAGACATGAATTTACTAGCAAAACCATGAATCATGAAATTAGAATAAGTTCATTACAGCCTATGCCGTAAATGTACACATGTTGTGGTGTGTAAGAAATCCATATATTTTTCTTACCACCTGATATCTTAGTTTTTATAACTTAGATCATAAGTGAAGCAAGTTGTTTCTATTATAACATAAGTGTCAATATTTAATATTTAAATCAAACAACAATTCACTTATTATCACATATACGTGACAACGAATTCATGTAAGGTTCATCATTCTCAAGTGAGTTTCAAATCATTGCACATTCCACATATACATTTTGTTTCAGTCAAAACTCATCACATATCATCAATCACATATATTTTATCTCAATTTAAATGCTAATAAATCTTCCATTATATTAATATAATGTCCCAATGTAATGTAATAATCAAATAAAATAAAAACAATAAAAGATAACTAATTTTAACATTTAAAAATATTTAAACTCATTTCTCTAGAGTTCATAAAACATTCTCTCGGTCATCATTTGGTTCGTTTAGCAAAATAAGCACATGTTTAAATTTACTGTTAGAATTTTGCTCGCTTAGCTAAAAGCCTTAGCAAAACAAGTGGATTTTGGATTGCCCAACGAAAATTTTGCTTGCCTAACGAATAACCACTTGGATATTTTATAAAATAGTTTCACTAAGTGAGGATATGGCATGTCTAGTGACTACAAACACTAGGAGAGACTTGCTCAACAAGACTTAACTCTCTTAACGACCAATCCTCTGTGCTTTTGAGTTTTTCACACAACCAATATCACTTAGCGAGAGATTGACTGATATTCAAGTTTTCTCTTTATTTCTTATGCCAAAATTGATACATATAATTGAAAATAAGATCAAACTAAACAAATCTAACTCAAATGATCAAAATTTAACATTTAACAAATATTCAATACAATACACCAAGTGAAATATATAAATTTCAATCAACCCATCAAACCTCCATAAAATCAATATTTATTAACCATATAACTTCTATGATAAAATATAATCAATATCCTCTTAAAAGAGATGAGATATAAAAAGGAAACTTAAAATAAAAAGGGAAGAAGATGAGCTAGAACTTACAATATTAATTTTTTTTTCTAAAGCAGTTAAAGTGAATAATTAACCCAATCGTATATACCTCACACAAGTCTTACATAATTAAGATTCTTTTAAAATAGATGAGATATAAAAAGGAAACTTATAAGAAGAAGGGAATAGGAGGAACTACGACTTACAAGATTAAATTTTTTTTTTCTAAAGCTATTAAAGTAAATAATTTACCCAATCATATACCTCACACAAGTCTTACGTTATTCCTAACATTAAGGTTGTGTTCTTTTGAGATGAAGGATTAGAAGGAGAGGAGGAGGAATAGATTAGAAGGATTAGAGGGTGCAGCTCGTGTTGTTTCTTTTAAGGGATTCATAGGTGATTTTAGAGTGGATTAGAAAGTGAAGTTTGTGATTGAATTTACTGATGTGACATATTAAAAAAAAACTTTTAATAGAAAAAATTTATATTACCAAAATGTCCCTATTATTATATGTAATATAAAATTATATATAAATGATTTAAAATTATTTTTATAAATTTTATTGAATGATTGAAAATATAAAAAAAAATATTTATAAAAAAAATGAATAATACAATATATTTTGTATGAAAATAAATTTAATATATAAGATGGAAAATAATTTATTTACATAGAATTTTTTTTTCTTTTTAATAATAATTTTAAAAGTAATAATTTTTTATTATAACTATAATAAATTATTATTTGCCTTACTAATTTTTATTATGTTGTTTTTTCATACTAAGGAGAACAAATAAAAGTGAAGTCATTGCAATAGTCATAAAGACATTATCTTTGAATAAAATACCGTTAACATAGGATTAAAAAAGTGAACTGAAACCATGTGTATTGGTTTTAAAGACTAAATCACATACAACAAAAATTAAACAATGAAAGGGTAATTTGGTAAATTCAAGGGTGTCACCCTCTAATCTCACCATTGATAGTGGGATTGAATTTTCAATGAATCCTCCTAATCATCTCTTTCCATCACTGATTCACTGTGTATCACTTCCAAAAGAATACGCTACTCACTCCCTAATCATCGCTTTTCATTCCTTGTAAATAATACATCCACTCAAAAGACCCCATAAAAACAAATATGCAAATCTTACTTATCTCAATTCTCCTCCTCTTACACCAATTTGAGTATTGTTGGAAACTTCAATTTCATGTGTTGAAAACCACTTTGAATCTCGTGTACATACTAATGTTACTAAGAAGATCTCTTCAAGTTCAAATATTAATTTTCAAGTTTTACAGATATATTTTATATATTTTCATTGATTTTGAAATAAAAATTCATACACTTCGCTCACGATTGACACAAAACACAAAAAACAAATCTCAGTATTTATTAGTTTAATGATATGTTTAATAGAAACACCAATATTAAGATTAGTTTAATGAATAGTGATATAAAAAAATTCATAATAAGAGCAAATATATTTTTAAAACATGTAGTCATGTATCACTTCTAAAAGAATACGCTACTCACTCCCTAATTATCGCTTTCCATTCCTTGTAAATAATATATCCACTCAAAAGACATAAAAACAAATATACAAATCCTACTTATCTCAATTCTCCTCTTCTTACGTGAATTAGAATATTATTGGAAACTTTAATTTCATGTGTTCGAAACTCATTTTGAATCTCTTGTACATTACTAAGAAGATCTCTTCAAGTTCAAATATTAATTTTCAAGTTTCACAGATTTATTTTATATATTTTCATTGATTTTGAAATAAAAATTTATACACTTCACTCACGATCGACACAAAACACAAAAAACAAATATCATTATTTATTAGTTTAATAGAAACATCAATATTAAAATTAGTTTAATGAATAATAATATAAAAAAAAATCATAATCAGATCAAAGATATTTTGAAAACAAATCTTCAATATTTATTAATTTAATGAAATGTTTGATAGAAACACCAATAATAAAATTAGTTTAATGAATAGTGATAGAAAAAAAATGTCATAATCAGACTAAATATCTTTTTAAAAACAAATCTTCAACATTTATTAGTCTAATGATATGTTTGATAGAAACACCAATAATAAAATCAGTTCAATGAATAGTGAGAGAAAAGAAAAAGTCATAATCAGAGTAAATATCTTTCTAAAACCAAAAGCTAAATTTATGTATTTTCTTAGTTTAAAAATGGAGCATGCAAGTGTTTAAAATTGAAATAAAAACCATCAACTTTAGTCAAACAGATATTTGTTTTTCAAATTTTTTGAAAGCTAAAGAAACTTACTAATCCTCTAAATATGTTCTTGATAGTATTGTAAAGAAAAGCAGACAAAATAATTAAGAAAATGATATTAATATTAGTACTAGTTTCTATTAATTGATAAAGAGAACAATGCATAAAACTAGATTGAGTAAATATTATTTTGAAACAAAAGGGGAAAAAAGAAAAAAGATAGTGTGGAATTAATGATTTGTGATGGATGGAATTGTAGAAAGTGAACCATGAAAAAGGAGATAATGTGGTAAGGGTTTTTGTGTGTTCACATTTAGAAGGAAAAAAAAAATTAAAAAAAACAAAAGGATGAAAAGAAGATTTGGAGAAGGAAGTATTTATTATTTGTTCCGTGGAAGCAAGATAAGAATAAGAGGAAGAAGGAGAAGAGAGAGAAGAAGTTGAAGGGTTGGGTTTTGTAATCCAATCTTCCTTTTTCCTATGCTTTTAAGGCACAATTTCTTCTTCCTCGTCTCTTCTTCTTTCTCCTCTTCCTGACTCTTATTATTCCTTTTCTTTACCCTTTACCTTCTGCCCGGGAAAGGAAGGGAAAGAAAAAGGAACAAGCAATTGTATTATTATTATTGTAATTATTCATATAATTATTATTTGTTATTGTTATTATTAATTTAAAATTATTACTATCGTTGTAATTCCTCATCCATGGATTCCTCTTGTCTCTCCAACGATTCGGTTTCTGGATTCAAAGACAAGGAGTCAATGGTTGACCCCTTTTTAGTCGAGGCTCTCCAGAACCCTCGTCACCGCCTAACCAGTTAGTATTTTCTTAATTATCTCCTTTTATTTTATTTTTTTTCGAATTTTTATTTCTGGGGTGGGATTTTTTCTGCTGTTGTTGTGTTTCCGCGTCGTGGGTATGCTTCAAAATTGTTGCTTTAGCTCGATTTCGCGTTGACCCCTTTGTCTTCTTTTTTGAATTTTTCGTTTACGGGTTTTGCGTGTTGGTTTTCTATGAGAATCTTTGTGCTTTTCGATATTTTTAGTTGCGTTTAGGTTAATTGAAGTCAGATCCGGGATGGCTGTGGTTGTTTCCTGCTTAATTGTGATAATAATTAAGGAATAGGATGGTCATTTGGGGGATTTATTGAAAATTACGTTCTCCTTGAAATTGATGTGATCGTAGGCCGTGTAGGCATGTATGTTTCTGCGGAATAAAATTTTAATTTGGAATGAAATAGGGAAGCAGCTTAATTTCCAGAGTTCATAGATTGAATTGTTCTGCAGCATTTTTATGCGTTTAGTTCTTACTCTTTAGATGGAGTTGTTGCGCTATTGCTTGCTTTGATCAAAATTTCATCTGTCACAAGTTTAAAGTAGTAGTGTATGAGTGGTGGTTCGCAGTTGCATCAGGAGTTTTCTGGCTAATGGATGGCTTATTCGTTGATGATTATGTTCTGCCCGTAATTTCCCGTTGCCAATGTTGATTCTAATCGCATTTTTTGCAAATATTTACATTTTTCTTATTATTTTGTACTTTGATTTTGTCCTCAGTTCTGCGGATGGAGCTGGACATTCAGAGGTTTATGAATAATGCTGATCAACAGCATTTTGAGTTTCCACATTTCCCTTCTTCCTATCTCAGATTGGCTGCACATCGTGTTGCTCAACACTACAGCATGCAAACAATGGTTCAAGATATTGGCTTAGATGGTCAGGGAAGTAAAATTCTCGTGAGAAAGTTACCAGAGAGCAAGTATCCTATGGTTAAGTTATCTGAAATACCTGCAAAGCAATTGGAAAATGATAAATCTCAGCAGAAAAAATTTGTTATTAGACCTAGGCCTAATAAGAACAGTTTGAATGATGCTAATGGAGTTGGGATGAAAGGAAATCCTGTAAGAAGTGTGGAAGAGAGGAAGGAAGAATATGACAGAGCACGAGCTCGTATCTTTAGTAGCTCTAGAATCCCTGACTCTGCTGATATCTCATCCATGGTTCCAATGGATGGGAGAAATTCTTCTACTACCAAGGATGAGAGTGAAACCAGCAAGAACCCCGTGGCTGCTGATTCAGAAAGATGTGTCAGTGTCAGGGATATTTGTTCAAATCGAGTTGCCATTTTCAGGGATAGGGAAAAGGATCGTAGTGATCCAGATTATGACCGTAGTTATGGAAGGTGAGTCATGTCACTGTACCCTGTTAACTACATGCAGATGCATGATAATATAGTCATTTTTCTGCTCTACATATAGAAATTGGAGTTGAATTTGCATTTGAAAATAAAAGATTAAAACTGAACAATGACAATTTTGTTATTTGGCTGGCACATTTGATGGATTTAAGAATTTATATAACTTGTGATGGTTTTGTTTCTTCAGGTTTTTTGGTTATTTGTACTGATTTAATTTTCAGTGTTCATTTATCAGACTGAATTAAGTTATTGGTGCAGGTATGCCAGGAGTATTCCAACCTCTGCTGTTAACTTGGTGCCATTTAACTTGCAAAAAGTTCAACCTTCATTTGCTCAATATGACGCTACATTTAATCATATGGGTCAGATGTCACAAACCCAGGCCACACATGGCTATATACCTCCTTCTACCCCCATAATGAATCATTTTTGCACCACAGGATTGAATCAGACACCTACGGACGGTGCTTACATACAGTGGCCTAGTGCTGCTATGATGTATGCACATTCATATGACCAATTTAGACATGCTGTTTTCCAGGTAACTAACATTTAATTTGCTTGTTTTATTATGTTGGAGACCCTGTTGCAACTAAAGATAAAACGGGGTGCAAATTTTATTTTACAAACCATTTTATAAAAGTGAGTTAGATTTAAAGTTCACAGTTTAAGATATTCTCTGCTGAATTTGACAAGTGTTTTCTGTATTTGCTTTAAAAATTACATAGACATGTTAGCAATAAGTGTAATAATTTAATTAATTAATGATGTAGACATTAGTTAATGCTCTCAACTCAACTCCTTAAAGTTGGTTTTAGAAATGACTTTTTGTGTTGAAGTGTGTCTGTAGTTTGTATTCTTGCAACATAATGCATATAGATTTCTTAGACCATTTTTATTCTCAAACAGTGCTGTTGATTTTCCTGATGTGTGATAATTATGCTCTGTTTTTGAGTTCTACTCTCTGACAAGGATACAATAATGTTTTTCCTTTATTTCACTGTATCTGCTTTTACTTGTCATTTTTGCATCTCATCTCATACTTTTTACTGTTTTTGCAGGCTCCATTTGGTCAACAGCCTTTGAGCTTTGACTATTCGCAGAACTATTAGGTGACATATTCAATTTGGATGAAAAAAGTTATGTTAGCTTTTTAGAATTTCATGTTAGGTTTCATTTGTCAGTGCTGTCATAGACCCTTGTTGTAGTATTATGTCTTTTCTTTCAGTTTTGATGTTATAGTAAAATCGTTGGGTACTTCTCGTGTGACAGTTTATAAAATAGTGAATTGTAGTGCATTACTGGACTTACAGTTATATCATAAGGTTTCTGTGGTGCTTTTTAAACTACCTTTCTCTAATTTGGGGTTACACAGCATTAGAATGTTTTTTTAAGATTTGGAAAAATTAATTTTGACCCGTGAATGTTATTGGGATGAGTATTTAAATTAATCTTCATAAATTTTAAATTAAAACGTGTTATGGAAAGATAAATTGATTAGGAAGGTTCGACAAATGGACACTTTCAGCAAATACTTTTCGATCAATTGGAAAATTTTTCTACTACTTGGAAACATGTTTGTTGAACTACTTTGTCTTTTAGCATTGTTTTCCTACCTTCTTTCTTTCACATTTTTTTCGTAGGTCTTTTGATCTCATTATTTTATTTTGTGAAGCTTTTTTGAATTATTGTTTATTTTAATTAATGTAATGCCTGTTTTAGTTTTTCTAAAATTGAGTCTCCATTGATAAAAAGTTAAAATTGCAAAAAAAGAAAACGGTACAAAGAAATATAGTATAATTAATGTTTTTATTATTAAATTTTAGGAGTAAAAAGAAAAGACATGTTTGTGCTGTATCCCACCCTGTAAGGATAAGGACACCAGTTGGATGGTAGGCATTAAAAAACCAAATTGGAAGATTAGTTTATTCTAAATACCAACTGAACATTCTAGATCTAAGTTATTCAATTTTTTTATAAGATCCAATCCAACTCAATTATTTTAGTTTGTTTGAAAAATTAGTGACTATAAAAGGTTGATGTATGAAGAGATTTTTTTTTTTCAAAGTTGAATGCATAAATATTTTTAATATATAAATCATAATTACTATGCATAACAAAAATAATTAGTATATATTACTTATGTTTTAAATTGTGATATTATACTATATTTTATTTTTCACAATGGGTGTCCTTTTTTGCAAAGGAAACATGTTTAGGGTTAACCCTCAAATGTGAATATATAAATTTGAACCTTTTACATAATGTTATTTTTAATTATTATCAGTTTTAAAAGGTTAAAATTCAATTTAGAGATGTAAGGAATGAATCTTATATTAAAAAGTAAAAGAAAAATATTTAAGATTAAGAAAAGTTGTTTGAGTAAATATAGAAAAAGAATGGAAAAAATCAATACAAGGACTAAAAAAACTTGATTTAAAAAAAAATGAGAAAATATGGAATAGGAGAAAAAAAATTGTAACACCCCACTTGAATTATATTTAAGATTACTGTATAAAACTCATTCACAGTGTATTTTTTAATTTATTCAAAAGTTGTGTTACAATGAATGAAGATTTTTTTATGTAGAAAGGAAAACGTCCAAAATCTAAATAAAGCAGAGAACAGAAGCATGTGCGTTCCATGGCTTCAGTTTTGACTCATCTGTCTTGAAACAGATTCTTTTTATCCCTGCATTCATTGCATCGGAAACTCTTCTTTTTGTTTCCCCTAAAGATGTTAATTGATAGAAATAGTTCCATAAAAAATGTCAAACTCTATATTTTTTTTTCTCCCATTTAAATTAATTATGATAACAATTTATCATTAGAGTGATTTTATTGTTATGAAATGGAAAGAATAGTAAATTAGATTATAATTGTTTATAAAATTTACCAACCTTAATATTTTGTATTTTGAATTACTAAATATTTAAATTATTTTTCAAATAATGAAACACAGTCTAATATTGAAACTATTTATGAAGTCATATTCAGTAGACTTTTAATTTTTCAATTTTACTTTTAGTAGATGTAATATCGAAATTTCAATATAAAAATAAAAAAATCACATGTGATGAAGTAAAATTTAACATTCTAAAAATTGAGTAGATTTATTTAAATAAATAATTTAAATTGTCAATTTCTTTTTTTTTTCCAAGATGTAGATTCTGTACCAAAATCTAACAAATAAAGGTGATGAAATTGATTTCAAATATTTATATAAAATGGTCAAAGTTTTATTCCCCAACAATGAAATTAATCTCGACACATTTAAACCTTCGATATGCTATATAAATCATAGACGTCATTTATTCACCAATAAGGATTGCTGAACCAAAGAAATTGAACAAGATCAACGAAAAAGGTGGTGAGTTGGACTATTATTATTTTTGTTTAGGTTGATCTTTCTTATATTCTACATAATTTATAAAATCATATTCTTTATTGGAGCGAAGAAGAATACAGAAGATTTTCTGAATTTTATTCCATTCCTTTGACCCATTGTACTGGAATCCACCACATCATGTTCACGTCACCGAGCCCAAATCTGAGCCACTGTGGCCCATACTTAAATAACAAACAATGGGGCAAGATTTTGTTGGCCCACTTACAAGTCAACTAACTATGTTCTTTGAATATGAGATATCTATTAAGCCACAAAAGATAGAGAAAATGTATATTGTACATCAAGAACTCCCTTTTAACATTCTCTCTTTCAACACACTATTAATTAGTTTTCCTAAACTCTACTGAGTGATGCAAATTTAACCCACAATTAAATGAAGTTTTGTTTAAGACTAAAAACCTTGTGTGAGTTTTATGTGCAAATAAAAATGTGTCAAGTGTATACAAAAATGCATTTTACTAATACAGGAAACAAAGACAAGATTTTTTTTTTTTTTGGTTTCTTCTGTACATATGACCCACCTAATCCATTCCTTTGCCACTGCAAATAATAAAGGAAAAAAAATCCTTACTTTTAATGTTACATTGTGTTCCTCTTATATGCATGTA
>Ga0214544_1002799_pt1 | contig 36487 bp, 19 predicted proteins | sample CNSS3metaG_FD_160074 | JGI IMG/M metagenome (GOLD analysis project Ga0214544, IMG submission 160074) | Root nodule microbial communities from cowpea collected in UCLA plant growth center, Los Angeles, California, USA - CNSS3 | ecosystem: Host-associated > Plants > Roots > Nodule | place: USA...
GAGATTTATACTATGATAATATTTTTCTTAATATTTGACATCATGAAAATCAAAAAGAGTATGTTATTTTAATATTGAATATTTTGATAGTATCATGATTCCGTTGGTGTGATTTTTAAATTTTTTTTATAAAAAATATTTAATTGATATATGGAACAATAAAAAAATGGGTATGGGTATGGGTATAAGAAAATATCCGTTACCCGGTGGGGATGAGGATGAGTCAAAAGTTGTATACCCGTTGGGTTTGGGATGGGGATGGGGATGAATCTTTATTATGAGGATGGGGATGGGATCATGATACCCGTACCCGCCCCGCCCCGTTGCCATCCCTATCTATACATACACAATTTACTTTCTGAAGTGACTGCTCTCTCTATAAAGAGTATTTCACCGTACATAAACTGTTCTCCAATGAAAGTTTTGATACACTTCGAGTCCAATCCATAAATTAAAGAAAAATAATATATAAAAATAAAAAAAAATAAATATAAAAAAAATATAAAAAAAAATGTTTTATATATAAATATATATATATATATATATATATATATATATATATATATATATTTAACTAGTGTGGAAATTAATATTAAATAACATTCATCGGCAGGTCCAAAATAAAATTTGGGAAACTTATCCACTGACAGTTCTTAATCCCAATTACTCAGCTAAGTTACAAACCTTTCACCAAAATCTCAAATCACCAAATCCATGAATTGCAACATTCGAAAGACTGAACCAACAATCACAGTGATGGAATGTAAATTTGACAGAGAAAAGTGTTTGAGAAGAAGGAAAAAGATTCGAGTGATTGCATATCTATATATTGTTTCTTGTTTGAAAAAGGAAATAGATTTGCGGTGAAGGATTTTCAAAATATCCCTATCTATTAATTACGAAGTTTCGCAAGCTAATTATGACATTCACACTCATAAACTTTGCAAGAACCCTAAAGACAATCGTGTCACGTTCAAACACAATGAGCAATGCCCTTCACCCTATATAATACTCTCTGATACAGGACACACAGTTTGTGTCATAAATGATGAACTTGGACCACACGGGTAGGTGATCTTCTTCACAATTCATTTAGTTCAGTCCCATTCATAGTCACAACCTATTAAACATGTTTGTCTAGTATCCTCTTCTTTTTCCTTATTTTGAATAAACTGTTACTACTGGCCATAGCTTTCTTCACTCTGCAATAAATTGCGTAAATTCCTGGAACCAGCACCATGTGAGATAGCTCGTAGTACAAGAAAAAAAATACAAGTAAATTACAGTACAATAATGCATACAATACAAGAGGAAGAAGGGGTGTCCCTTAATGTGGCACGTGTGCCCCATGTTAGGTCTATCTATTTACTACTTATTCAAACATTGTCTCTCTTATTAAGGGCTATGCATTTTCTAGTGCCAATTCCAAGTTTGAATTTGGAGGTAGAAGATCTGCAGCCGTAAATGTAGCATGTTTTGTGGCTGTTTCGTGCCTGATCAAGCACTTCATTTAGGGAAGTAAATGTCTATATAATCTATATCTATATTTATGCATATATAACTTTAATTAATGAGCCTCTCATATTTAATGGACCCAATTGAAGTTAAGAGTTTAAATTAAATTTGTTAACTAATTTACTTGCTCTAGGCACATGCCTACCACGGAATTTGATGGAATGTTAGTGCCTTTTTTTTATATTGTTAGCCAACAAGTGTAAGTTATTTAAAGGAACTAACCTTCTTAAATAATGGTCAATTTTTTCTAGAATACGATTTAGCAATATTGAATTCAGGAATAAGCTAAGGAAAAAGGTAAAAAAATGGGGTTTGTGATATGAAATATACAGTATGATATAATATCAATTGCTGTCAATAATGCAGTTGCTGATATTAAACAGCATGATATTAAAAGATATATTCAAATGCTGACTTCACCTACGTATACAATACTATTATTTAAATCAAAAACCATGGTCCAAAACCTCCACATACTTAGTTTTTTGTTCTCAGAAAACCCATTTAGATTCAGTGAAACACAGGTGACACAGTTATAGTGAAAGATGTTCAGTGGCAAAGGCGAGACAGTGCTGGAGATGAAGCAAGATGACAAGTTCTTCAGCAGGCTTCTCTCAAAGGAAAATTCACTGTCGAAACCCTCTTTCAGAATGGCCGTTGCAGTTCCCTTCGTGTGGGAGTCTCAACCCGGCACACCCAAGTACACTTTCTCCCAAAACACTCTCCCTCCTCTCACTCCTCCACCTTCCTACTACGCCAACTCCACCAACAAAAACAACCCTCTCAAAAAACGCTCAAGATCCAAACTTTTCCTCGCACTCTTCCCAAAGATAAATCTCAAGAAATCACCCTCTTCATCATCTTCTTCTCTATCTTCTCCATCACCCTCTCTCTGGTCACACTCTGATTCTTCCAAGGTTGTCCCTGTCGGGAAGCACGCTCGGAGGCGGTTCTTAAGCTTTGGTTCATCTTTTGACCTCAGGGGAGAGGACGAAGAAGAGGGTGCCTCTTCGCCCACTTCAACACTTTGCTTCGGCCTTTCTCGTTCCACAAGCACTCTGGCTAGCTTCCGTGGCTCAAGCAGGAGGTCATGAATTTTACTGTAATTAAGCCTTTGATTTCGCCAAGGTGCTGTGTTGCTCTCTGGTTACAGTTTTATGTGTAAATGTTTTTTTGCTGTGCTCTTCTTCTGTTCATGCATGTTTAAGGAGCAGCCAATTTTTTAGGATAGAACTGTTCTTAAGTTGTTTCTTCCAAATAAAAGTTTTGCTTCTAAGGTGTACCATGTTAAACTCATAATGCAGTTAAAAACATGTACTCTCTCTTTGCCTTTAGAATGCGGCGAAAAAAAAAATTCATAGTTTTAAGTAAGAACAACAGTATCATCTGTGGGTTATTGTTAAGTTGGTTTTTGTTACCGCTTTGTGACAGTAAGTAGTTTGTTTAGATAAAGATCTTCATCTCTATTTATAGGAAAAAGGTAAATTAATAACGTAAAATAAGTACTTTTGAAAAGCTTAGAAACTTTTTCGGGAAAATTAATTTGAACATAGACATGAAAGAATGCAGTTTATAAGAGAAATTTGTTTTCTTTTTACTTATAAAAAAACTTCATCATAGAGATAACAAAGGATATTATAGGAATTTTCTTTTTTCAAATTTAGGCAAATCTGTCTTGTTAATGGGGATTTTAAAAAATTTTGAAAATGGACAAATTGTGCGGTCCTCACATTTTCAGAAGAAGAAATTGTGCCCAGCACCATTTTGAACTCAAATTGTGTGACACCTAAATGATTTCAGTTGTAATTGATTATGAAATATAAGTAATCAATTATAAATGTTAGAACTGAGATTTTGGATTTTTGTAATCGATTACCACAACGTTATAATCGATTACCAGAGAGTTTTGGTCATTGAAAGTTTTGGTCATTGAAGATGTTTTCTGTAATTCATTATGAATTAAATGTAATTGATTACAATACCAATTTTTGTACGAAATAGTATATAATATTGTAATTTAGGTTTGTCACTCCAAAGTGAGTGGTTTTAGTTGAACGAGATTAAGATTTGGCCTCAAGTAAATGTATGAGATCTACGATCTTCGCATTTCTGTTGGTATTTGATTTGAAAATCTAGATACTTAGGTTGATCGATTCGAAGAAGACATGGGACATGGGTAATGTTCGTCGCCTTCTCATCTTAAATCTTACGACTTTCATCATCTATAAAATATTAATCACGCTTCTTACCACTCTTTTGATCAGATTGAAAATGTAATCAATAATAAAAATGTCCTAAACTCTCTCGTAATTGATTACATTAAGTATGTAATTAATTACAAAAACTCTGGTAATCGATTACATCCTTTTTGTAATCAATTACAACACCGAAAACATCTGCCCCATGCGATTTCTGGATGAAGATCGTCTGCTCCCACAATTTATAGATTTGACTGGTTGACCCACCAAAATTAAAGAAAACATTAAGGGGTACATGATTTCTTTCCGATGGAATCGTAAGGATTACACGATTTGTCTATTTTCAACTTTCTTTTTAAATTTGCCTATTTTTGTAATTAACCTGAACTATTTGTCTCTTAAAAAAACGGAGATTATAATTAAGAACACATGTGATGAGTTTGAGTTGGGTCAAACAAAGTCAGCATTCTGATTTGTAGGCAAATCGGTATGCTGCATGAGAGCTTTTATATATGCATGTGTTGTGGTTTCAGAAGGCTAAACGGATGAGAACAGAAGAAACATGAATGTTTGAGAAGAAAAATAAATAAAAAGCTTGTATTTTGTTTTTGTCTTCCCAAATAAGGCCAATATTGGTATCCTATCAACTACTTCTCAGTTTTGTCTTTCTCAAAGTGATTATTCATTGCAAAAAGCACATTCAGGTAAAAGTAACTATCATGCTATATTAAATTGGCCGGAGTAGCTCACGAATTCTACTCCGTTTCAAAGTGGCTTCGTTTGTGGTACTGTCGTGTTTGTAAAGGACGCAATTGTGTATTAGCGTTATCTTTTTTCTTCAACTTTTCTCGTGTCTCACGGATTCTCATACAAAATATCCTTAGTCATAGAGAAACATGCATGTGTGTGTATATATATATATATATATATATATATATATGGCTTTTCTGCAATAAATAACTAAAGGGTGAAACTTTGCTTTGGAAATTCGTTTGACTCTGTTATATATGTCAGATACGTCAACATTTGTTAGAAATTTGCACTCTTCTAGCAATATGATGTTTTTTAAGAGTAATTTTTTTATCGAGATTTTATCTTAGAGTACAGAAGACACAAAACTACTTTTTGTTTTAGAAGCAACCCTCTTTTTATACAGTATATTGGAATTCGTCATACATAGAAATTCACAAAAATAGTTTTTTTAACTTTAAACAAAACAAATATTGCCTAAGTTTATTTGGTTTCACGTCTAATCATACTTACATTCAACGAGAAGTTGCGAGTAGATTTTAAGTTGCTTGACTTTAATTAATACTTGCATTACAATGGTTATAAGTGCGACCAAATTACACGCCATTAAATTCTTGTGATTTCATAGAAAACTATGGGCAAAGGAGTTGCAGCAGTTTGAATATGATGGTCTAAAATATATTCGTAAAAGCTGAATAACTTAAATATGTTTACCCTTTTTATTATGATGAAAAAAATGGGAAGAAACTGTTGTTGGCAGAAAGGAAAGATTAAGGGATAGCCAACATTCATTAATCTAATCTGTCGGCAGAGCAACTACTGTGGTGACTTGACCTGGCCAGGTTGCCCACGAGCACATGGACCACTCTTGCACCACTGTATAAATATATTTATAAAAAATAAAAATATATATAACATAGATATAGATTTATAGATACAGTTATGGATATTGTAGGTAGATGCACGTTCACTGTGTCAAAACTACAAATTAATAACTAACTACAGTAAACAACAATTCTAAAAAATGGAAAGAAATATTCAAGTATTGCAGACAAAATTATGACTAGAGGGCAGAAACATTTGAAATGCTGCAATGCATTAATTTCAGCTGTATTTAATATATATGTGGATGTCAATATATTGTATATTTAGTTAATTTTCACCTAATAAATTGAACATTTCATAATTGATAAATCAAGAAAAGAGAAAGCAATTAGGAAATTATTAGTATGGAACACCATCTGTTTCATTATTTCGACTAATTTGTAAGTGATATATATTTAAGTTATTAAACTAAAAATAAAATGATTATAGTATTAATTAACCACGTGTGCATTTGTAAAAACTGATCACAATGATGCGTAAGGTATAGTTTAAGAGCATCTAATAATTTCTGGTGCAATAGAACAAGAGATACAATTGCAGAGCCAAATTCTTTTCCTTAACTGTTTCACAACTCATGTAAAAGACATTGTGTGATAGCCTGTGTTTGGTAATATATATGCTATACTTGTTTCAGAGAAATAACCCACATTTTTGGATATTCCTTTTCCAATTATAATCTATTCTATAGCTAATATGATCATTAGAATTCAAATTATTAATCATTTTAAAAAAAATCTATTAATTACTATTAATTAAGAGGAAATAAAAATAAAAACAAATTTAAATGGAAGAAAAAACAGAAGAAGAAAAATATAATGTTCTTAAATCCATATTTTCTTTTTCTTTTAATCATAAAATAAAATATGAAAACGGGTTAACAATTCTAAAGTGGTTTTACAATATCATAATATTATTATTATTATTATTACTATTATTTATATATGTATTTTGTTTATTTTGTTTCTTCTTGTTTTAAGCAAATCATAGGACAGTTTTTACATTGAAAGAAAGAGTAGGTTGATGTATTTAAATATTGGAGAAAGAAGTTTGGTTGATCCTAAAGTAGAAAGAAAGTTGTGAGATTTGACAACCCATCTATTGTTGTTTTAGGTCCCCACCTAATTAAGTTGAGGCAAAATACTTAGATATTCCAACCAAAAAGCTACAGAAAAGTATTGAATTGAATGGTTCTGAATTTTGGGTATCTTTTCATTTTTGAACCGTGATTTTGGTACTTTATTTTTGCAATTTTTGTCTTTACATCTTGGTAAATTAATGATTTTAGTTTAGTTTCTAAATATATACACATAATATATATATATATATATATATATATATATATATATATAAAATTTTTGGTCCGATTTTTCCTCATTCCTTTAAAGAACTATAAAAATAATATGTTTAATAAGTTTTTAGTCTTTAAATTGGATGCAAAATTAAAATTTGTTCTTATTCTAAAATTTAATATATTTTTATTTTCAAACTAAAATGAATTGGTGTAAGCTTTCTTAATAATTTACAGTATTTTTTTTTCGAGTTAAACAACATTTTGACTAACATTTGAGTTAGGATATGTTAAACGATGTAATGGAAACAATTTAAATATCAGCTTGAAACACGTCAAAAAGTTTAACACAATTAGTTAAAAATAGTATATTTATTATTTTTAAAGTTTAGGAAACAAAATACATCAAAATTTAAGATATAGATGAATTAAAAATAAGTGTATACAAAATTGTGCATTGGAATTTTCTTGATATTTTTGAGATTAAAAACATTAAAATTACTAAAAAAATAAAAAGAATAAAATCATGAACTAGAATTTAGTCAATGATTTGTGTAAGTTGATATAGATAGTCCCTATGTTACTTGAGAAAATTACATTATTTAAATTTTCTTTTAGTAAATTATAATTTTGTTTATGAATAAGAGAATACTTAATTATTTTTATTCTCTTCTCTTTTTATCTCCTTGTAACTTCTCTTGCCTATCCTTATTTTATTCTCTTTTAAGAATAATTTTTTTAAGGGTCTTGGCAGATTACATTCTTTTAATCTCTTATATTGTTCGTATGTACCAATTTTTTATCCTCTTTTATGGTTATATGTTTTTCCTTTCTATTTGTGTTGCTGTAATTTTTATTCTATTTTGAATTTGTACTAAAATTAGATTTACGAGTTTCAAGAGTTTTTTTTGTATATATTTTGATGAAAAGCTGAAATTTTTCTACAAAACTATTAATTAGATTTATGGTTACTTTTATTAATTGTAGCATAATTCAAAGTTAGGTTTTCTGTAGAAAGATAACTCAAGTTTAGGGAAAAAAACTTACTATCAAGTTGAGAATAACTTAAGTTTTGTGAAAAACATATTAGTCGAAAAAAAAAAACAATTTGATGAAAAACATTGAGAATGAAATTGTAAAATCTCTTCAAGAATCGTTGTTTAGAATTGATTACTTTTTTTATATTGTAGATAAATAAATTACCACACTTCAGGGTAGATTTGAACAATTTAAAATATATGAAGAATTTTTTTTATAATGTAATGTTAAAAAATTAAAGTCACTAGATTATACATTTTTTAGTAAAAAATACTCCAACCTTGAAAAATTTTAAAACATGACAATTTGTTGGATAGTGATGAATTTGATTTAATTTCATAATTAAATATCTTTAAAGAAATTATAGATTTGGAAAAATGATAAACCAATTGACATTCTTAATTATATAAAAAGATTATATTCTTTTCAAAATGTGTATATAAATTATAAAATAATGTTAACAATTCCAGTGTCAACGATGTTTCAAGAAAGATTAAATGGATTAGTCTTATTTGTTTGAAAAAGAAATGTTAAATAAAATTAATTATGAAAATTAATAAATAATTTTACATAAAAAAAACTCAAAAAATAAATTTTAAATAAAATACCTATTTTTTTAAATTTTCTTAATCCTTGCTATTATAATTTTTTTTCGTCCATATGTTTATTGTTGAGTTCCCTCCTTTTCCCGTCTGGGTTTCACGTATGGTTTAGAATGTGGTTCATGTATGTGGATAATGTTTGGGGTAGTGTTAATTTACGTTTGGATTTGTTTTTTTAAGTAGAGTGGAGCCATATACTCCGACAAAGGAAAGCATCATGCATCTGTATTAATACCATGCATGCATGAGGCTGCCACAATATATGAATATATGCTAAAACAAAAACAACCTACGACTTCTTTTTATACTTGGTCTGTTTTAATTAAAGATGAAATAAAATATAACATTAAAATAGTGGAGATATAACTTTAGATCTTTGCCCTAATCACAACACCTTTTAATAATAAAGATAATGAATAAACTATATTATTAAGTAGAATCTTAATATACTAAATTTAATAAAAAATAAATAAAAAAATCTTATAATACTTTAAGGTCAGATTCGAACCAGCGACCTAAGGATGACTATTTGGTATCACCAACTACAGTCCTCCGCTCTACCAACTGAGCTAAGGTCGGATATATATTTGGCTCCACACTTTTGATATTTGGATATTACTAATTATTTTAACTTCTGCACACATGTTAAAAAAGAAAAAAACACGAACACATATTTCATACCATTAACATAATTTACAAAGATATTATACTTTTACTCGTGTTAAAATTTTTTGGAAATGGATTCAATACTTTAATGCTGTCAAAACATGCATTTAGTTTCAGTTGAAAAATTATTTTGCAAGTTGGACCAAATATTAATTTTTTTGATCGTTTATTTTATTTTAGTTTGGTACTTTAAGTCTAAAGTTTTGTTTTGATCCTTTAAAATGTTTCTGATAGATGAAGTTCGTCTCTTATCGATTTATTATATTAATTTGGTTAGTTCGATATATCGTGTAAGTCAAAATTAACACTGTTATTGTAGAAAATTGATAACATGACTAATTTGATTTATAAGCACTTTAAAAGACTAAAGTGAAACTTTCATCAATCTAAAGTAACTAAACTAATTAATTAAAACTCAAAACAAGGGAAGAAAATTCCAATTTTAAGAACAAAAATTGGCAACCTTTTTCTCTGGTAGTCATCAAATTATTGTTTTGTTGAAACCAAACTGTATCATAGAGATAACCCAGTCAAAATTAAACAAAACTAGACATTGATGATTCATATTATAAAATTGACATTACAATTGAAGAAACATAATGGGATTATCCCTGAACTGCTAACAACAGTGACAATACTTAGTACAACAAGGCCCAATATCTTAATTGGTCTTCCAACAGTTGGTCCTGATTTCGCCACTGGACCCAGTGAGTGGACTAAGGTTTCCCATTTTCACCATTGCATTGGCAAAATCAGTTTGAAAACTTGAAGGGTTGCTGACATAACCATTTACTTGAGAATCAGTGGATCCTCCATTGAAAAGCTCTTGATCTGAGTGCAAGAGACCCTTCTGGCTCTGCAGATCCTGGAAATAAGCATTGTCAAAGGTGGTCGGAGAGGTGTCAAGAGGAGCCAAATTTCTGTCACCACCTACGCTAGGACAATTTGCTTGCAACGATGTTGCAAACGAAGAATCTATGTTGGTGTCGTTGTAAATCCTTGTTCTGAAAGTTGAACAACTAGCTTGCCCAATTGTGTGCCCTCCTGAAATTTGTTTTAGAAAATGGAAGAACATGAAGTGCATGGTAACTATATATAATGAAATATTTCACTGTTCAAAGTGTTTGATAATTAGTTTACATGTATGAAATAAACGTTGCATTTTGGTAGGTTATAAATATATTTGGTCCAAAATAATTTAGTATTGTAGATATATATATATACCTGACAGGGTAACCATTTCTTCTGTGGTGAAATCTTTTTTGGAGAAAGCATCGATAAGTTGCTGTAGACTGAAAGAAAAACCAGGTAAGTCTGAGTTTGCACCACTGAAACTTGCTGTGGTTGAGTCTCTTCTGCCCAGTTGCACTGTCCAACTTTGTCCACCAAGCTATAATAAGACACACATATTTCAATATTACTGCATATTTAACTTTATTAATTATTGAAAATTGTAAACTTGAAGAAAAAAAAAGTTGTATTTTTATTATCTAGGGTTATGTTATGATATATACTACTCACAGCAACGACTGAGTCTCTTGCTGCTACAGCGAGAATATCAGCACAAGAAACAACACCAGGGCACAAGCTTTCCAATTCAGACTTAATGCTGTCTATTACACCAAAACCCCTTATGGAATTCACGTTGGGTCCTGCTGATTGTTCACCTGTGAAACTTGATGTATCATTTAATAGCACTGATGCATCACATCCCTGAACAAATTAATCAAATTATGTGTTAAACAAATTAGATCATGTAAATATTAACGTAGGTACACATTGTTGTAGACATCTATAATTATAGTAATTTGATGACAGCTATAATACTTTATATAACAGTGGATATATGTGTTCAAGAGAGAAGATTCTACGTTGACTTGGTGATTACCTGCTACCTTATTAGGAAAAAAACTACCTACGAAGTCTGCTACGAATTTTCAACCATCAAGGTTTTATTTTTCTTAATAAAAGTAAAGTAGCACTGTCATATAATTCAAGGTTTTTTCTGTGATAAAAACATGCATGCGTGTGTGCATGAGGAACATGAAAGTTTAGGTTAGAAAAACATAAAAAAGAAGAAGATTGATGAGGGTATAAGTTGACTTGCTTGAACAAAGCAATCATGGAAATGGAGACGGAGGAGGGATGCCCCCATGCGAGCTTCATTGCTGACTGCAGAATCCACTCCACTCTTAATGGTTGAAAGTGCATTAGGACAGGTTGTGGAGTAAAAATCAGAGGACAATTGGGATGAAACTATCCCAATGAAGAAACATAAGAATAAGAAGAAGCGAATTTTTAAGGTTGTTGGTTTGTTCATGGAGAAAAGAGTAGTATCCATGATTGTAAATGGAAACTCTAAGTAGAAATTCGAAGTATAGAACAGATAGAGAGGGGATTTTGAATGTGATTAGGTCTTAACATGCGTCACCTTTATATAAGAGGTTTTCTTTTCTACTTTTCTTTATTAGTCAATATATGCATGCGCAAGTAGCCAATCAGGACTCATTCATCAAATATATATTAGTTTTTTCTATGTATATTACTAATCATTTGTTAGTATTCATTGAAAATACTAAATTAATAAAACATTATTATATGTTTTAAGATATGATGCACCGATACTTCAACTTGATCACGTATCTATGTCTAAAACGTATTCGTGTTCGATACTTTAGGATACTTTATTGACACTTATCAATAAAGTATCTAATTTATAAAGTTGTAGTAAACTACAAAAAAATATTTGAATAATGACAAATTTTAATGACAAAAAATAATTAATCACTATATAGTGACCAATTTAGGTAACAACTTATAAACTAAAAATTATTGACAATTAAAATAGTTACAAAAAAATATAATTAGTCTCTAAATTGATAATTAAAATAATTTTTATTATGAATTGGTTTCTAAATTGGTCACTAACATTAGCTACCAAGGTTTTAACTATCAAAATAATTTATTTCTAAATTGGTCAATAAAATTAGTTATGAAGATTTTGGTTACCAAAATAATTGATCTCTAAATTGGTTTCTAATTAGGAAATTGGTCTCTAACATACTTCTGATTACTAAAATTGATTATTAGTTAAGAGTTTTCTTGTAGTGATACTTTTATGATGATAATAATTTATATTTATTATGTTAACAACTTTAGAACGTATACTTTTATTTTGGATTCAGACAATTACAATCACATATTTATTATGTTTTTAAGAATTATTCTAAAATTTTTAATATTCATATATTACGTATCGTATCTTATTATTTTCAAAATAAACATATCGACGTATTATATACGTGTCGTATTCGATACTTGTATTGTATCCGTGCATCATAGGTTTTTAGAAATTTAGACGATACTTGTATTGCATCCGTGCATCATAGGTTTTTAGAAATTTAGAGACTTGTCGAAAGGATGGGTTAACGAAATTTACAACTGAAAGAAAATTTCTGAAAGTGGTGTAATTTCAATATGGATATAATCGCATTAAAAGAGTGATATACGTAATTTTGAATTTTTCTTCTTTTGAAACCTTTAATTAGTTATACGTCTTCTTCGTAAACTTAAATATGTGTTGATTAATTCTTTATTATTTTTTCTTTTGCCGATAAAAAAATAAATCATGATTTTTCAAATTTGAGTTGTTCATTAAAAAATTTCTTAACCTTTTAAATTTTTAATAACTATCTCTTTAATTTAATTCTATATATTTATTAAGAAAATAGATATTTAGTTTGGGTCAAAATTGACTTAATAAATAAAATTCAATGTTAATTAGTTAATTGCATTATATATAGATATATATACACTTTGGTGATAAAAAAAAAACACATTGGATTTGTGCCACAAGTGTAACAAATTCTAAAATTATAAATGTTAATTTATTAGTTTCGATTTTTGAAGGCCGATTCTAAATAACACTAATTTTTAAATTAATTTACAACAAAAGCAATTTGGTGTTGAGCAAGTCAACGTTAATGTGTTTTTATTTTAAAATTTATTTAATTTAGTATAAGTTAAGTTTACACTAAAAATGTTATATTTTTAACATTAATTTAATTTTCAGCTTAGTCAATGTCAATAATATAATTTAAAAAAAAAATTGTATAATGTCCTATCTCCCACCAAATGATATATAAGCAAAAAATAGAAAAAAAAATTGTAACGGACGTAAGAGATTAATATGGATAAATGATATGAGTGGGGAAGAAAGATAAGTATGAATGAAATAGACGATGAAATGAGTGGGAATGAAGTAGAAGAGTACGAAGAGATTTATATAAAAAATAAAAAATAAAAAATTGTAAGTGATAATATTTGTCATATTTAAATTTGGACTTTTGAATTAAAACGATCTATAGTTTTTAATTATAATCACAGAGACACGTATATTCATCACATATAAATTAGTGTTGACTTAGTTAAAACTAACTTAAGTAAATATTAAAAATATATTTCATTAGTGTCTGTGTAATTGATACTAACTTAAATAAATAATAAGATAATAAAATTATTGTCAATTTAACTGATACTAACTTAATATAAATATTAAAATAAACAAAATTAATATCAATTATGTCAATAACCTTATTTAATCTTTATTTTATGTAGCATTGAGTTTGATAATAACAGAAATATTTTTATATTTTAAAAAAGGTTAAAAATTATTAATCTCTGATTTTATTTTGTTACACGTATGGCACAAATTCAATGTTTTTTAATAAAAAAAATGTGTATATATATATATATATATATATATATATATATATATATATAATGTAATTAACTAATTAACATTGAATTTTATTTATTAAGTCAACTTTGACCCAAACTAAATATCTATTTTCTCAATAAATATATAAAATTAAATTAAAGAGAAAGTTGTTAAAAATTTAAAAGGTTAAGAAATATTCATAATGAACAACTCAAATTTGAAAAATCATGAATCTTTATTTTTTTTATTAGCAAAAGAAAAGAAAAATCATGAATTAATCAACACATATTTAAGTTTACGAAGAAGATGTATAACTAATTAAAGGTTTGAAAAGAAGAAAAATTCAAAATTACGTACATCACTCTTTTAATGCGATTATATCTTTATTGAAATTCAAAAACATTGGATTTGTGGCAGTAACAAGTTCTTAAATATGGCTTATTAAATATTTCTTTTATGTTTGATGGTTACACATATTCCTTAGTTTACTGATGTTATACTATTTCTAGTAATTTACTGTTTCCGTGAATGGAAGAGTACGTGATGTGCCCATTTATTTCTACTGATTATCATTGATTTGTTAGGGATGATTTGAGGATGAGAAAAGAAAATAAGTCATCATATTGTAATTTACACAACTACCCTTTATTTTTATGTTGAATTTTCATTATGCCTTGAAGTAGGTGGAGTGAGTCTTTTTGGTGAGGGAGAAAATCGATTATGGCATGGTTGTCGCATGAGAAGATTGTTTCTGGTGAAGGAGAAATCGATTTTGAATGAGTTCACTGCAAGACAGAATCGAATGGTAGACAATCGATTACATCCTTATTTGATTTTGCGTCAAATTAAGATAAAAATAACTAAAATTAATTTTTTAATGTAGAATCATTACGTGTTTAATTTTTAAAATTAATTAAAGGATAAAAGTTTCATGTTAAATAAAAAATAATTTGTTTTTGTTTTTGTATTAGAGAATTAATTCTTCAACACCTATGTATCACTTGAGAATTGATTATGAGTCGGAAATGTGTATTTCTAAATATATACAGAAATGTCCTCTGGGTAGGATACAACGAAATCATTTGGACCGAATGCATATAATAAGAATGATGAAATTGTTTTTTTGGCATGTTAGGGTGGAAAAAGCCCCTTTTCATACATTACTTTGACTTCTAAATGCCTTCATATTTCGCTACTATTCTTATAGCTGCATTTTCCCTACAATTCTTCCACCAATTTTCCAATTCCAGCTATTATCTCACCGAAATATTTGAAAACTTTTTTTTCTTTATTTTGGTTTCTTTCAAACTTTTGAAACCATATGAAGTGAACAATGTGCATGCTAAATCATTTTTTATTTTCGTTCCAATAGTATTTCGTTTTCGTAATTTTGGATTATAAGGAGAGCCAAACGTTGAAATTCATGATTTAATAGAAAATATGTTTACATACATTATATATATATATATATATATATATATATATATATATATATATAGAAAGAGAATATGATATGATAAATTTAATGGTACAAAATACATAATTATATTAAATATGAAATACTTCGTTAAGTTCGTGATAAATTTATATATTTTTATTTGAGTATCTATTAAAGGAATATATTTTATTGAGTAACAAAAATTATATATTTTTCAACTAATTTGATTTACTTTGTATCATCGTTATTTATGTGTTTTTATATGAAAATAAAAATAAATGTAGGTTAATAAAATTTAAAGTTTATTATAAATTTAAGTATTTTTAATTAAGTATTTATTAAGAAAGTTCTAAAACCCTTGTCTTTACTTTGGAGGTTTACAGGACTGATTTGATGTTAGTGGTTTTATTGTCTAAATTCAGTGTTTTGTTTGAGACGGAAAAATCAAACTGTTATATCAAGTAGTGAAAGAGGAAGAAAGATTCACCACCAAGGTCAAGATCCAGCCAATCATAAAATGTTTTATTTTTATATGGATTAAAGCACTCAATTCCTTAATTTTTTTTTCAAATAAAAAAAGTCACCCAACCTAATCAACTATATATATTCAATTAAAAAAAATGTAAAAAATTATAAAACATATTTTTTTAATAATAAGATTCAATTTAAACTACTCAAATTTATGAAACAAAATTTAATTAAACTATTTTTTTTTTAATATCCAGACACATAAGCAGTACAAAATGACACATTACATTACCACATTTGACAATAAAATCAAATGATAAATATTTATTTAAAAAATATAAAATTTTAAGTACTGAATATAATACAAATTTTAAAATAAATTTAATTAAAAACATATAAATTTATTAAAACTTAATTAAAACATATAAAAAAATAATATACAAAAAAGGAATACGTTAGATTATTAATGTAAAATTATTTTATTTTATTAGGAGATAAAGAATAAAATGATAACACAGCTTACATAAGTTTAAAACAAATTGCAGTGTCCGATTGGTATAATATAAGTTCGAAACTAACTTGTTTAGAGATTATTAACTTAAAATTAAGTATTAAAAATTAAATTATTAAAAAAATAAGAAATTTATACATTTAGTTTATACATATAAGTTAAATCAGTAATAAGTTTAATTTATGAAAAAATGAATTTTATATATATTTTTTTTTCTAAAAGGAACTTATATATGGAGAGTGAGTCTTGCCTACATAATTTTTTTACTATTAAGATAGCTTTGGAAATTAATCTATTTTAATACTTGGCATTTATTAGGGAAATTTATTATTCATGTGTAATTTCATTATGAAATTATCATAATGGTGCTCTTTTAAAAGAAATTTGAATATGCACAAGTTGTGGCAAGTTGACAAATCTTGAAATGAAAAAATAATATCAAGCTAAGACAATTTCATTGTTGATAAATTGAAATCGTATCAAGTAGTAATGCCTTATGTGAATAGTCGAAAGTCATCGTACCTGGAGACAACTTTCATTAAGTTTAATCACTCACCAAAATCTTCAATTTGACACGGAAATAAACTGAAGTTGTGTCATGCTGCGAAGATTTCAGTTTTGTTAAACACGTTTACATCGTTTAACACGTTTCCGTTTCAATATTAATTAAAAAATACGTTTGACACATACAATATATATATATATATATATATATATATATATATATATATATATATATATATATATGGTAATTGGGTATGATTACATTCATTAATTTTTAAACTTTGGAAACCAAAATGTATCAATTTTTAATAAGGACGAATCCCAAATTCACCTCAAAGTTCAGAGACCAAAAATATATTTAACCCTTAATTTAACTCAACATATAACAAAATAAAGATATTTTAAAACAAAAATATATGTATTTTAAAAATGGTTAAATATATTTTTGGTTCCTTAACTTTCAGTCAAAATTAGAAATAATCTATCTTCGAAACTTTAAACCAATTTAGTCCCCAAAATATAGAAATGCATGAATTTAGTTCTTTTAACCACATTTTATTAAGTTTAGTTAACGTTTCAAACACATTTCATGATAACATTTCAACTAACATTAAAGCGAAAATATGTTAAACGGTATAAATAACTTAAATACTATCTGAAATACGTTTGAAACGTCAAATAATTTCAATCAATATTTTGTTAAATTCACGTATTTCTAAAGATAGGGGACTAAATTTGATCAAAATTTTAAAAAGGGACTAATTCTAATTTTTACCATAAATTGAAGGACAAAAGCAATTTAACCCTTTTAGAAAACATAAACCACATAAAAAATTTGTATATATATTAAAATTTGTATGATCGCATAAAATAATATTATTTTTTAGATTATAATTATTAATTTAAAAATAAATCAATCATAAGCTTACATGTAAGTTTAATCTAAATATCAAATAATCAAATCAAAATCAGTTCATTTTATTTTAACTTAACCTGTTTAAAGAACTATTACGGTAGTTTATGGCATGAAACCTATTTTGTGAGCTTTATATAAGTACAAAGAGAAGTCAAAGTTGAGTTGCTTTACTAGGGTTTTGTTCTTGAATCAAGTGCACATAACCTCTTTTGGCCACAAATGAAGGTGATGACAGTCCATAGCATGCATTGCGCAAGCGATGGTTTATTGGAAGTTAGTGAATTGAAGGAAGGCAAGTAAGTCATGTTACAGCTCAAGTATTTGCGTCGATATCCCCTTAAGTCCTTTCACGTGCCATCCAAAATCCTTTTGTCAATACTCTACTCGTTTAACCCGAGTGAGTAGCCATTTCTTTTTAGCCTAAATCTATAAATATCTTTCGAACACTCTGGGCCCATTTTGATCCAACCTAGGCTCCATTTTGAAAACTTGTATAAGAACCTTCTAATAAAGCATAATATGATAAGGAAAGGTACGTGAGTAGCACTCATATGGAATCTATACATTAAAAAAATAGTGTTGTTTTTGGGAATAGTAAGGTTGATACTAAGAAAATGTTTTGTATGTGATGAGTACTTTGAGAAAAGATTATTGGAAGACACAATATTAATGAGACATAAATCCAACCTACACGTAAGAAATTAACGTCATTTCTAACTTTAAATCAATTTTAAATCGTAAGGTAATGAGTTTATGAAATTTCATCCTTATATGACATATGGTTATGATATCATTGATGAATCTTTCGAGAGAGGATCACCAGAGAGATACTACACTAATGAGACAAGAGTCTAACCCACACATACAACGATTGATACCAAACATGAGTCCAACCCATACATGCAAGGATTGATACCACCTTCAATTCAAAACCTTAAGAAAACGATTTTATGAGTCTTTATATCATTGTATGATGCTCAACCTTTTTTTTACTCAATGTGAAACTTAAACTCATACTTTAATTCCCAATAATAACTTACAAATAAGAGGGTGGGTATGAACGAAGTATAAGATTCCAAATGTGATTGTTTCATATTCTAATGATTGTTTATGTCTATTTTAATGTATCAAATATGACTCTATAAGAGGACATGAGGTAGATAACACATAGCTAAATATAAATCAGGGGGCTTGAAAGGGAGATACAAGAAACATGGAAACCATAGTCTATGTATAAAGGAAGCTATGGAATCTTAGTTTAAATATGTGTATACTTAATCTTCATTTTTTTCTTCTCAACAGGCGGAAAGGGAGGCTTCGGGTGGCAGAAGGTTGAGAGAGTAGAGGACTGGAGAAGAACAAAGAAGGCTCAAGAAGGTGGTAGAGGAGTTTTTGTATTTTTTTTATTTTTAATGCATATTATGCCTCGGTTGCCATCAGAACCGAGGCAGTATTGATGAGATATGCCTCGATTAAGAAATGAGGCAGAAAGGTGACCCCGTTTTTGCCTCAACTAGATGTCTCGGGTCTTAAACTAACGCCAAATAACCAAAATAGCCACAGTAAAAACTCTTTCCTGTACGGGTGTATGTTGGAAAATTTTCAAATATGTGATATATAAGATAATGAGATATTCGTCAATTATTTTCATAGATGTTGTATATTTGTCAATCAATTTTATAATTATTGCATAAATTTTGATATCGTAATCCCATATAATTAACAACAATTTATTATGACATAGAACTCTTTAAATTTTACGTGTGTTATCAAATATGCTCTTTTCTACATTATATTATATCATTTTACCATCAAAATTTAGGGAGTGAGGATTTGAAACTAAAAAAACATGTTAAAAGATTTTTTTAACAGTGACAATGAGTGAAGACCTAAGGTTAGGTTTTTTTTTTTTCACACTAGTTTTACATGATACTATTACTTTTGGATTTTTGTGCTTTAGTGAACCCAAACTTTCAATTGAGCCTTACTAAAAATCTCTACATTATACTTTTTATCTTTGAAAATAATTTCGCTCTACAACAATTCACATTGGCCTCTAAATTCCATTTCTTTTAGCATTAAGACCCACTAGATTAAATGGTTGAAATGTCATACTTTGTCATACCTAATGAGTAATTTTGATTTTAAAGAACAAATGACTTTTACTCCTCCATTCCTACTTGTCATCACTACACCTATCACACTATAATATCAGTGATGTTTGTATTCACCAAAAGAAATCTATAAAAAAAAAATGATATGTTTTCTTTAATGAAGACTCACTTATTTCTTTTTCAATAACTTAGATTGATTAATTAATAAATGTAAACATAAATTCAACAAATAAGATTAATGCGAGATTGAAAATATCACAATCTATTCACTAAAAAAATTCTATGAAAATTGATGTGTTGTCTTTAATTATGTGGACGCGCTTATTTCTTTTCACTAACTTAAATTGATTGAGAATTGCAAACAATAAATAAGATTAATGCGATGTTGAAAACGTCACAAAGTTATTTGTGCAATTTTATTATGAAATTATATGACTAATACTAATGATATTTGTATTCACTAAAAGAATCTTATAAAATAAATTTGACGTGCTTCTTTAAGACGCGCTTATTTCTTTTTCACTAACTTAGATTGATTGATTGAGAAATGTGAATACATATTCAACAGATGAGATTGATGATAGATTGAAACATATCCTAATATTAAAAGCTGAGAGGGAGTCAAAATTTTAATTTAAAATGTTACATATAAATTGGAATTTACGCAAATTTTAAAATACAAAAACAAGATCTGAATTGATTATAGCAAGTGAAGATTTAAAATTTAAAATTTAAAATTAATATAAAACTTAATTGGATTGAGATAAATTAAATGTCATCAATAATATTTTTATCAGATTTAAGAAATAGTACGACAAAGGAATTATAAAGAAAAATGTGATAGCATCCAAAATTAGGTTAGGGGAGTGGGAAAAAAAATCTTTCACAGAAGTCTTTAAAAATCTTTGAGACTTAAACTTGTTTGTGCCCCTTCATTTATTAGTCTTATAGAATAGAACTTATTAGGGTGGGTTAAGAGTAACCCATGGACCATAGTAAAATTGACACCTCTATACAAAGTATTTACATAAGATATTTAACAATTTATTTAAAATTTTGAATGTATTAAATGTGAATTTATTTTATTTTAAATTATTTTATTTTCTATTTTTGTACGGATGATGGAAGAAAATGCCGAAATTTTATTGGTCTGTTCAGCATTAATACTGTTCAAGTCCAACAAATGGACTCAATGCAGAAATTCACTACGTTTTTTACTGTAGATAATTTTTTATGATATTTTCAACACGTACTTAAGACTAGCGATTTTGATTGTGTTTTAACATCTAAAGAAAAACTATTTAATAACTCAATATTAATATTTTTTTTAATTTAAACTAATAATATATATTGTTAAAATACGTTGTAAAAGTAAGTGTTTCTTCAATTTTGGTGTGTGAAATTATTATTTTATTTTCCGATTCCCCTTCTAACATTGTAACATTTTCTTCTCGATCGACTTTTTTTGTCATACGATTGCAGACATGAGCGATGAAATTTTAGGACAAGAAGGGGTTGGTACCAACCTCTTTCTTACATTAATAGTCGAAACATTCTGACATTAATATTCCGATATTACATTATCATCATTACAATTAAGGAATCATTTGCTTTGCTCCTAAACTGCAATGGCTACAATATCTAAAATAGCCCATAATTTTGACTTATATATAGTAGAATAGAAGAAGGCCAAAAACCTTAGTTGGTCTTCCTGCAGTTGGTTCTGATCTGGCCACTGGAGCCAGTGAGTGGGCTAAGGTTTCCCATTTTAACCATTGCATTGGCAAAGTCAGTTTTGAAAGCTGCAGGGTTGGTGCTATAAGCATTTACTTGAGAGTCGGTGGATCCTCCATTGAAAAGCTCTTGGTCTGAGTGCAGAAGACCCTTCTTGCTCTGCAAATTCTTGAAGTATGCATTGTCAAAGGTGTTTGGGGTGGTCGTGTCTAGAGGGGACAACGTGCTGTCACCACCTGTGCTAGGACAATTTGCTTGCAACGATGTTGCAAAAGAGGAATCTATGTTCGTGTCGTTGTAAATCCTTCTTCTGAAAGTTACGCACCTCGCTTGCCCAATTGTGTGCGATCCTAAATAGGGTTTACAAACAAATAAAGTTCATGTATAAGCATTATAAAATCAGTTTTATGTTTAATTCTCCACAAGAAATGTGTTTTACTTAGAACTCGTTTGTGATTTGCTTTAAAAAAACATGGTTTTTTTCTCTCTTAATTTGTTTGTCCTTTAAGTATATTTTAAAGTGTTCTATATGTAACTAAAAATGGTTGTTTTTTGAGTATATTTTCTAAAGCTTATCTTCTGAATACTTAAAGAAAAAAATAAAGAAAGATGAGAAAACAGCTCTTACCCGTCTCTATTTTTTAATTTTAAAATATCTATTTTATACGTAACTTTAAAAAATTCATAGCTTTGACTGAGAGATTAATTATTGAATAGTGTGAAAAGCATCCTATTTAAAAAAAATTCTTAAAAAAGTGAGAAGAGAATCAAATTATAATAACCGACCCTTATCATCACTCGCAGTTTCACTACATGAAATAATAACCTATACTCCCAAGTCCCATTTGAATTGAACTAATAATAATTTTATTTTTAAATATGAACAAAAAAATGTGTCATAAACAGTTTCAGATATAGCTATATTACCTGAGAGAGCAACTAGTTCTTTAGCTGTAAAACCTTTGTTGGAGAAAGAAGAGATGAGAGCACTTAAGCTTGAAGAGGGACCAGGCAAGTCTGAGTTAGCAGAACTTAAACTTGCAGTGGTTGAGTCTCTTCTACCCAGTGGCACAGTCCAACTAGCTCCACCAAGCTGAAAATTACATTAAATTAATTTTTTCATTATATCCATGTTTTTCATTACTCTATTAATTAATAATTAATATCTTAATTTAGATTCAAATATATTTACAAATATACTTACTGCAACTACTGAGTCTCTTGCTGCTACGGTAAGTATATCAGCACAAGAAACAACACCGGGGCATAAACTCTCCACCTTAGACTTTATGGTGTCTATTACATCAAAGCCTCTGAGGGAATTAGCGTTGGGACCCGCTGTTTTCTCACCTGTGAAACTTGATGTATCATCCAAGAGAACTGAAGCATCACATCCCTGCACAATAATAACAACCATATTAGGTATGAACACAATGACAATTATACATTTTACAAATCCATTTAATTATTATTTGTATAATTGAACGATTGCCAAGTTTTCTCTTACTGTTTATGCTGAATGATTTGGACTTCGTCTCACATCACTTTGTTACCATAAAAGTCAACTTTTAGCTATCAAAAGTGACGTTAAATTTCTATATGAAATTTATTTATTCTAATGGGTTGATCACTTCATATAATAGTAAACAAAACGTATTAAATGTATGTATTGTTGATGTTGATGTTCTACTACAAAAGAAATGACATTTTATCTTTTATCTTGGAAATTACTATATTAATGTCAATTTTGATTGAACAATTATACTAAAAATACTTACCATTTAACCGAAGTGTTTTTCTTTTTTTAAAAAAAAAAGCAGAGTCAAATCTTATGAGTATTTGCCTTACTTTTCTAAAGACATGAAAAAATTCGGATCCTTTTCGTGTGAAACCGAACACTATTTGGAGTAATATAATATATCATTGACCTATGATTAGTTAAATTATATTACCTAACATAGTAATTACCCAACATTAATTTAAATGTTACTTTTGTCAAATCACATAAGATACAATACAATATTAGGCAAATTTCCTGATAAAGTGTTGGGTGGTTTACTCTATAGGCAAATAAATATTTTTGCTAAATACTACAGAAGAAACCAAACTCAAGCTCAATTAGAGTGAATTTACTTACATAAATTTATAATCAATGAATAAAATAATTTAAAATAAATCTCGCAAAACTTAAAATTAAAAGTAGTTTTTTCATAAGAATTATCTTCAATTTAAAAGAATCCATGTTAGTAAAACTCGAATTAAAATGTTACTTTTGTTATATAAGCAACTCTTAATATCTCTATTTTTAAGCATGTGCTATGTGAACTTTTATCATGACTCTATAGTAATATGTATGTCAAAAGAAAAGAGAAAATTTGTGAACCTGTCATATATATTTTGTTTTCAGTAACAAAATGATTAATTTTTGTGCATGAGAAAAACACGTGCATGTATATTTATATTAATTAAATAAATGCAATATATATAGTAGGTTAAGCCTTCAAGCATGTATATATGGTAGGAAAGAGCAAGCAAAAAAACAAAAGAAAAAAAGAAGAAAGTAAAAGTTGACTTGCTTGAACAAAGCAATCATGGAAATGAAGACGAAGCAAGGAAGCTCCCATGCGACGATCGTTGTTAACAGCAGACACGACTTCTGTTTTAATGGTTGAAAGTGCATTAGGACACGTTTTTGCATAAAAGGTAGCGGATAACTGGGCTGAGACTATCCCTATGAGGGAAAAGAGTAAGAAAAAACGAACTACGATATTCGAAGTGTTCATGGCGATTGTAGTTTTGAAACTGAAGAACATAAACTAAGAAGATAGGGTTTATGAGTAGTGTTTGCATGAGGTGGTATTTATATATGAGATTTATGTTAGTTTAGTTCGTATTTGCTTCTAAAAGTCAACATGTGCAGCCATAGTGGATTTATTAAGAAAGTGTGATGTATGTGTGGTAGGTGTTATCTAGTGTTAATCGTTGAGTTTCATATATTTTTTAGGCTGAAAAGCTTAGCTGTATTTTTCCCATAAATATTGAATATTGTAAAATGTGACCCATTTCGGAGAAAAATTTTAAAATTGTGTGGTTTTGTTGTCCCCTCCCTGTTTCCAATATACATATTTTAAAATAAAATGTTTTCTAATGAATTCGATGATGTCCGAATCGAGTTTAAGATCCTTACCGTTATTTAACTCATATCATTGACCAAAAAAGAAAGAAACAAGAGAAAGAAAATAAGTATATAGTGAAATCATAAAGAAAAAAACGTGGGAAACGTCTACAATAATGGAAAAGTTTAATCATAAAACTAAATTTGATAATCACAGTAAAAAAGTTAAAGACTTTTTAACACAAATAAAGTGAAACTTTACATTTATAGTAGTATTGGAACACTATATCCCTCTCTAGTGCTACATAAATTTTTATCTATAAGATGTACGATAATTGAACAAATTTAAAACCAAAATACTAAAAGAAGACATTGATCAACTGTGTCGTTGAAATCTTTTTATACACTTCTAAAAGAAATTTAAGTATTAAATCAGTTTTAAAATGTTATTTGTTAACTTACATATTTATTTTAAAAACTGTGTCAGTAAATGTTAGGAATTTAAGTATGAGTTAAAATTTTCACTTTAAATGAAAATGAAAATGAAAAAATTTGACAAATATATAAGAGAGAAAAAAAAAACAAGACCTACAAATATTACATCTAAAATTTTATATTAGAAGTAGTGATACGTCTCTTATATAAACAATTCATATTTCAGCAGTGGTCTTCCTACTCTATTCTAATAAAAAAATTTAACAGTGCTATTAAAATCTAGTCTCAGAGTAGAAAAACAAAATTGAGTGATATATACGAAAAATACGATCCACTTTAAAGGTGGTGGATTTCTCTTATGTATCCTTGTAAAGAATTTATTTTAATAAAAGCTAATTATGTGTAAAAATTCCTCATTTAATCATGCACATAATCATTTATATCGTCTCTGGTTTAATATATAATTTCCAAGAACAGGTTGAAGTAGTTAATTTGAAGTCCAAAAGACATGGATTACATAGATAAAGTTGTAGGTCTCATTAAAAATTAACGTCGTTTTTATCTAACTCTTTACTACAATAATTATCTCTTAAGTATTACTTTGACAATATCATAACTATACTATCAAATTAATAAAGGAAATATATTGTTGTATATCAGATTTAATTATTATTTGTTTTAGTTCTTATACATTTTTTTTTTAACTTAACTAAGTCTGTATCTTTGTAAAACAAATTTGATGTGACTCATCCATTAATTTGACGTTATTGTATTTGAAAATATCACTTATCAAAATATAGATATTTTTATTTGGAAGATGACACTTATCAAAATAAAAAAATTCTAAAACATTACAAAATTTTTGAAACATAATCAATTTAGACGTTGTTAACATTAATTTAACAAAATGGATAAGTGTTTTCATAAATTAAAGAGTCAATTAAGTAAAAAACAAATATAAAAACTAAAACGAGTCAAATACATAAATATAAGAACCAAATTAGTTACTAATTACACCTTTATATAATGTTATTCAAAGTTCATATATAATGCTTATTCTTAGATTCACGGTGACCAACACATGTTAATGATGTCATTCAAAAGTTGACATGGCGTGCAAATTCTTTGTTAAATTATGAGTTTTTATCACTTAATAATAGTTTGATATGAGATTTTTTATCACGGCTATAAGGATACAGTTCACTAAATCTTTAAAATCAATCATATCATAGAGCAATTTATTCAACATGGTTTTGGTTGAAATATATATATATATTTTGCGAATATTGCTTAATTTCTATTTTCTGATTCTAAATAGTGACATTCATAATAATCTGTTAGATATAAAAATCATACATGTAAAACATGTGACTGTAATTCAATAACAATATTGTTATTGTGGAATCAATTGAAATAAGATTTTAAAGAATCTTATAAAAATAACTTCTATAAATCATTTTTTAACAACCTATTATAAATTTATAAAATAAAAAAATCAACGAATTAATATTTATCTAGAAGTTCTTTTCAAACACGTATATATATATCAATCTAGTGAATTTATCGTATCAGGTCTTTAACCCTAATGACATCTTGGAATATTTAAAAACAACGACATCACGGAGGAGTGTGTTGTGGACCACGTTCAGTTATCCTTAGATCGCTGGTTCGAATCCGGCAGCACTGATTCGTTTTGTCTCATGGACCATGTTGTCCTTTTTCACCTCCCGATTAACATCAAATTTCATTTCCACGAAAACAGAAAACAAAAATTACAGAAGGTCCCTCTGGACCCTAAATGCAGTTGCTGGATTTCATTTGTGTAGACGCTGCTATTCACGACTTATCATTATCACCTTCTACTCGAAAAGATAACTTTTTGGCCTTAGCCTGTACATCTTCTCACTGAACATGACCACTCATAAAATTAAAGTTTGGGTGGTCCTTTTACATGCATTTGGATACGTACTAAGTAATATTAGAACTACCTTAAAAGGTTAAATTGCACAGTAGTATTTGAAAATTGCCCTTTGGGAAACAGTGTTTGAGTCAGCCATTAAATGTAGGAATAGGATCATTTCATACTAGATATGCTAGGTTAATGTTATGGTTAGCCTTACCTTTATATATGCATACATTTTGGCACAAATTTCGCTGATAATCATAAAATTATTAGTGTTAGAACTGGGTAATAATAAAGAGGGATTTTCTTACAACAGGTTCTTTTTCTTATACCTAGAGCTCTGAGCAGAAACAAGTTAAAGCTGCGTAAAAGAGAAACGATAGGAAAGAGACAAATTTGTCTGATACAAGAGGACAACGTACACATTTTTTCCCCTTTGCCTTTCATGTGATCCAACGTATTCAGCTCCGTAACAAAGTTGCCACAAATAATTCTCAAAAAGCAGCCATTTTTTCTGATTGTCTCATGCAGATGAATTTCACTCCTATGAGAAAGAGATGAAATTCCTCTGTCTCATATTTGGACCACTGAATTAAGCAATTGGAATCATTTCCATGGTAGGTCCAAACTTGCCTCTCATGAAGTGTGTTTATGGCAGACTTGCATCCATTCCAACATGATCCCTTATTTCACAGGGGACCCAAGCTGTCGCAAAGACACAACTGTTTCCTTTCCATGTGAGAACTAACATACCTTCTTCTCTTTTCATCCCCCACCCACTAGCATGTTCATCTAGCAACCCTTTAACTTCCCTAACAGTTTCATCACAAAACGGAACACTGAGGTAACCAACATTTTTCATTCTTTGGGACATTTGCACCCCACACTCCAACCTCTCGATTCTTTGGTGCCCTTCAAAGCTTATGATGTTCTCAATCTTCTGCCCTATGTCAGATTCAAACTCCGCCCTCTGACCATTATCTTTAGGCAAAAATGTCTCCAATGCGTCAAAGGGTATCCAAAGATGGTTGAAACATGTGGTGATTCTTGACGTGAGACTAGAAGCACTAAGGTCACAATCCTCATCAACCAAGAGCACAATCCGCGGGTTAAAACCTTTTATTATATTTAAAAAAGCATCCCTAAGGGAATGACTTTGGCGGCTTCCCTTTCTATCATCAGACAAATAACGCAGCCAATTTTGGCAATTTATGACCAAAGCTTCATCTTCCCTAAGGTTCAGCGTAGTAGGGTTCAAGAGACTTAACATTGCTTCAAAATGGAAGCTATATGATTCATCGCTCAATTCCGCAGGTGTTGGTCCTGTGTTTCCTATAATGTTGAATTCAAAAGGGACATCTCTGAACTTGGCGAAATTCCCCAAACGTAAACCAACCTCGTGTATAGATACATTGACCATGGGGGGTACATGGGGTCTACAAAATGGAACTGTGATTCTGAGTGAAGGAGGTCCTTCAGGGTTTTTGGCCAATGCATCTATAAAAGTAGGCCATTGCATACAATGGGTTGTACTAAAATCTAGAATATGTACCCTTTGGTACCCAGTTATTGCTTTGTAAATCTCATTATTGGATGCACAATACCCAAATCTATGCCAAGGAATGAGATCCACATACCCGGCGAGCTCGGTGACGCTCATCAGCCTCCTTTGAATGGTGTTGCTTCCTTTGAAACTCATGGCAGTAGGGCAAATTCTTGAAGCCCTAGAGATCAATGCCCTTAGGAACCACGAGGTGAGTCTTTGGTTTGTGTCCCCGACAGGGGAAGCAACGTTGTTGAGCACCCACATGACTTGTTGAGCCAAGGTGATGTCGTTGCTCTCCAAAGCGCTGGCACAGTGGAGCAAGAGCTTCTCAATACAAGCTCCATCCAGGCTTCCCAGACAACCTTTGAGTGCTCCAGAGAGAGGGTTGTGAGGTGTGTTAAAGAGAGTGGTAGGGTTTTGAAAGGAAATGGACGTGCCCTTAAGCTCAGCTTTCATGTGGCTGTGTGAGGACGTGACGTGCATGAAGCCTAAAGTGGAGTGAAATGAGAAACAGTGGAGAAGATGTGGTTGAAGAGTGAGGCAGGTTTCTAGATTAAGATGGTATATATATGATTATAAAATGATTTAGCTAGTGGCATGATTGGTGAATTATGAGGTGCATTAATGGCAAAAGTGGGTTGAGGATGGTCAAACTTTGGCTCTAGTTATATAAAGTTGAGAGAAGAATTTTCAGCTACGTCTCTTCTTCAGAATAAATATTGTTGTATCTTTCGTTTCCCTTTTGGATGAATGTTGGAAAAGTAATGGCGCATGCATTTTTGGAGTGATGAAAAGATCGTGCAAGGCTAATTTGGTTGCTTCTTCATTTGTTTTGTAGTAATGATTATGGTTATTATAAGGAAACTAAAACAGAAGATGATGAATAGGTTAAAAGGGGTGTACTAGCCGGCCCACTCTTGTCGAATTCGTTTTCATTGTATGGCTATTTTAAAGAAGATCAAATACATGTTTACTGCAACAAATCTGAATTTGTTGTTGCCTTCATTCCCTGACTCTTACATAATGCATATAATTAATATACATAGAATATTAAATATAACTCGGTGCCAAAAATAAAGACAAACCAGAACACTTCCCGTAATAAACTATTCGAATAATTTATCGTGTCTTGGATTCACTCCTTAAAAAAATCATTAGCTTACCTTTTAAAACAAATCGTCAACAAAAACATTCTACATTGATGAATCACTTCTGTAATTAACGTTCGGAAGTTTTTTTGTTCCAACCATGAATTTGTCCAAGTCTACTAAACTATAAACTATTGTAGAATATATAAATTTTTCATCAGAAAAAAAAAATTGATTACACACGTGAAACACTTAAAAGTACTCCAATCCTGTTATAAATAAAAGAAGGATATGAAAAAACAAAGACTATAAAAAGACCAAAATATAAAAAGAAAGCATATATAACATTTAGAAAAAAAAATTGTGACAAACCATTTTGACACTCGTATAGAAATAAAATAATCATAAAAAAAATTGTATTTGTAAAGAAAAAAAGAAAATAAAAAATAATAAAAATAATATCAAATGGATGTAAAAATATTTTAAATATTAAAATATCATTGTCTTAATATTAATCTTACTCGTATTTACTTTCATGAATAAATGAGATCTCAAGTTTGATCCTAATTCACCTTCATTTAACTCTATGTCATGTCTTATAATTCCATTTTTTTACTAGTATGATCCATTTAGTTTTAACCTAATCTGAGAGAGATATTGGATATCTTTTCACCTGCATCCAACCCCTCTAAAAATTGCCTCATCTAGATTATATAATACACTTATAATTAATTTTGTTGCATGAAATATTTAATATTAATTAGATAAAAATTATAGCTAATAGTTAACACTTTTTTTACTTAAGTATGTAACATTCATGTTAATTCATGTTAATAATGAATACGACCTAATTAACTGAAACAAAATTATTAAGATATTTTTTATTTTCTCTCTCATTGTCTTTTGAGTTGTTCATATGTTGTATTCTTCTCTCATGCTTATTTATTTTCTTTTGTTACTAAAAAAAATTAGACATAAACTCAGTATTTCTATCCTCATCTTTTCATATTTTCTCTTCCATTATTAAAATAAATAAATAAGGTAAATTTTTTTTGTCTGACTTGATATTGAACTATTTGTTTAATAATTAGCATTATTTTTTATCTCATGACCTTTTTGTATATTCATATTTTATTAATATAGAAGAAGAAACAATATACTGTGTGATTTTTCATTGTTGGTTTTTAATTGTAACTTGATTATAATAGTTTTTTTTAGTAATTATGTCTCTCAACTTTTGATTAGATTATGATAAATTATTTTTTAGTCATAAACTTATTTTTTAAATAGGTATATTAATGTAAAACAAAAGAATAAATTTATTTTTTAAAATTGATAGAGAAACTACTAGTGAAGATGAAAACATGATAATATAGTTGTTTATCGCATAACAATGAAATGAAAGCTTGTGAATATTTTTTGAATCAAATGCATGTTAATAAAATGGAAGATGAATATTTTGCAGATAATATGGTTATTTACATCGATAAAAGTTAACTAAAAAATGTAATTATAATTCAATTACCATGAGTTCAAAAATATGAAAAAACGATAGATATTTTTTTATATATGTGTAATTTTTTTATAATTATAAATATACTAGATTATGTATTCATTTTTATTGAATTAGTCACGATAATATTAAATATATAAATTTTGAATATATTATTTTGCCTCCTAAAATTTTTGGTAAAAATCCATCATTGATTGGATTATAACGTGGAAAGTTAAATATACTTTTGTAGAATATACTATAAAGCAGGTGAATGAAGGCAACATGTTCTATGGATTTTGTGAGCTAATCAACCTGTTACCCACTCACCCTGTTTTTCTTGACCAATAACGCGTTCGTTTGAGAATAAAGTACCCACCTTGAGCATGCAAACTATGATTTTTTTGATAATGCATACGAGGAAAAAGTCTTCTAAAATGGGAAATCATTTAAAGTAAGAAAACAAAAGTTATGAATATATTACCACTTGATTTGAAATGAGTCGAATATTTTAGTTTACAAATTGAAGTAAAACTTATTTTTCTCTACATTTTTTAAATTTGTACGCGTCTTTTTCACTTTAGAATTTTGGTGTTCCTTTAATTACTTGGAAAGTCAATGGACATGCTATAGATATTACAGCAAGCTCTGTCGCACAAATCTCTATATTTGAATGGAAAGAAAATGAGTTTTTTTTTTTTTTGTTAAATATGTTTTTTGTCATCAGGTTTTAGTGGTTTTTAGAATTAGTCCATCTTCGAAACTTTATAACAATTTAGTCCTTCATCTTTAGAAATGTGTGGATTTAGTCCTTCCTACCAAATTTTATTAAGTTTATTTGACATTTTAAATGCATTTTATGATATTATTTGAGTTAATATTAAAATGCAAGTGTGTCAAACAATGTAAACAATTTAAATACTATCATAAAATACGTTTGAAACGTCAAATAAACTTAAGAAAATTTGGTTGAAAGGATTAAATTCTCGCATTTTTAAAGATGTAGGACTAAATTGATCAAAAGTTTTAAAAATTGATTAATTCCAAATTTCACATAAACTTAAGGAACCAAAAACATATTTAATTTTTTTTTTAAGATTTTTTAAAATTCATTCCACCGAAGAAAGCATGAACTTTATATAAAGAAGAAAACTCGAATAAAATATCAGAAACTTCTCTTTTAAGTTTTTCAATTCAAAATCCGGTTTTTCTATTACTAAGAAATATCTTTTAATAACAAATGCATTTCATATGAATTTAAGTGAAATAATACTACAATTTTTTACTCTTGTTGGAAATTAACTCACAAATTTAGTGCATAGCATTTATGTTTAAAACAAAATCAATAAAAAATAAATCTAAAAGTGTTAGACAATAAAAGATAAACAAATGAACAAAAAAAATAATAATTTATTGATTTTGTACAACACATAGACTACTCTCCCATGCCCTTTGACCCCAAGTACACACACTCTCCAAAACAATAATTAAACCCAAACCTCACAACACTCTACCACGGGAGTATAAGAGAAGTCAAATACAAGCTTAAAATGTGTTTGATTGGAAAAATGACCATCATGAACTTAGAGCCCATTATATAGTCACTAAGACCTACACACTTGATTATCTTAGGCGATGTGAGACTTTTCAAGACATGTTATTTTCATCAGTCCAACATTCTCCACAATAAACACATATTCATTTCCTATACCAGTAATCATATTCCACCATAAGAAGTATCACTCGTCTTGAGAATTTTCACTTGGAATCAAGCTATCCCAATAATTTCCACTTGGAATCAAACTATCCCAAGAATGCTCACTTGGAATCAAACTATCCCAAGAATTTTCACTCGGAATCAAACCATCCCAAGAATTTCCACTTGAAATTAAAACCATTCGAAGAATTTTCACTTGAAATCAAACCATCCTAAGAAAGTCCACTTGGAATCAAACCATCCTAATAATTTCCACTTAGAATCAAACCATTTCAAGAATTTCCACTTCGAATTAAGTAATCTCAAGAATTTCCATGCACACTACCCATGTATAATCACCACACACCTTGCATAAATATTAGTCAATGCTCGCACATAAATACCATATACCATAAGAGAATAACATTATGTAAAAATTTGTACAACACATAGACTACCCTCCTATGCCCTTTGATCCTAAGTATACCCACACTCTCCAAAGCAAGAATTAAACTCAAACATCACAACACTTTATTACAAGAGTATAAGAAAATTCAAATACAAGATTAAATGGTGTTTGATTGAGGCAATGAACATCATGGACTTAGAGTCCATTACATAGTCACTAACACCCACCCCCTTGGTTATCCTGGGCGATGTGAGACTTTTCAAGACATGTTATTTTCATCCGTCCAACACTTTGAGGGTTGGTAACTAGGAAACTTTGTCGTTGTCAATGAGTTCGTGCAGGTCATTAGTGCAAGAGTGGTTCAGGCATATTTGTTAGCAATGTATAAGATTTTCTTAATAGCATGTGAGACTTTTTGGTAAAGGAAGGATATGTCAATTCTCGTACGGGCATTCACTAAATTCCCACATCAATTAATATCAAAAAGAGAGCAACAAAATAAATATTATAAAAAAAAAGAGTTGTTTTTTGAGTTGTAACCAACTCAATAGGTCTCTTAGATGTATGAGAAACTCTGATATAATTGTATGTCGTTGTAAGGTTTACAATTTTAAAAAATTGCATTTGAAAGTTTACAATTTTCGCAAGAAAAATGGTACGAGAAGCTTTATATTGATCGAAAAATTGCACAAAAAAGTTTATATTTTATCCACAAAAGTTGTAAAACAAGGGTTTTCAATTTTATCCACACAAGAATTGCACAAAAAAAAGTTTACAGTTTTCTTTATAAAAAAAAATTATTTTATATACTTTTATTTATATTTTTGTTCTTATTTATATATGTTAAAAGATTATTTTGCTATTGTGCAATTTTCAATATCTAAGTTATAACTTCCTTTACCTGCTTACTCTATGAGGAAACTTAACTTAACTTCAAGAACAACAAATTTTTTAGGTACTCAAATAGAAATTAAAGCATTTTAACTAGCTTAATTAAAAAAAGTTCTTATTATGAAATCATTTCATACAATCAAAACAAAAGTTCCACATGTAAAAGAAAAAAGAAAAGAGGATTTAAATATGAGGATGAAAAACTAACCCATATTTAAGACTCCAATAGGAAGAACTTCATCCAACCATCGTCGCCTTTTAATGATGCAATCTAATAATGAAAGATTAATTTAAAAACTTAGAGAGAATATAATGACTTAGAATTTTAGAAAGACAATTTTATAAGAAATGAAGAATGAATGTTTTTTTACTATGTCTCAAAAGACATTTTCATTTAGTTAAATTTTATTCTCCAAACTCAAATAAATTTTCAATAATGATTTTGAATAATAATACTATATGATACATACAACAATAAATGTAATTTAACTATGGTTTTGTGTATTACATATGCCATATTTTCTTCTTAGTATAGTGAGAAAAAGAAAATAATATTTTTATCACGAAAGTTTTATTTCATTATTTTTATTTGAATTTTATTAACAATTAAAATAATTTAACAAGTGTTTAATTTTTAGCAAGACTTACATATATTTCTTAAGAATTATTTCGAATTTTAAATTTATAAAACAAAAAGTAAAGATATAATTAAAAGTAATTAACATTTCGTTTAAAACGTATCCAATAATTAATAAAAATCAAATATTTATTTATTTTAGTCATTAAAAATTTGTAAATAAATTAATGGAATTAGTTTTTACATTAAAGTAATTTTTTTATTGTAGTATGTCAATATTTATAGTGCGGACTACTCATCAAGATTATATATTAACTATTTTTTTCAAAAATAAATATTTAGTTCAGTAAGTAATAAAAAATAATTAATGTTTAACTTCTACAAGTTTGCATAAAATAATGAAGAAATCCAATTTAAAAAGTCCTTATTTTTATTTTAAATGGTGAAAATTAAAACGCGTTTGGTCGTGTTGGTTTTTAAAAATACTACTCCAAAGGTGGAGTATTACCCCATAACAATTCGCTGTCAATTATGAATTTTTCTAAAGGTGGCCTGAAAGTACTTTCTGGAATCGCTTATTGGTACTACTTTCAGACAAAGAAAACAAAAAAAAAAAAAAAATTTAAACTTAATGTTTATATTATCATGCATAGTCGGCTCAAAATTAATTTAATAATCAAATTGTCAAACGCGATTTTGATTTCCCTTTTTATGTTTCTCTGTTCTTTTTGACTTAACAGTACGTTTAGCTTTATTTAGCGTCTATAACGAGACAAGAATACAATTGCAAAACAATGATTAGTAATTTGTTCACTGCATGCAAAATTCCCTCTACGCGGTTTGATTATGCAGAATATTTATATTCCCTTAATTATGGCATCAATCATGAAAAAACTTAAAAAGTCTTAGTTATAGTAGATTTAAATATCACTTTTACTGTAACAAGTCAAATATTATATCTTCTTACAAATTATATTTACGTTATTACGATTTTTATCTTTTGTAAAAAAATTATAATTAATATTTGAAACATTAAACCGGTAGATAATAACGCGAGTAAAGTCAATAAGATTCTTTTTGTCAACTTTTTAAAATATCAACTTTATTTTTTAAAATATAATTATTTATTAAATTTTTAAAATTAATCGTTATTTCTATAAGTTTTTTATAAAATCGTCTATCTTTATTTTTTTTTATCAATAATTATTTTTTCATCTTTTTTATATATTTCGTTTTATTTTTAATATATATAATTTTATTTTATATATTAACTTAATAACATTACAATATCATTACATAATAATATAATATTACGCGTATTTAAAAAATATGTACATACACGATAGTATATGTATTTATGCTGATATCCACTAATGAGAATGTGATGCGATAAAAATTTAGTACTGTTCGATGATGAATTTTTATTTCAGAAATAATTATCAGTTTCACACCACATTACTATATATCCCTAGAATAATATTGCAAATTAAATATGATTTTGTTTAAATCATCTTTTTACCAAGTTTAATATTGGAATTTTTTTTTAAGTTTTTACTTGTAGATGGATAGTTTAAATTTTGATCAAAAAATTCTTAATTTTAAACAACTCACCAAACAATAAAATTCTTATCCTCATATTTAAGAATCATGGTTATATCTCTGAAACAATTTGCCAATATATTACAAGAGTAGTTAGCACCTTCTATTTTAGTTATACTTATTTTATCGTGTTCTTCACAAAATCACAACGGATAAAACAAGCTATTCAGAGAATATTATTAAATTTACAATTTTCTGAATAATTTGACGAATATTTTCTTTTCTTTTTTTTTTAAATAATTTGATGTCAATTATATTCTGTAAATAGTGGATGATATGGATCCAGTAATGCTAATTAAGATAAGATTCATTAATATATATATATATATATATATATATATATATATATATATATATATATATATATATATATATATATATATATATAT
>Ga0214544_1002800_pt1 | contig 36477 bp, 11 predicted proteins | sample CNSS3metaG_FD_160074 | JGI IMG/M metagenome (GOLD analysis project Ga0214544, IMG submission 160074) | Root nodule microbial communities from cowpea collected in UCLA plant growth center, Los Angeles, California, USA - CNSS3 | ecosystem: Host-associated > Plants > Roots > Nodule | place: USA...
AGAATAATAAAAAATATAAAAATATATATATATATATATATATATATATATATATATATATATATATATATATATATATATATATATATATGATGTAGTATGATGTTTTAAGAGTATGAAAAAAGATGAATGAGATAAAATGATCTACCTATTAAATTTTATGGAATGTATGACCTATATGTGTGAATAATGATTAACTGTTTTTTGAATTGAAAAATTACCTACAAAAATAATTAATATTACAAAAAATAAACCACAAAAATTTTACCTCTATTCTTAGGTTAAATGATTTTCTAGTGACTTTTTACTTTTCCTTCCACTTTCGCTGCTCCCTTCAAAGTGCTCATGACTTCAAACAGTAACATTTGGATCAAGGGATGAATTGTAGGGACAAATGGATGTGGAATGATGTATGATGTTTATTTTTCGGCATTTGAGGGTATTTGCGTAAATGGATTGGAAGGAATGTACTGTATAAATCATCCTCACAAAATTGAAGGGATGAGGTGTAGATATATTGTTCAACATGAATGGAAACACCATAATAACCTCCATATTCACATAAACTCGAAAATAACATCGTCCACGTTTTAAATTAAAGTTGCACCAACATGTTGAATCAATTACATTGGCCATAACAACAAATTGGAATCCATTACACTTAATAATACTAATATTAATTATAATATGAAAAATGAAAATATTAATTACCAAGATAAACAATTGTGAAAGAATAATAATCACATTGATAATAATAATAATACTACTATTAATAATAGTAATAATGATATTAATAGTAATATTATTAAGGTTAAATAAATTTATTGATCCCCATTTTTGTAAGGAAACATCAAATAGGTCCCTGTTATCCGATTCTTCTTTTTGCCACTCTTTATCTAACAACCCTCTATCATTCTTCACATGAACATCATCATCCAAATCATTGTCATCCTATTCTCTCAATGTGATCTATAAGTAATAAATGGTCCACCAAAGTCATGTGAAACAGATCCTACTCAACTTCCACATTACCAGACCATTCTTCATCCCCTAATTCATCATGTATATCACAATCAATATTGATATCAACTAGGTTGTCAATAGACTCATTCCAACTATCAACATGAACATCATCCTCTAACTTAGTGTTAGCCTCAAATTGACCCCCTCCTCTTGTATCTTAGTCTGAACTTGACCTTCACACTCACCACCCTAATCTAAAACATTTGCACCACCACATTGACTCCACCCCTTTCCTTCTATATCTCAGTCTGACCTTCATTTTCACACTCAATACCCTCATCTAAAACAGTTGCACCATCACATTGACCCCCTTCCTCCTACATCTCATCTTGACTTCCACATTGACATTAAACCCCCCATTTAACACAACTACACCTTCACATTGTCCCCCTTCATCTTGTTTCTCAGCCTGACCTTCACCTTCACACTCACCTCCCTCACCTAACGTAGTTGCATCCTCATGTATCTTAGCTTCACCTTCAACTTCACCTTCACACTCAACCCCTTCATCTAACACAATTGCACCTTTACCTTTACCTTCATTGTCACACACACTCTCACATCCATCCTCACCTTTTTCATGAACACTAACTTTAGTTGCACCATTAGACAAATATTCCAACATTTCTATTACATGAGGTTTAGACAGTGTGTGTTCCATAAATAGATGAACCTGGTCGTTCAGCCTCGCTATGTTAACCATATGCATCGCACTAGTGTCATCAAACAAAAGCTCCAAATTGTCTTCCAACACTAAACCCCCTCCTACACAATATCATAGTTGTTTCACTCCAACGCACACTGAAAACCACATAGTAGCTCCACATATATAGGTTAAAAGACAAGGAATGATTTCCCCCTCATACACCAGCTTCCTATCACTTACAAATTTGCCTTCATGGTGAAAGACCACCTCAAAATCATCGACCATGATGCAAACAAATACATACATATATATGCACCTAACAAAAACTCATATGCCAACAAAATTAAAGATATATTAAACACATACCACATTGAAAGAGACACTTCAACACAACTTTAAAGATGGGGGACCACAACACAAAAACATTTCAACATGGTGGGACAACACACTCATAATTAAAACATCATTTCCCAACATTTAAACACCTCAAACCCCAGAACCAATAATCTGGTTTGGTTTCCCAAAACACAAACGCTACAACACATCACGACAAAAATCATTGAACAAAAAATTGTAAATACTGACCTTCCAACGATGCAATCCCAAAATATTAACCTTTAATGCCTTTTTATTTGAAGGATCCCACGATTCCCACGAACCAGCTCCAAAACACGACAAATTCTTTCATTGAATGAACCCTAATTTCGCTAATTGCGAATTCGATCCCTAATTTTTGTTAATCAGACCCACCACTTCAATCCCTAATTTGACCTGACTTTTATCATATATTTATTCCTCCTTTTCTATTTAAGAAAACATAATTCCACATCACAATTCCTTTTTTAACCCATGTAATTTAAAAATTGCACATAGCCATGCCTAGTCATTATTTATTTAATGCTGACTGACGCAGTTAATGATTAAGGCCTCATTGTATTTATTTTTCCAAATTAGAGACCAAATCGAGACAAATAAAGAAACAAGTTCTTACAAAAATGAAGACTAATGAAATTATTTAACATATTATTAATTATTATAATAATTATTATTATTAATAACAATAATAATAACCATAATAATAATAATAATTATATTAATAATACCATTAACATTTTTATTTTATATTCATTTTAATCATACAGACAAAGTAGTAATATACACATTTTATCTACTAAAATATTTTTTTTATCCATCATATCACATCACATCATATCAATCAAATTATTCATAAATTTTCATAAACTTTCTCTTCATCCATCAATTAAAGCAAACAATACCACAATTCTCTCTCTATCTCCTCAAATTCATCCTTTCACTCCTCAGATCTTCTCCTCAATCACTTAGTTTGTGTTCACTCCTAATCATTCATAGTTGGTGTAGATGAAAAAACAAATGTTCTTGTGTTCACTTGGTAAGATTTGTAAGGGTTTGTGGGAGGAGATTTGTAAATGAGTGAAAGAAGATGTGAAGAGATATATATTCATCATTCATTATTTTACGAAAATGTCCTTATGTTTTTTTAATTAAGGCAGCATGAGAATAATTGGTTGTTTTTCTTTACTTTGTTGATAACAATTTCTTTTTTCACTTCTTAATAATAATATATTTTTTTTATAATTTTAATTTAATTTGATTTCACTATTTTTCTTTAATTTTAATTTAATTTGAACATTTTTTAAATTAATATGTTATAGGATTTTTTAAATATCAATATTATACCACTTTTTTAAATATCACTTTTATTTCTTTATTATATACTACTTAACAAATGCGTAATTTTTTAATTTTATCTATTATATTTTTTTTTTCATATTCATCAATTTTTACACAAATTTTCATATATTTTTCCTTCAAATTTATTTACTTTTATATCTCAAGTCTTCAAAATAAACAACACCATATTTTTTTTTCTATTCTTTCAAATCCTTCCATTTACTCTTCCACAGTTGTAAACAAATAAAAAAAAAACATATGAAGTCCTACATTTTTATGACTGAAGACTCAATAGAAAAAACAACACAATAACAAATGACACAAGTGAAACAGAGTTATTTGAGACCTTAATTTAAACACAAGACTTAGGTACAGTTCCTTAAGTATGTTTATTGCATTTCTACAATCAGAATTGAAATTCTACTAAAATATCTATTTGATTTCTGAAGCAAACTTTTATAATAATGATTACCAGAGTGAAACTTTAATTTTGACAGGAAAAGTTTTTTCATATGCACATGTTTTTTTTTTTAATTTTTAAATAAAATAAATTATTGTTTTATAAATGTAATATAAAAACAAACTTAAAATAAAAATATTTAATAGTTTATTAATTTGCACGATTTTGTGCCATAATAAAATAAATAATTAAAATAAAAATAGTTAAACTAAAAATAAAATAAAATAATTGAAATTTTAGTATTTCATAAAATAATTTATTTTTAAAATATAAATTTTGATTTAATAATAGTTTTATAATTTAAATTTTATTATAAATTTAAAAAAAATATAAAAAATATAACACATAAAAAAATATATAAAATATAAATATATATATATATATATATATATATATATATATATATATATATATATTATAAAAGAGAAATTTTTTTTATAGTTCTTCCATAAAAGTAATTTAACTATTTAATTAAAATATTACAAATTTAACTGTTCAAAAGTCGGAATAGTTCTCTCAAAATTCAATATTTCTATTTCTCCACACAATCATTTAAAAACGAACTTTATAAAATTACCTATATTTTTATGTTTTTCTTAATTTCATTATTTTAATGTAATATAGATGGACACATATTTATAAAAAAAAAGTAATCTGGAGATAATTTATTTTTCACAATTTTGTATTTTATTTTTAAATTGAGTTTTTTAGTTTTCAATAACTTATAACACATGATATGAAAAAAAAAAAAAACTCAAATTTTATTCATCATAATATATACTAATTTCATTTATACAATATATCCGTTAGCTCCTTAGATTTTTGCCACAGATAATGATCAAAGACTTATTTTGTACTAACCAAATTATCTTTAGAACAAAGTACAAGGATAATAATCATTTATAAACAAAATAAAAGATACTCATCCCATATCTTATTATTCTTAACGACGTCCAATTTGTTACAAAATTAATAATATCTTACGTTACAAAATTTATTTTTAATCTGAATTTACATGTCACCCTAATGTAAGTAGAATAACACATATATACTTATCTATGTTACCAGAAAGAAGTCTTAAAATTGATAAATATTTTGTTATAATATAATATTATATATCTAAAAGCAGAACAATTATATATATATATATATATATATATATATATATATATATATATATATATATATATAACTCTTTTCTCTATGATCCTCTCAAGATTCTGATTTGGGTTAAGAGAATTTTATCTTTTAGATTTAGATACACATGTCCAATAAAGAGCAATGAACAAAATTTGTACATAAAAGAATAAAAATTACAAAATCTCCTATATTTTCATTTGGCATTTGGATTTATAGTTAATATTCGTTTATTTATCTAGTTTGAATTTATGAATTATCCCAAAAGTGTAGAAAAGAAAAAAAAAATCCTACTTAAAATAACAGCAGCAAGATATACTGTAGTCATCATACATTTTACTAGAAGAAAAGATAGGTGCGAAATCCGCTCGTGAAAAAAAAAAGAAAAAGGAAAAATATCTACGATTTTGTTTATATAAATAAAAACTGTTAATTCTTATTTCTCTCTGAAACTGGGTTTTGTTCTAAGTCATCGCAGTGAAGAGGGGCTAGAGGTTCTGTCTCAGAACTCGAGATCTGATTTATAATTTGGAGACCCTTTTGAAAGAGGAGGACTTCCTTTGCTGTAATTCTCTTCCTTCTCCATTTGGGTATTCTCTATGTCATTGCTTGTGCCGTTTTTAGTTTATTGGGATGATTTTTAGATTCAAAGTTTTTGTCTTTCTCGATGCATCTATGCTAGGTTGATCGTTCTATTTATTCAGATCATACCCTTTATGAATTTTGTTTTGACGGTCTTTTCTTCATTCTGGGATTCGGATTTGCACACTTTGGGTTTAGTCAAATAAAAAGGTGAATTTTTGTCTGGAAAATTATGTTTTTGTTAAATCGTGTTTTGTTGTTTTGTTGATGGTGGTTTGTTTCATTTGCATGTTTGAGATGAAGCTGTTAATCTTTAGATCCCTTTATGTATTTAACCTGATTGGTTGTTTATAATCAAATTGATGGAATTTATGTATTTACTGAAAGGACATGTGGAATGTTGATCTTTTAGTTTTCTTGTGCTGTCGTTCAGCATATATGTTAATGACTTTGTGGATGTGTATTTGGTTGTTATTCGATGATGATAATAATAATGGTGCACGGTTAACATGTTTCTTACAATTCTCTGTTTGAGTTGTGATTTAGTGTTTGAGTTGTGATTTAGCGATTGTTTACCTGCTTATTGAGCCTGTGGATCGAAATCGAAATATTCAACTGTATATGCTCATGAATCTTCCCTTTATTATTTGCTTTGGCTTTGGTATTATTAGGTATTCCTGTCTTGTAGTTGGAACCATGGCGGTTGAGGTTGTGGGATTTGAGATGGTTCAAGGACCAGTGGAGAATGGTGCTGAAGGAGCAAAACCTGTTTCACATGAGAAGGAGAATGGAAAGCTGGAAAAAGAGATAGGAGCTGTGGAGGCCATCAAATTTGGGTCACATGGAGATGAATCGGCAAAAGGGAATGATGTTTCTGAAGCGAATGTGCCTAGAGATGCTGCTGAAGAGTGGCCTGCACCTAAGCAGATTCATTCTTATTATTTTGTCAGGTGGCGGCCTTACGAGGATCCAACCATAAAGTCTAAAATTGATTCTCTTGACAAAGAGATTACCAAAAAAAATCAAGCCCGCTTTCAGATCACTGAAGCACTGAAGGCAAAGCGGGTGAGTTGAGAAGAAATCATTTTGGTTGCTTGATGAAAATTATTGTATTGGTGGTGTAAAAAATGCTTAAGACTCTAAGCAGCAAACATTTGTTTTCATAATTATATCCAAAATTTATGCAGAAAGAAATTAAATAATTTATTTTCTGATTACATTTATATGGATTTTGATGTTAGTAGTGTTGTTTGAGTGTAACTGTGGAATTTAAACATTTATTGAGCCCATTGATAGTAGAAAAGATCATGGGGCTTGCATCTTTTTTTTCATGAGTTATTTTTGCAGAATGAAATGACGTGATATGATGATCTAATATATTTATATATTCATTGCAGTCAGAACGAGGCGAGTTAATTTCTCAAATCAAGTCCCTAAGAGGTGACAGTAGGCAATTTCAGAGTATTGTGGATGAGAAAATAAAAGAGATTGAACCTTTGCAGCAAGCACTGGGCAAGCTGCGCAATACAAATAATGCGGGTCGGGGTGGTTTGTGTTCATCTGAGGCAGAACTTAATAGTATTGTATGTTATGAGTTTGAGTTCTTTTTAGTTGAGTTCATCAATGTCTATTTATACCAACATCTATTCTCCATTACTCACTACTCCTGTGTGGTTGACGAATGCAGATATATAGTTTGCAGTACCGCATACAGCACGAGAGCATTCCATTGACTGAGGAAAAACAACTCCTCCGAGAAATCAAACAGCTCGAGGGCACAAGGGAGAAAGTTATTGCTAATGCGGCAATGAGAACCAAGTTACAGGAGTCTATGGGGCAGAAAGAAGCCATTCAAGATCAGGTCAAGGTAAGATGGTTTTATTTGTTTGTGCTAATAAATTTCCCCTTATTAAAACTATTTTTGAATAAATGAGTATTATTATTCAAAAGGTTATTGAGAAATTAACTTCCATTGCAGCTTATAGGTGGGGATTTGGATGGAGTGAAGAAAGAGAGAGAAGCAATTCGGTCCAAAATCAAGCAAATTGATGATGCCCTGAAAACCATTGACAAGGATATTCAGTCTCTACAGGAGGAACTGGCAGCCATATCTCAGAAAAGGGACAAATCTTTTGAAAGCATGCAGCAGCTGAAAAAACAGCGTGAGGAGGGGGTATGTTTCACTTTAAAATATGAGCATTCCAATGTGATTTCTTTAGGATGTGCTTGGTAAACCAGGTGGAAAATGAAAAAAGAAGAATATATGGATGCGAAAGAGGGTGAAATGTTTTTAATTTCCTCTGGTGTTTAGGTAGAGAAGGTGGAGAATGGGGTCTTAAGACCTTATTTTTGTGTTTCCATCTCATTTGATATGGATAATTTTTTTAAGGTGGAAAGAAACATGGGATTATTTGCACCTTCATTTCTTTCAATTATGTTACCAGCAATCATTTAATGACTTCTGTTCAGTTTACGTATAACTTGCTGTTTTAGGAACTTAGTTGACGCATTATTGTGACTGGAATCTTGGAATTCTGCCAAATTAGCAATTATTTAGCATATCTATTTACTTGAGCACTATAAAGTAGAATTTTTGTCTTGATAAAGTTTCATGAAAACATGCCTGAAGTTGTCATTGATGTCAATTTGTATTTACTTTTGAAACAATTTTTAATCTAATTTTGTTTATTTCAGTGCTATGTAGCACAGTGGAATAATATCTGAATTTGCATTAATATTTTCTGGTTCAGAATTCCTATTTCTATCAAAGTCGTACAGTTCTGAACAAAGCACGGGATCTGGCTGCCAAGAAAGATATCAATGCTCTTGATGAAGTTTCACAGACAGAGGTTTGTCCTCATCATAATATTGGTTCATACTAACTATCCAATATTTAGTGATGCATTGCACACCTTTTTCTGCTTTTTTGACTGATGGTTATGATCGAACTTACATTTTCCCCTGATTCCAGGTTGAGAAATTTATGGCACTCTGGAACAGTGACAAAGCATTCAGGAATGATTATGAAAAAAGAATTTTAGCCTCATTGGATATGCGTCAGTTAAGTCGGGATGGACGGATGAGGAACCCAGATGAAAGGCCATTACTGGAAGAACCAAAACTTGCTGAAGCTGAAGCAATACCAAAAACTGTTTCAAAACAGCCAAAGGAGGAACCTAAGCCATCTCCACAAGAAACTTTGCCTGCTCAGAAAGAATCCAAAAGCAAAGGGAGAGATTTGAAATCCAAACCAGACATTAAGGATTCAGCAGTAACTGATGAATATGAATTTGAAAATCCCAGAAAGGTGACCCCTGCCAAGGAGCCTGAAATTGATCCTGCAAAGCTGAAAGAGATAAAGCGTGAGGAGGAAATTTTGAAAGCAAAGCAGGCCCTGGAAAGAAAGAAGAAGTTAGCTGACAAAGCTGCAGCCAAAGCAGCAATCAGAGCACAAAAGGAAGCTGAGAAGAAGCTCAAGGTGATTTGATTCTTCATTTCTTTTTGTCATTCTGTAGTTATACATTTTCAAAAACCTGAAACCGGTTTTTATAGGACCGTGAGAAGAAAGCAAAGAAGAAAGCTTCAGGTGCTGCTGGAGTTGTTGCCAACCCTGAGGATGAACCAAAAGATGAAGTTGCTGAGGCTACTGAACCAGAAAAGGTTGTAGATGAGATTCCAGCCCCTGCACCTGTGAAGGAAAAGGTCCAAAAGGAGAGTGGTATCAGGTCCAGGAACCGAGCAAGAGGTCCAGATTCAGTGCCAAAAGTTATTCTTAAGCGTAAGAAGTCTAACAATTACTGGGTGTGGGTTGGAGCTGCAGTGGCTGCTTTGTTAGTCCTCCTTTTGGCAGTGCTTGGATACATCTATCTTTTCTGAGATGTTTAGATGTAGAAGGTGGGGTGGCTAGGTTTGTGAAGTAGCATAAGTTATATTCATGTTCCATACACCCTCTTGAGAGAAATAGATCAAACACACTTTGTTGTGCTTAGTTCCTGCGTTGGGGAGAAGTTGCATGAATACTACTTTTTAGCTTGACTTTGTACTTTTCAAATTTTGTTCAGTTTTCATGAGATGTTACCGGAAGCTTTAATTTGTTTTTATAGTTAATTGTTCACAAGAACGTAGTGTGATATACTGAACTTTATCAAAGGTTTTACATATTGGTTGAACATGACTTGAGATGTGATGGTACAGTGAGCATGAATGTCTTTATTAAGCTACAACAGGTACCAATATGAAATAATCATTGACTTAAGAACACCAAGTAGAAGTTCAAAAGTGTAGGCACAAATAGCAAAGTGTTAAGGGTACAAGTTTTAGGTAAATTACACTTTGTCCACTGGTGCGTTTTTTGAAGTTTTTGTTTTTATTTAGATCTGAATGAAGATTTTTAAATTGCGTAAATTTGTTAGCAAAGTGCATGTTTGAAATTGCAAAACTTTGTCAGCAAAGTGCTTGTATGGATAATAGTAGAAATATACTTTTGGTGGTAAAAGTACTTTTGGGTAAAAATAATCTTTGTATCTTTTATTATGGAAGTACTTTTGAAGATGAGATTAATCAAGGTCCAAACATGCTGAAAGTAGTCTCTTTCAACCTTTAGTCAGAGTTGAAGTTTCTCTACCATAACAGAACAAGGACAAACCCTTTGAAACTGTGTGCTAGTGGTATCGTTACAGTGAATTTCTGGTGTGTGAAATTGACAAGTTTAAATGAGTCACTCTGAATTTTTTTAATATGGTCTAAAAGTGAAAAAAATTACAAAGTATAATTTTTTAATATACTTTTCCAACTTTTTATCTAAATATATACAAATAGGTTTTAAGTTATAAATAATTTGTTTTGCCGGAATTTTATTTTGGTTTATGAAAAACTTGTAAACCAATTGTCTATATGTGTTAGGTCCGACCAAACAATAGACTTGTCAAAAAAACTCGAAATAGGTTAGGACATTGAATTTGCTGGCCGTACTTGTGTATATTAGTTACTCTTTCTAGACTTCTGCATAAACTTTTCAAATACTTGAGTGATTGAAAATGACAAGTATTATGTATTTTTTAATATGCTAAAATTAGAATAATATATCAAAATATAACTATGAATATGATGAAAATGTTAAATTATTAATTTATTATGCAATTTCTCAAAGTCTTTATTTAATTTTGTGAACCCGTTAAAGTTTTCAAATTTGTTGAATATTGAAAGTTTTATCATAATTTCTTTTAAAAAAAAGACGGATCGGCCTACAAACCAGCAGAACACATTTATGCAGGACGAGCTAAATTTTTCAGTCCGTGTTGAAAGTGTGGGGCGGGCCAGTCCGACTTGCATTTTGCGAGCCAAAGTGGAGGTTGGACCAACTTATATTGCCATCACTACTACAAAATATAAGTACTTTTTAAAGTAAATGGATTTGTTATGATCCTCTTCAATTTTAAATGTTTTTTTCCATTTATTTATTTAAGTATAAAAACCTTTCTTCTTTTAAGTTTAACATTAGTATATTCCTTTTAATTTCTAATACTATTTATATAGCTTTTATAGATTAAACTCAAATCATTATACTCACAAGATGGATTAAAGTGGATGAATAAACTAACATATTTCAATCAAATGTTATTTCAAATATTCATTTTTGTCATATAGAATAGACATAAAAAAATATAGCTTTGTTTGAATTAAGAAAATAAGTTCAACATGATGGACATATATGAACATTGCATGATAAGTTTTGGTACCAAACCATAAAATAAGTATGGAAGGGATGGAAATAAACAAAATTTAACATATATAATTATATTGATTGATAACTTATAAAATTATATATATATATATATATATATATATATATATATATTATGGAATGAGATCTAGTAAAATATGTTACTTTTAAATATAATTTACTTTAAAAACAATATAGTATCATAATACAAAATACTTATAGTAAGTCTAAAATGTAAATTAAATTATTTATTATTTATTGAAAAATAAATCATAACATAATTAAGAAATAAAAATATTTAATTATTATAAAGTTTAGTTATATTCTATGATACAAATTAAAATATTTAGGATTGTATAAAGCTAAGTTGGATAAATTCCTCATTCAACTTAATAAAATAAAAACTATAAGTTGAGTTTCTGAATTTTTACGGTTTTTTTAACTCAATCTAACTCAACTTACCAATTAGATTGAGTTAATCAGATAGAACTACTGATTTTGAAAAAAAAAAATAGTTAATTTTGTAACTTTTTAAAATTGTTTTTGTAAAATATTCTAAAACACCTTTTTTTTTAGAAATAATAAATATAATGGACATAATAAAAAGTTACATATATTAAAACTAAAACAAATGTAAAAAAAAAAATAGTTATAGGTTGGATTTCAAGTTAAACCTACATAATCCAAATCATAAATATAATATATTTATATTGAATTATATAATCAATTATCTTATCTAATAAACGCAAATATATATTATTTGATATGGAGGATAAACTGTAAAAGTGGTCTGATGATAATAGTATAATGGTAAAACAAACAATAAAAAACATGATAAACTTACATTTTATTTTCAATCTTAAACACAAAATGGAAAAAATAAGAAGAAAAATAAGAGACACAATATAACTCCTCATGTGGTGGTGTTGAGTTTCAGGTCATCCCAACAAAGGTGGAACCACCATGGCTGGAGCCACAAGCTTTGGAACTGCATGTATTCTAAGAAGAGCTGCTCAGACTTTTGCAGTATCTCATTCTCATATCTTCAACAGCAATGCCACCTTCTCTTTCCAAACAAAATTTTCCTCTCATATTCTCTCCGTTTCTACTTGTTCAGGTTTATACTTATTCTTCCAATTTGAGTTTCCCTTTATTTATTGATGCTACCTGTATTTAATCTGATGCTGGTTAACCTTCGCATACCCATTATGTTTACTCTCTTAAAAGCTGCAATCTTTTTGATATAAGAAATTGTGGGTGTGTGGTTTAACAGAGTGGAGAATTCTAATAATACCCCGATGGGGTTTATCAATTTGCTCTCACAACAGGATGTTAGTAATTGTCGTGTTCTGAATGTTTGAAATACCAAATTGTAAGAATTTTTTATTCAATCATTCAGGACACATGCTAACTCCCATCTTATTATGTTTGCAATTGGTAAAACTCGAAATCTTATCCTTGTCTTCGTTACCTGTTGTTTTAATTTTGAGATGCATTGTGTTTATAACTCACGTTTATATGAATTTATATTGCTGAATGGACAAAGGGGTTTCATGAATTATATGCATGCCGTTTGTAATTTGGCAAGGGTGTTCCTCTTGTTTCACTGATTATATTGAACTTGATACACTGTAAGCCTGCTATAGTGAAGGGGTTTTGGTATTGCTGAGGCCCAAAGGGTAAGGGGGTTTCCTGAACCATTGCCAATGAATGGGAAAAAGCCACTATGGGGAAGAGTATGTGTGAGAGAGAAGAATCAATGGCTGAGGTGGCATGACTAGTGTTTTTATCTGGCTCGACCTGGTGATAAGTGGTAACATATATGACTTTGTTGGCTTTTAAAAGTAGGCTTTTTCTTGGTGATGAGAAAACAGTGTAGTGCAGGTTGGTTTGGTGAAGACTAAAGAGTGCCAAAATGTTGGTAGGCATGTTGATCTCAGAAAAATAGGCTTTCTGTGCTCATGAAAATATTAACTATTGATTACCTGGGAAAGGCTTCTGGACAAGGAGTGTAAATTGTCACAGGAATGTGGGTTTGAGTGGACTAGTGAAGCAGTTCCAGTGTGGATATTAAGGAACCAGGTAAGGAGTGTATAATGTGGAAGGACTTTTGAACATAATGCCTAAAACTTTTGAATTGAGACAAAGTGGTGGTCCATGGTATGTCCACTGAAATATATATCCTACTTTTTTATTCCAACTAGCGGCTCAACATTGTAGCAATCTCCATGTGCTGCTACTGAGGATCTGATGCTTTTCCTGAGAAACTGGGGCAATTTTGTATAAGGTTGTTCTAATGTCATCTAGAGTACTTATTGGTGTTGGTGGTAATGTACATGTGAGATACTAGATAACTTTCATTAAATCCTGTAAGTGCGCCTGCTCTTACGCTCTAACCAATTTTGACATATGATTATCGATTGATTAGTGCTTAGAAAATAAGTGTACCGGGTGATAACAAGGAAATATTCATGACTTCTTTGCCACTTTTGAGCTGCAGGTTTAGTAAAGTATGTATTTGTGGGCTCTCAATCTTGATCCAGTTTCCATTTTAATGTTTTTTGAAGTGCAGCTTCAGGTGTAAGCCAAGCAGTACAAGCTTTAAAGGGAGAAGTTGACGTGCTAATCAAGGGAGTAGGAGAAAGAAGTGTAGCAAAAGAAGTAAAACATATTCTTGAGATGGTACTTTCTTCTTTTTTCCTGGTCTCTAGTCCACAAGCATCATTACCTCACAACAACTTTGGTACTCCTTTTTACCTGCATACAAGGTTGATGCTGATTGTCTGTCAAAAATAGATGCCCTTGGACCATTACATGTCTTAAAATCCTACCCTATATCACTATTTAATTCCCTGACTTCGTTGTTGTCCATTTGTTGTAGGCTAGACGAGCATCATCGAAGCGGGAGACTCTCCACACAGATTTTCTAACCCCTCCAGTGCTAAAGGAATCTATGCAAGTTTTGGAAAAATTAGCAGACGTGAAAGCAATTGCTCAAGGAGGTTATCCTCAGGTAAATAAATATCCAGATAAATACTTTCCAGCCCCTCCTTACTAAAGTTATCTGAATCTGTGTGTAGACATAACACTTGTATTCTCTATAGGCTGAACGCTGTCGGATATCTGTTGGACATCCGGAAGAACTGACTAGTGATCCAGATATTATTTCAGCATTAAGGTAAATCTTCTAATTTCATTACTTGCAATTTTCAAGCTCATTAGATCCATTATTGATGTTTCTAGAAATGTGCTAATATTTACATAAAATTACTTCAGTATTAAAGGGAACTTCCAGTTTGAACCTTGCTCACATGGTGACTTCCTTGGCTCAGTTCTTGGTACAGGAATTGTCAGGGAGAAACTTGGGGATATTATATTGCAGGTATTTCTTTAACTAAATTTATTTCAGGAAAGTTCTTTTTAAAACTTTGCTATGTGTACACATGAGTGCTAAATTTCCATGTCTTCTCTTTGTTGTTTGATGAGTCAATATTTTTATTATCTTTCTACTTGTACCAATAGAGTGCATTTAATAGGAAGATTATTCTTACGATGGATCCAAACTGAATCAAATCAGTGTCAAAAAGGAAAAAAGAGTCAAATCTATGAAGAAAACAATATTAAGAAGTGTGATCTCTGTAATTCTTGTTTGCTTTCATTCTGAGTTTTATTTTACCGTTTTGTTCCGTTTGACTTTATAGTGTGCATGTACAGCTGTCCAAACATATTTTAGGAAACTTAGACTTTGTTACCTTTGTTATCCAGGGAGAACAGGGTGCGCAGATAATTGTTGTGCCAGAACTGGTTGAATTTCTTATGTCAACCTTGGTTAAGGTAGCTTTTTACAGTTTACTTTTCTAGATAAACATCTAATTCTCAGAAGTAATAGTTGTGATTGTAATAGTTAATATTTGATGGCCATTGATGTGAATATGCACGTTGTTTCCAAAAATCTATGATAGTAGTATGGCAGACTGTTCAAAAATACAATATTACAGAAATATTTACATTCATATAGATAATTTTGCTTAAGTTCATTTATAAGAATAATATATTCCAAAATATCTAAGCTAACAAGTTCAAATATTTTGATGCCAATTTTTATGTTTGTTTTTGTTTCAGGATCTAATCCAATACAATTTAAAAATAATAAACTAAAAAGATATTATAGAAGTCTTAAAATAGCATTCTGACTGCATTCTTGTTATTCAGGTTCGTAATGTTCCTGTAACTTGCACCAAGATACCATTAATTTCTCTTGATTATGAACCACCAAGGTGCAGCAGTCTTAAACTACTTCCCTTGATATTTGTGTCAGTTATACTTTTACTGAATTTGTTTATTGTGCAGAACAAAATCATTCAAAACTATAGAAGCATCGCTAAGAGTTGATGCACTTGCTAGTGCCGGATTTAAAATTTCACGCTCAAAGCTAGTTGACATGATCAGGTTGGTAATCTCGGACTTAACTTGAGTAATATCTCATCTGTCAATTATCTGTAATTTGTTGATTGCCTATAATACACTCATGAACATTGCAAAGTTTTATGCAGAGATTGAATGTCTCTGAATTTGATTAGCTTTAACCACACCAGTTGCATGGCTTACAATTCCCTTTTCTTCCAATGTTGCCAATATGCAGAAATGTACGCATGTTCTTGCAACTAAAACTTCTTGAACTTTAACAGCTATTTTGGCATATTAATATGATGAGAAAACAATGGAGACCGTTTTGATATTCAGTTTGGAAAGGACATTGACGCCATACTAAAAATTTGAAAATAAGTGATAAGTAATGAAATTGATTGAGGTTACCCTCCTACGATTAAATTTGAGTTCTTATAACTTAGAACTCCAAAAAGTTCTCACAAAAGAGAAATCTTATTTTCTGTCAAAATTCATATATCTATCTATCATATTACAACTGTATTCCTTTTATAGGATGAATTAGACAATACCTTATTAATTCCACATTAATTCTCAATAAGTAATATTTAATATCCAGTAGTAATTAACCCCACTAATACTGTTTTTAATTTACATTATATGGATCATTATTTTTCATACTTAATTAAAGAGATAAAAATTACAAAGAAAACTAAAATTACATTGACAACCTCAAGATCATATCATAACCTATGTGTATATTCTATATAGTTTAGCACTCCACTTGAAACAAATCATATCAATCAAATATGGACATTGTGTGACAAATGAACATTTTGCATGGCTTGCTCTTGATGACAAGACCTTGGCAAGATACAATAACTGTGTTTTACATATGCTTGTAGCAATGGTGATGTGCGTGTGAACTGGATCCCTGTTACTACCAAAGGAACCACACTGAAGAGTGGAGATATTGTATCAGTCAGTGGAAAGGGAAGATTAAAGGTAACTTGCCAAAACTTAAAATAGCTACTGGATTACCTGAATGACTTTGGCTATATTATATGTGATTAAGCGTTTTAGTTGGTTATGTTTTACTTCATCTGGGACCAGATAGGTGAAATAAACTCTACAAAGAAAGGAAAATTTGCAGTGGAGCTCATTCGGTATTTGTAGAAGTTGAGCAAGTTCAGAAGACATTTATGTGGGAAGCTTTTGCCTCATGTAAATAAAAATGGAGAGAGGCAAAAGTTTTACAGAGGAATATTATTATTCCCTCCATTTCAAGACTATTGATGTTCACCTTAAACTAAGAGCTGTGATTTGTATTTGATACTGATTTTATTCAGTAATATCAGCCCATTGAAAATGTTGATGCTGATACAATTCAATATAAATATATTAGATTTATGATTTGGATTATGTAGGTTTAACTTGAAATCCGAGCTATAATTAAAACTTTTATTTTTAGTTTTAATATTTGTAACTTTTTATTTAACCTTACTTACATTATATTTATTATTTATAAAAAAAGTGTTTTAGAATATTTTAAAAAATTACAAAATTCAATGATATTTTTTTTTTCAAAGTTAGTAGTTTTAATTGATTAACTTAATCTAATTGGTAAGTTGAGTTAGATTGAGTTAAAAAAAAAAGCATAAAAAATCAGATGTATTTGAATGAGGAACTGATCAAACTTCAACTTTATACAGTCGTTAATATTTGAATTTGTATTATAGTATATAACTAAAATTTATAATAATTAAATATTTTTATTTCTTAATTAAATTATGATTTATTTTTCAATAAATAATTTACTTTACATTTTAGACTTACTATAAGTATTTTATATTATGATACTATATTATTTTTAAAGGTAAATTATATTTAAAGGCAACATTTTACTAGATATCATTCCATTAAAAAAATATACAAGTTTATAAGTTATCAATCAATATAATTATATATGTTAAAATTTATTATTTTCATCCTTGGTATCGCACCAAAATTTATCATGTAACAGTCATATGTCCATCATGTTGAACTTTTTTTTTTTTTTATTTCAAACGAAAGTAATTTGATTTTTTTATGTATATGACAAATGAATACTTGAAATAACATTTGATTGAAATATGTTAATTTATTTATCCACTTTGATATATTTTGTGAGTATAATGAATTGAGTTTAATCTATAAAAGATATATAAATAGTATTAGAAAACTAAAAAAAATATATTAATGTTAGACCTGAAAGAGAAAGATTTTTATACCTAAATAAATGGAAGAAAACATTTAAACTTGAAGGGTACCATAACAAGTCCATTCACTTTACAAAGTAATTATACACTGTAGACAATCAGTTTAAAGGTTTTTCATAAAAAAAAAAAACTAAGCAAAACAAATTTATTTATAACTTAAAATTCATTTATGTGTACATTGAGATAAAAAGTTGGAAAAATTATATTAAAAGATTATACTTTGGAAAAATTATATTAAAAGATTATACTTTGGAAAAATTATATTAAAAAACAAAAATTAGAGTGACTCATTTATTTAAACTTGTCAATTTTACACTGTCTCTAACACAGGACACAGTTCTAAAACCCTAAATCCCATCCTGCTCCCGTGCAAAGCGAGCTGTGTGATCTCCTAATCTTTTGATATCTTCACCTGGGTAAGCGCGCAATTCTTCACATTTTCAGTTTTTCGATTCGTTTTGTGCTGATCCGTTCCGTTTTTGTAGCTCTGCCATGCTCGCATTTTCGAGAGGCTTTGTTTCCAGGTTGCAACGTTTCGCATTCGATTCACCCTCGCCGCTCCGATTTCTTAGCTTCGATGCAGCGATTCAGACTCGTATTATTGATCAAAAACCCGGTGTGATGACCCCTTATTCCAAGCGAACTGGGCTTATAGCGGTAAAATGTGGAATGAGCGCGCTTTGGGATAAATGGGGTGCTAGAATCCCAATCACCGTGCTTTGGGTGGATGATAACATTGTGTCTCAGGTTAAGACCCCAGAGAAAGAAGGATTTTGTTCTCTCCAGGTACACCTCTCTTCCCTTCTATTTACCCATACTAAAACCTGTATTTTTTCTCTACGGTATTTGTTGTGGGATTTTGGAACTTAAGTTCACCTGAGTGACATTAAGTTTGTACAGAATGGTAACAATGTGGTTAACTATTTATCCGATTTGCATGAACAACAACTTTATGGACTTGTGCCGCATAATCTCAAAGAAATTATAGGAAAGTTAATAGCCAGTTTATGTTTCAATTGTTTGAATAGTGCACATTCTTGGTGGAGTTCAATGAAACAATGTACATGAACAACTGCAGTTTAATGCACTGGGAAGGACAGAAATGATAATTAAAACAAGCCAATATTCAAGTTGGTGCAGTCATTACCCAGAGTTGTACTACTCTTCATTAAAGATCTTTAGATTGTTTTGGGTTTGATTGCAACTTAGAACCAAATAAACAAATTGGATTGAAAGTTGACTCTATTTACTGAACTGGTTTAAGAAAACCGGTTTGTGTTATTAAGCAGTTTGAATATTTTGTGGTGTGGTCCATTTAGCTATGCCTTGGTTTCTACCGTGGTGTTATGCCTTTAAGCGTTTGTGTATCTAATTATAGACTTTTATGCTGGTTTGTTTCTAGTTAGATTGGTTGTGGACAGAAGAAGGAAAAACATTTGACCAAGCCTGAAGTTGGTCATTTAAGGGCGCAAGGAGTTCCACTGAAGAGAAAGCTTAAGGAGTTTCCAGTGACAGAGGATGCACTTCTTCCTGTTGGAACATCACTTAATGTTCGCCACTTTGTTCCAGGCCAATATGTTGATGTCACGGGAATAACCAAAGGAAAAGGTTTTCAGGTGTTTTTCCCCTTCCTTCATGTTAAATATTGCTTTTACCTTTTATTCTTTAGATGTTAATTACTTTGTGCATGTATGGAAGTTTATACATGTATCTACGCCGTGTTTTTATATATCATCATGCTGTTTTCCTTTTATTTATATTTTCTGTGTACTTGCGGAGAATCATTCAATGCGAGTAAAAAGGCACTAAAAGGGTCCTCCAGTTTTGTGGATATCTTCAAATCATTGGTGTCAATTTTAAATATCATTTTTGTTACCAGGGTGTGATGAAGCGGCATGGATTTAAGGGAATGCCAGAAACCCATGGTACTTCGTTGTCCCATCGAAGCGCTGGTTCTATTGGTCATATAACTGGTCCTGGAAGGGTAAGTTGTGCTCTTTTTAGATTGATATGTTTGTTTAGTTCCTTGAATAAGTTGTAATTTGGTTACTATAATTTTTGCTCGATGATTGATTTAAACACGTCTTATATTACCCTTCAGGTTTTTAAAGGTAAAAAGATGGCTGGGCGAATGGGTGGAGATCAAAGAACAGTTAAAAATGTATGGGTCTATAAAATTGATCCGGCAAGGAATTTGATGTGGGTGAAAGGCCAGGTAAATTCTTTTTTCTATTTTTATGACATTCAGGTTGAGGGTAAAAAATATCTGCTCATAACATCAGACTGGGGTGGATGCACCAATTTTTTTCCTGAAAGTTCAAATCAGAATCATTTCACATGCAATACTGCTACAGAAATTTTAATTTGATGTTGAGCCAAATTAGTTGTGCAAATTTTGTGGTAGATTTGCAACTTCATGGTTCAGAGTTGTCCATTAAGTCACTAAAAAAGTTGGATTTTGGCTTCTCAGCGATGGCTTATTTCTCTATGTATGTATGATGTGCACAACAGGTCCCAGGAGCTACAGGGAACTTTGTTTTTATAAAAGATGCTGTATACGAAAAACCTGACATATCTCTACTTCCTTTCCCAACTTACTTTGCCCCAGAAGACGAAGATACTGATAATTTGAAACCATTGGTTGCTGATCTAGGTGATGTGGATCCATTTATCGTTACTGATTAAAGAGCTGGTTTTCGTGATAGGTTCACTTCTGCATTCATGTTTTCTGATTATAGATGGTAAAATGAAATTTTTGAGAACCCTTTTACCTGTCTTTTACAGCAGCTTTAGGGTTGTTTACGACATTGGCCAAATCTAAGCTAGGTTGGGTAAAGCATGGTTCTCTTACAATGCTACCAATAAGTGTGGATTTTTGGAATTAATGTATCATACGATTTATTCTTATTGAATGGTTTCCTTTTTATTCTTTGTAATTTTTATCTTTTTAATTAAATATGAAAAATAATGATCCAGATAATATAAATTAAAAACAGTATTAGTGGGGTTAATTACTAGTGGTTATTAAATATTACTTATTGGGAAATATTGTGGAATTAAGAGGGTATTGTAAGGGATACACTTGTAATATGATAGTGAGATATATGAGATAGAAAATGAGATTTCTCTTTGTTATAATAACCTCTTTCGAGTTCTAAGTTATAAGAACTCAAATTTAATCTTACGAGAGTAATTTGTGATGATCAATTTCATCACTTATCACTCATTTTCATTTTTTTAGTGTGGCGTGAATTCCTTCCCAAACTGATACTCATAATGGCCCCCATTATTTTTTCATCACATTATATGCCAAAATAGCTGTTAAAGTTCAAGCAGTTTTAGTTGCAAGAACACGAGTACATTTTTGGATATTGGCATTGAAAGAAAGGGGAAGAGTAAGCCATGCAACTGGTCTGGTTATAGCTTAATCAAATTCAGAGACATTCAATCTATGCATAAATCTTTCCAATGTTCACAAGTGTATCAACAAATTACAGATAATTTACAAATGAGATATTACTCAAGTTAAGTCCTAGATTACCAACCTGATCGTGTCAACTAGCTTTGAGCGTAAAATATTAAATCCGGCACTAGCAAGTACATCAACTCTTAGCTATGGTTCTATGGCTTTGAATGATTTTGTTCTACACAATATACAAATTCAGTAAAAGTATAACTGACCACAAATATCAAGTGAAGTAGTTTAAGACTGCTGCACCTTGGTGGTTCATAATCAAGAGAAATTAATGGTATCTTGGTGCAAGTTACAGGAAAATTACGAACCTGAATAACAAGAAAGCAATCAGAATGCTATTTATGGCTTCTCTAATATCTTTGTAGTTTATTATTTTTAAATTGTATTGGATTAGATCCTAAAACAAAAACAAAACATAAAAATTAGCACCAAAATATTTGAACTTGTTAGCCTATATATTTTGGAATTGACATATATTATTCTTATGAATGAACTTAAGCAACATTATCTATATGAATATTAATGTTCCTGTAATATTTTATTTTTGAACAGTCTGCCATACTACTATCATAGATTTTTTGAAACAACGTTCATATCCACATCAATGGCAATCAAATATTAACTATTACAATCAAAACTATTACTTCTGAGAATTAGATGTTTATCTAGAAAAGTAAACTGTAAAAAGCTACCTTAACCAAGGTTGACATAAGAAATTCAACCAGTTCTGGCACAACAATTATCTGCGCACCCTGTTCTCCCTGGATAACAAAGGTAAAAGTCTAAGTTTCCTAAGATATGTTTGGGGCTGCTGTACATGCACACTGTAAAGTCAAACAGAACCAAATGGTAAAATAAAACTCAGAATGAAAGCAAATAAGAACTACAGAGGTTACACTTGTTAATATTGTTTTCTTGACAGATTTGATTCTTTTCTTTTTTGACACTGATTTGATTCCGTTTGGATCCATGGTAAGAATAATCTTCCTATTAAGTGCACTCTATTGATACAAGTAGAAAGATAATAAAAATATTGACTCATCAAACAACAAATAGAAGACATGGAAATTTAGCACTCATGTGTGCACATTAGCAAAGTTTTAAAAAGAACTTTCCTGAAATAAATTTAATTAAAGAAATACCTGCAATATAATATCCTCAAGTTTCTCGCTGACAATTCCTGTTCCAAGAATTGAGCCAAGGTTCAAACTGGAAGTTCCCTTTAATGCTGAAGTAATTTTATGGAAATATTAGCACACTTCCAGAAACATCAATATTGGATCTAATGAGCTTGAAAATTGTTAGTAATGAAATTAGAAGATTTACCTTAATGCTGAAATAATATCCGGATCACTAGTCTACACACAAATTCAGATAACTTTAGTATGGAGGGACTGGAAAGCATTTATCTGAGGGTAACCTCCTTGAGCAGTTGCTAATTTTTCCAAAACTTGCATAGATTCCTTAGCACTGGAGGGGTTAGAAAATCCGTATGGAAAGTCTGCCGCTTCGATGATTACTTTTTGCTGATGCATTCAGTTTACTAACCTTGTTTTGCTGATTCAATCAGTTTGCTGACTTACTAACCTTTCTAACCCTTTTTGGCTGACCTACTTACTTTCACTAGCTTGTTTTTGCTGATGATATTTCTCTAACCAGTTTTTACGCCAGTTACTAATATGCTTACTAACCAGTTTTGCTTCTTTTACTAATTCTTCTACTAATTTTTTAACCAGTTCTGAATTCTGACTTTGGTTTCATTTCTGACTTAGTTTCTTATTTTGCAAGTTTAACTACTGGTACCTATTATCCATTCTCCATTCTAGTTAGTTGATTTTATCTTACTTCTTCTTACTAATTTGATGTTGTTACAGGTTTGGTTTACTAATTCTAGTTTGTAGAGTTGGTTCTTTTAGTTTACTAATGCTAGTTTCGCTGATCCTTAGTTCAACTTTGGTATTCATATGCATCTTAATTTTCTTTGTTGTTTTTAGTGTTTAGACTTTATTTGAACCTTCATTTGTAGATAGTTTCTTTTAGGTTTCTTTAATGTTTTTAGTAGATTTTACTTTTATTTTGTTGTTTTAAAATTTTAGAAATGTTAATTGGGATTTCATTTGTTGTTTCAAGAGTAGTTTGAGTTCTTGTACTGTTTTAGTATTTTGTTTCAGATTTAATAGTGAATTTGTTAGTTCTTTGCTGTTTTTAGAAATTAATTATGTTTTTAGCTTTCTTTCATTGTTTTAAACTTGCTTAGATATATACCTTGCTATTTTTAGTTGAGTTTCACACATTTTGCATAATTAGTTCTTGATTGTGAATGATTTTTGAGTTTCTAATTTGAGTTTATAGTCTCTAACTAGTTTTACAATTTATTTCAATAGAGTTGAATAGTTTTTACATGAAAAATCAGTCTTGAGCCAAAGTCAGTCTTGAGCCAGTTTTGACAGATTTTACTCCATGTGAGATTTTGAGCTTTACTTTCAGATTTTTCAGCTTTTGCTCATTTATTTTCATTCAAAATGTTTCAACACATTATTCATGATCAATCATCATAAAAGCTCAAATCTCCCCCCAGTTGAATTTCCCAAATTCCTAAACACTGCCTAAGACATCTCACAACTCTAGGAATGGGTATTTTCACGGTTTTTCTGGTCTAAGGCTTGTGATGAGCTTAAAATTAATAAAGGAAAAGTATAACATTGCTCAAAATTCATATGCAAAGGAACTATGTTCAAAGCAAGTTTTATTTGGCTAGGTGGATAAAAACAAGCATGGGCTAATATAACATCAGGAGTTCAAATCCGACAATTCGTTTGAAAATAAATAGTGCAAGTTCTAAAATGTAAATAAACATGAATGCATCACACAATGAAAGTAAGTCAAGTTCAGAATTTCACATGGGTAATAACTTTCAAACTAGCTTTAGTTACTAGCTACAGCCCTAGCTACTAGCTACAGCCCTAGTCCTAGTGACTAGTTTTAGCTACTAGCTCTAGTTACTAGCTCTAGCTATTAGTTTAGTTACTAGTTTTAGCTATTAGCTACAATTTTAGCTCAAAGCTCTAACTCTAGCTCTAGCTACTAGCTACTAGCTCTAACTACTAGCTACTAGCTACTAGCTACAACTATAGTTCTAGTTACTAGCCACTAACTCTTGATAATATCTGTAGTTACTAACTTTAGCTATTACTTCTAGCTACTACGTTTAGCTACTATCTCTAGTTCTAGCTACTAGTTCTAGGTATTAGCTTTAGCTACTAGCTCTAGCTATTAGCACTAACTACTAGCTTTAGCTATTAGCACTAACTACTAACTATTAGCTTTAGCTACTAACTCTAGCTCTATCTCTAGCTATAATTATTAGCTACAACTTTTGTTCTAGTTACTAACTTCTAACTCTAGACACTAGCTCTAACTACTAGTTCTAACTATTCTTCCCATCATCCAATCATCAGAACGATTCTAAATATTCTTATTGAAATTGAGTTAAATCATATTTACAATCACTACTTATTTTGAAAAGAAAACTTAATTTGAATATAAAAAACATAAAGTTTCATTTACATATTAATTACACTTAATTGACATGTAAACTTATTCTTCATCAACATATACATATGCAACTATAAAAGCCAAACATTTGTTATACATTTAAACAGAGGAACAACCATAATAATAACATCATGAACAAATACAACCGATCACTTAAGAAAATTAGAATGTGTACACTTTAATACAAAACTAAATTAAAATTCAATCTAATGTCATATATCCTTTTATCCTAATTAACGTGCTAAAAATTTATTAAGAAAAAACAAAAACCACAATGGGATTTCAAATGCTAGAAAGACATTCCCTAACACACTTTCGTTATTGATTGAAACATATTTGAAATTTATGAATGTTATGTATTGTATTTTATTTGAATTTATGGTTCAAATTGTTAAATATTATTTTTTTGTAAATATCTGGGGATACCCGTGGATAATGAGATTTCAAATGCTAGAAAGACATTCCCTAACACACTTTCATCATTGATTGAAACATATTTGAAATTTATGAATGTTATGTATTGTATTTTATTTGAATTTATGGTTCAAATATGTTGTTAAATATTATTTTTTTGTAAATATCTGGGAATACTCGTGGATAATGGGATTTCAAATGCTAGAAAGACATTCCCTAACACACTTTCATCATTGATTGAAACATATTTGAAATTTATGAATGTTATGTATTATATTTTATTTGAATTTATGGTTCAAATATGTTGTTAAATATTATTTTTTTGTAAATATCTGGGGATACCCGTGGATATCCTTGGATATTAAAAAAATATATAAGTACCTGCATAACGGATACCCATACAGTTATGAAGACGGGTATAAGACGAATATTTATTAAACGGATAGGATATGAGGAGCTACTATCCGTAACCTATTTATCCCGTTGTCATTCCTAATATAAGTATTTATTTTGATAATTAATTATAGTCTTGTAATGGGATCATGCTCAAACCTTAGCTCTGACCTTAACCTAGTTGAAAGGAGTCTTTGGGAACTAAGATTTGTGTTTGATCCTTTCATAGGGCCTTCAAAATGAGGACTTATTCAAGTTAGCTTAGGATTGACCCATGGGTCATGGGCTAAGTTGACAGCCTAGCTGCAATGGAAATGATTTATGGATTGTTGGGTGTATTACAAAATTAGTCATAAAGTATGTGTATATAGAAGGAATGAAGAGATAGTTAAATTTATATTTTACCAATGACGTTATTTTGTCTTATACCATTCTCATGATGTAGTTCTTTGATTATTATAATGGTATTTGTTATTTAATTAGAAATTAAGATTGTTTTATTTTTTTGTGTGTAAAGAATTTTATATATATATATATATATATATATATATATATATAATAAAGTTTGGAGATTAAACTGTATCAAAGTTTAGAACGTGACGAATGAATTTCAATTTCGCATCAAAGTTTACTAAAAAAAATTTAACTCTAAAATTTTGCAAGAAAAAAAAATGAGTTAAATATGTTTTTAGTCCCTAAACTTATATGCAAAATTGAAATTTATCATTGTCTCAAACTTTGATATATTTTGGTCCTCAAACTTAAAAAATAATGAATATACTCCTTTTAAGTCAACAACTCAAACATCTCAAAATTTGATATATGTTTAACAATGTTCTAAGCTAACATTCGATGTAAACAACTTAAACACAAATTTTAAATTTTGTTTAACGCAAAAAAAAAAAAGTATCACAATTTGGATTAGAAGGATGATATCTATTTACTTTTAATGTCTGAATATTAAAAAGTAGAAGAAATTTTAGTTTTACCAAATTTAAGAACTAAAAATATATTTAAAAAAAAATTATAAGCCATAGCAAATGAGTTCAATTACTAAAGTTTAAATGAATAAAAATATTTCATGGACTGAAATCATTTTATACAAAATAATTCAATCAATTTCACGATTTTTGTTAATATACGCAATGATTTGTTTCCAGCTATTTGACAATTTAATCACTATTTTCGATTGCAAAATAAAATAAAATAGTAGCTTTTAAAAGAGTTGTAAGTGGTAACAATTATGAATGTATATTATAGATTAAATTATATATTTGGTTTCTATATTCTTTTAGTTTTGTCAATTCAGTCATAATATTAATTTTTTTTAATGAGGTTTTAATTTTCATTAAAATTTGTTTAATTTTATCATTTTTGTTAACTCCTTTTAAATGATTAACAGTAATGAACCGTGACTGCTACGTATCATTTTGTGTTTTTTATTTTATTTTTATTTTTGAAAAAATGTTTATGTATCAATCCAGCAGTGTGCAATGTGTCAGAATCGATGTTTTGTATTAAATTTGGTCCATATATTCATTATTTTTGTTCAATTTAGTGACAATTTTTATTAAAATAAAGCAATTTTGTTCCTCTAGATTGAGGCCAAATTTAATCTTTATATAAATGTTATAATGTGTTTATTAAAATTCACATTTTTATTATATATTTTTGGTTTAGGGCTACATTTAGTTTAAAATTAAAACGAAAATTTGAAGGATGATGACTAATATTATTGATTTAAAATTTTAAACTAATTGTAATTAGGGATGTCAATGAGGCGGGTAGAGTACGGGTAGTAGCTCCCTCGTACCCTACCCGCTAGATAAATATCTGCCCCGTACCCGTACCCATATCTGTCGGGTGTCCGTCTATTTTTTTCATATCTGCGGGTATCCACGGGTACCTGCGGGTGTTTGCAAAATTATTTAAAATACAAATATTTAATCATAAATTCAAATAAAATAAAATAAAATACATAACTGTCATAAATTTCAAATAAAGTTTAAATAAACTCAAGTTTATAAAATGACGTTTAACACAATGGAAATTCTTTAATTAGTGCTTTGATCAACAAACTCACTTTCTCTGATTGATTCCTGAAAAATAAACAAATAATAAATCTCAATTGTCACGTGCCAAATATTCTTATTTTAATTCCATCATTTGACAACAAGCATACCATAAACGTTATTGTCTATATAAGATTTGATGTATATACCCAATTTCAAAGAAAGGAAAGAGAAGAATGTCAAGGGGTGTAAGTTTAGCGGGTATGAGTATCCACGGGTACGAATACTATGATATCCATACCCGCCCCGTTAACATGTGGGTATCCAAAATACCCGTACCAACGGGTAGCGGGTATCCGTTTTTTACCCGTGGCGGGTTTTATCTGCGAATACCCACGGGTACGAATTTTGTTAACATCCCTAATTGTAATCTTAAATAAAAAATACTTAATAATTTTTTGAATTTTTATAACATTTATATAAAAATTAAATTTGGTTTCAATTTAGAGAAGGACAAAATTGTTCCATTTTAAATAAAATTGAGACTAAATTGAACAAAAATAGCGAATATAGAAACCAAATCGAATATAAAACATATTAAACTTTGACTCTAAATGTGACTATTGGGTTGATACGTGAACGTTTTTCAAAAATTAAAATAAAATTAAAAAAAAAATAAAGAAAAACCATAAAGTGACATGTGACAGTCATTGTTCATTATCGTTAATAATTTAAACAGAGTTCGAAAAAAATGACCAAATTGAACAAAATTAACAAAAATTAGGACCTGATTGAATAAAAGAACATTAGTACTGAATTAAACAAAAATAGAGACCAAATTTATAATTTAACCTATATCATATGATAAAAACCAATTACAAAAAGATGTGGTAAAATGGGCCAATCTAATCCGTTTTAGCTTGGCCAACTGTTGATTCGTCAAAAATAGATCAGGTCAAACTAGGTCGTGAGGTGGAAACATACTAAAACACATAACCCACCGGCTATGGTTTTTTTTTGTATTGGTTTGATGTGGCCCAGTTTAACATTTACTTACGTAACGGAGTTAGTGGCCTATAGGTCATTATATATATATATATATATATATATATATATATAACTGCACCTACCACTAGTGCAAAATAAGTATATTAAATCGGTTCTAGAGCGCATATTAGATCGGTTCTGGAGCGCATATTAGATCGATTCCGCAACCGATCTAATATACACTGGTGTAATATGTCAAAAACATATTAGATCGGTTCTGAAACAACCGACCTAATATCTTTTTACTGAAAAGAAAAAAAAAACATTTTCGAAAGTGACCATGCGAAGGGGCAAAGGAGAAATGAACCACCAAAGACCACCAACAAACCACCACGGACCAACACCAACAAACCACCACGGACCAACACCAACGAAACACCAAGTGAACCACCAACGAACCACCAAGGAGAACACCGCACCCCGACTGCAAACTTGACTAAGAGACTTCACGAAACACCATGGGGACCAGCGACACACATTTGGTAAAGCAGCAGTGTCACAAATTTGCTTCATTTGCAAAGGAGATGGGAAAGCACCGAGCACCAAGAAAGGTAACTACAAAGAGAGCTTTCTCCACAAGGAATATTACTGAAAAAGAAATACTACAAGAGAGAAGACCAAATGTAACATCCCTAAGGAATATTACTGACATTAAACAATTAAAAATTCCAATTATAAATACTGCATTTATAATATACACTATTTCCCAAAACACGGGAAATATAAAACTTTAAAAATTAAAATCGTTAAATCCAGGAGTCCAAAAATTCATGAAACTGAATTAAAAGTCCATGGCTCCTGCCAGGATTACATAATATCCTAAAAACGAAAGTAATAAACATATGTATATACAAAAATTATCCCCTGCTAGCCCTCGCTCCGAGTCTACGCATCACCTGGCTCACCTGTCACATCATCTGCTCCCGGATAACAAATTTATCCGATCATCGCCATACACACACAGATAGGGTGAGCTATGCACAAGAAAAAAATATAAACAGATATAAGAAATAAATATGCTTCCCAACCCAAAATAACATAATCAAATTTCTTATACTCTCCAAATCACCCAACCATGACCTCATAGTCCTTCATGAGTCATATGCATGAACTAGATCTTGAGACTTCATTGTGCTTCCACGAAACTAACTCATTCGTGGTCCAACCCTATGAGCCTATCCCGCTCATAGTCATGCCTTACAGACTCCTCGCCTGTAGTAAAAACATCCAAGTCTCATAACTTGGACGCTGGCACGCACGCAATCACCATACTATGGACTCCTCGCCCAATAGTAGCCGATGGGAACATAATAGTTCCTTGCCCATCGTGCGCCCGACACATGCAATCACCATACTAAGGACTCCTCGCCCATTAGTAGCCGACGGGAACTCAACCAGTTCCTTGCCCATCATGTGTCCAACCACCAAGCACATCCCAGACCCCTATTGAACTTAGTCCTTCATGCCCAAACACCACACCACATGCATATACATCCTAACTTTCATATAAGCAGCCAGAACACACTTACAAGCATGTAGAAACATAATAACACGCATAAACTCACTTAAGCTAGGGACTTCTCGCCCGAGCTAAGCCCTCAGCCTCGCTTGGGCTAACCCACCTCGCTTGAGCGAGCTTAAAACAATGACCACACCACGTTATCTCGCCTGGGCGAGTCACACATTCGCCCAAAACAACAATAGACCTCGCCTAGACGAGGTTTCAACAAAAACATCACAATTGATCCTGATATCTCGCTTAGGTGAGACCTTCTCGCCTGAGCGAGACCCTAGTTCGCTCAAACCTCCAAACTCCCTCGCCTGGGCGGAAAATCGCGCTCAATCATACTTGAACTCATTGCCATCTCGCTTAGGCGAGCCACCCTCGCCTAAGCGATGGTATCACTCGCTCAATACTAAAAACAGCTCGCCTAGACGAGCTACAAGGCCTCTAAACCAGAAACGTCGCTCTATAATTCTCGCTTAGGCGAGATGGACTCGCTTGGGCGAGACTTGCAGGGTTTTGCCTCTGTACACACTCTCAATTCACCAAAACCAATACCAAAACACTTCTAAAACACGATCAATGCAATCAAATGGCACGACAACTCCAGAAGCAGGTTTTATACTCTTTCAATCCACACAAAATGCAAAACCCAATTATTCACCCCCATTCGTTACCAAAACCCTCATTCATTACCATACAATTGCATAAAAAGTTTGATCTCATGCCATAAGAGCAACCAATACAACATCCCATCAATTGAAGCACGGAAATTCGGTTACACACACAGCACAATCATGCAACACAATACAATTAAACCAGGATTCCGAGTTCAGCTCCCCTAACCTGAATTCTTGAGTGAATTTGCGAAGAGACTAGGGATTCCTTGGTGCACCAAATTCTTTGCTTCCACCTCTCTCTCTCACTTAGCCCCTTGCACTCTCAATTTTGCCTCTCATTCTCCCAATCTGTGCTCTCCTCTCACCCAAAACGAAAATAGGAATTTAGGCCTTTTTGATGTGGTTAAGTCTCATTTAATTACCTTTACAAAATGATTTCCAGCCCCCTCCTTGGCTGCCCCTCCTAGGTTTACTATTGCCCTCTCATATTCCCTCCAAAACTACACTAAAAATAATAAAATTCCAATTTCATTCCCAACCAAGTTTGAACCCATGACTATTTAGTCACCCCTCAAGTGTATAACCAATTCAACCAATTCATGTTAGTGATACATTCTAATCATGATAAGATCACAATGTCAATCCCATACCCATACATATGATAAAAAAAAATCAATAATGAAGCAATCAACACATAATTGGGATACATAGGACTCGAACCCCAGTCCTCTCACACAAACCAAGTACTCTCAACCACTTAAACTGGTACTTTTCCACGTCACATAAACCAATAAATAATGGCATAAAGGCGCTTTCTACCCGCATTTATTAATTATTTATTTATTTAATTAATTAATTTTTCCGGGTCTTACACCAAAGGAGGCACGAGAGAGAAGACGAAGTTTGAAAAATGAAAAGGGTTTTCACAATTTGTAGTGCAGAAAACATATTAGATCGGTTCTTTATATAACTGATCTAACATATTAGATCGATTCTCCCTATGACCGATTTAAAATACTTTCCAGTTTTTACAAAATTGCCATTGTGTTTTAAATTAAATCGGTTCCGCTTCAACCGATGTTATATCCTGTTCTAATATCACCATTTTGCACTAGTGTACGCATCATCATGTTATTTTGATTGGGTTCCCAATTTTGGATATTGTTTTGATGAACTTCACGTGGGTATAAGGTATCCGAATTGGATGATTTAGTACTGTAGATCTTTTAACTCAACACTAAGGATAATAATATTTTAACCTATTTTCTTTATTCACTTTTAATCCATTATTTTTATCATTCTTGGATCATGTATTTTAATTTTTTTAGTGATGTGATGATCTAAGGATAATCTAAAGGTGATTGAACTGGTAGGTTAAAAGTGGGTAAAAGAAGTGGACTAAAGTATCATTATCCTTGTTTTTAAAAAGACCATGATTTCTTCACGCACATTTATAGAGTGTTATTAGAAATGCTTCAAATATATGTATCTGTATCTAATGAGCACAACACAAACATTACATTTTTTTTTCTTTCCTCAGGCTGGCTTAGCTTGATTATGAAATGGCCTGTCGGGCTTTGCGGACCAAACATCTACGAACTTGCAGGTTGAAATTTATTCGTTTCTTTTGGACGGACTGGTGGGCTGGCACGTTGGGTCTAGTCCATTTTGTCATTCTTAATTACACATAAGAACTAATTTTTTTATTTTTCAAAAAGTGATAGTAGCTTACTTAAAAATGAAAATTTCTTATTAGACCTCATATACTATATTAAATTGGTCTTATTTCTGTTGAGTGAGACCAAACATTAATAGGTGGTCTGATAACATGTGGAACAATAGAGCCAACAAATATCAAATTTCGTTAAAATAGACCCTAACACATAACTATTATGTTAAGATATGGATTTTAAACATAACTCAACCTTACAAAACCAATTTTATACGAAAAAAATTTGTACCTATTTATATATATCGTAAATTGTTCTTATCTCTAGTCGATAGGTGACTTCGAACAAATAACTAAATCAAATAAGATTCATATAAAATTTCATATTATACATATATTTTTAAAAAAGTATAATAAAAAAATGAAGGGACAATGATACTTTAACCAAGTTTTTTGATCCATTTTTAACCCACCACTTGAATCACTATTAAATTATCACATCACATCACTAAAAGAATCAAAATAGATGGTCTAATGATGATTGAAGTAGTAGGTTAAAAGTGAGTCAAAAAAATATATTAAAATATCATTATCCTTGAGAATAAAATGTATAACATGAACACGGTAATGTGTTAGTGAATTCTTATTACCAGAATGTAAAACTAATAATATTCATTATATATTCTTTTCTTCTTATGGTATGAACGATTCTAAATGTTCTTAGATTGATTTAAATCATATCTACAATCACTCCTTATCTTGAAAGGAAAACTTAATTTGTTAATAATAAACATAGGTTTCATTTACAAGATATTAATTACACTTAATTGACGTGCAAATTTATTCTTCTTGAGCATATATGCAAAGACAACCATTTGTTATTAATTTAAATAAAGGAACAACCACAATAACAACATCATAAACTAAACAAATAAAACCAATCACTTAACAAAATTAAAATGTTTACACTTTAATACAAAACTAAATCAAAATTCAGTCCAATTTCATACTTATTAACGTGCTAAAAATGTGATTAAGAAAAAACAAAACCACAATGGGATTTCATATGCTAGAAAGACACTCCCTAACACACTTTCGTCATTGATCGAAACAATCAAAAGTCACAAACTTTGGTGAGTTCTTCATGGTTTTAACCAATAACAAAGTGTAGTTAGCATCTCTTAATCTTTTTATATATCAAACTGCTATATAGTATATGATGGATCACAAGATCCCTAACCTTTTCCAATAACTTCCTTTCAAGCATACCCACAAACACCATTCCCACATGAATCACCAGATGAACACTTCTTGTCGCACTTGCCACAGTGATTAGCATTGGACAAAACATTGGTACAAACTCCATTGCAGCATCTTTCTCCCTGCTTGCACTTGTTCCCACACACCTTGCAGTTGTTCTTGTCACGAAGAACATTGCGACAATGCGTCTTGCAGCAGTAAAGTAGGTCCCTCCCCTTGTTCGCTCGAACCCCATTGCAGATGTTATTGCTCTCAGCATTACACTGTCTTCCTTTCTTTATTACAGAAACCAAAAATCTGCTTCTTGGTCCCGAATGGGTTATTGGGGTATCAAGAACATAGTCTTCGTCCTCCTCTTCGTTATGATTTTGATCTTGTACGTCAGTTGCAGAAGCAAAATGAGAATCATGCAGGGTTGAAAAAATGAGCAGAACGAGAAATGCTGTGAGCTTTAGGATTGTGTTGGCCATGGTGATGAATTATTGAGTTTAGGTTGATGTTGCTGTAACTTGAGCTTTTGATTATGGTTATGGGAATGTGTTTGCAATTTAAAGTGTGGTTTGTCGTGAAATACTCCATGATCTTAGGGGAAAACTTGGCTCTTTTAATTAATAGCAATGTTGAATGAGAGAATTAGATTCATCTAAATTCTCGGTTCGAGGATAAGTGATGTGCAAGCATGATCTTGTTGTTTAATTAATGTGAATAATGGAACAAGTTAACCTGTTTTTGCTCATGTTTCACGAAAGCTTTGAAAGTTAAGGACAAAAAAGTGATGATGCAAAGTTAAGTGTAGGTAGGAATATCAGATTTTAATCACTGTTAAACGCAAGATATATATAGAAAGAACTAAACGTTATTAGGGTTTTTCAGATGAATATATATATATATATATATATATATTTCAGCTTAATTTGTTATAAATTTTTTTAATATTTCTATGTATACAATAATTAATACAACAATACAGCAGCATGTGGTCATTTTTTTTTTCAAGTTTAATCTTGGAATCATATATTTTTCAAGAATCATGTTCCTTGGAATTATAACTTTTAGAAACATCATAAACGTGTTTAATTTGTGAAATATATATTTGGAACGTTATCATGGCTTAAAACTTTTTCACTTTTAATTTGAATTTTAGATTTCCATCCCTTTTTATGAGAACATTTTATTCAAAAACACAGTGGTTAACATTTAATATCTATCTATCTATTTTTCTCTCCCTCTCTCTCTCTCTCTATATATATATATATATATATATATATATATATATATATATATATATATTTATTTTTATATTTATTTATGACTCTAAGGTTATACTATTAATATTATATTTAAACATGACATATTTGAGTAATTTAATAGTAATATTTTAATTTATTTTTATTCTAAATTGAAAAATTATTATTATAAATAATGATCAAAATAGAATAATATTTTTTTACTATCATATTTATGCACAATGTGGATTATTTTATGTATGGATATATCTTGATCAATTTTTTTATATATTTTTAAGTTTGTAATTATGTATTCTACAGTTTTTATATTGTTTGTAAATTATAATATTTATGTTATTATTTATTTTTATAAATATGTTCCGTTGGTTTTTGAATCAAAGAAATAAATGGTTTTATTTTTCATATATTCGATGTGTTACATCCTAAAAATGAAAACAAATAATAATTTTTTTTTGTTAAAATTTGATAAAATTCTGATTTTATATATTTATATATATATAGTAGAGATATCTTTGAAAAAAATTCAGAAATCCAATTTTAGTTATAGCAAATATCTACATAATTTTAAATTCTTATAATTCATAAATGTAAGCTAAAATAAATTTTTTGAAAAGTGATATCTCAGTTAACTTACATATTTTGAATAATCACTTTTTAATGATATGAGTAAATCTGTGAAGCTTAATATGAGTAGTTTATTTAGTTTAAAAAGGGTTCTATTCTATAATACCTACCCATTTGTGATCTCTACCTACTATGGTTGACAATGAGATGTATAGTAGGTGCATGTGCAGAGGATCCTTTTTTCCGGCGAAAAGTGTGTGAAGGCAATTGCCGCTTATACAATTGTCAACCATCAACACCATAGTTGAACTTTCTTAAAACGAATCAGAACCGTTGAAAAGGTTTAATATGTGGGAATGTAGACCAAAATAGGGTTGACTTTGACTTTACTTTCATCTTCTTGGTTGTTGCATTGCCCTTATTAACTGTGTTGAGTGTTGATTCTTCAAACTTTTCAAAACCATGGACTTGCAAAGGGACTTTAGCAAATTGCCCTTAATTATGTTTCTAATATTTGTAATCTCAATTAATTACATAATAATTGATTCACACAATAGTTCATCATGCTGACATCATCCTTACCAAATACAAACAAATAATAATAATAATAATAATAATAATAATAATAATGTGTATGGATGAGTATTTTTAAAATATATTATAAAAGGGCAATGTGCTATTACAATAAGATTACAAGATGTAGTCTTTCTTCAATTTTACATATATATATATATATATATATATATATATATATATATATATATATATATATATATATATATATATATAT
>Ga0214544_1002801_pt1 | contig 36466 bp, 16 predicted proteins | sample CNSS3metaG_FD_160074 | JGI IMG/M metagenome (GOLD analysis project Ga0214544, IMG submission 160074) | Root nodule microbial communities from cowpea collected in UCLA plant growth center, Los Angeles, California, USA - CNSS3 | ecosystem: Host-associated > Plants > Roots > Nodule | place: USA...
ATTGCAACATTGTAATCATGAAGCGATCCAGGCCAAAGATTCTGCGCTTGAATTTGAACAGTTCACCGAAAATGGAACTAAACACGGGTTCTCCATTGAAGCTTGGAAGAAACTTGACAGAGAACACGGGTTCTCCATTGAAGCTTGGAAGAAACATTTCCTATCGAGTGAAATGTTTTTTTTTTCAAAAAATTTCGCTTGTAATCGATTACACAACGTGCGTAATCGATTACACAATACCCAGAAAACTGAAACACATTCAGTAATCGATTACAAACTACGGTAATCGATTACTGATTAAAAAACGTTAAACCCCTGCACGATTACAACATGCAGTAATCGATTACAACAAACGGTAATCGATTACGCCACCAAAAACGTTCACCCCCCACACGATTTCGCCTCTGACCACGCTGACCACAAAAACGTATGGGGGCTACACGATTTCTTCTTACGAAAACGTGCACCCCCAGAACGTTTTGCCTACTTTCGTAATTTTTAAAAAATTTGTCCATATCCGTAATAAACCCATGCCATTTGCCTACAATAGAAAAAAATCTACATCAGACAAATTTGACGTAGAAAGTAAAACAAAAAGCATATTGTTGTATTGAAGAATCTGTCGCAACGTAGAAGGCAATTAGTTAGTTGGAGTAGCTACTTAGTTATCAAGAAACCTTCAAATACGCGCCAAAGACAAAATTTCTGATAAGATCAATAGTTAAGAAGATAAGGACTGTGAGCGATCCAGAACGGTGAAGAAAGTGGTTTGGTTGAGAGAAAAAAAAAATAATGGAATAATAAAAAATTGTAAAGAATTTACCTGAAAAGCTTGGATGAGCGGAAGGTCAATGATGGACGGGTTGTTGGTTTGGACGCCGGCGACGGATTCGAGGAGGCCGAGATTCTGAAAGGAGCGTCTAACGGTGAGAGAAGCCAGGGAGTCGTTTGTCACCAAAAGTATGGGCCAAGTGAGCCTGACACAGTTGAAGCCCATGGACTTTATTCCCTTCGAAATGTCATCGACGGGCTTTTTGCTGAGCCCTTCCGCCACCACAGTTTCCACGTGGGAAACCCAATTCACACACGCCAGCTTTACCCTTCGCCCATCTTGGCCCACGATCCATCGAGACTCCGTGCGGAGTGGAAGACCCGTCGCTGCCACGGGCCTAACTTCAACTATGCCTCCACCGGAGAACAATATTATTAACGCAGAGAGAAAATTAATGAGCAAAAACCTTTCCATTTTCTTGTTTCTTTTGTAGTTATTTTTAGTCTGGTTTGCCTGTGGCATGCGCATCATATTCTGCACTACTACTGAGATAGATTCTCTACACGTTTGTTCAGCCCAATATATATGATGCATGATGCGGCAAAATTGAGTTTTAACGTTTAAGTCACTTCGTCTTTTTGAGTTGTACTATCTTATCTCTTAATAGTTAAGATTATTTAATATTTTTATGCAATATTTTTTTTAGGATAATTAATAATTTGACTTTTATATTTGGTTTTTATATTTCTTTTTTGTTAATTTGACCTTCAATATTTATTAAATAAAATAAATTGAGTAATAGGATAAATATTAAATCAACATTTAGATATTTTTTATCTTTATGATCTCTTTTTTTTCTTTCTCACTCCACCTCCTCTGCCTCTAAGTTTCCATAAAACCAAAATTTAAACACTAAAATTCAAGCTATTACCTCCACAACAATATTATGGTACTCCTTAAAAGAATGCTAGCAAGTTAAGCCTAAAGTGAATTGTAATTCATACAAATCTAATACCAATTTAATAAAAACGATCAAATTATTAAAATTCAACTGAAAAAAAATGATAACCAGAATGAATTATAATAAACTTAAAAAGAAGAACTAAATTATTCTCAAAGAATGATAGTTAAATTCAAAGATAAAAAAATACTTTAAAATAATAGCATTATGAAAATTAAGGAATTAAAACTCATTATATTTGAGTATATTAATTTTTTTTTTTTTGTCTCTTAATACTGATTATATAATTTTGTGTAACAAGTGTCTGCTCATTTTTGCCACCTAAATGTGTACCGTAACGTAACCAATTCTTAATATAGCATTTTATATAGATACTTTTAAAATTCTGTACGGATCTGCTTTCTCTCTGTATTTCATATATACTCTAAATTTTAAAAGCATTACGTTTACATCTTGATAAATTCTAGTAGAAGAGATCACTGTAATAATTACTATACGATAAGAAATCTTCATAACTATTTATTTATGTACAAGGTTTTTACAAATTTATCTACATTGTATTTATAATTATTTGTGTTGTTGTGATAATCATTATTTTACATTAAAACTATTTTTTGATTTCACCGAAGATGTAAATATAAACAAAAGTGATTATGAATTTTGAAAAGTGTTTAATGTAGAAAAAGAATATAATTTTAATTGGATTTAATATATTGATCCTACAAAAGTATTATAGGTTTGTATTTGATAAAAAAAAAATCAAATGGATTTGGGTTCAGGTTATCTCGGCTTAAGTTGTGTTTGAATAGATTATGCTCAACTTGATTTTGAGGAAACTTCAATCAATCTAGGTTATAAATAATTCGGCTTGATCTAAACTTGACTTAATTTATATTTGAATTCATTTGACTCAACTTAAATTTGGGTTAACTTGACTTGAATCAAGCTTGACATAATATTAATCAAGTTATATGCCTAATTTGATAATGATCAGACTAAGACTAATCTAGGCCAATCCAACTCGACTGAATGTGAATATGTCATGACTTAGATGAATGTGAACTTGTCATCGGAATAAGTGAATGTAGACTTATCCACAATAGGACTTAAGTGAATTTGGATTCTTTACTGAATTTTTATGTATTATTTCTATGCTTACCTTCAAAATATATGGATAGCCATTGATTTTAAAATTTTAAAATATACTAAAAAAAATATTTTAAAGTACCATTATAGTATATTTTTACTATTTACATAGGACAACACCAAAAAACTTCAGTACAAAATTTGGACTTAATTTAAGTATACTTGACTTATCTGGGTTCATATTTGACTTGATTTTATTTTAGAACAATTTGACTTCTCTTTGTATGAACTCAACCTAATGCTACTTTATTTGGTCTTGATATATACATATCTTGATCAGACGCAACATTTCATTATTTTAAATGATATATACATATCTTGATTTTAATTTTTGAAACTTTAAAATATATTTAATCTATATCAAATCAAATAAAAATATTTGAATTTAAAATCTAAAAATTTAAATTTAAATTTAAAAAAAAAAATATAAACTTATATGATTATGAATTCAATTTGATTTTTTTTTTAACCTTAATATCATGCTAATAACTTCTTGTCTTAACCCATTTAAATAAAACTCGATCATTTACCAAATTACTTTGAATTGGTCTATTTGAAAATCCAGACTCGACAATTTAATGTGCTTTAATTTGGAGTTATTGTTTTCCTGACACGATTGTCTCTCAATTCACTCAACCTTGTTAGGGTCCACAAAATGGGTTAAATTTGGATTTGAAAAAGGAAAGATACAGGAAGATCAGTTTACTTTCTCAATATTTTAATAAATTCAATCAATCATGAATGGGTTAATGTAAAAAAAAGAAATAGTAGTATGTTTCGATATATATATCGTTTTTAAAATAAGAATTATCTTAAGATGATTAAATTTGTACAAATACAACAAATAAAACTTGAAATCAATAATTTAACTATACTAAATATGTTCTTAATTGATTTCGATCCTAATTATTCTCTTAGACCAAAATATAACAGTATTGGAATAAGTTAGCAAAAGCAAAGAAAATTGAGTAGATTGCTTAAGGAATCAAATGATTTAATTTATTTATTTATTAATTCATTACACTGGTCCGATATATATGAAGAGTTGAACATCTCTACCACGAAGAGACAATATCAAATTTCTTTTTTCTATTTAATATGAAACATTTTTACTTACATTATTGCCTTCAATTATTTGACACATGCTTCTATCCATAAACTACATATTTAACATCGTATTAATCTTAGGAAAATATTGTTGGTTTATTATTGGTATAAATTTTCCAGTTTAATTACATTTTTATTCTATGCAATTTTAAATAATTTCAGTTTTGGTTCTAAAAAATATTTTAACATTGAAAAATGTTATTTTAATATCTCGATTACAGTCAAAAGGCTAAACATATTTTAAAGAAATAATATCTAATGTTTAAAGCTTTAAAATATACATTTTAATTTGAAGAAAGTACAATGACTTCTTTAGTTTAGCAGTAAAATTAACTTCACCCTGAATGCTGCATCTTAATATTATAATTACATGAAAGACAAAGCAAAGTAATTGTTTACTAATTTAAATGGTTACTTGTAAAATCAAACCACGTGTGATTATTTTCTCCCGTTAAAGAAAACAGTTTGAGTGACACCCACGTGTGGTATTGCATTGTCATGGTGAATAAAAGTGCCCTGCAATTCATTTTTCAGGGTGGATTGAGATGGAAGAGAAAGAAATTAGAGAGAAAAAGTATAGAGAGACTGATAGATTTAATGCAATAAAAGAGTTAGAAAGTAAGAAATGGAAGCAGAAGTAAGACAAAAGAGAGAATGAAAGTCAGATAAAAGTAGAAGTATTAATTGGGTAGGTGATTTGATGCAACCTTACGGCACGTTCTTTCAGAAAATGGCAACTTAATCTGTGGTGCGTGCACTCCATGGTTTCGCTTTGATATTGGGGACCAAACTTCAGAGACTTGAATTAAGGTAACAGAGAACAAATAAACAAGTTATTGATTGTTTCGGATATTGTTGTTTATGGTGATTTTGTGGCTAGGTAAACTATTGGTCATCAATGCAACGGAATGAAATGACGAAGACAAAAACTAAAACATTCTACATAAAAAAAACCGAGTAACTTTTTTACAAGCAGCTGGTTTCAAAATATGAAACCTTTCAAAATCACAAACTTCATATATACAATGAGTTAACGCGCACTCACTAATGCTCAATTTAACTTTATACAATACAAGGCAAAAAATCTCTCTTCGTGATCCAGGCCAACCCTGCTCCTATCTTTGCTACCCTGTCTGTGATGCATCAGGTTAGTTTATGACTTGTTAAATCAATTAAGCACTTAATTAATAGCATTGTTAAACGTAACTAACCTTCTCTCATGCAAGGTTAACTAGTAAAGCTTTATTCTTGTAGTGATTGTGCTTCGGCATATGGGGCAGAATTCGAGGTTTTCTCCACATTCACAACATGTCTGCACCATTTGAGGAAACAACATAGGAGAAAAAGTTAATATAATGTCCTATTGATAGTCTTACATTCAAGATGGGTCGTTTTAGCATATAATTGAACATGTTACCTGATGCCCGCAACCAAATGCCATATCCTTCCCGTTAGTCAGACAAATTGGACAAACCTGCAAAATTAACCGTGTATATGTAATCATTGTCAACTTGTTGTAAGTGACAGAAACATTTCATGAAAGCCAAACTGTGTCAGGATTATATGAAAGTCACGTCTAATGTTCAAAAGAATGGTGTTTTAAATACCTTGTTATCATATAAGCCACCTGAAGATGATGCCATGTTAACATTATCGAAGCCAGAATACGTAGGTGCACTTTGCTGAGAACTGTTTGGACGAAAAGATGTTGCGCTGCTGCTAGAAGTCCTCTCATAATGAGGTGGAGGCAGAGGAACCCTGTCCGGTGAATGACCCCTCCGTGCACTGATTTCATGCAATGAAAACATGATGCAAATTCAATTATTACCCCAATAAAAACTTTTACAATAGACTGGAAGTACAAGATTTTTCCATATAATATTCATTTATTACCCCAGTATGCCAAGATCTATAGTTGCCTTATATTGAGAAGGTATCTCCATCAAAGCTGATAGAGCAAAGTCTGTCTCTTTTCTTCTTGAATCTACACTCCTTGACATTATTTCGGTAAAATTCACAAACTACATGCAGCCAAAACTAAAATATTCACATTTCAGCAAAATGGTGGGTGGAATTATGGCCAAGTGAATTACACCAAACCTGAAAATTGTCAAATGCTCGGGCTGGAATGTTGTCATCAAATTCCCTCATCATTTCCCACGGTCCATCACCAACCCCCACCAAAACTATTGAAAGTGGATACTCACTGCCATGTTAAGAGAGTATAAGAATGCAGCGTGTCCATTCCTAATTAGAGAAAACAACAAAATTTTACCTCGCTTTTACAATTGCATCAATTGTCTTCTGTTCTTGTGGACTTAACTGGCCATGTTGCGTGTCAACACTTCTGGTCACCTGTGCCAAAATTGTAAGTACCAATTTTTTTTTAGATCTTATAAAAGGAATACCTACGGTTAAAAATTGCTCCAGATATATTGAAGCAATGGCAAAATTTGAGGGTATTTCGTACTAATTGAACACTTAGACATTTCATACATGAATCAAAAGATAGATATCTCATATCTCACTAAAGAGGACTACATCCTATTAACATATCTCACTCCACATTTTAAAACAAATTTTCTAATAATCTCCCAGATATAACTATTCGTTCAATGACGTGTATGTCTACAGTAATTCCTTCTGAAGTTCAGCTCTAATTCAGATATATCCATCTAACAATTAATCATGTCTAAATATTGTAGGGAACAGATGTAATTCAGACACATATATTCCTAATCTAACAATTATCAGTTTTCTTCTGCAGCCTTGTCAATGGCAAGATATTTGTGTCGTAAGGTAGATATTATTGTTATCAAATACAATGCTAGGAAAACAAGATTTGCTGTTGTGACTATTTTAACTTTTAGTTGTTTTATCTGTAATACTTAAGAGTCATGCTCGCAGAGGCAGCGTGATAACTGCCAATGAAGTATTTGATGACTGGTGCATATTTAAACAAGACAAATGAATGTTCTTTTCGATATGAAATATGTATTAAATATACCTGTCCATCTGCAATTATTAGCAAGACATGATATTGGCCTCCACTTTGTTCAACTATAGTCATAGCCATCTCAATAATAGGAGCAAATGAAGTGGGTCCTGTCACATAAATGCAATGAGTTATGCTGAACCGGATTAAAAATGCTACCTAAGATTAGTGGTGTGAATACAATACCTGCTAGACGCAGGCCAGGAACAATATCTCTATATCTTGAAAGAACTTCTTCAAATCCATTGCAGAACCTCTCATCTGAATGGAAACTAAAGACATCTTGATCATGCGTTGATGCTGACAGGAAAAAAGGACAAGAAAGAAACACGATCAAGTTTGCAATTTGGAAACATAAGCAATTTGAAAAGCATCAAGACTTATATCAGGAACTACCGTCTCCAAAACCAAAACAAGGAATCAAATTATCCTCATCAAAAGCACTTAAAGTTTTCCCAATAATCGAGATTGCTTGTTCATAAGGATTATGATCACTTCCTATATGATGTAAGCTTTTTCGGTTGAATGACCTCTTCCCTGGTTCCAAAGTGAATTATGCCAGTTTAGTACCAACCCGTAAAAAAAAACAAGCATCAATACATGTATAAGAGATGAAACCTGTCCACTCGTTGCTCTTTGTAAAATCAATGCCAACAATGAGGTTAGAAGATTCCAGTCCAGCGTGTGAAAGAGCACTGGTAACCTGTGTGAAAATATTTCATCATTTTCGTTCTGTGCGTTGTAACTGTATGAATGGTAATGTTTGGGAGTGAAACAATCAATAAGAATAGCATTATTGGCTGATCCATAATTTGTCAAATACTACCCGTTATATATGAAGCTACATTAAGCATCATAGATATGAAGCTTTTACTCAGACTAAAAAGTGCAACAATTCTAGGCGAGGGTCTCGCCAGATTTTTTTTCAAAATTCAGCATTTTATATGCCTTCTCTTTTTCTTGAATACCCCAAACAAGATCGTTTTGGTGTTCCAGCTCTGACACTGTTCTAAAACCCTTTACTATGAGGAAAAAATAACATATAACAAAACGAGGAACTTCGCTTGTTTTTTGTTACAAGGAATCCTTATTGAGACCTAAGAGCTTAAATATTTCGATTTTCAACGTGGACCATCATAGTAAAAATTTTGAAGTCCGATTCCTGAAAAAAGATTCTGATCCCTGCCTTTTTTCCCCTCCCTTTCTGCTGACTGCTAAGACTTAAACTTTTGAATTGAAGCCGTTCACATTATCTTCCGAGACATGGACTAGTTTGGGTCAATGTCATGAGGTCCCAAACCCCCATGTCCCTGTCCCCCTTTCTTACCGAATACAGGATTCAACGATAGAAACAGACCAAACATTTAATATACTCACACACAATTGTACCTAGGAAAATCACAACAACACAGCATAATCAGAAATCAAACTACCTCATCCAGTGAATTGTAATCATCAGCTATTCTGGAGTATCTCCTATCCAACCTCCTTTTTGGCTGTGAATAGTCATGGAATGGAAGAGTGGGGGCACGGTTATGAAGAGGCGTATGATAATTATTTTGTTGTGGGTAAGCATTTGGTGTCTGAGGGTATCCATAGGTGTCCCATGAAGACGATGAACCAGCAGATCCATACGATGAAACATGCCTTCTTTCGCAGACTTTCGAACTCTTACCTCCCATGATCGACTCCTTTAGAATCAACACAAGCAGAAACAAAACAACCAACGCAGTCCAAGTCTCCAGCTACAATTGCAAACATTTCAATTGCCAAATTAAAAACCTAGCACACACATATATATGTCCACTGAATAAGAAATCAAAACCTTACAACTCTGATCAGCAATAAAATTATGCAAACCACAAATTCTTGGAAAGTAAAACTGAATGATGCGTCCTAAAATTGTTTCACGCAATATGAATGTCGAAAGAAAAACAAATATAAAAGAGTAGACCAAGAAAATAAACTCAGTCGCGAACTAAGGAAGAATGATGACTGAATCAAATGAAACCGACCATGTATCAATCTTTTTCCATAAATGCTGCAATGAAACATAAACTCTATTCAGTTTTTTTTTTTTTTCCATACCTCTAGAAGCATTGTTTCCACGAAAGATTTGCAAATGAATTGTGATAGAATTAAGAACACGCCGGATATGTTAATGAATCACGCTAATCACGTAACCTAGAATAGCTTCTCGTGGTTGAACTAAATAGGGGGAAGAGGACAATGAATTAAGAAAACTCCTGTTAGAAGAAACTAAGCTAGCAAGGTCAAGTCAACTACACCTCTTCAAGCTTTTCCTCTAATCAACTATTTATAATAAATTATGTGAAAGACTTAATTAAAATCATACTCCAGGACAATTAATTAACAGTTTAGTGGAGGAACTTTGTTTACATCTGCATTCAACAAGTAAATGAATATTGTGGTAAGAAGTAAGTGATTATGCATAAGTCAATTCGCAATGATACTAGCAAATTGAGACAAGAAATTGTATTTGGATTTATTTATTCCTTGGTTCAACAGGAAGAGGAAGTGGAAGTTACTTTGTGTTTTCCTGTATCTTTCTCTGTAACGTAGGTGCTGTCAGGGAAACGTTTACGCGCTGATATGGAATGTCCAAACACATTTGCTATGTTCATGGGTCCTACTTTTCCAAAGGACGTAATTTCCAAGAAATGCCTCTTCAACTAAACTTCATCCACGATCAATAAAAACTCTTTTCGTAAAACTACTTTTTGAGAGGGAAGAATTTAGGGGAGAAGATGGTGAGTGGGGGCTAGAAAACACCAGCATTTATTATAGTTATAAAAGGTAATAAATATTACGTTTTTTTTAAATATAGTCACTAAAAAATATTTTAATGTTTTTATGAAAAACAAAAGATATAATTATATGAGTGTAGAAATTAAGAATCACAATTTACTGAAATATGTTACATAAACTCCTCTTCGATTTAAGAATCACAATTGACCTCTTCCAAATCTTTGAAGAAGCCATTCGTGCTTCAGTAACTTTAACTTCAGAAAAAAATTCTTAACTTTTCTCTTTTCATAATTTATTTATGTTTTAACTCATGCCATTTATAGATATATTCAGCTGTTTTTTTATTGTTTCAAGTTAATATTCATTTGATTTATTTTGTTTTATGTTTATAGTAATTATTTATTTATTATTTGCATATCATTTCAAAGAGTTTAAACTTTTATTACATTTTGTAATATATAATACGAAATTTGATGATTTATTAAATGGTTAAATATGTATTTAGTTCTTAAATTAAGACACCATGAAATAAAATTTCGTCAATTTCTAAAACTTTGATATTATTTGATCTTAAACTTAGAAAATAAATAAATGTAGTATCTCTCATTAAACAATATTGAGGGTTTGTTAATATGATAAACGACGTTGTCACATGTATGACCATGTGTTGACACGTGTGTGTTCACATCAGCACATGAACATACATGTGACGACAACATATTTTGTCACATCAACACATCTTTAATGTCATTTGATCATCAAGACTACACTCATTCATTAGTCAAGTTTGAGATGAAAATAATTCATATTTTAAGATAGGAACGAAATTCAATTTTGCATGAAATTTAAAAGATTAAAAACATATTTTACCCATTTAAAATTAAAAGAAAAGATATATTTCTTAATTAATATTAGATAATTTTTACTTGACTAACAAAAATACAATACAAATGCAATATAAAAGTACAAACTAAAAAAATTTGTGACCAATATATTACGTATAAAAATATAGAATAAAAATAAAAATGTAAGTATTCAAAATTTTATTCTATTTTTTTATAATTTCTTATGTTTCTTAATTTATTTTTTATTATTTTAATATCGTTATACAATTTAAATGTTTTTGCAAGATTATAAGTACAAATTATTACTACATTTTTCATGAACTATTTCTATAAAAAAAAATGTCTATAAATATTTAACATTACTTCTATTTTGATAGAAGAGAAACAAATATTTTGATAGAGGATAAAAAAATATTTTGAATAAAAGAACTATTAACTTTTGTATTATAATTTTATTTCATTTTATTTTACGGACAATTGTTAATATTAAAAAAAGTTAAAAAAGACATGGAACCACCTACTCGGTATGTTTTTAAGTAAGATTATGTAGTCACACTTGTGTTGAAAACAATCATAGGTCTATTATTTTAATATATTTTATTATAAGCAACCAAACTAATAGGTTTAGGTTTAGTTGTACTTCAAACAAAAAATAATATTAATATGAAAAAATATTTTATAATTAACTAATAAAAATATATCTACTATCAGTTAACCCGTAAAAATATACAGTTATTTTTTATATTTTACCGTTATAGCAAGCAAATAAATTATAAATGTGTTTACACATTATATTAGTAGGAGTTAATATTGTAATATTATTAAGTTAATATATAAAATAAAATTATATTTATTTAAAATGAAGTGAAATATATCATAATAGATAAAAGAATTAACGTTGATAAATAACGAAGAAGAGTAGAAGCACAAATAGACGATTTTATAAAAAGCTTATAAAAATTATGGTCAATTTTTAAAAATTTAATAAATAATTATATTTAAAGGGTAAAATTGATATTTTTAAATGTAGACACAAAAGAGATAATCCCCTTTATATATTGTTATAGATACAAAAACCAACAATAACCCATCCACCCAACACATAATATATATATATATATATATATATATATATATATATATATATATATATATATATATATATCATTCTAAATTGAATTCACTTTTATTTTTAATATTTTACATGTCATTTTATTCAAATTTTAATTATTATTTAATATATTTAAAATTATGTTAAGTTTAATGGAGTGAATTTTGATAATTATTTTAAAAAATAAATAATCCATGTTATTTTTTATATATGTTCAAAAGTAAAATATTTATAATATTTTTAAAAAGGTAAATATATTTTTAGTCATTAATTTCTTATGAAATTAAAGTTTGGCTCTGTTTCAAACTTTAGACCATTTTCATTTTTAAGTGAATGTGATTTTTGTGACCAAACAATATTAAAGATTTGTTGATGTGACAAATAAGATCCACTTTTATTGAGTGCCCTAATGTTAAGGGCTGTCACACTGTTGGGCCTAAAGGGCTGGTCCACATGGTGCCAAAGCCCCTAAAGCAGCCAAGGTTCCTCAATTGCAAGTCATTCTGAAAAATCAGTGCCCTAACTCACCCATTTTCTCTCCACAGAACCTTTGTTAGGGTTTGGAGATTTACCCGAGTTCAAGTGAGCTCAACCTCCGTCTCCCGTTCACGTAAGTTAGTTCTCGAACCTAGCCTTTCTAAGTTGTTTTCGTGGGGATGAATCCAATCTCCTTTGTCGTGCCACTGTTTCAGTTCATAGATTTGTCCTTGGAGCTACTGGTTTTGCTGGCTTAAGAGTCGAAGTCCAATATTAGCCCTTTTCCAAGTAAGGGAAGCTAGGTTCTTTTTCGCGTTTTTGAAACATGTGGTTTGTTTTTGTTTCTGTTTTATGCTTAAATGATTGGAAACCGTTAGTTTTGGTATATTTCTGAGTTAGGGGTTCAAATATTAATGAAACTGTGATGTTTGACGTCATTTCTCGTATTCTGATGCGTCGCACAGTCGCTGGGCAACGATGTATTTTTCTAATATGCGCAGTTTTAGTAAAATTGACTTTCCCGACTCATTAACCGTTGGATTGAGCTCAAATTTTGACATGTGGTTCATAACATGCTATTTTATGGTTTAACTGGTTAGATCGTCGATTAGATGTCTGTAGCTTCATAAATGTGTCACGCATTACTGCAATGATTTTGGTTTCGTGATAATAAATTTTCTCGGGAATTTTGGTGTAAGAATTATGGTTATGGGTTGTGCTTGATTGTATGGAATTGAAAGTACTTAAATGTTGGCACTCATTTATTTGGGATGAATACTATTTTGTGATATATGTATGTCTTGGTATGCATTTATAAAGTATGAGATGAATGAATTTGCATGAGTGATGTGATTCATGGATTGTGAATGATGAACTTGGATAAATTTTGACATGCGATTTCAATGAAATGGTTGGTTATATATGTGGTCATGAATTCGGTATGAACAATAATGTTACATTGATGACATGGTATTGGTATGAGGTGAAGTTCTATATCCCCGAATTGAGAAGAATGGGATGGTATGAAATCAACATTAGGATGAATTACAAAGGATGGCGTGAGGTGTTAAATGGATGATCAATATTATTTGTTTGTTTGGAATGTGATTGGTATGTTGTCAGTACGTAAATCCATGAGTCTCTAGGTGAGACTTCCTGGTCGTGCTTCAATAGTCGGGACACAATTCCATGGCCCCTGTTAGTGGGTGTCCATGGTGGTGCCCCATCTATATAACTTGGTAAGGATTCAAGGTAAGGATTGCATTCTGACACTCTAAGGAGTCAGTTAGTCTCACTTAGAGCGGACTGACTCCTGTGGTGAGAGTAGCAGGAGGCCTGAAACTCATTAAGGGCTAACCTTGTGTGTGAGGGAATTAATTCATTGTAACACTTGTAACACATAGCTCGGGGGTGAGCAGAGTATCCACCACAAGTGCAAGCATCCGCTGAATCCGACCAGGTTATATGTATCTGGATGAGTCGAGTCGAGTCTTAGTGTATTGATTTGAAGGTCATAACATGCTTGGATGATCTGTGTATATTGGACTGTGAAAGTATATCTGATTGCATGATGAAATCTTTTGGGCTCTAGCTTACCCTTTGCTTGTTTGATTGCCTTGTATTTTGTTCTTCTACCTTTACGATGATCATCAATTTATTGATGGGAGCAGATGCGAGAGGTACTCGTAGTCAACAGGAGAGATGACTCTGCTGCATAGTCTACTTGGGCTGAACTTCACGTTTTATTTGGGCTTTTCTTTAGGGCTAAGGCCCGTGTATTGTATTGTCCCTAAGACTTTATTTCGAATACTGACTATCTCTTACTCCTTTTGGGTTGTCGGCACTGTAGTGAGCTTTAATATTTTCTTTTAAGTACCTTGAATAACTGTAAGGAGTGACCTTATACTCCGCAACTTGTCTCTTTATATTATCTTGTGTAAGATTTCATTTAATTATGTTATTATTTAAATGGAATGTTACACAACATTACCATATATGTCATATGCTGAAGTGGTTACACATGTGGCAACATAGTCTTTTACATTAGCATATTTTTAACGTCATTTAGTGATCAGGATTACATCCATTAACTTTTAAAGTTTGAGACAAAACAATATCAGTGTTTGGAAAAGAGTGAAATCCAACTTCATGTAATAGTGTAAGGATTTAAAATATATTTAACTATTTATTAAACTATTGATTTAATAGCTAACTAGTGTGTATTTGTGTCGCCGCAATATATTCAGTTTGTACTAGTGTGTACCAACTTTAACCTTTGATGCTTACTTTCACATATCCATAAGAAACTCAACCCAATAAAAAATTAAGAATGGTAAGGATGAGTATCTGTTAGAACAAAGAATAAGAAGAAGAAGAAACTCAATCCAAAAACTCAAAATACATAGAATATAAATGAAAAGACAAAAATCAAATTAAGAAAACCTAACCTTTGATGAAGAAGATGTATAGGAAGAACCTTTGACGATGAAGAAGAATAAGGTCTTCGATGAAGAAATCGCTGTCCGATCAAAAGTTGAACCTTCCAACCTTTAATCGTCAAAATCATGTTCAATTGCCCTCTCCTTTCCATGTCCGACAATTCAACCTTTAAACACATAGTATATCTGAAACTTAAAAGGAAAAAAGAAGAAAAACCCTATGGCAAGGGTGGCAAGAAAGAAGATAGTGAGATTGAATAAATGAATAAAATAAGATTAGAGGAGGGGAATATGTCGGGGGAAGGGGAAAAAGACCATAAAACTAGTGGAGTAAATGGAAAAGGAGAATAAAAAAAAGGATTAAGTATGTTTTTAGTCCTTGAACTTTGATTCAAAATTGGAATTCGTCAATGTCCAAAACTTCAATATATTTTGGTCCTGGTCCCTAAACTTAAAAAATGAATGAATATAGTCATTTTAACTCAATTACATTTACTTTTTTTGAGGTGTCGAACGTATTCCTCAATAGATATTGAATCGAGAATGTGTCAAATAGTGTAAACAACTCCAATACTAACATGAAAAACGTTCGACACGTCAAGAAAAATTAACATAATTAGATTAAAAGAACTGTATTCATTTATTTTTAAAATTTAAGACCAAAATATATTAAAATTTCAGATAAAGAAAAATTATAAAGAAATATTTTAATTTTGAATAAAGTTCGAAAAACTAAAGCATACTTAATTCATTAAAAAAAAAAATAGCGTAACCAATTCGTAATTTGAGAAAAAGATCAGAGGCGGGATAATCAAACAAACGTGAAATAACCAAAAAGAAAAAAAAAAATTGAAAAATTTGTCATGATTTCAGGTTGGGATATTTGAGTCTATTCCCCAGTAATTTTGTTTATTAGTTTTATAATAGATGTTTGATCATTTCAGTAACATAACTTAATTTCATGTAATTTTCAGGAAAATAAAAATGTAAAAGAACAAAAAATAATTTTAAATTTGACTGATTTTTTTTATATATAATATCAGTTAAATAAATTAAGCCTCAACAAGAAAAGATTAAGTCTTTAATATTTTTATTTTATAAAATAAGTTACTTTTTTTTAGTTTCTTTTATTAAAATATCTGGAACATATTTTGTATATAAAAATAAATTAAAAATATAAGTCAAACGCACTCATAGGCAAATTCGCCTTCAATTTCTTCAGGTTTGTTGGGATCTTTTTCCCTACGGATAATTACGTAATTGTTATTATTTATTTCTGAGAAAAAAAAATCATTAAAACAAAATAACAGCACCATTTGTTATGTTTAATAAAACTAAGAGGTCAAAATTCTGTAACAAAATTCAAAATCAAAACTATAAATAATTAAAAAAAAAATTACGAATAAATGTCACGATTAAACCTAATATTCCTTACTGGAAACGATTATGCGTTCCGTGATATGAACGAGCACTCTCCCCCCAAACGCACGTTTCCTCATTTAGTCATTCACACTCGCATCCTCGTAAACCAACTTTTCTTTCGTTCTTTCTTTCCACCTACTATCACTCCAATCCGCTGTGTTCGCGCCCACCATTGCCATCCTCACTAGATCAGGCCCGTCCAATCCCAACCCATGTTACCTTCTTTTCTTTTCCATTTTAAATATATTTATTTATTCTCACCAATTACACATTCATCAAGTAGAAAACAAAATAATCAATAATCAATGGTTTTATTTGAGCACCTTTAATTTTGATTTGAAATTCTAAAACATAAACAAATTCTCAATCGGAAATTCCTAAATTCTTCAGAGCCTGACTGGTAGGTACGTTGTGGCGGTGTTTCTTCGTCAATCTATGATCATCAGAAACAATAAGCCATAGTTGAAGACGATTTCACATTATATTATAGTTTCTACTTACTACTCCATCAATATTGCGTCGCTCCAATTTCTAGGGTTTATCATCACATAAATAGTTGTGTTATATATATGTTATTAAATTAAATGGCCGGCGCCGGCGACCTAGATTCCGATGCGGTACTCAGTGACGTCGAGGACGACGGAGGTGATCCGACTCCCGTAGCGACGAAGGCTCCCTCCTCGGATGATGTCTCCGTCGAGAAACTCCGGGAGGTTCTTGCAGAACTCGATCGGGAGCGGCAAGCGCGCGTTGCCGCGGAAAATACGAAGTCGGAATTGCAGGTTTCGTTCAACCGATTGAAGACGCTGGCTCACGAGGCTATAAAGAAGCGCGATGAGTTTGGCCGCCTGCGAGACGACGCCGTTCGCGAGAAGGAGGAGACGGCGAAGCAACTAGAAGAGAATAAGAAGCAACTGGAAGAAACGGCGAAGGAACGCGACGCGCTGCGATCGGAGATTGGGAATTCGAGCCACATGCTCGTCACCGGCATGGATAAGATCTCGGCGAAGGTGAGCAACTTCGCCGGCAGCGCGCTGCCGCTTCCGAGGTCGCAGAAATATACCGGAATGGCGGCGGTGGCGTACGGTATCATCAAGCGCGCGAACGAGATTGTGGAGGAGCTTTTGAAGCAGAACGAGGCGGCTGTTAAGGCTAGGAACGAGGCCAGAGAGCAAATGGAGCAGCGGAATTATGAGATTGCCATTGAGGTTTCTCAGCTTGAGGCCACGATTAGTGGCTTGAGGGATGAGGTTGCGAAGAACGTTTCGATTGTTGAGGATTTGGAGAGGGATTTGGCTGTTAGGGACAAGAGGCTTAATGAGGTTGCGGAGAATTTGAGTAAGGAGCAAAGTGAGGCTTTGCAGTTGAAGGAGTTTGTTGGTGAGTGTGAGGACAAGTTGAGTAGTTTGGAGTCTCGGATAGAATCCCAGAGACCTTTGTTGATTGACCAGTTGAGTCTTGTTTCCAAAATTCATAACCAGATTTGCAGTGTTGTTAAGATAATTGATGATGGTGGCACCGAGGAGCTATCTGAATCTTTGTTTGTTCCGCAAGAAACAGACGTTGAGGAGAATATACGTGCCTCTTTGGCTGGGATGGAATCCATTTATGAGTTGACTAAAATTGTTGTTCAGAAAGCAAAGGATGTGGTCGAAGAGAAAAATAGTGAGATCAAAAGTTTAGAAGAGACGGTGGCTCGGTTGGTTAGAGAGAAGGATCAAATTGGTTCTTTGCTTCGAAGTGCTTTGTCCAAGAGGATGGCAATCGATCCATCATCCAGAAAGAGTGAGCTTTTTCAAGCTGCAGAGAACGGGTTGAGGGAGGCTGGAATAGATTTCAAATTCAGTAAGCTTCTTGGAGATGGAAAAGTTGCAGCTTCAAATGAGAAGTTGGATAGAACGGAAAAAGAAGAGGATGAAATATACTCTTTGGTTAAGCATCCATTACTCTCTAGTTTTTAATGAAATTAGTATTTTGCATTTTGAAGACTCCTTCATGAATTCTTTATGAACGCATTGTGTGCAGGCTGGTGCTTTGGAGGATGTTGTTAAGGCATCTCAGCTTGAGATCATTGAGCTGAAGCATACAGTGGGTGAATTAAGGTATACGACAAACAATAGAATTAAATCGCAGTTGTTTGATATTCATCTAGTTTAAAGTTTGTTGAACGGAAATCATACCTGTTGATACCACTGACAGTCGACTGAAAAACTTGCATGTTTACAATTTCCAGTTGTGTTGACATCATAACTTTTTTTCTTTGCATATTGCTTGACTGCATTAAGGGCAGAGTTGAGCTTACTTAAGCAGCATATAGAAGCTCAGGCCAAGGAGCTTGACCAAAGAATGCGTCGGATAGAGGAACTTGAAGAAAAGGAGAGGGTGGCAAATGATAATGTAAGCTTGACTGTGTTTTATATAAGTTTAATTTGATATAGTTCCTTAATCATTGGCACTTTTATCCTTATATAGGTATTTTTGTCGAATGTAGAATTTGTTGTTTGTGTATACCCCTTAGTCCATGGATAATTTGTTAGGGACATTTGATTGTTTATACTTCTGTCACGAGGTACCAACTTGGCCTATTTGTAATACAGATTGAAGGGCTAATGACGGACATCGCTGCTGCTGAAGAGGAAATTAACAGATGGAAAGTGGCAGCAGAACAAGAGGCTGATGCAGGCAGAGGTGTTGAACAGGAATTTGTCTCACAGGTATGCTATCTATTTTACAAATGTTCATAGACTTGCTTGTTATAGGTAAAGGATGTGACCGATTTTTGTTCTACTTTACCCAATATGCTTAGAGTTTAAAATGCATTTGAAATTTAATTTACGATATTTTGGGTGCTAGTTGAAACTTTATCTTAGAAAATGGATTTAGGCTTAATTCAATCCTACAATGCAAGATGAGGTTTCCAACCACTTGTATACTATTATTTTGCTGTATCTCTGAGATATCTAATACTCCCTTGTATAGACTGGACTTAGGAAGTGGGTTTTAGACATAACTCTGATATCACAAAACTAATTTATAATTGTTTTCACTTATATATCACAATTTAGTTATATCTCTAGTCGGTGTGAGCTTTTCTACTCTTTGATTGTGCAATGAGGAAGTCAGGTCTTCAAATTTTACTGTTCATCATCCCCTTTCTTTTATTGTTGAAAAATAATCCTAGCATTTTCCAATTGAAAACACATGTTCCAATGTAAATATAAGAATTATATTAATTTGATCACACATCCTAGTTACATTCAGCAAAATCAATTCTACCCTACTTTAGAACATGTTTGGTGTAATGTTTTATCTTGGTCATTGAGGGCCTAGCACAACTCTCCTCCTTAACTCCGACTTGAGACCCCCAGCTGTCAAGAACATGGGTGGAGCTACCCATCTTTGAAACAAATAACAGATGGACCTCAAATGTAATAGCTAGTAGCTTGTAGCTAGTAGTCATGAACCATCTAAAAAGCTTAAATGATTACATACGTTCGCTCATATGCAAGAACCTTTGGGTTTAATGCATGGATATTGTGCAGGCTTAGGATTAGGATTTTCAAGGAGAATGGCTTAACCAATCATGTAAACCACAGTAGTTGCTAGTTTGTTTGTGACCGAGTCCAGTGAGATGTTTGGATTGTTAAAATGGTTGCAAATGGTACCCGCTGAGTTGTTAAGGAGCCTTTGGCTGGAATGAAAGTCGTCCACATTTTCCTATTCCTTAATTTTGTCTCTTTTTTTGCAGTTAATGTCTCTAATAATGAAGAGCTATAACATTTCCTTTATTGTGCTGAAATTTAAATTTCAACTTCTTATTTAGAAGAATGAGAGGTTTCTTAGTTTAATTATATGGGATCTCTAACTAACACTTTGGTTTTTAACCTAGCCAAAGGGTGTTCTGTGATCCGTGTAGCTGATATCATCTAGTGGGATAGCATTTCATTGTTTAATAATACAAAATGATTTTGAAATTACTGAGGATGTTATTGATTGCAAAGTACCTATCAAACCTGCAGCCAAATTTATTGTACTACTGTATTTCCAGCTATACTACACGAGAGAAAGGGTGGGTAACACATGATGTTAAAATGGATGTTTAGCTATACAAGCAACGATGAAATATGGAGTGATTATATATATAAGAAAATTTCGGTGTAGCACCAATTGAAGAAAATGGACAATACTTTAAGGTAGTTTGAACACAGAATTGTGAAATTGTATGTTTTATAGTCCCATGAAAAGGAGAGGGAGACAAATAAAGAGCGTTGGAGTAAGTCATCAAGGAAGATCTCATGCTAAACAATATTTTTGAAGTCTTGGGTTTTAGTCGTGCTGAATCGATGTTGTGTGATTCATGTACTCAACATCACTTAAGTAGGATAAAGGGTTGTATTTAAAAGAATGGGCACAGCAAAAAAATCTAGAAACCTGAAAATTCTTTATTACCACGTCATTGATTATTTACTCCAAGAACTTAAAGAGGCTGTTTGATTTAATTAGCAAGATGCTTTCCGAATTATTTTCAGTTATTTCATAGAACGTTACATCATTCACTTTTTCTTTTTCCTGATTTCTCAAACTGGAGCATTCTCTCAAACCGAGCAAGCCTAAATTTTGTATTGAAAGTGCAAGAATAGTTTATGTGGATTGATATCTTGTTTCCTTGAATTCCTTTGCTGGAAAAATTTTCTGTGCATCCATTGTCTGATGCTGCCATTGCTCTCTAGAATTATGGTGTCGCTGAGAAATACATTTCTGTAACTACAGCATATTAATATTTTAAGTTGAGATAATATAAAGCCACCTGTTGGTGGATCTTGTTTGACTTCTAATGCTGTATGTTTTCATTGAATATTCTTAGTCATGTTGTTGTCTGCAAACCTGCAGTTGGCAGCACTTAAGCAGGAACTTGAAGAGTCAAAGCAATCCATGTTAGAATCAGAGAAGAAACTAAAATTCAAAGAAGAGACAGCTGCTGCTGCGATGGCGGCCAGAGATGCAGCAGAAAAGTCTCTTAAGTTAGCTGACTTGAGGTCATCTAGACTAAGAGACAGAGTTGAGGAGCTTACTCATCAGCTCGAAGACATTGAAAACAGGGAAGATTCAAAGGGCCAAAATCGGCCTAGGTATGTGTGTTGGCCATGGCAGTGGCTTGGCATGGACTTCGTTGGATTTCAGCAGCGACCTGCTACACAACAGGGGGCTTCTAATGAAATGGAGCTTTCTGAACCTCTGTTATAGTTGGGTCTTTTCTTGTCTTTTCTTTCTTTCTTTTTTATCTTCTTTTGTGTATCTATGTTGATTTCTTTTGATTCATGTTACAAATTGTAGTTATCCATCAACATACCATCACTTAAAATGCCAGCCACGGTGGTTATTGGTTTTTAGCATTAGGGTCCTGTAAAGTGAGAAAGTCTCTGAAGTATACAAGTGAGGGTGCGTTCACTCGAGTTAAAGTAGGTTAAGTTCGCCAAGACAGTTTAATTTTAATTAACATAAATGCATCTTTACTTCTTCGCTTTAGAGGTTTTCTCACTTAAGATGTTGCTGCTGTTTCTGGCTTGAGTAACTTGTTATTGCATTTTGGTTGTTTTGTACGACCATTCCGTGAAAGCAATCAACAAATACATTGACATTGCATTACACTCATGGAATGGTATAGATTTGTTTGCCAATGAAATTTTTACACGTCTGCGTAAACATAGCTTCGGTATCAGCTTAATATATTTATCTTATTGGTTTGGGAATGTTCTTAAGTTCTAGTTGTCGATTGAGTTATAGCCCTTGTCAGCTTCTGTTTGCCCATTTCTTCCATTGAGCAAGTCAGCATTAATTCTGCTTTTGCGAGATCAATGGATTCATTAGCCTCTCCCTAGCACGATGTGGTTTGAATGATAATAAATTCCCAAAATTTTAATTTTCCTTACATAGTACATTTAATGCTATTCTACTAATTAAATTATGATTTTATTACCTTGATTTCTACTTGTGTACCAAGTAGATCCAACATTTTATTTTGCTATTGAAGGTTTTCCAACAATTGTTCTAAACAAACGTCACTAAATTAAAAGGTAATGACTTTTTCAACCCTTAAACTTTGATGACATTAGATTTAAAGAAATCCTTTAGATTAGTCTTAAGGTTCACACATTCGCTAAAGAGAGAAACTAGCACTCGGGAGGATCTTGATTCCATTATATCTGTTTAACTACCTATGTTGTAAGTAAGACAAGAATAAATGATTGGCGTGAGTTAAACAAAATCATGAATGAATAAGAAAAATTATATATTATAATCTATTTTACAAGATATGGAAAGAGACCGTAGTATACAAATGAATAGAAATTTTATTTTATAAAATTGAGTTAAGCTCTAAATTTATTTCTTAAAAAAGTTATGTAATGTTTATGTCAAATTATCATCTCCTGAAGTAAAGGGTTGGAACGGTTATCCTTCATGTAATTGTCGAGTTACAAGAAAATAGATGGTAACAATAACCTTAGGCGTTTAATTAACACGAGTAATACAAAGGTTAATCCACGAGTGATATATTTACTTGGGATGGGTCGGTAACTCATTTTTGCTTGAAGGATACAAATCAAACGAGGGATTTGTGATTCCACTGCAATTATTTTTTAGTTTATATTATATCAAATCTTATTCAATTTAATTTAATTAAAGGTATTCTCAGATTGAAATGAATAATGTTTTTTTAATACTGTATATATTAATATGTCAACAATATTCAAATAACACAATGGGTTTTTCTCTCATTTTTCGTCCTTTTTTTATTTATTTTTATCGAAGAACTAAATCCTACATAGATGAATTTGTTTTCTGTACTAATTAATAATAAATGAAAGTAATTAATTATAAGGACCTGAATTCACTTATTTTAAATAAAGTTTTAATCTTTTAATAATTATTCAACTTATAAGACTTAGGTTTGATAGTTGGGATATAAATTATAATAGAATAAATAAGATGACTATCATATAATGTTATTATCACTTAAAGCCAAACAAAAACTCATCTGCACACTTCAATCAGCTCGAAAAAAATTAAAAGACCAAACTGTAAACAATTTTTGCTTTGGTTGGTTTAATTAGTAGAAAGCTACATATGTGGCTTCCTTTTCATTGTTGGAACTACATTAAATACGTAATTTGATCATACCCAGAGAGAAAATTCCAAAAAAACATGCATCCTTAAGTAACCGATACTACTTTTCATACTATGAACTAATGTTAAGAATGGTGTTATTAGTTTATAACAATCTCTAACAGTTTTCCAGAAGAAAAAAGTAAGAAACAAAACGGGGATGGGAAAAAGGCTAACCTTTGAACATGTTATTTTTGGAGGAGGAATAGGCAAATCAAGAAGACCAAAACCCCCGAATTCTGAAGCACTAAAAAGAAAAACATCGACACAAGTATATCATAAAATCTGGTGTAAAAAAAAAAAAAGATTGTTTCAGCGCTTCGTTCTGCATTTCTTTTTGAGCAAAATGCCATCAGGAGGACGTGTTAGCATGACGCTGCAACGGCCATAGAGATTATACGAATACCTCAAAATGGTTCCCAATTTGGATCTCGCACGAAACACTCCTCTCACTTCGAGAATCACGCCATTGCCCTCCATCTGTTTGACAAGACGCTGGCTTTCTTTCAATGGCAGCTGAACCTGACTAGACACCATGTGGATCATCGCAAACCTTGATTGAAGCCTCGCAGCAGAGAACGGTTCAACATACTGTGTGGCAATGAGGGTGCTTCCATAGTAGAGATAGATGATGACAGAGCTGAAATCCACATGAACCTTCTTGTTTGGGTTTGTGAAGTTAGCCAGCATGGTTAGATCAGCGTTCAGAAGATACCCAAGATCAAGGTATGCAGCGTTTAAGGTCACACTAGACACATCAAAATGAGGACTTTGTGGGCGAAAAACAAAGTACACTATCAGCACTATCAACCCTCCTATGATTATGATGAGCCAGAATATTACGCACAAGCACGCACCTAACCATGTCAAAGGTTGAGACTTTTGCTCCTCCGGCAACTTTATACCGCTGTGGCGGGGATAACTGAGGGGCTTACGGCGTGGCGCCGGAGGATGGTCGGAGGGTGGCGGCGGTGGAGGGGCACTGGCGGAGGGAGGTGGCTCTTGGAAATTTACCTTTGAGGACTTCAGCGGTCGCAGACCTTGATTTGTTGGAAACTTACTGGGACTTCTTTTTGAGCGTGGCTCTTGCGAATGTTGTGATGGAATAACATGGTCTTCGTGTTGAGGTGGTGGTCGTAATGGAACACGGTCTTCGTTTTTCTGAGGTCGTGATAATGCTTCTGGTATGGGTGCAGCTGCTACTACTTGAGGGGGTGGTTGGGCACGGCGTTTTTGGCGTGGCCCAAATGGAATATGTGGTTGTTCTTTATCATCATCTACCAGGAGTTCAGGCTGTGATGATCGAGAAAAGTGAGGGTTGGTTTCTCGACGAGACATGGGAAGTGTGAGGAAAATGAAGAGAAACGAAAGTGTGGTGAGAGAATGATATTAAGGAGGAATCAAGGTAAATCAAAAATTAAAGTATATAAAGGGAATGGGAATGACTTGAAGTTAACTTCAAGGATGATTCATATAAAGGCAAAGAATCGAACATAAGACACTTATGTGGGGCATAATGTTTGTATTCTTCATTTAACAATGTAGAGAAAGTGATGATGCTGAGTTTGTTGGTGTGCTATTATAACGATGTAGAGAAGCTCAAACGCCATGGGAGAGCCTGCATTCTTATAACTCCCAAACACTTTCAGTTTCTTGTACCTCAATTAACATGGATATAGAGACACACTGTGGACGATACCTTTCCCCTAGTTTGGTCCAAAATAGGTGGACCCCAAAAGCACACACTGCGAATTCGAGCACATTTTACAAAGTGAACAACAACTTATTCACGATAGGAACTCGTTATGAGTCAACATTCGAAAATCATTTTTATGTTAAAATATAAGAACAGCTTTGACATGCCTCATCCAAACATAACCAGTTTCATATTTCCAAAACATTAAAAGTTATATGTTCACAATAAGTGGAGTACACAATATAACAACTCGGTTACACCGATACTTACCTTGACTGAATTTTATTTTAATTTAAATTCATACCTAAAAATACCTTTAATTTGTCGTTGGGTTTAAATTTTGTTTCCATCGAATCTCTCATCATCATGAGAGTGAATAAGTATTGCAGTTTAAAAAAAAAAGAAACTTTAATTATCTGAATTTTTAATTTTATGGACTAACAACACACATAAGAAAATAAATTTTTAATTAGGTTTATGTTTTACATGGGAGACAGCCCGAATTTCTCTTTAATTTCCTGAATGGAAGAGGATGTTATGTTAAGCATTATAAGCGTAAAAGAGAAACTAAATGTAGGGTTTTTTGTTCCCTTGAACTTTCTATAATTTTCAAAATCCAGATAAACATCCAACGTTCAGAAGGAGTTTTTCTCCATTTTGTTTCTTTTCAACATTTTTTCCACTCTAAAACAGATGTAAGTAATGTGATATGCAGTGTTATTAATTACCAATTCCATCTCTTTAGGATGTAAATCACGTTGAGAAATCAAATTCTAAAGAACACTCATCGAATTCAAATCCTTGAAAGGCATAAATTCTTTCATGAAATCATAGAATTCAAGGTGTAATATGATGCATGTGTGTGGTACCGGTAGCTAGTACAAAATCGAACATGTGGCCAGTAGGACTTCGATACTTTGACAATGTATTTTGATTATACTTCCATTTTGACAATGTATTTTGATTATACTTCTATTTGACACTCATGAATATTATTATTCTATTTCAAAACTTTGTTTAATATTATATTTAATAAATAAAAATAAATATAAACAATTTTAAAATAAAATAATATTCACAAATGTCAAATGAAAGTATAATAGTCCTAAAACTTTGAAGATATACGGTTCAAAACAGAAAGTAAATAACACGAACAAAATATCAGCAGTTGGAGTCATATCTAGGCTGCCAACATATTTCTGTGAAGAAAAACTTAATAGGTGCGTTCAATTGCACACAATGTGTGCCTACTATAAACAGTATGATCCAACTTGGAAAATCAAGCACCCATGCTCTACATGATCTAAATAAAAGAAATTACAACCGAAAGGAGACATGATTTTGATATTCTTTAGATGCCCAACATTAAAGCAATGGAAGTCAAAGAAAGTATAGGACCCAAATACAAAGTAATCTAAAAAGTAAAAAACTTCGACATGGATTCAATACAAATTCAGCGAGAAGCCTGCGACAAAAGAAATGCAGGAAAGCAAACATTGTTTCATCTGTAAATTTGTCACAACTTTCACTACAAACCTCGCAATTGATTATTCCCGGTCTGATGATGTTAATACTGCAGGAAAGAATACATTTCTTTTCCTTATATCATAGTCACACAATTTGAAGCCCAATGTCATTTTGATGGCCTGGGATTATATTAGAAACGGAGCTGATTAGGAGTTTCTACCATTTGTGTAATAATATGTTTGAATGCAGAACTTGGGATACCACATTGGAGAAAGATTTGTCATTGAAATGAAAATCTTTGATTAATACACAGTCAAAAAAAAGTGAGTGAATGAATGAAGGATTTGTCAATGCAATCTCAATACTGCACTTTTCCAAACGAACTCTAAAATGTAGCAGTTTTGAAACTAGTTTTTCTTAATACGACACATTTTCTGACATTTGGACCAACATGGCATTTTCTTAATTATTTCCGATTTTTCTTTCCTACTCCAGAAGTTGGTTGGATGGTGACCCTAGATGATTCACTTCCATCTGAAAATCATCAATTATTCAGACTTATGTTCTTCACCAGTACTTTCTCTTACCCCTTTACCTGTATTTCTTCAATTGTGTATCAAACCAATCTGCAAATTGCTTTTTGTGCTGGTTGTAGTTGTCCTTCAGCTAATCTGTTCCAAGGTTCAACATCGTCTAGGGTAGAATCTATTGACAAGGAAATACCAGCATGCAATGAACTAGGTACATTGATATCATATACTTATTTTGTTTCATAGACTAATACCACATATCACCCCTTCCCCCACCTTCCCAAATCAAACATAAATAATCAAAGTTGCAGTGGAAACATTTCTAATTCCCTAGGTTCAATACAACTACAGAGAAACACAGCACCATGATATTATCTAATTAAATGTAACAACTGCCAACTGCAGAAGGTGTTATTTTAATATAAGAGTCTTTCGCATAAATGCACTATAAAGCAGTCCACTGACAAATGTGAAAATTTACCAAATAACTTAAGATATTGCAGTTTCCAGTCAGTCTCCATTGATTCTCAACAGCCTTCTGAAACACTATGCAACCTTTTAAATGATTCACACATCCATTTTTTTCTTACGATATTTTGTTTGTGTTGTTCCATTAGGGGTTAGCACGGGCAAAGGTCGACAAAATCATACTGAATATCATAGCTCTCTAATAAATGAATGAAATTAAAGTAGAAACATACTTTGAATAATTGTAATGATCACAGTAACATTTCTTTATAGAAGCCTGAAGTTCCATGCTGCAGACACAGGCACAAGCATCATAATAATTTACCAGAAAATAATGCTAATAAAGGTCAAACATGTAAAATTTTATATAAATGTGTAATCCTAGAATTACGTATCCTTGTATGCTAATCCAAAATTAGAATATATAATTTGTGCCAATCTCAGTTTCCCAGAATCTAACAAACTTGAATCTTGAAGTCTAACAAGGCTACCTAGTGAATCTTTTTTCCACACCCACAATTCTCCACTAAGTCACATATGTCCAGACATATACTCAAATAATAAGAAGCTGAGGGTCTGTCAACAAAAGCTCCAGAATGGTATGAAACCTGAGTTCATTGTTCAACAATTCACTAGGATAGGCAACAAGGACCTGGGCCCAGGTCACAACAAGATGAAATCACCAATAAATGTAAATCTTCATTGTTCAAATTATCCTCTGCAACCACAAACTTCATCTTGATGAAACAGGACCATAATAGTTAGTTCCATAAAATGACATACGGCATTCATCATTGATGTTTCTGCCAATCAGTCTGAACTGAGCTGTCACTGGTGAAGGATTTACTAAAATAGCAGACAACATAAGAATAACTCAAACCTGCCTCTTCAACATGAACTCAGAAGAAAAAATTGGGATTTGAATAGGCTCCTAGACTGATTTCAACCAAATCATCAATTACTGATATCAGTTGTGCTGCTGAGTTAGAAACAAAGCCACAGCCCTCTATGTATAACAATGGCCCAAAAATAATTGAATGCTCCATTTTGAATTGACAAATGCAATCCGCCAACTGAACAGTTTGTTGACAATATCAAACGAAACTTGGATACTGCTCCAGAAAAAGGTCTAAGAAGCCGCTACTTCCATTGGTAGCAAGAAACCTATACAGCACTGCCCTCAGTCTGGATCCTTTACAAGAAGCTGGTCTGTGAATTAGTAGTGTTACACCACATAGTATATGGGAGCATAGACATACAAAAAGGTATGGGGTTGCACCATGGGCATCATAAAAGTAGGACAAACCAATTTCCAGATGTAATTACCTGCCGAAAATGTTTGAAGTCGATTTTGCTAAGCTTTGGTACATTGTATCCAGAGAAAATGTTTTATGTCAGGTTTCCCATTTGAAAGAAAAATGTCATGAATTTGAGAGGATAACAACGTAAACTAGAGCCATGTTCATGCGCCATCACTTGATTGCATGGCATTTACTAGAGTCTCAGAAAGATGTCTGTCAAGTGTTAAGCCTTTCTCCATCATCTGATCCCAAACCCTACAGGCCAGAGAAAGTTTTTTCCCCTTTATAAGCCCTCCAACTATCAACTTGAAAGTTACCTCATCAGGATACAAACCATTCCTCTGCATTTCATCATATAGACGCATGGCGTCCATAACTCTAGAAGCCTTACAGAATCCATTTACAAGTGCATTGTAAGAGATTACATCCGGATTTACCCCATTCTCCACCATGTCACGGAAAACACTATGAGCCGTATCAACCTTTCCAGTCTTGCACAGATGATCAACTACAGCAGTATAGAATATACGATCAGGAAGAATGCCCGCCCTTGTCATTTCATCAAGCAGTTTCTTAACCACTTGGATACTTCCTTCTCTTAGAAAGGCATCAATAAGTATATTAAACGTCACCATATCTGGCCTAATCCCCTTCCCACACATCTCTTCAAACAACTCATAACCTCTCCTAGTACGGCGCACCTTACAGAATGCTGTGATAAGAGTATTATACGAAACAACATCACACAGTCCTTTGGTCTGCATCCTCTCAACCAGCATCATATAAGCCCTGTCCACCATATTAGCCTTGCAAAAACATTTCAACAGCTCATTATAGCTATACAAATCCGGCTCCACCCCGCTCCGCTCCATTGTCTCCACCAACCGCGAGGCCTCACTCACCATCCCCTCGTCACAACAGTAATTCAACAGTATATTATAAGTAACCAAATCCGGCACACAGCCATTGCCGCTCATAAACGCTTTAATCTTCATCGCCTTATCAACCCTTCCCATTCTACAAAACCCATCAATCAAAGCATTGTAAACCAAGATATTAACCTTCACCCCACCCTTGATCACATCGACAACAAGCTCGTAGGCCAAATCAACGCGGCCCCCACCGCACAAACCAACAACAATAGCAACACAGGCTTTGTAATCAGGGCTCAACCCTTTACCAGTCAAACCACGCCAAACCCTAGCAGCCTCGTCGAAGCGTTGAGCTTTGCACAACGCGTCAACGATAATAGTATAAGAAACAACGTCGGGCTCTCTCCCCTTGGAGGGCATGGAGTGGAAGTGTTCGAGGGCGGTTTCTAAGCGATTGTGGCGGCACAAGAAGCTGAGGTAAGTGTTGAAGGCCCAAATGTCGGAGACGAAGCCGAGAGCGTGCAAGTCGGAGAGGAGGTCCTGGATGAGGGGGAGGTTGTTGGGGGAGGAGCAGAGGGCGGAGATGAAGCGGGAGTAGGTGAACGGGAGGAGGGAGAAGCCGCGAGGGATGACGTGGCGGCGGTAGTAGTGGTGGGCAAGGTGGAGGCGGGAGTGACGAAGGAGGACGCCGATGAAGCGGTTGTAGTCGACGCTGAAGACGCGGCAATTGGATTGGGTCATTTGGTCGAACAGGTGGATGGCGTGGTTGATGAGACCGGCTTTTACCAACTTGGATATGTGAGAGCGGTAGGCGAGGCGGTGTGCGCCAATGCTGCTCTGATACATATCAGATTCAGGGGTTTCCAAAGGCATAGCAGCAGCAGCAACGCCCAAACCAAACCCCGATTCATTCACCTTCTCTCTCTATACCTCTCCCACTAAATAGTAATATTCGTTAGTTCGTTCCACGTTATGAGTTATGAACGCAACAACTACAGTCATGAAGAGGCACGCCAACTGTTTGTGCGTGTGTTTCTTACACTTGGTGTCAGTGTTGGTTGTTTGTTTTCCCTTTGCTTGTTCTGTTCTCACTCCATCTGCAACAAAAAGGGAGTGGAGGGAAGGAAAATGCGTTTTTTTTCCTTCTTTTTGTATGACGCTGTGACTGTGAACCATTCAAAGCCTGATTGGGCTGGGACTTGCAGGTTTTGGGGCTTAAGGAACACTGATGGTTGCTACCTCCTGCACCCCATTTTTTTTTTCTTGCACCCTTTAATTTCTAAAATACCCATTTTATCCTTGAGTCAATAGTAAAGAGAACCCATTTTTTCCTCTCCCCCCACCCTTTGATCCCTTAAACCTACCAACACTATGCACTTCAGTCTATTTTTCTCATACTGTGTTTTGGAATAACTATCCTTCAGCTTATGCAGGAGGTGACGAAGGAGTCATAGGTGACACGTCACACCCATTCTTCATCAACAAAACCATTAGGGATACCACCAAACAAAAACTCTTTCATTTTGTTCAAACAAATGTTTTTCTCTTTGACTCACTCTCCATTCCTCTTTTCATTTTCATTAGTGGAAAGCTTCACAGAAACCTTAGATCAAATGAAATAAAGTCCAAATCATGCATTATTGTATTTTGGAACAAGTGTTCTAAAAGATATTTCTAGATTCAAAAAATACTTTCCGCAACATTGTTTTGAAAATCATTTTCGGATCCTGGAAATACATTCTAAAACACCTATTTTGGATTTTTTTTTTATATTATACAAGATATTTATAGATTCGGAAATAACTTTTGGAACAGTCATACCTAAATATAAAAAAAATAAAAAAATCTAGAACAAGTGCTCCGAAAAATAATTTTGGATTCATAAATACCTTATGAAAAACTTATTCCAAAACTTTCTTTCTTATATTCTAGATTTGATGTTTTGTAATACACTTTTTGAATCCAAAAATACCTTTCCCACATCCGATCCAAAAAATATTAAAAAAACTAAGATGTAGGAATTTTTATTATATTTTTAATGATGAATAATAGAGTTGTCAAAGTGGGTTACAGTCCAATAGTGAACCTGATCTATCACGAGTTCGGACTGGATTGGGTTGAAAGTTTTTAAAAAATTTCATATGGGTTAATTTTTTACCCGACTCATCCGGGTTGAACCTGTGGTAAGTTGAGTTGGTTCACGAAACCCATCCACAGATTAAAGGTTACACAATGTTTTTGTAGTTCATATGGGTTGTGTTGTTTTTGTAGCCAACATATTGGATTGGCAAATGCAAACCTAATATTTTTATAATTTTGATTTGTATCTGGGATTGAACATTATTTTAGATTGTATATGGATTGTATTAAAGTATTTAAATTTTAATCACAATTATAATTTAATTTTTTTGGGATTGAAGACAAAATAATTGTATTTTTTTAAATTAAGTTCAACCTGTTTAATCCACCAACTCGTGATGGACTGAGTCAAGTTCGAATTTTTTAACTTACTAATAAGTTAACCGAGTTGAATTAGCTCATTAAGTGATCAACTCATAATGAACCAAGTCAAGTGACATTTGACCATTCTAATGAATAGTTTGGACAAGGTGCAAGAAGAATCACCTAACTTTCTAAATGTCTAATTCACAATATAAACATGACGCTATAAATTAAACATAAGATAACTTTATCTATTTGACTTTAATCTCATTGTAATAACACAACCTATACATACAACTAACACACACACATATATATATATATATATATATATATATATATATATATATATATATATATATATATATATAATTAACTTTACTCTAATTAACTTTTTGAAAAGTTAATATAATATTCAATTCAACTTCATCTCACTAAAGTGCATATATGTTTCAAAATAAAATTTGGTTGGTCAGAAACTTCTTAGAAATGTCCAAACTTTTAGACTCTTTATAGAGTAGGTAGATTTCTTTCATAAACACAAGATGTTATCAAAGATCTTCAATTTTTTCTGTCTATAACAAAACGTTCAAATAATTTCATATTATTATTGATAACCAGTCAAACTAAAACTGTTAACAAAGTTTCGATTAAATCAAGATTTAAAATCTTAAATTAAAAATTGATCCAACCAAAATTGAGACGTTATTTTTAATATTTTTAATAAAATAAACACATGTAATGTATTTAAAAAGTTTTTTAAACTAAAAATTTATAATGTATTATAAAATATTTTTAGATTGACTTTATCCGTAGCTTCTAGTTTAAAAATCATATTTTTTCTTAAAGTTTCAAAAATATTTCTTGTAAAACGTTTAAAAAAATAAATTTAATAATATTTAATATTGAAAACTTAGTTAAATTAACTTTGATCCATTATATGTTGATAGGACGATCATGGATTTTGAGAAGTAATAATAGAAATATTATTAACCATTCATAAAAATAAGTGGGTGGATTTAATATGATATATTTTTTAATAAATTAATTGAATAAATTTATTTATAGACCAGCACTATCTATAAATAATTGATAGATTTATTATTTTATCGAACTATAGTGGTTAAAAAATGGTTCATTGAAACACATTTGTAAATATGTTTTACTTAAATCATAAATTCAAAATATATAATTGTTTCGGGGTAGGGACCAAGAGCCTACTAAAAGAACCTCTTCGACTTGCGCTGCCTTTCTCCACTCCTGTAACTTCAGCGAAATCCACTCCTTAGCTCGATCGGCTGGGGTGACGATCGGGGTACCTGTCTAAAGTACTCCGATGCTTAAGTCAGAAAGGACCGATCGGTGTATCAAAATATATGTTGTAATAAATGCGAAATTAAGATCCCCACCAACCTACCTTTGGGCCCTATTTATAGCTTTCGACATGGGCCTGTAATTAGGGTTTCTTAATCACGGCCCAATGACCTTCTAATGAAGATTACTGACTCGTTTAACGTTAATTAATCTGACTTAGGTTATTTAACCGTACGACCGATGGTCGTTTGACTGGGTTAATGACATTATGTTTCCAACAAGCTAACAATCCGTGTTTTACCGATCAGCCGACAGGTGCGTTAGAAGGTCCATCGCTGCTGTTTTACCGATGAACCGATGGGCCCTCGAGGTTAGAAGGTCCATCGCTGCTGTTTTACCGATGAACCGATGGGCCCTCGAGGTTAGAATGTCCATCGCTGCTGTTTTACCGATGAACCGATGGGCCCTCGAGGTTAAAAGGTCCATCGCAGCTGTTTTACCGATGAACCGATGGGTCCTCGAGGTTAGAAGGTCCACCGCTGCTGCTTTACCGATGAACCGATGGGCCCTCGAGGTTAGAAGGTCCATCGCTGCTGTTTTACCGATGAACCAATGGATATGAACATGACTTGGTCGTGACTCATATGTTAAACCGTTTGACCGATGGTCTTGTAGTTTATTTGTCGTCCGTTCGACCGATGATTCTTTACCAATGTTATGTAGCTGATTGACAGAATCGATTCACTGTTTGACCGATGGCCGATTGACCGACTGGACCTACAGTACAATAACCATGATTAGTTACCTACCTAATCAATAGCATCAACTTAATTTAAAACTTTGATTTTTTTTTATATCTAAAAATAACATTTTTACTGAATATAAAGACCGAAAACTGTAAGGATTTTTTAAAACAAGTTATTGTAACTATATGTTTTAAAAATACCTATAATATTTCAAAAATAATAATTTAAGTTAGATTTTTTTTGTGATGAAAAAAATCAGCTATATGTTCGGGAAAAAAACTGAAAATTATAAATATTTTTTTAAAATAAATTACTTTAACAAATCTCTAAATTTTTAATCTATAATTATTTTCATATAACTTGTTTTGTATATATATATATTTGTTGTGATATAAAATATACTTTTCATCCTATTTAAATAAAATTAATTACATTAAAAATATTAAAAGTAAAATTAATTTAAAAAATATTATAATTATAATCACATATATTTAAGGCACCTCAGTTACTATTGCTTTCACTCATAAAGTCAAAAGAAACAAATCAAAATATAAATGTTTATTATTATTATTATTATTATTATTATATATATATATATATTATAATAGTAGTATATTTAAAAATAATTATTTAAATAAGGTTATAGCAATTAAATTTATTTTTCTAAATTTAAATATTGAATGCATTTATTTATATTTGTATCGTTCTTGTAGCACATTTTACTATTTAATTATCATTATTTCATAATTTTTACATCCAAAGTATAACATTACTAATTTTTTTAAAAATCAACACATGAAACCTTGCCTAGTAATGAAACTCATGACTCACTCAAAGACACATAAACATAATCTTAATCAAACATCAAACTCTCCGTTTTTAAAGGAATGTTTAATTACTCGGGATAGTACCTAATTTAGTAGGGATGTGTCAATCTAGTCCATTTTTTTTTAAATGTCAATTGGATAAAAATTTTAGAAAAAATATCTCAATTACGTCGTTATCAGACAAAAATTATTAATGTCATCGATGGCATGCCACATGTCTATTAATGGTTTTATAATTTTTTTACTTTTTTACTTTTTTTAAACTTTTTGCAAAAAAAATGCCACATTTCAAGTCTTTGGTGTGACACGTGGCAATTTAGTGTCACGTGACATGTCATTGTCTTGATTTCAATTTGGTCCTCATATATGTTTTCCTTATTTAATTTAGTCTTACTTATGTGTTTCTGATTCAATTTTGTTCCAATTTGTTTCAATAATTAAAATAATTCTTAATTCATTCTTTATAAGATTAAAATTAATTAAGTAAAAATATTTTTACAAAACTAAGTATTTATATTTATAGTGTCTCTCTCCAATTTTTGAATTTATTATTTGTATAAATATTATACTAATTTTTGTTATTAAAATGATTTTTTAACATATAATGTATATTATTAACTCATGTTTTGTTAATTATTATTATTTTTTAAATAGAATAATATTGTCTATCTCCAATTTGAGATCAAATTTATTATTTGCATGAATGTTGTACTAATATTTTTTTTATTAAAAATGACTTAATAAAATGACTTTTGACACTACATTTTAATATAAATATCTTTACTTAATTTTTGTAAACATATGTATATTTAATTAGTTATAATCTTATAAAAAATGGATCAATTTTTATTAATTATTAAAAACAAAATAGGTCAAAATTGATTTAGAGACACATGACTAGGGACTAAACTGAATTAGCAATATATATACGGGAAATAAATTGAAATAAAGATAATGACATTTCATAGTGACACTGACACGTGACATTGTCCTACCACGTGACACTAACAATGCCACGTGTCATACCAAAAATTTGACATGTGACATTTTTTTTAAAATAGAACATTAATAAGAATTAAAAAATTACATATTGACACATGACACGTCATTAACAACAGCAATAATGTTTGTCTGAAAGGAACCTAATTGAGGCACTTTCCAAAAGTTGGGATGCAATTGACATCTTTTTTAAAAGTGGAGACCAAATTGACACACCTCTACCAAGTGGGTACCATCTGAGTAATTAAAACTTAAAGCAAATTCAAGTACGATGATAATGAATTGAATATAAAAACATACCAGTCCAAAAAATATATTACATTCATCCAGCCAAAAATCAAAGCAAAATACAAGGATCTTCCTAACCCTGTATAGTGGGATAAAAGTGGGCACTGATGGGATCAATGTGGGTTTATTGCAATTTGCAGATGACACCCTTTTCTTGTGCGAAGCAAATGCCCAAAACGCTTAGATCTTAAAAGCTATATTAAGATGTTTTGAGCTGGTATCCGGACTAAGGGTTAATTTTTCCAAAACTAAAGTTGGGGGGTTGGGCTTGGATGCGACTATGATAAACGAGTTTTCAAGCACTTTAAA
>Ga0214544_1002802_pt1 | contig 36465 bp, 19 predicted proteins | sample CNSS3metaG_FD_160074 | JGI IMG/M metagenome (GOLD analysis project Ga0214544, IMG submission 160074) | Root nodule microbial communities from cowpea collected in UCLA plant growth center, Los Angeles, California, USA - CNSS3 | ecosystem: Host-associated > Plants > Roots > Nodule | place: USA...
TATTTGGATAAGATAATTTAATGTATAACATATCTAAAATAAATTATAGTTAAAATAATAAAATTTAACATTAAATATTAGGTCACTATAGATATTTAAAAGGGAACATATAAGTGAAAAAAAAAACTAGTAAATTATCTTCATTTTCACGAATTTATCTCATATCAAAATCTTTAAATTCTAGACTCCATTTTTATTTCTGACTGATAATTTTGACAAAAATAAAAAAATAAAAAGAATGAAAGGTACCTAACACAGTTCCTAAGACAGAGAAGAAGTGGACTTCACATTCTTCCAATTAGATGGAAGTTCCTATGAAAGTGTACATATTCGGTTGATAGGGTCGGTGTTAGAACATAATCCACTACCGAATTGAATGGCACGTTATGATCCACTCAAAATTCAAAATTTCTAAGAATATTTTGGTTCTTCTTTGGTGGCCATGTTACAGCCCAGATAATTAATTTGCCATAGTGGTTTACTTGAAGTTGGTGCTCCATTTCCATTATGAACCAGAAGTTTTCAAAGATTGACCACTAATTAGTGGATTCTTAAGTGGTGCATCAACACATGAATGGGTGCATCTCAACTTGTCAAACAATGTTTGTCTTCCAGGTTCTGCTTTTTAATCTAAGTGTAATGTTTATGAATTTCACAGAACTTTAGAGATGATTAGTAGAATATGTGTAATTAGATTCATCAGTCACAAGTACTGTATCAAAATTGTTCAACGTCACTGTATAACAATATCAACCATATAAAATAATAAGGAAAAGATAGAGAAAAGAGAGGAATCATTTTTTTTATTTTTAATAAGTCAATGATTTATTTATATGGTGAATTATGATAATAAAGATAGATGTTAAATAGTTAAAAGATGTTTGAGGGTATTGTGTAATGAGCAAGATGATAGAAGCTTGGAAGCTAATATACCAGTATCTCAAAGTAAGCTAAGACAATACTTTCTTGCTTATTAAGTACTATATCGCTAATGGAAAGACAAAACTTCAATCCTAAGAATAAATTGATCTCAAAACTATTATTAAAATTAATCTTCATAACATTATAATATATATATAAAAAAAACTAATAAAATCCTTATCTTAAAATTTGAGAGTTAGAGTTATATCAAACTTTTTAAATAAATTGACTTATTGCTGGTCATTAGATTCAAACCTTCCTCATTATTTGGTACGTTGAAAAAGTCAGAGTCATCCAACTCTTAATTCCATGTTGCAACAAATAGGTTGGGTCATATAATCACAAAAACTTTATTGTTTAATTTTAGTTTCAGAATTTCCATCTTTTCCATGAATTAAGAAAAATATATATTCGGATAAGAAAGTAACTAAAAACAGTACTATTGAAAGCTTTCAGCCCGTTTAATTCATGTAAAATTAGCAAATTTTAATTTTTATTAAAAATATTTTTGTTTTAAATCTTTATAAAATATGAAATAACTATTTTTTTTAGTTTACACAAAGCATATGAATTTATATATATATATATTATATAATCATTTCTTAATTTCAAGTAACTATTGTTAGTTCCTAATATTCATTTTAAAATAGAAAAAAATATATTTTCCTTTATATCTCTTCAGTGTTTTCCTGAAATGTTACATCATATCAAAATATTAGTTATTTGAAACTGTCGGTTTTTTCATAAGGAAAATTATTTGTTTACAATTTTTTTTTTTTACAAACTTAAGAAATTTTTTATAAACAAAATTAAATAGATTAATTTTTTTATTTTTTAATCAAAATGAAACAATAAAATAGTACCTTTTTTATCTAAAAAGATAATGTGTCCAATTTTGTTAAAATTTTGTTTTTCAAAATATCATTAGCCTCTTAATAAATATGTAGTTAACTGACAATCAGGAATAGAAAAACTCAATTTTTTTTAAATGTTTAATTACTCTTTTAATTCATTTTTTCGTTTAAAAATGTCAAATTGGTTTTCGAATTTTTTTTTTTTTAATTTTGTCCAAACTTTTAAAAAATTGATACAATTTTGTACTTTTCATTAAATTTTTTGAAATGAGTCAAAAATATTTTATCAAAATTAAAGGTTATAATAAGAATGGTTTGATTTGTTGGTTTAATGTAAGATCATTACTTCACTACCAAAATTTTATCAAAAAAACACTAAATTGCATCAATTTTTTCAAAAAAATCATGACCAAATTAAAGTTCAAACTAAAAAAAAATTGTAAAACTAACTTGACATTTTTAAATGAAAATAGTGATAACAAAAAATAATTAAACATGAAAACAAATTACATATAAAGTAAATACTTTACATTGAGAAAAAAAAAACTCAAAAGTAGGTCTATAGACATTTAATTAATTTGTACATTAAGTTAATTAGGATCGGCCAAAAACACAGGTATATTTAAACAGCAAGATTATTAGTATTTTGATATCATTTTAACCCATCTGATTAGATCTGCGGGTTACTAACTAACCTGTTCACCAAATAAGAAGGGGACTAATAATGTATTTTAGCTAATGGTAAAGTTTCTTATTATTTTCTAGTTTTCTTTATGTATAATTAAGCAAAGTGATATAGTAGACTGTTATTTACTATGTCTGGTTAAAGTATGAAATGATAAGTAGTTAAAATAAAAATAATATTGTAATTTTTCACACAAATTATATTTATTTACTAATATATTATAAAAATAAAATAGTAAAACATATAAACTTTTTTTCAAGCACTATTATCATCATGGTAGAAATAGACAATAAAATGTTTGAGCCTAAGATGTTTATTTAATTCATTAGTTTTCTTTATGTGGAAGCGCACTAAAATGTTCGACCTAATGCTAGCCTAGGGAGGAAGAAAACCATTGTTGAACCAAGGTATTTGGAGGTCTCGAGCGAAGTAGTACTGGACAAAACAATCAAAAGAGGGCTGACGTTGAACGAATTTAGTGGAAGTCGAAGACGTTAACAAGCGTGGATGAGACCGAGGTTCTCTTACTTGTTAGGGTTAGAAAGAATTAGAGACGATTCTTCTTCTTTGATTCGTTCCTTCTTCTATTCGTAGTCTCTGTAGTGGGCAAATTTGATACCCAATGTGCACAAAGTAGTCATTCATAAAGATAGATTTTACGGTAAGACGCTCTGAGGTAGTTTATACCTTTCTTTTCTCGAATCTACGGCTAATTGATTTTGCACATTTCTCAATCAATCTCTATTCTGCAAATTTTCGTTCTTTTATGAATCTTGTATTTTTTTTACTTCGTTTATGAAGTTCCTTTGCTGTTCTTGTGACTTTCTTATTCTTGATTTCTTCTTTTTTTTACAATTTACATTCTCGACGATCTTTATGAATTTCTGAAATTGGTTTTGATTAACTTTGATACAGTTAGTCTTCTACCAACAAGGCAAAACAAAAACAATATAGAACGGGGGAAGAATGAGAGATTGGGTAGCATTGAGTTCAACATTGTAAGAAATGAGAGTTCAAGGAAGGGAGTGCAAAATAACCTCTACCTAAGGGTTGCGTTACCGTGTAAAGAAGCGGACCATTGTACACATCAAAGAGTGCAAAGTCACCTTGAGTGTTTTATAGTAACCTTTGTTATACAATACAATTCAATTCAGCTTTTTCTTTTCATTCTTATTTAATTCTTGGGAATCTTTCTGCTTTCTTTCTTATTTTGTCGTCTAAATCTGTTTTAAATTTTCAATTACTCTTGTTTACAATTCTACATACTTTAATTCCCTACATTGTTTTCGTTTCCCTTGAATTTCTATAGCATGTGTATCGTGCCTTTTAGGTTCTGTTCATGGTACGTGTTCTTTTCATTTAGATTCTGAAGTCCTAATTTAATTGGAGTGTTGAATGTTAAAAGCTGCACTGTTTGGTTTTTGTTGAGACCTATAAGACCCCAAAGTGAGCTTGGATGTTGCAAGATGTCTTCTTCAGACAGTTTTTGACTCAATATGCCAATAAAAACAAGCTTTTTTTTTTTTTTTTGAATTCTGGATTATGAGTTGTTTAGTTGCATTGTACCTTTAATTCCACATACATTCCATTTTGCTATGTTTTCTTTAATGTTTGTGAGTTTGTCACTGAATTTTAGTTTGGATCAGTTTTCTGTGTAGCATTTGTTAGCATTCCATGTTTGCCAATTCTGAATTTTCCTTTGGTTGTTTCAATTCATTGTTACGTTAATTCCTACCACAGATATGTTAAATATTGATTCAGAATTCTTCATATAGAATCTGCTTTATTACATTCTTCTTACATGTAAGGAGTTTAATTTTCGGAGAAGTGGTTCTTAAAAGTTAATAGGTCTGAAGAATTTTTACGATAATTTTTTTTTTCTATAATTTAGTGCGATTACTCAGTTTTGTGAGTATATAGTTCTCGACCACTTTTGTAGGTGTTTATTATGTTAGCCACGCACTTTTGTCCATTTTTTTTTTTCATGACATTCTCTGTGTCGCCCTTTTTAATCAATAAATTATATTCTGTTTTCTATCTGAATTTTATTCAATCAAACAATTACCATTATCATTATTAAAAAACAATTGACATTTTCTCTTATCTTCTTCTTCTATTGTTTTTTTTTTTATTATTTCATGTTACCAAAATGGACAAAAGTGTTGATAAGGAGGTTTTCCTTTTAAATTATTATTTGTAAAAAAAAAATAACTTCATAGTTAATTTCAATTTTGAATTCTATATTTTTTAAAATTTTGGTTTTTTATTTATATAATTTATATCTTTTGGCCTTAACTCAGTAATTTCTTTTTGTGTAAACTTTTATTCCTTTACCTTTGTTTTTGTTTAGATTATATAAAAGATCATTAATCTTGATAGTTGTCTTAAAAAGATTGTGTGCGATGATGATATATTCCCATGATCAAGAATCAAAAAGTTAAAAGTAAAATTATAAAAGGTAAATTATAACAAAAAATTGTAAAAGTATAATACATAAAGAAAAAAGATAAAACAATTATAAGAATTATTACATTTCCAGTAGTCACTATAACTAAGTATTTTATTTCGAAATAATAGTATATGAAAATTGAATTATGCATTAATACTCTAAGTTTAAATTAGTACCTAATGATAATATACCATATAAATTAATTTTAATTACATATGAAATAATTAAGAAATAATAATTGTAATGACTTCTTTTATTAGAGATCATTTATCATCATTTTTAATTACATCTTTCATTAGGGATTAATTAGGAACTACCAATTTAATTCTTTGAACAAAATTACAAACAATCAATTTTATCATTCAATACATAAAAAAGCATAACCTTTCATCTCAAAGATAAAACTAATTGTGGTGGTATAGTAAAAAAAAATAAAATATACAATATAAAAAAATATAAAAAATATATATATATATATATATATATATATATATATATATATATATATATATATATAGAAATTAGCTTCCGAGCCAATATGTAGAAATTAAGTGATATTTATGAAGATCAGAAAAAAAAAAGTTCATTTAATGATCAGAAAGTTTATTGAAGCAATTGGTTTACATTTTGGTCCAATTGGGAGAAAAAGAAAATTGAAAGTGACATTCTATACTTTAAATATGTTAAGTCTGGAAGCCAACGTAATTATAATTAAAATTTACTAAAAACTATACAATTATAATTGATTTGGTATCATAATTTTTGTTATTTTTAGAAGCATTAAGAAAATTATATAAAATGTTAACGTTACGCGTTTGATGAAATTGGCAATTTCTTATGCAGAATTAATGTGTTACGCATGCTACACGGATTCGTAAAGGAAGATGAACCTCTCACTTTCCCTTTCTTTAAGCTTTTATTTCTTCTTTTTCTCACCTCACTATCAAAATGGAAAAACTGCTTTTCATATATAAATATTTACCTTGTCAACATTCCACTATAATAATACTTTCCATTAACAACTAACCAAACAAATATTCCCCCACTCCAATTCAAGAAATGCATTCTAACCAAAAACATTCTTATGCCTCCAAAATTGGAATATTGCACATTTTTATAAAACACTTTTTTTTTCCAACCTAATTAACTTCTCATCTACCTTCCAAATAATCTAGACAATAAATATAAACAAATATATATCACTATAAGGTTCTTTTTTTAGTTCTCCATACATTTAGAAATTACGCTCATCGGAAAGTTTATACATAATTACAAAGATTCTTCAACTTGAAAACTATTATTATTAAATTTGACGATGATAATTGCTATTTTATTTTTTTTAATTTTTATCTTTTATTTTATTATTATTATTTTTCTAGATACTTTAAGCTTTATTTAATAAAATCAAAAAAATAAGTATTTGTTTTACATATTTAATATTTTACCAAATAGTTATAATATAAAAGAAATTAAAAAAAAATATTAACAAAATCAGATATGATAAAATTGGTTATTCCAATATAAAATCAAATACAAAACTACAGTCTAGTTCAATTCGAGTCACTCACATAGCAAAAATCTATAAATAAAGAGTTTGACAAAGCTCAAAGACAACAACCCTTCTTAGAAATAAGAGAGGAAAAATTAATTCTTTTGGGAAGAATAATACTTGGCGTAGAAACGCATTCTGAAGGTTTGAGACATTCATCTTCTGAAAGTTGGGGGCATTCATCCTATGTTCTATTTCTGGTTTAACTGCATATTCTGAATTGATTGCAGATGTGGGAATACCTATTGATTGAGCGATAGTTTAAGAAATTTGATTATGCTAGAACAACTAATAGATTTCACATGCTAGATATAGAAGTGAAATATTTAGTCATTCATAATATCAAAATCTTCATCATCAATGCAAACTTATAATAAAAATTATTAGGCATAAGATTTTTATTATTAGTTTAAATTTGTCAATAAGACATTACAACTTGTTAAAATAGGTCTGAATCGTAGAAAAGGAATTAGAAGTACATTATTTGGTGTTTTTGCTCTGAATTGAATCATAACCCATTCTCACTAAAGTCTTTATCATATATTGTTGCACATCATATGTGTGATAAAAATATAAAAGAAGTTTTATTGTTGTTTGTGTGAAATTTTGTCTAATTTGTGAATTGCAAAAATTGTCAAATGTTGTAGAATTCTCTTAGGAAATTATACTTGAACTTTTCACTTTATTACTTGTGTGATTTGGTACACTTGTCCAACGCTTGTTTAACGCATTCATAAACATTCATAAACAAAGTCCAGCTAATCTAGAAGATAAATTGTTCCACTGTTATAATAGTTTCACATTATTTATGAGTAGAGATCAATGATAAGGATAATCTTCTATTTTCAATTATCCTTCTTCCTTCAACCCTTCTGTATGTCTTTTAAGAACAAAACGGTGACAAAATTCTAAATTTCAAAAGTGGATCATATGTTCATCTTAATGATATTATGTTGTGGATCTACTGTCTATGTCTATGTATGTCTCCAATGCAAAAGCCATAAAATGAATAGAGAGTATTATGAAATATGTAGAATCTAATTAAAAAATTATGTAGAATTTTCTTTAGTTGTTGCATGATCATAAAATGCTGCAAGAATGCAGACAAAGTTATCTATAGTTATTAAAAAATATTTTGAAAGTAGTGGGGCCATCGAAGACTGTTGCTTTGCTTATACCATTCTTTTTAGGAACTATGAAGCATAGGGATGTCCTTTCAGATTATCTTAAATGTGGAAGTGGTCGATGTTCTTGCAATCAAAGATATATCAGAAAGCTCATGTTCCACACTTTCATAATTAAGAATAGAACATTAACTGCAAGATAATGCCTACACTCTTCATCTGTATTGTGACGTTTTTCTTAGCTCAATTATACGTAAACTATAGTATAACACATTGTTGGTCTTATAAATATAACATGCGATGACCTCCTTAAGCACAAAATATAGAAACACAAACCTCAGAAACACAAAACCATGCTGTCACCAAGCTCACACTTGGCAATTTTAATCCTCCTATTATCAGTTTCCTTAGCAGCGTCAGCTCCATACGATGAAAACTTTGTCCAATGTCTCAGCTTCTATTCAGACAAAGCAGCTCCATTTTATGCCTTAATTTACACTCCAAAAAATGTTTCATTTTCCAACATCCTCGAATCCTCTGCACAGAACCTAAGGTATTTGGTGCCTTCAGCGCCAAAACCAGAGTTTATATTCACACCCTTGTCTGATTCACATGTCCAAGTGGCGGTGACTTGCTCAAAGAAACTTGGTATTCATCTGAGAATTCGTAGCGGTGGCCATGACTATGAAGGACTCTCGTATGTTTCTGAAGTCGAGGCCCCTTTCATGATTCTTGATCTGTCCAAGCTTCGCGCCATTGATGTTGATATAAAAGACAACAGCGCTTGGATTCAAGCTGGTGCCACTATTGGAGAAGTATATTACAGAATATATGAGAAAAGTTCAGTTCATGGTTTCCCTGCAGGCCTTTGCACAAGCCTTGGTGTTGGAGGGCACATCACAGGAGGTGCATATGGATCCATGATGAGAAAGTATGGTCTTGGAGCTGATAATGTTATTGATGCAAAACTGGTTGATGCAAATGGCCAAATCCTTGATAGGGAAGCCATGGGGGAGGACCTATTTTGGGCAATTAGAGGAGGTGGAGGAGCAAGCTTTGGTATCCTTCTCTGGTGGAAGATAAAGCTGGTTCCTGTGCCAGAAACTGTGACAGTTTTTACAGTTACAAGGAGCCTAGAGCAAGATGCAACAAAGATTCTCCATAGATGGCAGGAAGTGGCACCCGCTATTGATGAGGATCTCTTCATCAGAGTCATCATTCAACCAGCCACTGTTGGGAACAAAACTGGGAGAACCATCACAACATCTTACAATGCTCAATTTCTTGGTGGGGCTGAGAGACTCCTCCAAGTGATGAAGGAAAGCTTTCCTGAATTGGGTTTGACAAGAAAAGATTTACTTGAAACTAGTTGGATCAAGTCTGTGCTGTATATTGCTGGTTATCCAAATGGCACTCCTCCTGAAGTTCTGCTTCAAGGAAAGTCAACATTCAAGAACTACTTCAAAGCCAAGTCAGATTTTGTGAGAGAAGCAATACCAGAAACTGGGCTTGAGGGACTCTGGCAAAGATTGCTAGAAGAGGATAGTCCCTTGATGATTTGGAACCCATATGGTGGAATGATGAGCAAATTTTCAGAGTCTGATATTCCCTTTCCTCACAGGAATGGAACACTTTACAAAATCCAGTATTTGTCTCTTTGGCAAGATGGAGATAAGAATGCCACAAAGCATATAGACTGGATTAGGAAGCTTTACAACTACATGACTCCTTATGTTTCTAAGTTCCCAAGGGAGGCATATGTGAACTACAGAGATCTTGATTTGGGAATGAACAAAAAGAACAGCACAAGTTACATACAGGCAACTTCTTGGGGCAATATGTATTTCAAGGATAATTTCAACAGGTTGGTGAAAGTAAAGACCAAAGTGGATCCTGATAATGTGTTCAGGCATGAGCAGAGTATCCCACCACTTCCAGTTTCAGGTATGAAGCTACAAGACATGAAAAGCAAAACTTTGGAATGAGGCACTGTCTTGTAAATTTGTTGTGGGTTTGATTAGCAAATTTAGATGAATAAAGGATATGTTTGGATTTTGTTGTGTTTTTGGCCATTTTAATGTTATAAAACACTGTTGAAGTGCTTAATCATTGTTATCCATGTGGTTGTGCCTGTGACAATATTGCAAGTAACAAGTGTTGTATCACTGCTGGCGAGAATCCTGTAGCTTGTAAGAATCCATCCACTCTTTTGAACATGGCACCCAAGTGACAAATGGAATGCACATTTTTAAGCGCAAAAACAACCGAGAAAAGTAATGTGACTTTGTGTTATCAAAATAAGTTTTATTCAATATTAAGAAAGATTGTTAAAATATAATCCATTGATCATCTATTTTTAAGTGTAAAGTCATGTGGCTTCTCTCGTTTTAAAGTTACTGAATCCCTTTCCAAGAACAATCTCACCAAGCTAGTGCTATTTTACTTCCAAAATACACGAAGAATCTTTTACCAAATATTTAGGGAAAAAATAAAAGAAAAATAAAATAATGTATTTTTAAGATAAAATTAACTATACATAAAGTCATTTTTAAAAACTGTCATTTTTTTAAATCATATTTCTACTTACATACAAATTAGTTTTAGTCTTTTTTTCTTATTTTTATCTTTCAAAAAAAAATTTGAACATGTTTTAATATTTATAATATAATACATTTTTACTTGAATATACTGGGATTGAATAAATTGAAGTGTACTTGTCATCTTTATTTTGAGATGATAAGTGGGATTTCTTAATAAAATAACTACAATGTTATTTTATAAATTGAGATAAAAAAAAAAAAACTTCTAACTCAAGATTTTTTTATTTTATATTTTGAAATGCACGATTCAACATACTCAAAATATAAAATTGCACGTTTCAGAATGTAAATTTTTCATTCTAAATCATGCATTTCGAAATAGTAAATAAAAAATAGATTCTAGACTGCTATATTTGAAATGTATTTTTAAGAAGAAGGTGAAGATTGAAGGTAATGGAGTGTTAGTCAACAAAGAAGGTGACGAGTGAGGAAGAGAGGGGTACCGGTAGAAGAAAAAAAAAGGTGATGAATAGGGGAGAAGGGTGCACTGGTAGAGGACGAAGGAGTGAGAGAAGTGCAGTGATAAAAGAGAAAGAAGATAAAAGTACCGTAAGATATATGTGCTGTAAAAGTAAAAGGTGATGAATAGGGGAGAAGGGTGCACTGGTAGAGGATGAAGGAGTGAGAGAAGTGCGGTGATAAAAGAGAAAGAAGATTAAAGTACCGTAAGATAAAAGTACCGAAACTACAACAACAGAAAGGAACATGCACAAAGTGAGCTTTCCATCATAAATCAATCTGATACAACAAATCAATTTATACAAAATGTTTACTTCTAGAACTTTGGCACCACAAAAATTGACAAACGATGGCACGCTAACACCCAATAAACATCAATTTTGGGGGTCAAATAAATTAAGATAAATAAAAGCAAGACTTCATGAATTTGCTATTATTTTCACCAACGAATTATGCTATCCTTGACAATAATTTACATACTTTTGGCATCTATTTTCGACGGAGGAAGTGTTCCAAAAACTTTATCCCATAGCGATGAAGTGATACCAAAGCCTTTATCCTGGATCCGAAAGTGATGATTCAAGTGGTATTTCTGCGAAAACAACGAAAAAAAAGATTATTTTGTTTGGCAACAAATATCAAAGCAATGCAATCGTGACCCACAGTTGAAGGATTTTAACCTTGAGATTTCGGGGCACTTCGGTCTGCGGCTGACCATGGTGCAAGTAATAATGGGTGCAATCATACATTACATAACCCAATAAACCGCCACCAAATAAAGCAGGAGCTGTTGAAGGGGTTGCCATGAGCTTCACTAAGTTCCAAAACTGGACACAGCATACAAAGACAAACATCACTTCAGGAAACCTCCAACCTATGTTTATCAATATTGATACATCTGTGTTGCAGACTAATCGGACAATTTTATTAATCGTCAAAAGTCTTTTCTGACCATTTTCAAAAGGTAGCTACAGATTGTAGTATACATATGTCGTGATTTCAGAGAGCCAATCAATAAGCAATAATTTCTTTTTAACATTTTCTTAAATTACTATCACAAAATAAGGGTATAAACATCACTGAACGATTAAAACATCTATTCAAACATAATGAAAATCCAATCAACATCTCTTGTATTTCCCTTTCGTACCTGAAACTGTTTCACTTAATCCAATGTTTGTCCTATTGGTTCCGTCAAAACTATTACATTTGATATGTTATACCGCGTAACAATAGAGATATACCGTCGCCTAAAACTAATTCATCAATAGTATTTGACCAGTTGATAAAAGAAAAAATCGACGTGACACACTTAACTATTTAAAAGAGAGATCTAGATAGCATAGGAAACAAGAAAAACAAAATTAGAAATTTACTCTCTCGGTCTGTCCAATAATAGGAAGCAAGCATGTGAAAAGTAAAACCGGTGAAAATTTAAATCCCACAATTCCCTCCCAACCAAATAAGTATGGGAAAATGTTTTAAATAGTAAGTCAGAGAAGAGATACCGGCATCAATAATATAGCAGTTGCAGCAGGGGGGAAAACGAGTCTCAAGCCATCCATTGGGTGCTTATGGTGGCAGCCATGGAGTAGATAATGCAAGGTATTTCCCCTAAAGCAGCATTCAATACCCACAAAATAAAAAGCAAATAAACATTTAGTGTTATTCTAACAAAAAAAATAAAAATGAATGTAGTTAAACACAATTACAAGCAAAAATAAGAATATTATTTCACACTATGGAAAGGAAAGGGAAAGAAAAAGATCTAACCAGTAGGTCTTTGTTTTGATGTGAAAAAGAAATCGGTGCAATGAGTATTCAAGTAATGTCCAAATAAAAATGCCAACAACCACCAGTAGAGCCAAATGAGGACAACTGAGGCCCATAAGTACAGAGCTATACACAAAGTAGCATACAACTGGAAGCCAAATGACTGGTATTGCCCACCAGACTGTGCGCGTCAGGAACTGTTTCATGTAATAAGTCAAGATCACATCAAATTCTCAATATATTTCCAGAACATAAATTTTAAATTCTTATCCGTAGAAGAATTGAACATGACATTATAATCATAATTATATAATTAGTAGATCGTCTAATAAAAATATAATATGATTTATTCTCATATTATATCTTATTATTAGAGAATATTAAATCATTTTATGTATTATTTTGATTCCGTTTTTTCAATATAAATTAAGCATTCATGTTGTCTCACAGGCACACAGTTTTAGGTCAATGTCCCTTCCTTTCCTATAATTTAACAAAGAATCAAGAACTGGGTTGGGTTCAAAATCGCGTTGATTCGGTAGAGCCATTGTCTCATGAGGATATTTTGTATTTTGCAAACCATTCTCTAAGGCTTCACGTGCAGTGTTCTAGCGATGCCTTCAGCGAGTTTTCCAACAAGTTTTAGGCGGCAACCATTTGCTCCAATCGACACAGGGTTGGGATCGCGTAGTGCCAATTTATCCAATGGTCAAAACACCAACGCAAAACCACCCATCCACGACCATCTTCTCTACTGTTGCAACTGACGCCTGACGGAACGTGCGTCAACACCTAATGGCCTTATGCCCAGGATGCCCCTGCATGTACACCATCAAAGTTTGTTTGGTGGTTGGATCAACTTTTCTCTCTCCTAGGATTATTTTATTAATTTTTTCCCATACTTCAACGAAAAAAAAATGTCTTCCGGCGCCCCCATCAATATCCAGAACAAACTCTCCTATTTTTTCTAACCTTAATATTAGTATTGATAAGATGAACACGTATAACTATTGAATATGGTTAAGTGGGTTTTGGATTACGAATCTCATCCCACTACAATGTTAAATCCGTTCCTACACAACATGGAAAATGTATAAAGATTAATGCTCAGTTATGTAATGTTATTAAATCCAGTATTCGCACCTCACTCAAATCTATTCTTCGTCCCCATGAGTCTTGTACAGCAGTTCGGAGTGAGGTTCGTGCACTTTATGCCAATGACATCCAGTATCTGTATGGCATGGCTCGTATCAAAACCTCAACACTTCTAACTCCACATCGATTTGAGGGCCCTATGTGTGCTTATCTTGGGCGGCTTCACATTCCTTACATGATTTTTAATGAACTTCTTGTGTACCATCTGTAAATGCAAAGAAGGAACTCAAGAACAATCATACGTTTTTATGACCTTGAACTTGTTCGGTTTTCCACAAGTATGTTGCGATCAAATTTTAGGATCACCAATAAACCCTACTATGAATTCCACATCATCTGTGTTCATTCGTATACTTTGGCAAATAAACACGGAGACACATGTACTTCATCCGCAGGAGAAAATATTGCCTTTGTATCATAAAAGCGTGTATTCTAGGCAATTTCACATAATTCTAAATATCGTCCAAAATGTGAACACTGGCACTGCATTGTGCATATAATTGAAGTGTTTGGAAGTTGTATGAGAAATCCTATCATTCACCCAATATTGCCCATACATCTACTCTTGAGTCACTCGTTGCTTCGACACTGTTAGCTAATTTACCTCATATATCTCAGATCGAAAAAACTTGCAGAAAATGGTGTTGGGTTTAAAGCATGTGATTAGTTTAAGGTGTGAATCATGTCAGTTAGAAAAACATATTCATCACTTTTTTCCTAATAGCCTTAGTAATCAAGTTTTATCTCTCTTTTTTAGTTCACCCTAATATTTGGGGTTGTTCCCGTACTCTTACTTCTTCTGTTTTAAATATTTTATTACTTTTATTGATAATTAATATACATGTTCTAGAATTTAGTTAACGAAGAATCTATCAGAAGAATGTCTATAATTCAAAAGAATTTACTGAAATCAAAACACAATTTTGTATATCTTTCATAGTGACAATGTCCAAGATTATCTATCTCAACAATTTCGGCCGTTCATGCCATCTAACGGTATCATTTATTAAACTTTGTGTCCTCATACTCTTCAACAAAATGGAGTAGTTGAACACAAAAACAGACATCTGATTGAAATTACATGAACACTTCTTCATAGTCATCTTCCTCACTGTTTATGGTGGGATGTTGTCATTACTATGTACTATCTCATTAACTGAATGTCATCATCTTTCCTTAATGATCAAGTATCTCACTCTATCCTTTTCCTCATTCCCGTCTATATTGTCTTCCTCCACTTGTTTTGGTACCACATGTTTTGTACATAACCTCACACCTAGTCAAGACAAACTTCCTAATTGGTTGTTCAAATTTGCCTTCATGGGACATCATCGTTCTCAAAAGAAGGTATTGATGTTTCTCTCAAAAAGGTATTGATGTTTCTCTCCTTATCTTGACCGATATTTTGTGTCTATCGGCTTCTCTTTCTTTGAGTCTGTTATGTAATACACATATAATGATGACATGTACTTACTTTCTCACACTACCAATCTTCCTTCATCACTACCACATGACTTTGTCACAACTCGAGATGCTCTTTTGACCGCTCTTCATGTGTATGGGACCGACCTATCTTCGATGGATAATGATATAGAGGTCATGTTTGATCCTATCTCAACACTATCTAACATATTGGATCTAGTCTCCTCTAAAAATGAAGGCAACTGCTATTTGAAAAAGTAAATAATCTACTTGTACCGTAATCCTTCTCTCCAGTATACTAAGCTTAGTTATCATCAACTTTCCACCATACATCATACTTGTTTGTCCTTGTTATCTTTTGTTCCTATTCATAAGTCTCCAAGTGTAGTTTAAACCCACCTAGAGTGGTGACAAGCTATGATCGATGAAATATGTGGCCTTCAAAGTAGTGGTCTGAGAGTTAATTCGTCTTCCAATTGGCGCTCAATTGTAAGGTATTAGTAGTTATAGACTCTTAAAACAACAACTTACGGTAAAATGATTTGCTATAAAGCTCGATGCACACAAATCTATGACAAAGATTATAATGACACTATTGCATAACTTGGGCATGATACTAAATTGATCATATTACTAAACAATAACGGTTTCAGCATTATGTCTCTCGTTTCTATATTTTAACAATCAATGTCGAAAAACTATGAAAGCAGAAATTGTCTATGTTAGTAAATGTAGAGCATTGAGCATTAACAAAAGTAAAACATAACTCAAGTGATGGGAATGCTGAGGTGAACGAATGAGCTGAAAAGTAGACATAAAACAAATGAAAAATAAGATTATGAGTGAATAGTCACGGAGAAACTCAGATTAGCAACTACTCACCACAAGATGACTTAAACTCGCCTGATAAGGTTTATGTAGAAAATCAATCGAAGATTCGTGACACAAAGAAGATCAAGTGGAAGATGATCAAATTAAAAAGGCAGAGTAGCTATGAGAAACCATTGAAAAGAACTTTGCTCTAAATTGTTTTACCACAACCTTGGTTTTAGATAAAGTCAATGGCATCAATTAGTCCAGGCTTGGATGTTGTAGTTTTGTCTGTAGTTAAAAGGCATACCTCCAGAATTTCATTTTCAAAGTACCGAGGGCCTTCCTTGCTAACAATTGGCTGGTGAACCCACTCTTCATAAGCTTCCCCAAGATGTCCCACCTTTAAAAACATTGAGAATTCAGTAATATTCAACAGGAGATCACTTGGTTACAAACTACCCACATAAACAGAAATTGGGCCTATATGAAAGTTGAAAACCAGTCGAAGATGGAGTATCGAGAACACGTTTTAAAAGACTATAAGGGTTTTGCCTTTACCTGGAAAACAAGGGCCTTGTTCAAATCAACTTCAAAGTTCTGCACAACCATCCTGGGACTGAGTTCAAAGACCGAAACAAAAATGTTAAGACCCAAATAGGAGTAGGTTCAATGATGAAAAACAACAACGTCGTGTATAAAAGCATATCATGCACCGCTCACTACAGGCCACATGGGGTCGGGGAAACTTCATAAGTATTGGTTTATTTTACCTTCCTGACGGCATTGATTTTAACCTTTATTGTAGGGAACAAGTTAGGAAGGCGAGTTGCCAAAAAGAACAAGGAAACAATTCGTTTTTAATAACCTTATTTGATCACAATGTTGTAGATTTATATTGCAAAAAGGTTCTAGTCATCATTGCTTAAGGCCAAAGTTTGCGTGGTCTTTTCTCTAAGGACTATTTCACGGTGCAAACTTGCAATACAATGATAAGCCGCACCTTCTTTTTATAAAATGAGAAGGAAACGTACACCCCTATAGCTACCAGAAACGACCAGCGTCGTTTTCATCCAACTAGAATCATGCAAAACAACGGAGCATCAACGTCAAAGAAAAAGTAAGCAATAATTTCACATGCACAAATACCGCCAAGATTTATATTCTACAAAGTAAAAGTAAAACTAATAAAAACAAGAAGTAAACAAAATAAAAAAAGTAATAAACATTTTCTATTCCTCAACAATCATCGTTTCCCGCAATATACTCGAATTAGCTGTAGAACATAAGCAAATTTCCAAAACTGCCACGTCTGTACACTAAAAAGCGGAACTGAACTCTAATCAACAGACCATAACAATGCCAACAAATTCACATGTATCTACTAATGTACGGATCCAATTGAGTAGCAAATTCAAGCAAAAAAAACCTAAAAAATCATCATAAACAAAAGCCTTGGAATTCATATCTATCAAATAACACATGATAACTCTATAAACACGCATTTACTTCGCAATGCAGAAACGAAATCGTTAAATCAACTCCAGATCCAGAAACCGCACGTGTATCAAGAAAACAAACCTGGTAGCAGAAGGCAATGCGGTGAGATCGGAATGGAACCTAACCGGAGAGGGACGCCGTATGCAAGCAGCACCAGCACCGCACCACACCCTACCCTTCTCCACGTCGAGCAACGGAAAGGGATAGTGAAGGAGGAGAAGGCGCGTTGTTGTACTACTGAGTTGTAAAGCGTGGGAGAGGGAATCTTAACCGTTCGTTTTCACGGCATCAACGAATATCTCTTCTAGCGTTGGATTCTAGCACGTGACAGCCTGGCACTGTGGCAGAATCACCTGTGGCGAGGCTCACTTGAGGGTTACACAGTTGTACTGTGTTTGGATAACGTGGCGATATGCTATTGGAGTCAACGAGTGGAGTTTGGGACTAAAGGTGTTCTTTGGATTTGAATATCCGCAGTTGTTCACTGAACTTCATGTGATGCAATTATAGATCTAACGGTGGATAAATTTTAACAGTCAAGTTTCATTTTTTTATTTTAATATAAAATAAAAGTTTAACATTTGTGCAGTTTAAACGTAGGTGTAAAATATCTTAGTCTGTTTCAGAGACCTTATTGGTCTTTTTGGTGGGACCAGACGAATCTCAACTCAACATGTAAATGTAAATGTGATCTGAGATATTTTGAAGTTGCTTGCAATACTAGTTCGGAATAAACACCTTTCCTAAATATTAAATATAATAGTTTTTAAAAAATCAAAATCTTATTATACGTTCAACACGTTACATGTTTAAAGTGGTATAATAAAGAATAAATAAGAGTCAACAAAATAAAATAAGATGAATTTGCACTTAGTTTATTGTTTCATCCTAAAACCCCTCTCCAGGAGTAATATTAAACCAAGATAAATTTATCTTTCATCATGAAAGCAATGAAACAAAAATCGAATTAGATCGTATCAAAGAAAATATTATTGAACTAATCAGTTTAAGATAAAGTATCAACAAGTACAAACAACACCGAATGAATGCAAATTATAACAACTTATTCTATAAGATTTAGTAATTTATGATCACTCAGTTCTAACAGAGAAGTTGTCTTAAATAAAATACCATGTTTCACGACCAATTGTTAACGAAAATTAAATATTATTTAAGAGAAAAGCTATTTTCAACTTATTTATGTAAAGATGAATAATGCTACTATATATTTCCAAGTAGTGCAGAAAGAAATACATGACTGCTTATAAATACATAATATTTTGATTATTTCTCATGGGTCTTTCTTTCTGTACCTCCAAAGATTTTTTTTACACCTCCAAAAATTTTTAAGATCTCAAAAATACCCATTGACTATTTGAACAAAGTCACAAAAATATTTCTAGAAATCAACATTCAATAATAGATATTTCTCGACATCCGATTAAAATTTAGAATTCTGGATGTCAAAAAAAAAAAAAAAATATATATATATATATATATATATATATATATATATATATATATATGGGTTAAATATGTTTTTGTCCCTCAAGTTTCAGCGAAATTTGGAATTAGTCCCTCATCAAAACTTTTGATCAATTTAGTCCTTCATCTTTCAAAATGCGTGAATTTAGTAATTTTAACCAAATTTTGTTAAGTTTATGTGACGTTTCGAGCGCATTTCATGATAGTATTTAAGTTAACATTTGAAGCAAAAATGTGTCAAACAGTATATATAATTTAAATACTATCATGAAATGCGTTTGAAATATCAGATAAACTTAACAAAATTTGGTTAAAAGGACTAAATTCACGCATTTTGGAAGATGAAGGACTAAATTGGTCAAAAGTTTTGATGAGGGACTAAACCCAAATTTCGCTCAAACTTGAGGGACCAAAAACATATTTAACCCTATTTTTTATAAACAATATGAAAAAACTCTTCAAAATTTTAGTGATTATTATAAAATATAATTATTCATATCTATGAAACACGAACTCCAACCCGGAGAAAAGTATTACCTGGTTCCAAGTACAAATCTATTCTGATTTCAGTAAAAAAAATTATAAAGTATTTTGTATGATTGTGATATAATTTTAATATTTAAAAGAATTAATTGTGAAGAGTTTTCCAGAATTTAAAATTACCTAATAATGCAATAATAGATGTACTCTGTGAATTACTAAATGATTTACCCATAAATAAAAGATAAATGAACATTCACGAGCACATAGTCATAATATCCATTTAGCACTCTGACTAAAATAAATAAATAAATAGATAAATAAATATTCAGACGTTGATATGGCGTTGTGTAAAAAAAAATTAGCTGGGACTACAAATAACATGATATAATATTATATAATAATTTCTCTTAAATAAAGACCAGATCCAACACATGCAATATGTTTGAAGTATAAAACAGAGTGACACCAAAAAACATGATACGTCTAAAACATGAAATATAAAAACACCCCATGTGTCATATATTCAACTTTTTTCAAACAACCCATCTACTTTTTTTAAGTGAACCATACAAAAAGTAAGAGACGTTTTATATTATAATATATTATAAGCTCATTATTCTGATGGCTAAAGTTAATTGACAGACAGAACGAAAATTGTGGAACAAGTATGGGAAATGTGTATCACAAGTCAAAAGTTGACGGTTTAAATTATCAGTGCATTTAAATTAAATCAATAACAGTAACATATAAGATTATTCTATAATAAATTAATAATGGAGTAAAGGAGAGAGGAAATTACGGTACTGCCCCAGCGGTCGCGAGCGTCGATGTTGGCCTTGCGCGTGAGGAGGAGCCGGGCGACATCAGCGTGGCCTTCGCAGGCGGCGATGTGGAGGGCGGTGCGGCCGTCGAGGTCGATACTGTTGACGTCGATGCCTTCGTTGAGCAAATCCTCAACTCCCTTGACGTCGCCTCGGCACGCCATGAAGAGCAGCTGCATGGTGGAGTCAAGGTTCTCGGGCACGGTGAGCTCCGCCTGGTCATGTTCGGGGCTCCTCCGTATCGGATCCAACGACGACTGCCGCCCGAAGCTGAACCGCTGGTTGTTCCGGCGTGGATCGAGCGAGGCCTGGCGCGTGAACTGCCGGCTCAGGGTCTTCCGCAGCGACCCCGATGACAACTGCCGCGAGATGCCGCGCTTCAGCTGCGCGGCAATGTTTTCCATGGCCGCCGCCGAAGGATTCCGCACCAAAAAAGCTTCTCACAATCAATCAATGAATCGACGAATCAATGAATGAATCAATCAATCAACAAACAGATAGAGTGCTAGCGAGCGTGCTCTACATGTTGGAACGGATCCAACCTGCAGCTTTGATTATGGTATTGGAAAGTTTACGAACCGAATCGAAGGAAGCGCGAGCGAGCGAGGGAAAATAATAACCACGAAATCAATAACAGAATTTCTTTATTTTTATCTTTGGATTCATCCTTCATTCTCTCATCACTCACACGTTTCCATTTTAAGATAATGAAGCCGTGGTTGTCTCTGTCTCGCTCCTTTTCTTTTCCTTTTTCATCTCTTCTAATTAGATCATGGCTCTGCCTGCACCCTCTCCCTCTGTTGGGGTAGGTTTCATTGACTCACCACGACCTCAATCACTCAATTTTTCCTTTTTTATTTTTTTCTTTTCTTTTCATTTCTTCAAAAATTAATTATCGTTGAAAATTCAAAACACGCGTTGATGAAGAATAATTAACAGCCTCTTTTCTTCTGCAATTATTCTTCTCCCTGAGATTATAATTATGTTTTAAATTCTTTTATATTGTTTTTCAAAAGAGTAATAATAAGAAAATTAAAAAATGCACATCCACACACTGCAACATTTTCGTTGGATTTGCACGTGGAACTTTGTCTTCTTTCATGCAGAAGAAGATATATAGCAATTTTACAAGTACAAGTAGATTGAATTAATTAATTAGCAAACCATGAAATCCAAATTATGATTCAATTCATGGGGTCAGCCACAACTACATAATTAACCTTCTCAAATTAAGTACAAATTATGTCCACCTTCATTAGTTCTTATCGTGACTTCAATAAAAAAAACAGTAATTAATCATGTCGGGTCTTATACTCTTACATTAATTTTGTCTTCTTATTTTATTTTTGTAAACACTTGTTAATTATTCAAAACTATTCAAAATCACTCATTTTAATTGGTTTAAACTTGTTATTTAATTATTATTTATTTTTTCAAATGTTATTTTTGTTACATAACATCATATTTTAATGGGTTAAATATATTTTTTGTCCTTTCACTTTTAGTAAAAATTGGAATTGGTCTTTTTCGATATTTTGAACCAATTTAATCTCTCATATTTAAAAGTGCGTGGATTTAGTCTTTGAAACTAAATTTTGTTAAGTTTATTTAATGTTTTAAATGTGTTTCTCAGTTAACACTGAAGCGAAAATCTTGTTAAAAGACTAAATCCACACATTTATAGAGTTGAGAAACAAAATTGTTTCAAAGTTTTCAAAAGAAATTAATTTTAATTTTCACTAAAAATTAAAAAATCAAAAACATATTTAACCATATTTCAATCTTATAAAACTATAAAGTTGACCTAGTAAAAGTTAAGAATAAGAATAAAAGAGCTTATGGTTCGACTTCTTCCATTAATATTTAAAAAATATAAAATTTGTTTAAAAGATTTGGAAAATAAAATATAAAAGATTATAGCTTCAAATTCTCTAATAACAAAACCTTAACATTTATCCATAAAAGTAAAAATTTTAGTTCGATGATTATCTATAAATCATATCACATATATATTTACAGTTGAAAATATCACATTATTGGAAACAAGACTAATTAATATATATTTTAAAATGATAATTTTTTATTTTTTATTTCATTTTCAAAAATAAATCCCTAGCAATCACTCCTCACCTAAAAAATTTAATCACTCTTCACCTAAAAAATAGAAAAGTGGTCACTGCCATAGTCCTGGTGGACCAACGCATTCTAAGTCATTGATTTTTGAAGGTCTTCTTTTTGTATGTTGCAAGGGACAAAGAAAATAATGGACACCTGTTCAAATGTCGTTTTGTGTTGGTGTTACTAAAGTTGTGCAAGTTGGATTTGTAAGACATCTATCCAATTGAAATGTAACACACGAATAGGGATTCAACACTGTCAGCATAAACTTTTTTTTCTCTCTATTGAATGTTTGATGTTTGGTTTCAGAATAAAATGTTTTGTTTGTTTTCGTTGCTTTTAGAAAGGAAACAAATAGTAGTTCGATTTTTTTTGGTGGAATGAAGTTTAGTACAACTCACGCACGGTTGACCCTTTCAAACAAAAATTGTACATTTCAATGTAAAAAGAGATTGGGTGAATTAAAAATATTTTATAGTTTTATATAGTATGATTTTTCTCATATTCAACTTTTGAATGTTGAATTTTTTTTTTCTTGATATATTTGTTGTATTCGATACTTATTTGTCTTCTCTATGATATTTTGTTTATTTGGAATATCTGGTAACAAAATTGGGTTGAAAATAGGGATGATAATTGATGAGATTATATATATATATATATATATAATTATTTAAAAATATTTTTTTTTAAATTTAAACTTAGAATACAGTTTAAATAAAATCACAAATATAACAACCTTAAAAATAGAGTTTTCTTATTAATAGAGTTTCTATCTAGAGTATTAGGCAAATATGACCAAATAGATGTAAGATATATATAAAAAAATGCATAAAATGTAGTTGTAGTCCATAATATCAAAGTTTTGTGAAAAAAGAATAATTTGTTTATGTAACTTGGACCAAAACGTGAAGACAACACTATTTTATGCAAAATGTTTAAATATGTTAGACAATACATTAGAGACTCTCGTTGAAACCATTCATCCTAGGATCTATTCTTGCAAGTCTATCTATTCACACATATATGATGATCATTGCAAAAAGCGAAATTCAAATAAACACACCAACAAAGTAAAGAAGGGTAATCTAATTATAATTTTTAACATATAAATATTATAAATTTACAAGCTAAAGTAGTCCTTATTACTTACAACGCAAAATCATGCATTATTCAAAAGAACAAACAAGTCACATATATGATATAATATTATAGACTCAGTATCGTGATTTATGCATTGACTTAGACACAAGAAGCGTTGCATATGTCACAAAAGTCGACTATAGCAAAGGCCCTAACTTCACTTAGCCTAACCAAACCGATTAAATTCCTCTAGACATGGTAAGTTACTTATGACATCGTTAGACAAATAGTACAACCCTTAATCACGACATAAGAACATCTTTCAACTCTTGCCACCTAGACTACTATCACACTCTATGTGAGTTTGTAAGTCTGGTAGAGTATAAGATGACTGTTGTCCAACACGTATCCCTAGTCAATGCATAACACTAAACCAACAAGGATTAAACCCTAAAAGCACAAACCTCATACAAACATACAATTCAATAATTTCCATCTTTCCATTCCATTCCTCTACTTCCATATTGATAACATCATCATAGTTCCATATAAGACACATCTTTTAGCATCAACTATTTCAGCCCATACATTCCTTTACACCATCTTAAAAACTACAATTATCTTAATTCTCAATAAACATTACCATGTGGGTAAACACGATTAAAAGAAAATAGCCAAAGAACAACATATCACACATAGTTCATTTATCACATTATCATATAATCTTAAATTATCACACCATGCCATACATATGTATTTTACCTAAATCCAAGCTCATCTCATAACATAAATCTCCTATTATTTTTTCAAATTACATGTTAATAATTACTCATTTATTTTATTGTATTTACATAACATTCAATTACAATAATTCCACTAAGTATACCAAAACGACCAAAAACATTTCTCTAACCATGAAACTTAAATTGACAATTCCAACAGTCAAAATAAAGAATCATGTGTATACGATGAACTTGTCAGGTTTTACAGAGGGGGTTTCACTGGAGAGAACAACACCAATGAGATCTGAGCCTAACCACATAAGACACTGACACCACTCTCAACCCAAAACCTTAAGGCAATGAGTTTATGGGTCTTTATTCTTATATAGTGCTCTACTTTCTCATTTCTGGTCAATGTGAGACTTAGACTCACACTTGGATTCCTAACAATCTCCCCCTCAAGGGTGAGTCCCTTCAACCACATTGGTACCCTCCAGCGGAAGCTACCCAACCACAAGTACTCATTTTCTGCCCTTTTCTGTACCGTCGTTCTTCTTAACGGGATACGCTTACCTGAAACCCTTACCTGGGACCCTTGCCAGGAAGACTTTCGATACTAGGACCATACTGCACTCGTCTGAGCCGGTTTTAACCATCAACTCTGATACCACTTGTCAGGTTTTACAGAGGGGGTTTCACTGGGGAGAACAACACCAATGAGATCTGAGCCTAACCACATAAGACACTGACATCACTCTCAACCCAAAACCTTAAGGCGTTAGGTTTATGGGTCTTTATTCTTATATAGTGCTCTACTTTCTCATTTCTGGTCAATGTGGGACTTAGACTTACACTTGGATTCCTAACATTAACGATCGAGAATCTCAATCTTCCTAAGATGACTTGGACCAAAAAAACAGGGTGACACCCAATGTTAGGAAAGTGGCCCTGACACTAAGCCCTTTGAAACTCACAAACTTGCACATTTTAGATGGCGCTCGGCAATCTTGTGGCATTGCCTGATGTTGTATCAACGATCAATCTCGATTCAATTGCGTTAGGACACCTAATATTCCAATCTAGGTCATTTTAGGTTTTCTTTAGTAGAAAAATCATTATTTTGTTTAGCTCAAAATAAACCTTAGATATGGTAGATTGGATGATTATAACACAATCAAATCAGACCACAAGCAAAACCTCAATCAAACATATCACTCCATCCAAACCAAAGTCAAGCAACCCAACAATTTAAAAATTTGAAAACCCCAACACACTTCAAATTCAATTATTCAAATAATAGGAATCAAACATGTAGAGATTATGATCAGTTCCTCTCACCTTGGTTATCCTTTTTTTCACAAGTGCTCCCTAGTCTAATAATAAAGTATTTGTTTGACAATTAGCATGATGTTTAATGTCATGAGTTTAATTCATAGTCAAATAATTATCAGTGATTTTTTTTTTCAAAATTCTAAATGTTAGAAACACAACATCAAATAATAAATTTATAAAAAATAATCAAGTTAAACTTTAAATGATAAAATAATACTCTTAAAAACTCAATATAATTTAAAAAGTGAGTTAAAAAAAGTCATTCTCGTATGTGAAGTTTGAAACACAAAAATACCCAGAATAGAAAACAAAAACTACTCGTAGAAATAATAAAAAGTAGGAATTGAAAACAAAGAAAGGAACAAATTCTAAACTATGAAAGCTCCATACCATATCCATGAGAAGAATATGTTTTATTTGAGAAATAAGAATAAAGGTTAAATTTTAGGGGTACCAAAATGGGTTAGGCTCGATGAGCAGATCCATCAACCCGTTAGAAAAAGGTGGGCCGACTCAGGATATTGAACCCGTTAGCCCATATCAACCGACCCATTTGGCCTGGCATCCCATTGGGCCGTAGACGGGTTGGTCGCAGGTTGACCCGTAACTTATTTACTCTTATTGTCGCGGTACACATGTCACACAATAAGGAGAGGACACATGTCATATTTCATGAGTGGTTGTGACGTGGTTAGTTTGTAGTGTGATGAGGGAAAATGGACAACCCAAATGATTATAATTTACAAAGTTGGCCATTGAAAATCCATTGGAGTAGGTATGAGGGTTGAGATTGTAGTGTGAAAAGATATGCAAGATCTATGGTTGGCTTGTTAAATGCCTAACAATGACGTTATAATGGCTTTTAAATGAAATTAGTAGTTATGGGCAAACTATGAGTCAAATGAAGAAAAAATAACATATGGAAGGTGTTGATTAAGATTCTCCTTTTTAATGAATGGAAAGACAGACCGATGAGGAAGGAAACAAAAACTAAGATATGGGGAATTTGTAATCAATAGATATATTTGGTTTAAGATAGCAAGCCATGGTTCTTCTAAAATAGAAGTGTGTAGGTCCATGCTACTTAATGTAGCTAATCAGATGTCACAATTTTCCTAAAAAAATAAGGGATGACCTAGCCCATTTAGGGACAAGACATGTTGCATTTTATGTCCTGTGTTATGTTGACAAGCTAGATCATCCCAACCCATTTTCCACGGGTCAAAAATGGGTTGGGCCATGGCGGTCGAACTGATTAATTTTTCCACCCCTAGATTATATATGGTTTTAATTCCTAAATTTAGACACGAAATTGGAATTCGTTCTTGTCCCAAACTTTGATATATTTTGGTTATCAAACTTTAAAAATGAATAAATATAGTTTTATTAACTCAATGACATTAATTTCTTTTGAGTTAAATGACGTTTTAGAATAACATTTGTGTCGATAAATGTCAAATGGTGTAAACAACTCAAACGCTATATTGAAACACCATTCAACATGTAAAAAACTTTGTACTTCATCCTTTAACACTAACTAAAGTGATAGAGAATGGAGTACAAATGAAAAAAAATAAAAGAGATGAAGAGAGAAAAGATGAAAAAAAGTCCAAAACCCCCACAAGAGTAGGTAAAGATCAATATGAGATGTGAGAGTTTGACATTCCTTCTACGAGATCATTTAAAACTATAATATTTTGTCAAAAAAAATAAAAAAATTAAAATTAATGAATATAATTATTTTAACTCAGTAACATTACTTTATTTTGTGTGTTTTATTAAATGTTGTTTCAATATCTAAATTGAAACACCATTTAATACGATTTTTTTAAGGCAGTTGAATTAAAATGTTATATTTATTGACTTTTTAAATTTATGGACTAAATTGTTTTAAAATTTGAAATAAAAGTAAAATATAAATTCAGGCGAAAAGTTTAAAAAGACTAAAATTATATTTAGTAGAAAACTTACCCTAAATTCCTTCTTCAGGTCGTTTGTTACGACAAGTACACGGAAGTGAAGTAATATTTGTATGGTTTATAGTGCACAAAAGACAAGAGCTAATAAGAAGAATAAATTAATCTTAATTACCTAAACTTTGCTACTTCGATGGTACATACCGATTTCCATTAAATTGTCTTTTCATGAATAGTTATTTGTTGTAATTCTCTTAATTTATTTTAATTCGTTTGGCCGAAAATGGGAACATTGGCCTAATTTGTTTTCACTTGGTAAATAACTCACCTTAAAATCCTTGATCTAATAAACTGAAGTTAATAAATAATTAATTTTATTAGGCTAATTTTTTGTTTTTCACTTCTTAATACAATTACGTTCCATTTATATTTTCAGTATCTTTTACATACTTAAATTAATATTTCTACATGCATAAAACTGGTCTTTCATAAACTACTCAATTTTGCATTTAAAAATATATATAGAGAAATTTTCAAATTAAAAGAAAACCAACAAAACCATTTTAGTAATTAATATTATTTATTTTTTAATATACCAGAAAAAAAGGATGTTATATTTGTTCTATATTTTATGAAGTTGGTAATAAGAATGCATAGTTGTGTTTTAATAATGAATCATTATTAAATGTCACATGTGATGAATTGAAGCTGGGAGTGAAAAGTCACACGTGGAAACCCTATATATTTTTTTGGATTTGTGTTTTTCTTCGGAGACATCATATATAAAGTTTATTAGAATTTTTTAGTGTTTGAATAAAAATACTTCAAAGCAAGTTAAGACTTATGTGATTCTTCTTTTATTTTTGTGTGTGCTTTTTCTTGAATATGATATACTTTCAAGACAAATATCTTAAGTTGATGAGAATGAAATCTCAGGTAAAATAACTAAAGATTATTTTCTGTTCATTTGATTAAAGCATAGTTTTTTTTTTTATTGATTATTTTAGATAGAGCCGTCAAAGTGGATTAGAATCCGTGGGTTAACCCAGTCCACCACGGGTTCGGGACAGATTGGGTTTAAATTTTTTTACAAATCAGCACGAGTCAATTTTTGATCCGGTCCACCAAGAATCTAATTCATCCGGGTTGAACTCGTGGTAGGTCAGGTTGGCCCACTAACCCGCATGGTGACACACATTATGTTAGACTTTGCACTATTGGACTATTTTTTTAACCAAACACATTGGTGGGTTGACAAATGAAAACCTAACTTCAACTAATAAAAGTATAATTATTGAAAAAAAGTATAATTAGTTCATTGAAAAAAGTATTGCATTCAATAAAAGATTAGATAAGTCACAAGAATGCTTTTTTTAACTTGCTAATAAATGAATCAGGTTGGATTGATCCACTAAGTGACTAACTCGTGGTGAACTGGGTTGGATCGGGCTGGACAACCCATTTTTTTACCGTTCTAATTTTAGACATCAAAGGTTAAGTACGAATAGTTACATATTTGTATCAATTAAACAAAAAAATATTAATTTTAAATTCAATTTTAGGTTAACAGTTAGTTTATGTTTAATTGTATGAAATTTTTGAATCATTACATTAACATTCTTCCTCCAGAGTCAAGTATGACTATTTTGGAGGCAGAAAATCAATGAAAATTTATGCTTCATTATTTGTTATATTAAATACAATATATATATATATATATATATATATATATATATATATCCTAATTTTTGGGGGATTATATTGGATAAATTTTGACGAGGAATCAATTATTAAACATGTTGAATATTATTTTATTCAGGGAATCATGGACTTATGTAATGTGTATATCATTGAGTTCGTGTTTTTAATTAAATTACATTAATCTACTTGTTTAATACATGTTTGTTAAAACTCATTTATTTAGTTGTGATTCGTTAAAATACTTCCTACCTATTATACTATATTTATTACATGTATAGCATATATTGGTATATTAATATTAATACCATGGAGAGGTCGCATGTACCGAATTTCTTGGCTACAGTATTTTTAATTATACAATATAATTTATGTTATAATACATATATAACATGTAAAATTATACATGCTATATGTTATTATATATTATAACTAATAATTAATATATATAATACTACATACAAAATATATTAGTTAAGTTTAAATATGACATTGGTAGCTGCAAATTTTAGTTTTTCATTTTCCAGGCAAAACATACTTTAAACTGATTAAGGACACAATTTTACATTTTCAAGATCAAAATCCCATTTAGTTTATAATGTATTATAAATTGATAATTGAAAATAAAAAGTATTTTTATATTTGTAATTATAATATTTATAAAAAAGCGAAGTAAAAATCGTGTCCATAATGCAGTTGAAGTAGTAGAGGAAGCACACAAGTTGCGCTCACTGACACACATTCTCTGCTGCTGCCGCCACCACCACCGTTGCTCTCACTTTGTTTGCCTTGTGGTTATGGCAGCCACTCTAACCCCAATCCAAACCCTCAAGTTCCCTTCTCTTCAACCTAAACCTCTATTCTCTCTCAAACTACCTTCCTTCTTCACACCTCACACTTTCACCGCCCACAATCTCACAGTCTCCGCCGCCACCTCCTCTAACACAACCGTCTCCGCCAGCACCCCTCCCTCTCCGCCCTCTCCCGCTCGCTCAAAGCATGTCTTCCTATTCCGTTTCCTTTTATTCACTTTCCTACTTCGGTTAGCTAGTTTTCCGATTCGTTGCTAATTGATGATTTCTGTTTGCAATGCAGGGTTCGGCGGCACACGATTTCGGTGTTCGTCGGCGATGAGAGCGGAATGATAAATAGGATTGCCGGCGTTTTCGCGCGGAGAGGATACAACATCGAATCGCTCGCCGTTGGCCTCAATGAGGACAAGGCTCTGTTCACCATTGTCGTGTCAGGGACCGATAAGGTGCTGCGCCAAGTCATGGAGCAGCTTCAGAAGCTCGTCAACGTTTTGAAGGTTCGCTTCTGTTCGTAGCATAACGCGGGAGTTTTGTAATTAGCATTTTATTGTGATGCTGTTTTGGAAAAAAGTGTTTGGTGATGAAGGTTTTGAGACAATGAATGTGAAGGAAGCGTCCATACTGATTCTGTTTGCGTTGTTTGCTTGCCAGGTAGAGGATCTTTCAAGGGAACCGCAGGTCGAACGTGAATTGATGCTCATAAAAGTGCATGCGGATCCGAAGCACCATGCGGAGGTAACTGCTTAGTGGTTTGTGGTTGTTGTATGTTCTTGCATCTGTTACGTGTTTGTGTTTTTGTTTTTTGTTTGCTTCTATTTATTTATTCTTTTGATGGGATATTCTCAGTTGAAGTGGTTGGTGGACATTTTCAGAGCTAAGATTGTTGATATCTCGGAACATTCGGTGACAATTGAGGTTAGTGCTGGGCACCTTTTAATATGTTTCAATTTACATGTTACTGCACGCTGTATTTATACGCATCTTGTAAAACTAATAGTAATCGAAGACAAGGGTATGCGGACCGAGCATTTCTTGTTATTCCGCTGACCTTAGTTACTTGAGAATATTTGTTAATGCCTTCATGAAGGTTATTTTTTGGGCTATTTGTCTCCTTATAACAACACATTCAATTTATGTTTTTTTTAGAGAAATTTTTTAGAGTACCTTGTGTACGTGTTACAACTTAAATCCCGTAGGCATAATTTTTTCCAATTCCAAAGTGCTCAAAGCTTAACCATTGCTATGAATAAAATATTTTAAAATGTCAATTGGTTCAACAGTGCTGTTTGTGCCTCAATGAAGGATCATTTGACAAAAATTGAAGCTACATAAGTTATTGTGGCCATCATCAAAGTTCTGGTATCTTGCTGCTGGACCTTTGTTTTTGCAGTAGGCATTGTTAATTGGCCGTGGCTTCATAATCAATTGGATTGTACTTGTAAAGTGGGGAAAAAGTATCACTGCTGTTTCATTTAGATAGTTGTTTATTATTGGAGGTACGTTGTATTCTACTAGTATGGTACAGATATACAGTGTCTTGTAAACAGCTCGTGTGGGGAATATGTTACATCTATTCATATACTCTTCCTTTCAATGCATTTAGAGTGGTAAAGTTAGGATACTATGGTTTTAGTATTGCTGTATGTGGTTTACTTGTTGGACTGGCCACTTTTAGTTATTTTGTTTTTCATTTCCTGTCTTTCATTTTTACACAAATAGGATTTTGATTATCTTTAAACAATATCGGGAATAAATAGTGCACTGATAAGCTGGGTATATGTTTTAAACCTTATTTTACTAAATGTTTGTCTCATATTTTCTTTTCCATTTAACTGTTATTTAGTCACAACCACTGCCATTATTACCTGCAATTTATCATTAGCTACTATTGGACATAAAATCAGATCATAGTTTTAGATGACTTGTTCTGCTGATTACAGGTCACTGGAGATCCAGGGAAGATGGCCGCTGTTCAAAGAAATTTTAGCAAGTTTGGAATTAAAGAAATAGCTAGAACTGGAAAGGTGGATACTTCAATTGAGTACTTAAGAAATTTTCATAACTTTTGTATGTTGTCTACTTTGTTGAGCATTATATTGTAAGGCTGAGCAAAATTTACTAATTCATTATTATTGGATGATGTAACTATTCTTAGATTGCATTAAGAAGGGAAAAGATGGGTGCATCTGCTCCATTTTGGCGGTATTCAGCTGCATCTTATCCAGATCTTGAAAGAAAAACACCTGTTAATGCCCTTGTGGGAGCAAAAAATGTGAATTCTGTTGCCAAAAATGATACGCCTGTGGGGGTATGATATTTACTCTTTAACTCTTCCGTTTCCTTTTAAACCTATGTTTGAATTCTTCAACTTGAAAATTGAACTTGAAATTAAATAATTGAAGTGTTAAATTTAGAAATCATGAAGAAACTTAGTTTGCTGAAGTAAAATTACACTAGAGAAATTTTGGAAAATGGTTTCAAGGTTTATGCGTATCTCAAACACTATTAACAAGGCAACTAATGGTCTTTACAATCAAACACCTTTTGTCTGTTGGGCTTTGGAATATATATTAATCTTTTGCTACAAAGCTTTTGGGAAACACATGGGCTGAAGTTTCATGATGGTTTTGTACTTTGTGCAATTCTTTTGAGCATCTGACTGGAGTATAACTGCTCACCTTTTGAGAATCTTTTTTCCCATTTATTTTTAAAGTTTTGTATTTTACGCTGTTGTACTTTTTTTTTTCTTTTTCATTTTTTTAAGAGGTTTGTAGGTCTATAGAATTGAATTTTTATTGTTGATGGTGACTTTGTTCATTTACCCGTATACTTTTCTTTTATGTATTCCATCTTCCTTCAACACCATAATTCAGAGCAATTGTTTGGTTCAAGTCACTTGCTAGGTCGTGGTAGAAATTGAATGATATATTCTAGCTCATGCCTGAATGTGGTAATATATTCTTTTGGATTTACATTGTTTTGGCTCTTTGTTTAACACAATTTTTAAATTCATAGAATTTGAATGATGGGCTAAAAAAGAACAAATCAGTGACTATTGCAAAAGAATAAATTAGCATAAATGCACTCCATTACTGCATGTTCAATATACCCCCGCCCCCTTCCGTGCTTGGCTTTATTTGCTAGATAGCAAAACGAGATCTAGTTTCTGACCATTCATTTTGACATGTTTGCTTGTGTGAAGGGGGACGTTTATCCTATAGAACCTTCAGAGAGTTTTACAGTCAATCAAGTACTTGATGCTCACTGGGGTGTTCTCAATGATGAAGATGTAAGATGGTTTGTAGTTGCTTATTGTCATTAAATGCATCACTTTTCTAGTTTTCTTTTAATTCATAGTTATCTTCCGTTACAGTTTGTTGTTAGTGATTTTTTTTTTGGTTTCCCCTATGGAGTTTGATTTGAATAGTGAGGTAGTTTCTATGACTTTTTGGGTACACATCTGAATATATTTGTTAGAGAGTACATGTAAGTATCCAAAAATGTCATAAGGTTATCCTCTAGGAATAGTTTCCCAGTTTCCTTGTCATCTTATAGGATTAGTGACCTTATTTGTTTATTTTATCAATACATTGTAAATATAATATATCACTTAACACCTAATAGTTTTTTATACCTTTTTTCTTTCGTCCTACCTTGATACCTAAAGTCCAAATATTCCAACATGATATCGGAGAGCTATATTTTAATTAGGAGTTCTATTTTAGTTTCGTGATTTTTCATCAAATTAATCAGCAATCCTCAATGTCAACCTTCCAGCATCTTCTAACATTTTTGTTCCCTCATTCTGTATTGTTCTTTCTAGTAAACAGATTTTTGCTCTCTAAAATGAGGTTTAGTGTCCACTTTTTCTCATCTTATCATTATATGTTTCCTTAAGTAGGGTTATTATGCCAGTTTTATAAACATATTAATACATCGAAACACACTCAGCTAATATCGGTTTGGGAGGGTGGAAAACTTCTGTTTTCACTTTATTTCTTATTTTGAACAGTTTGCATAGGAAATAGTGAAAACAGATCAATAAAAACTTGTTTTGTTATTTCTTTTACAAACCAAAATGTGAAGACAAGGTGGGATTTTTGTAATTAAAAGTTAAACAAAATGTTTTGTCAAACCAAAAAATATCATACTTTTTCATTCTCCTTAATCACTCTTCCTCCCTTAATACGTCAAAACCCAGAATTCCAACAATCTTAGTTGAGCCGTATAGTTTTATTTTTACCTTGACAAAAGCCCTATACAATGGGTTGCGCTAGTTTCATTACCATTGTGTTAGTCTTAACTGACATCTGATGTGCTTCTGATCAATTTAGATAGAAGTGCTCGTGGACATATTATGTTTTTTCTCTTATGAAGTTAGTCTTTCAATTAACCATATTTTAAGGGTTTTTTCTTTTGGGTGGGAAGTGGCCCAAATTTGGAGAGTCTCTCAACTGGGGTGTGGTATTTCACTTGCTTGTGTGATTTCGTATTTCAGAAATCAAGATAAAATGTTTATTGAGTCTTAATTCTAACCATGAGGTCTCTACAAAAAACGTTTAGTTCAAAAGTGCTTCCTAATTTTGTCACCTTTGAAATCTTAGCTCTAACTAGAAAATTTTCATGCTTGTGAGGAGCCAAATGTAGTATAAGTTTGTTACAGTAAGCATGCGATTTTCATCAATTTCTGAATCACAATGATCGGGACTCTGTCTTACTGTTGGGATATTGCCTTCAGGTTAGTGGAATTCGGTCACACACTTTATCCATGCTTGTGAATGATTCTCCTGGGGTTCTAAACATTGTTACAGGAGTTTTTGCTAGAAGGGGCTATAACATTCAGGTTTATTTCTTCAATATTTCTTTATTACGAACACACAAATCAAATGCTTCTGGTTTCTCGATTTTCTCATCTGCTTTGTTATCTTCAGAGTTTAGCTGTAGGACATGCAGAAGTTCAAGGACTTTCTCGACTTACAACTGTGGTTCCTGGGACAGATGAGACAATCAGCAAGCTGGTTCAGCAACTCTATAAGCTAGTAGAGCTGCATGAGGTTCAGAATCTCTATGAAAAACGAATGCATCATATCCAATAAACAAATTATTTGCTTTGAGTGATACGTTTTTAGTTCATACTGTTTGCAGTGTCTTGTGGCAGTTTGAGTGCTTGTTTAAGTTTATTTTTTATTTATTCACATACTTTTGCCATTTTCTTAAGGTTTGAAAACAACATTTCCCAAACATCTAAGTGCTTGTTTAAGTTTTTTATTTTTTGTTTCTTGTAATTTGTGGTGAAACTTTGGAAGAGAAGGAGGAACTTACTAATCCTTGATAAGCCTGAAACTGTACGTCCATGGTATAATCCTATTATATTGTAAAATCGGTAGTTACTTCAGAGTGAACAAAATTGCAACTAAGGTAAGGATATCGGTATATTGGGATAAGGAATTTAGTGAAGTTGTTAGAATATTTCTTTAAACTACAGACTTCAACATCGAGTAGGTAATCTTTCAAACCATTGATCATAGAGATTTTCGCCCTTGTTTTTGCCCACGGACATAAGCCTGTAGTTAACTGTAGTTTAAACCACATAAAATTTCTCTCTTTTTTTGGTGCCCCTGGCTACCACAGGAAATTTGTGTTGAAAACCTTTGTTCGGAGTTAAATATAGGTTAAATTTAGTGAATCTTGTGTTTCTTAATGAAGTGAATAATGAAGAGTATCCAAGAACTCGAGTAGCCTGTATTAGTCTCTTTTAGAAACCTTTCTAATTTCTCGGTGCCTGACATTCCTTTTTACTCTGGAATTTGAATTTGAAAGACTTTCTATACTTGATGCTGCATAAATTCTTATCGGTCAATCTTTGTTTCTTCTAGCTTGATAGAATGGATAAAAATTTGAGCATTTTATTATTTTCATTATTGAGTTAGACTGATATTTTCTTCAGGTTCGTGATATCACCCACTTGCCATTTGCTGAGCGAGAATTAATGCTAATAAAGATTGCTGTAAATGCTGCTGCACGGCGTGATGTCCTCGATATTGCCAGCATATTCCGGGCCAGAGCTGTTGATGTATCTGATCACACAATAACTTTGGAGGTGAATTTTGTGTAACTTTCCAGCGAAGTGATATAGCATCTTATTTAACATCAACTTATATCGATACTGACAAACTTGGTGAATGTTGGATGCCACTTCTGTAGAAAGAATGTTGAATTTGGTGACTATAGTGTAACTAAAAATCACTAAAACCTATTTACTTTAGCTGAATGTTACTGTGCTACAAGGTCATAGGATCATGTATTCTTTCCAGTTTAATATCTGTTGGATCTAGCATCCAGATTTGTTCCAGCAGCAAATAGAGTCACCACCAATTAGGCAGGGTACGGGAGATCCAACTGGTCCTCAGTTTGTCGTGTAGCTTTTTCTGGTTCATGAAAATAGATGATATTAAGCTATTGATCTAGCATCCAAATTTACAAGAGTCCTTTTATCCCTGCTGTCTGCAGCTTTCCACATCCGTTTTCTTTCTTTCTTGAATTATTAACTATCAGAAATAGCATTGTTTCCGTCTTAAACGTTATATTTGTAAAGAAAAAAATAGCGTTGTACCCTAACCTTTTTAACTTTATTTTTCTTTTGGATTAATATTTAGTGACAAAAGGGGGGGGGGGGGGGGGGGCCGGGTAGTTT
>Ga0214544_1002803_pt1 | contig 36461 bp, 19 predicted proteins | sample CNSS3metaG_FD_160074 | JGI IMG/M metagenome (GOLD analysis project Ga0214544, IMG submission 160074) | Root nodule microbial communities from cowpea collected in UCLA plant growth center, Los Angeles, California, USA - CNSS3 | ecosystem: Host-associated > Plants > Roots > Nodule | place: USA...
ATATATATATATATCACATTAATGAATTATTTTACATGACAACATTCTATTCTGTTTTTCTTACAAGCACCAAAAAATTTATGTACCTGAATTTCAAGGAGTACGAAAGAATATGAATAGGCGAAGGCTATGTTACCAAGAGCTTGGAAAACACCCCATACTTTTTGGGCTTCAGTCACAGCTTCAATGCCTATTCCAGTGAGGCTTCCCTTGATAGTTCCCGTTTCTATATGAAAACCAGTTATGCAAAAGATGCTAAATGTAAGAACCCATTTTACTTATAGGTCAATTATACAAAGATAAATCATGATTCTAAATTATTCGTCAACTATAGCTCCTAGAATTGATAAACTGTGCACATTTACTCCCTACATAGTTTCTTTGGCATATCTACATGAGCTTAAATTGCACAACTATATGCTTTGATAAGTTCACGAGAGGCAAGTGTTGGAACCATAAAATGTTTTCTGCAATAAACCTATAATTGAGGGGTTATGTACTAAAAATTGTCGTCCAAGAATTGAAAAAAAAAAATACTATCAAAGAGAAATATATATATATATATATATATATATATATAACCAACCCGTAATTTTGACAATTCCAAGAAGGAGACCAATTATGGAATAGGTGAAAGACATGATTGCAGCCACTATTGAGAGCCACCACATGTTATGAAAATCTGGAATCTGGGAAAAGATAATTTGCATTGCCCCAAAACCGATCATGTATGGGTTACTTGAAATATGACACGAGTTTTCTTCATCAGAGAAATGAAGACAGTGAGACCTTTTAAGTGCCCTGTTAATCAAAACCAGAAAACTTGAAATAAACCGACCAAACTATATAATCCTATCAGTAAAAAGAAATACTGTAAAGTGGCAATGAAGTGAACGAACTATCATGCTGCACGATTCAGCTGTGTGAAACCATTTTAATACACCCTAATAATATGTTAGTGTCATGAACAGAACTAATGTAAGTTAACTTGATGGATTGAAATTTACTTAAGCATTGCTAACAACATTTATTTCAAGATGGATGTCCATATTTGGAACAAAGTATACACATGTAAAAAATCATTTTATTTTATTTTTTTTAATTATTTTGGCATCTTCACTTAATTTTAAAAATGGCTAAACCAAGCAGAATTTTTTTAAAATTTAAATAATTAAAATGAAGTTGATTAAAAACCATTCAAATCTGAAACACACAATTAAACTAAAGATTATTTTAAATATTTTATTTGTATTACTTCTCTATATTAATTATTAAAAAGATCAATTTCTAAATATGATGATTTCAAAGGCATACAACTCACATCATGCTAAGTGAAGCCGCGATTGTGTATCCTACTGCACTTCCGAAAAGATTCAAGTATTGAACAATCCCGCAAAGCGTAACGCTGCGCCCACCTGCAAAATCAACATAAACGCATGTAATGAAACATCATAGTTCAATTTCAAAATGAATGTGATTGGCGATGTATATATACACAGAAATGTTAATTCACAGGAAAGTTATTTAGTAACGTCAAATACAAACTTGCAAATCAGAAAATTAGAACGAACGGCGCATGCTAATTTTGTCAAAAGGAAGTACTTTTGTTAGCAAAGTAGAAAACCACATCATATATGCTCGAATTCCGAAACATATCGTACCTAGAATGGTGCTAACTGCGTCCATGAAAGTATAATTTCTCGTCCCGAACATGGGGTCACCAGTTCGATAACAATCAGCTAGAAAGGATGAAGTATACAAAGTGACAATGCTGAATAAGATCATCACTGAAGGACCAGCAATCCAACCCATCTGAGCTATTGCCCAAGCTAAGGACAGCACCCCAGATCCTACCACAGCTGTAATAATGTGGGAGCTTGTAGTCCAAACATTCCCTGGCTCATGGTAAGGCATCAAATATAATCATTCTTTAAATCAAAGAAACAATGATAGTATATAAAAAATGGTAATTAATGTGTGTACCTGTTCGTTTAAGACGACCATCATCATCGTAATATTCAGGGTCATTTTTTAAAGTAGCCCCATCTATGGAGTCTTCCTCGATGTCATAACCTCGACCTCGCCGGTAACTAACGTTTGTCACTGAATCATTTTCTACCATCTTTGACGACATCTAAAGCGAAACAAATAGAATTGAGAAACTAATTTATCAATTTTATTTTGTTTGTCCAATACTTCATAAATAGATGCATTCACAAATCACAGACAGACTATAAAAGCATGCAACCAATAAGAGAGACAGCTATAATACAACTATATGCATCAGGTTATCGGGTAACTTAAGTAATAATGGTATAGATCCGTTGTGGAATGAAAAGATAGGATATCTGTAGGAGCATAATTAAATTTTAAGGAATGGAATTACCATGCAAAATTTTAGAAGGAAATATAAAAGTCTGAGCCAAAATTTTGCTATTACGACAGAGGATTAGAGGTTCTTACGAAAACCACATTAGACAACTTTACTCTCAAAAAACGGAAAATGTTTGAAGCGTAAACACACCATTTATAGAAAATAACCTAACTTTAGCACTCCATGTATGAAGGAATCCCAAGTCTGTCTTACAGCAAAAACATTCAAGAATATGAACGAAACATTTAAAAATACAGGCCGGATTCTCTAATTTATGAATATAAATCCTACACTACATCTAAAAGCATCCAAGTTATAGAGTTACTCACAGAGAATATGCGCCACACAAGTAACTCGTTATGAGTCACATCCACACCTAAGTTACAATACTATCAAGTTATTTAACTCTACTTAACCTTTGCTGCAGTAGTTAGACATATTTCCCTCTTATCTGTTCCTGTTATATATTCTATTTAAACGTTGCATTTACTATTGGGCCTCTTATATCCTGCTATTCTGTTAGGAACAGGGAGGTTGCCAATTGTTCTGTCTCAGTTAGAGTAGCCACTACAATATTTTAGATCCTTTCTTGTTGTAAGTAATATGGTATAGCAGGTAAGAAAAATAACACACAATTCTATTAAGTACAGATTAACCGTGATTATTAAGAGGAATATGATACACTAATTATATTTTGAAAAAATTGAGTATTACTTAACAATTTTTATTGCTCTTCACAAAAATTTATCATCGGAGTACTACTTAATTCCTTTTAGCTTTTAAATTATTTTCTTATCATGTATGGATTTCAAAATTAGAACATTATAAAATATTTGAAAAGTACAAAACCAATAGTTAGTAATTATTTATAACTTGAAATGTTGGATTTCAATTTTTTTTTTTTATCATTTTATTCAAAATACTACATGTGAGAACGAGAAAACAACGCAAATTCTATTATAAGTTTAATTATTCTAAATAATTTATCTTTATTATTTGTTCAGATACTTTAATGAGTCGCTATGCAAATTTATGAAATTAGGTGAATATGTATATACAAATTATTTATAAATAGATATTATTAATAATAATTAACTAATTGAGCTCGTTAATTTAACATTTCAGAAGAATTGATTCAAAATAATTACAAAAATCATTTAACAAAATTATTCAGTGCAAAATCATATTATCATGCAATGCAATATAAAAAAAATTAAAAATAAGTAAATGAAATTGAAAGTGATTGAAATGCCAAAACTAAAATAAAAAATAATAGTATCATTGACAAAACATATAGACTAATTTTAATTTAGGGTTAAATGATAGAATAAATTTAATACCACAACAAATTCAGGGGTAAATGATATTTGAAAACTAGTTGAACAATGATATATAATTGTCGCAGGATCATGAAAGAATAATGAAAAATTAAAAAAAAAGCATCACAAACTTAAAAAAAAAAAAAAAAAAATATATATATATATATATATATATATATATATAAATGAGGTTAAATTTAAAATGTAACTAAAAGTGAAATAATGTCACAACAGAAAATTTATACAAAAAAGTAGTTATTATAGATGAGGTTATGTTTAAGAATAAAATTATAAGTGAAGTATTTAATATCATAACAGATTATCTTCTTCTTCTTTTTTCAAAAAGTAATTATTAATTCAATTGTGTAAAATAACCATAAATATTTATTTTAATTTGTTTAAAATAAGGAGTTATAAAATTTTAGTTTTACTTAAAAAAAAAAAAAAACTAGTCCTTCAATTCAAAAACCAACCAACCTAATGAATAGCAAGTAAATAACCCATCTAATAGAGTCAGCATATTTTTAGCCTTTACTTTTCTTTCTCTTTTTCCTTTTTGGTATATTCCTGAATGTGTTATTCCTTCTACTTAATCCAAATACTAAATCAATAATTATTGTTTTTATTTTCTTAATAGAAAACAGCTTTATTTTCCTTAATCATTCTTATATGTATTATATATATTGACCAACCCACTTCACAAAATCCCCGTTAAAAAAGCAACCCACTAACGGAAAATACTAGTGGGAGAAAAAATAACCTCACCCACTAAATATTCTTGTAATTTCAACCCACTAACAAAAATAACAAGTCAAAAGTCTTTCACAGTTCAACCCTAGGATAAAGAGAAATCTAGCTCAAAAAATCCTAAGCTTAACCTCACTAGTAGCATGTCCAAGTCTGATTACGACCACGTTTTGAGCATAATCGCTTATAAAAAGAGAAAATAAGTGTCTTTCACAAATTAACTTAAAAATTTGCTGGTAATAAAATCAAATTATTTTAAATTATTCAAACAAAGCCTTTTAAAAGCTATCACTGCAATTAACCTTTTGAAAGTAAGAAATCAACCTTTTGAAAGTAAGAACAAGGTAGAGAAAGTGCCCCGCACGCAAATGGGCGGCGTTTAAAACCACGTGATGCTACCAAATTGAAAGTAATAGACTTGGAATGCCCCAAATAAATGATTAAAAAAAATGGATTTCTCTAAATCTACTACTAAAAAAAGAATAATGATAACTATTAAATAATAAATCAACCATTGAGATCATAATTAATTTATTTAATATTTTTTTTACTTTATAACGGCGAATCTTCAATCTATTTTATTCTCTAAAGTGTATATTAACATAAGTTTACAGAACACAATTCAAAAACATAAACCCAAAAAAAAACCGGAAAAAACAACGAAGAGGGTCTGACCTAGAATGTCGGTCGTCTCGTCGCTTTCCGGCAGTTCACGGCGGAGAGAAAAGGGCTTGGGTTGGATTGGATTTCACAGAGGGCGACTGTGGATATAATAATTGCTTATATTGCAATGATTGAGAACACAAACACATGATTAAGGTCAATCCAATCGAAGAAGTTGAATCAAAACCATGAAAACGAAATAATATAAATTATCCCTAAAAGCATTCATATCGTGCAACGGAATCGGTAACAGAAGAACACAACACACAACGCATGATCATGAAGTTGAGAAGAAATCAAAAGAACAAAGAGAAAAGAGATTAAGAATAGTTTACCAGGAAAGACTCTGTAGTGTTATGGGGAGAGGGAGAGAGAAATGCAAATTTGCAGTTCCTCTCTTCCCCTTTCTCTCTGCCGTGAAGTCTGTCCAATGAGGCCACACGTCCTCCTATCTTGCTCAATCAAATACCTCTGTTTATCAACATAACTCTATTTATTATCTCAACGTTTTTTATTTAACATTTTACTTACACCGTAATATTAATATTAATATTGATTAATAATATATATACATATAGATGGGATAATTTTTTTTATTCGCATTTATTTACTAATTTATTTTTTAATATTTTTTAAAAATTTATTTAATAATAATAATAAAACAGATCAAAATTTACTGTTATGAGAAGTATTATATGATTTAATTCTTTATAATTTAATTAATTATTTCATAATTGTATTCAAAATATATAAGTATATCAACCAAAGAATATATATAAATATAAACAAGACAAAACACGAACACTGTAAAATCTTCTTCAATTTACTAAAAATGTGATACAGAATTAAAATTTATATTCATTCTGCACCTGTTTGCATGTTAAAAAAAAAAAATGGGTGCAAGTAACTATGCACCATGTGAGTTTGTAATTCTCCAACTTGCAAATTCAAATCCAATAGCCCCATCTTTCTCTGCTACATGAGTGGTCATACTCTCATACACTATTTTCAAACAATGGGACAAATTCTTAATAATTGATATGCCGACTTTATCACTATCTTTGGCTTTTTTCCTTTAAATAAAAGTTACGTCTGATAATTCAATTTCATTTACAACCTTTTTATTGGTCTCCAATTTTTTAACATATATCCAATGCAAAATATATAAACAATAGTTTAAATTTAATGAAATGAACAGTTTTATTTATTATTATCACTAGCAGTAATGTAAGTATTGATGAAAATTTTAACTAGCTATCAGTGTATATTAATTGTTAAAAAATACATAAAAGTAACCTAGTAAATTTTTATGTTATGACGTTTCTTTTTCTAAAAGATGTATCCGTTATGACGTTTCTTTTCTAAAAAATTTCTTTGGTTACATATCTCCATATGTTATACTGTATATAAATTCTTTAAGATAATAATAACATTACAAAATATATATATATATATATATATATATATATATATATATATATATATATATATATATCCCATCCCATTTGATATAGAATTTTTAATAAATAAAATATCACATATTATAATATGATATAGAACAAATAATAGAAAGTATATTAGAATTAACCATTGTCGTCATTCCAAAATATATTGGAACAAAAGTGTATTGGACATATAACAATATCATAAATAACGCTTAAAACATAAAACAGTTCTGCAAAAGATTGATCAACAGAACACGAAATATAAAGGAAAGTAGTTCTTCCAGATATGTTTAGCAAAGAGCAAGATCTAACATCTAATCTAGGTAGCAACATCACCTCCATCCTGATGATCACTAAGTGTCTCCAATCTGCTCACACCAACATTTGGTGATCATTGCAAAAAGGAAAACACAACAAGGAAACAAACACAAATAGAAATAAGGGTAAACTAGTGTATTTAAATATTCACGCGTAAATATAATACATAAGTACATCACCCAAGAAACAACACATAGAGCAAATTAACTCACAAAAATTTTCACTCAATTAAACACCCAATTGACTCTTGACTCAATATCCAGATTATGCGCTTGATATAAATTTTAAGGAAGTATACACCTACGTTGATTTCTAAACTCTATAGAGTTTAGCCGTAAGGGGTTATCACCCAATCGATCACAAGGTTAGTCCCAAAGCATCTCAAGCTCGAACACATCTTGAGACTAGGACCTCCTGTCACTCTCACCACATAATCACTCTACTCTACGTGAGTGTGAGTGATTATTAGATGTCAAAATACCTTCCCTGTCTAGACATCTTCTATATCAAGGCTAGACTAACCACATCATTACCAAGAATTTTCCCTGAAACTCTTTTATCATCAACATTCCACATGTTATCTCAAAATAATTATCATTTCATGCTACAGACATCAAGTACAGGTCTAAAAATGCCACATCATTCATGCATAGTTTCATACATCATATTTTTAACATTAACTCAGTCAATTACATTAAAATTCTGCAACAATTCTCGCTTAAGCCAGATTTCTCTCGCTTAAGCTAGAAGGTTCTCACTTAAGTTAGATTTCACACGCTTGGGCGAGATTGATCTTGCTTAAGCTAGAAATTTTTGCTTAAGTTAAAACTCGAACAGAGAGCAAAGTGGAATTTTGTTATTCTCGCTTAAGCTAAATTTCTCTCGCTTGAGCTAGGAGGTTCTCGCTTAAGTTAGATTTCTCTCGCTTGGGCGAGACTGATCTCGCTTAAGCAAGAAATTCTCGCTTAAGCTAGAATAGTAGATTTTCACTGATTTCTGCATGCAAAACAAAAAAATCCCCAAACTAAAAACAACACAACCACTCCAATTCAGTACATTCATCAAGCCAACACATCAAAATGCAATCAAATACTAGGATAAACAATTTATTTCAAAATCTAAAAGAATAACCTAGCTTCCCTTACCTCATAACTGAAATCAAACTTGCGGAGAAAGAGCCCTGACGAACACCACAAACCTCACAAATGAGTAGCGAAAAACCAATAGGTTATTAGAACAACGATTCAAGAGCATAATGTTTGCACCCCGACTTTAGGAGTCCATGAGAGTAACAAAATTCTTATGTACACAGGAAAACGGGGAACAAAAACAACTCAATTTTCCCCCTTTTTGAGTTAAAGATGAGAGTAGTTTACCCTATCCACGATTTTGATCAGTGTACAAGCTTGGAATCTCCTTAACACTTCCAAAAACTACCTCTGCTCAAGAAACGAAGGAGAACTGGGTGAGAAAGGGGAGGAATAGTAGCTGAGAAAGGGAAAAGGTTTAGAGAAAAGGTGGTGAGAAAGCTGATAGGACTTTTGAAAAAGTGGACAAGTGAGCTAGCTAGTCCTATTTATTTAACTGGACACTTATAATTTAAAAAAAAAAAATGAGTTTTACCAAACATTTCATAAGTTTAAATAAAATAAATACAATTGGAATTAAATTATATAAGAATAAACTATTATTAGTTAAATTTTAAGTTATTGTAAAGTTTATGAAAATATTTACTTTTAAATTAACCAACAAAATATGTCTATTATGGATTATTGTTGTATTAATCATGTAAATTTGTTACGTTATATATATATATATATATATATATATATATATATATATATATATATATATGGTAGTGTAGGCCGATTTCTATGGGGTGTAGGCCTCCCCAAAGGTAATGAAGCTGTGCAAAGGTTTCCTCGGGCCAAACGGAAATTGGCCCTCGAGTGCAAAGGCAGAAGGCAGAAGGGACAAAAGTCGGCCTTACATTTTAAAAAAGGAGTTTTTATGTCACGTTACACACTATAATGCCAATTATCACTAAGATAAATAGTTTGTACCTAGACTGATCAATGATCACGAGTCTTGCTCACTAGAGAGGTTGATTGTCAATTGATGCATGAAATATTGATACTCTCTTCTAGTTTGCTAAGACAAACACAAAGCTTTTATTGGTCTAAATATTTTGAAGAAAGTAGCTGTTATGATATTATTTGTAACTATTGAGCAACTTTAGCTCCTTTTGTACATCTTCCTTTCATGTGAAGAGTTTGATATTGATGGATGCATTTGGATGTACTCATCTTCTTAAACAATGTGCATTTCCTTGATTTGTATAATTGAAATGTTGTATGAAGTAGACAGTTCTTGTAGAACTAATAATACATGGTTCAAGGAATTTGTCAAGGAAAAACCACTTTAACTCTTTGATGCTTCAAGTATGGGGTTAACACCCTTCTGTCCATTTTTCATTTAAGTATTTCTATGCTATATCAAACATAAAAATAATACCGTATAGAATTGTAACATTTTTCAAATGAAACATTTATATCTTATACGATTCATTATTTATTTAAAACACCATATTTCAAATAAAACATGATGTTTTTAAAGCTTAATAAAAATCATTTATTCCTTTTTCCTTTAAAAATTACCTTTCATTATCTTAACTTCTTTATGAATTAAAAAATAATAATGAAACATCATATCTACATCATACATGTTTCAATCTAATTTTGCTGAATTACAAAATTTTCCATTAGAACACAAGGCCAAAACTTAAAACAAGATGATTTAACGACTTCTTAAATATGTTAATCAAATAAATAAAATTAAGGATTAAATATTTGTTTTGTTCTTAACTTTTAGTTAAAATTGAAATTACTCACTCTTCAAAACTTCATATCAATCTACCCCTCATCTTTAGAAATGTATGTATTTAGTTATTTTAACCAAAATTTGTTAAGTTTATTTAACGTTTTAAATGCATTTACAAGTTAACACTGAAACATAAATGTGTAAAATGGTGTAAATAACTCAAATATAATCATGAAAAACATTTGAAACGTCAAATAAACTTAACAAAATCTGAAATTTGTTAATTTGTTTAAAATGATTTAATTCTTGTATTTGGATGATGAGTTCATATTTTTGCCCTCATTTAATGTTTAATTTTGGGTATTTAATTGGATTTGTGTGTTTAAAAAGTGATTTAATTGACAGTTCAGATAATTAGGCTATTTGAGCTTGTGTGATAAAAATGTCTTAAAAAGTGATTTTTAGTTGCATAAATTATTTTTGGATATTTTAACGTTTGTTGATGCAGTTGAAGTTAAGATTAAGGGTGTGTAAATAAATTGATTGAAATTACAAAACACCATTAAATAAGGCTAAAATTAGCAAGTTGTGGAAAAATCACTTTTGCACCCCATACATTACTTATACACTCCCTTCTTTCCAAATGGGTCTCAGAAAACCTACTTATACACTCTTGCCTTTGTCTATTTTTAACCCATTTTCCACTCATAAACTAAATGCACTCAGATCATGCTATGTGGCAATCCTCCACTTATTAAACTAACCAATCAGAGAATTACATGTGGCAATATCCAAGCACTCAAAATTTAGCCAATCAAATGATGCCATGTCATCATCTTCTTCTCTCACCCACAAACCGAAAACCCTAACACAGCAAGAACCCAACAGGAAACCCTAATTCTAGAGAGAGATAGGAGCTTCCACGTGTCATCCTGTCAATGGGCAGTCAAATGGTCAACTAGTCAAACTTTGGTCAAATGTTCAAATCTGGTAAAAAACTTGTCAAACGAGAGGGGTTTAGGTACAAATATTCATCTTTTTGGATTTCCCAACAAATTTGGACTATAGTATTGAAAATGACTTATTTAAAAACTTAATGCAAATATTATTTGGTGATAATTTATCAAATATATCTTTAAATAATTTATTTATTTAATTATATCATAAATTATTAATCAACTATATTTTCCAAATATTTTTAAAGTAACTATCTCTCCAAATATTGTTAAATATTCATAATCACTATAAAGATAAATATATTTGAGAGATTTTAGCAAGAGAAAAGTCCAATCCAAGTTCTATATAAGGAGACTAAGGGGGAAGCAGAAAGGATAAGCTTGATGTAACATCCCGTCCGGATATTACGAAAATAATAAAATAAAATAAAATAAAGTAATTAATTGCATTACATTTAATAATACCTCATTTCCCAAAAACACGGGAAATTTAAATCTTTATTAATTTACTGAGAAGTCCATAAATACAAAACTGCAAGTGTAATCAAAATATTTCATGAGCCTTTACAATCCATTTCAAATAAAATAAAGAAAACATAAAGAAAACATAAAGAAAAATATCTCATGATCATCCCCTCTCCGCAGCTAAGCCTCACCAGCTCCACCTGCATCATCACCTGCTCACGTGTATCGCGTACATGATCATCGCCAATCACAAGCAGATAGGGTGAGCTAACAGATGAAACACATAAAAAATATACCAAACACACATATACATGTATAATTGATAAAAATAACACATCAAAAACACAAACTCTTCCCTTATACCGCATGGCCACAACCATATATAATATCCTTCCATTTCCCATATAACTTACTCTATTTCCATTACATGGCCACAACCATGTACACCGATGCACCTCGTGGAAGACCCGTTACCTTCCCTCCACATGGCCACCACCATGTATATTAAAGTACATCAGGGAAACTCGTTCCAGTTCTTCCACATGGCCACAACCATGTTAGCAGTGTTCTACATCTTCTATTAAGTATCTCAAGGCGCCTTGTTGCCACACCTATCGGCCACAACTAATAGAGCACGTGCGGAAACCATGCTACGGATCACACACCGTAACGCCAGGTGGAGTTCCCAAATACGAACATAGTCTGTAACATCCCAGGACTACCAAACTCGTCAGCAAAACACTGAGGAGGGCAATCCAACTAGACCCATCCGTACTGGCTAGAACCAGCACACTCACACCGGCAACACTCGTCAACCCAAGCCACAACTCAAGGGTTCCTCGTGTTCATCTGCTATCCCGAGCCACAACTCAAGGGAAGTCATTCCGGGCCACAACCCATAGAATGCCACGTGCTTAACCCCTATCCTGGGCCACAACTCAACGATACGTTCCGGGCCACAACCCATGAAACACCAGCAAGCTCACCATTGAGACACCCTAAAAGCCTCATAGATCATGCATCACCATTCAAACTTTAATCAATCCAATACTTCAACATTTATTGTTTTTAAACCTATCATCCCTCCATCCTTGACTTAAACTTCCAATTCTCGCCTAAGCATTCCAGTTCATCTCGCTTAGGCTAGGTTACCTCGCCTGAGCGAGTGCCACGCACAAAACCAGCCTCGACTTCTCACTTAGGCAAGTTACACTCGCCTGGGTGAGATCACTTGCGCCTAAAAATCAAACCTTTCGCCTGAGCTATGAGTCAAGCCAACAACAGAATACTCTTCGCGTTCTCGCTTAGGCGAGAGACTCTCGCCTGAGCGAGACATTCTTTCGCTCAAAAGATTGGGGTTCCCGCTTGAGCGGGATGTCAATCTAAAACACCAACCCTCTCGAATTCTCGCTTAGGCGAGACTCACTCGCCTAAGCGAGATGACCTCTCGCCCAAACCCAAAATCCTCTGCCTGAGCGATAGCCTCGAGCAGATAAAGAGGTACGAGCCCCTGCATATCTCGCCTAGGCGAGCCTAGCTCGCCTGAGCGAGAATTGCAGGTTCTGGCATTGATTCACGCACATAAACACTGCACCAGAGACTCAAAACACAAATCAAGACATACCAATTCGTTTAGCACCATTTCATTAGACATATGAACACAATTGGACACGAAAAGATGCCCCAACCACCCAACCTTGCATAATCACCGAAAATACATAACATAACCCCAATATATACATGCATTTAGGTCAAAATCCAATGAAACAGTACCCAAAACCCACAATCCCAATTTCCCTCATGTGCAACACAAAATTCAGGCATAGCTTCATCAAAATCAATCAGGACAATGCAACTAAGATAGAATTTCGGTTCAGCTCCCCTAACCTGGAATTTTCCTTGCTTAAAACTTGAATTTGGGGACCTTTCTCGGAACACCAATGCCCTCTCTTAGCTTCTCCCCCAAACGACTCTCAATCGCTCCAAAACTCACTATTCACTCTCAATTTTCGCACTCCTTCTAAGCTTATCAGAAAACAGCCTCCAAAACCCTCTTTTCAGCCCCTTCTGCTAGGGTTGTCTCTACCCCTTTCATATTCAGGCCACACTAACTTTTTAGCAAAAAGAAAGTTAAATTTGAGTCCACCAAGGCTCGAACCCACATCATGCCAAAGCCAAATCAAGAGTAAACCATCAGGCCAACTCATGTTTCTTGCTAACACACACAATTCAAGTATTATATCATACGAAATGTGGCCCAACATATTATTAAAACAATAATAACTAAATAACACACAATTGGCATACATAGGACTCAAACTCAAGTCCTCTCACACAATTAAAGTACTCTCAACCACTTAAGCTAGTACTTTTCCACGTCATACACAACAGAATTTAATGTCATAAATGCACTACCTACCCGCATTTATTAATTAATTATTTATTTAATTAATTAAATTCTGTTGATCTTACACTCGACACTTCTGAGTTTAGGAACCCTTTATGGGGGCCTAATTCCATTCTCCATCTCTACTTTCTTCTTCTATTTTTTATTTTTCTTTTGCAGTCTATGGAAGATGGAAGGCTAAGCTTCAAGGGTTAGTTCCATTGTAATTTCTTAATTGGATTCTAAGGTTTGAATAAATTTATTTATTCTTTTGATTCTTGTCGAGATTTATTTTCATCTATGTCTTTTGGTTCTTAATTTAGTAAAAGTAATGATTTTTACATTATAACAAGTTAACACAGTGTTAAATCTACATAACATAACAATTGTATGAGTCCAATGGTTTTTAAATTTTAATTGAGAGGTTACTTTGATTAAATTTTAGAAACTTTGCTATGATTGAATGACATTTTGCTAATAATTGAGAAGTTACTTTAATTAGAGGTGAAAACTTAGATTAGAATTAATCAAAGAAGTTACTTTGGTTAATTAGTTTTTTACTAGATATAAGAGGTAAAAGAATGGACATGATTAGGATTAGTAATATTTAATTGAGAAGTTATTTGGTTAAATTTACTATGATTAATTTACAAAGTTCTTGGTTTTGATTGAAAAATTACTTTTGTTAAAAGTAAGGACGCCAACAAATTAATTGAGAAGTTACATTGATTAATTTGAAGTCTTAAACAAGAAATCAATAACAATATTTTTTAGGAAACCAATGATAAATCCTATGTTGGAAAAATAGTGGAATCAACATGTTTTCTTTACTATTGATTTTATTTTTTTATTTTTTTATCTTTTTAAATTTTATTTCTATCTTTATCTTAATCCTCTTACATTTTAAATTTTATTTGACTAACTTTTTTATAGTTTTTATAATAACTATTTTGTTAAAAAGCAATTTTATGTTCGTTGGGAGACGATTTTAAATTACTTTATCATTTCTATTTTATTAACTACTTTCTTAACGAGCTGAAGTTGTTATAGGCAAATAGTATTAATTTGATCGCGTCAACGAAAACTTTATCAGATACCAAATTAGATTCAAGTTTGAAAAATTGACTAATTCCACTTTTCATTACAAAATAAGACAAAAAAAAAATATTTAATCTAAAAATAAACCATTCACCGTAAAGTTTTTGCTTAACCTTAAAAGTATGTTATTCTAAACCTTTGATTTAATTTAAAATTCTAGTCATGAATCACTTTCGTTTGGACTTTTTCATGTGGAAGTTACATATATAAAATATTATACTCCGAATTAGTTCCTACTAAATATTTTTTTTTTTAAAAGAAAACTTATTTGGATACCTTTATTTAAAAGTATTTTATAAGAGAAGTAAATAATCTATAACGAAAACTTTATTTTTGGAAAAAAAATAATATAAAAATATTTTACACATGCAGAATTTTATAACTTATTTTTCTTTTTTTATTGATATTTAAAAGAAAATTAATTTTTTCTCGAGAAAAAAATTTGGCTAATTGTTCTGATACTTTGTGTGAGATCTCATTTAAATATAATAATTCTATTAAATAAAACATCACATAATATAATATGAAATTGAGCATAAGACAAAGAGTATATATGTATCAACCATTACAATTATCCATAAATATACTTAGAAAGAAAGACTAAGACACACCACGATGTCATGAACAAAACAGAATTTAAGAGTTTGATAGTTGTCCAGAAAGCTTGCTCATAGAGCAAGAGATTACATAGGCAACCATGCCCCTAAAGATGTTCTATAGAGCAAGATCCAACCCGGCATACTACATTGTCGCATTTCCACCATCCTGATGACAGGTTTTCACATCTACTCACACCAATAAATTGATGATCATTGCAAAAAGAAAAACCACACAAGAAAATAAACACAATAAAAAAGGTAAGCTAGAGTAAAAAGAAATTTTGAACATGTTATAGCAAGCAGAAATTGAAATAGATCATAAACATGCAAAACAGTAGGCATCCAATAATGTGATAGCAAACAAACATGACACTATGACTCAATTATCCGGATACATATAATAAGATCGGATTCACTGGATGTCTGCACTTGTGGGGTCTCTACTGCTCTGCAGAGCCATTGCCAATGGGTTTCACCCTACTACGCACAAGGTTACCTTCAATCATCTAGGACCATTATCCTGCCAAAGAATAGGGCCTCCTACTACTCTCACCACTTGAATTAGTCCGCTCTACGTGAGACTAACTGATTCTTTAGAGTTTCAGGATGCATCCTTACTTGAATCCTTATCTAATTATATACACTACACCACCACCATGGAATCTCACCAAGAGATTCATGGAATTATGTCTATCTCACACCACATTTATGTTTCTCACACCAGAACCACAATTTTATTCAAAGCATTATGATTTCAAGCCAATGCTCAACCAACCAGTCAATCCATGATTCATTCCATATACAGTACAACCAAGTCTCAGCCTCATTTAATCTCATAAACCATACACGACATCATATTTCATGCATTTAAGGTAAATCACTCAATCATGCAACCAACAACCAAAACATAGAAGAGAGCAATGCTAGAGCACGTCCCTGCACCAGTCTCACTTAAGCTGGAAGTACTCGCTCAAGTGAGCCCTTTTCGCCTAGGCGAGAGCTCGAGCACTGGAACAGTGAGGTTTCTACGATTCTCGCTTAGGCGAGACCTCCTCACTTGAGCGAGATTACTCCACGCTCAAAACTAGAGCTCGTCGCTTGAGCGACAACTCGAGCAAAAACTTGGGAGAGTTTCTATATTCTCGCTTGGGCGAGACTCACTTGCCTGGGTGAAAACACCAAGTTTTCTCCATTGTTCACGCATGCAAAATCAGAAATTCACCTAGAACAATACATAGTTTATTCTCATACATCAAAAGCACTACACAATCATCAAGAGCAAGAAATAGAACCAAAAACCAACAAAATAACTTAAAACGCGCAAAACCTTAACTTCCCTTACCTTTGAGTGAAACTAAGCTTAAGGAGAAAAACACGTAGTGGGAGGAGCACCAATACTAGGAAGCTTAAAGAGCTGAAATAAAAACACAAGGGGAGACGAAAATGAGACCAAGACAGGGCTTAAGGTATAACCAGAGTTTAAGAGCTGAAAACGGAAAGGAGCAGAGGTTGAGAGGTTACTTTCTTGGAGAAAACTTTTGACTAGCTCGTAGGGGAAGCTTACTCAAACCCTAGTAGAGCTTTGTTGGAGAAAAAGAGAGAGGGTAAGTGAGAGGTCTGTGGAAAGGTAGCAAAATGGAAAATGAAGACAACTAGACAGGCTCCTAGGGGCACAAGACTGGTTATGGACCCTTATTCACTAGAGTTGGACTCATTAACTTATAATAGAGAAAATGGGCCTCACACTTTGAAAATGAATCGGATAAAAGTATTTTTTTTTTCATATATAGATAACAAAGCAATTTGGTGTATATTATAGTAGTAGTACTTTATAAATGGGTCGAAGCTTAAGCTTAATTTTAACATTATTTTAATTTCATATTTTACCATTATAATGTTTTTTTACCAAAATTTATTTCGAATGTATAAAATATTAAACATGAAAAATAAAATTATAAATGAACGGATACAGAAAAAATGAACTTGAGATCATTTACCAATTAAAATAAAAAATTTATACTACAAATCATATATCTATTTTATTTATAAGAAATAACTTATTTCGCTTATATATTATTAATTTACTCATCTTATTTTCTTTGTTACGGTGTTTCCTTTATCTCTCGTTTTGCCTCCTAACACCTTCGCTTGCAGATATTTACAGAAGAAATGGCGACAACAACCTTCAACGCTCTTCCTTCCTCGCTAAGGCTTGAACTGCCGTTTCTTCTTCCATCGAAGCTCAACAAAGCGCGTTTTCCCTCGTTTTCGCTTCCCAACCCTACGCTCCGTCCTGTTATCTGCAGAGCCTCGGAGTCTTCCACCGTTCCACCGAAGAAGCGTTCTTCTAACAACAGAAACTCAAAAAACAACAACAAAAAGAAAAAGAATAGTAAGAGCAAACCTATAACTACCGATTCCAACTCCGTTTACAATCTTGCTCCATTGCCTCCACTTCCGACGTCACTTCCCAAACCACCGGCGGGATTCGTCGTCGACGAACGAGGCAAAGTTCTTAGCGCTTCCATGGATCGACTTGCCACTCTAGTGAGTTCCTTTTGGATTCAATTAAAATGTAATTTGTATAGAACACGTGGTTTTGCATCAAAATATCTGTTGTTGTGGTTATGGACAATTATTTCCTGTCATTGTGCAATTTTGGTCGCTGAGATTTGATAGGAAGGCTGTTGACATTGTTATAAATTGGAATGTTAGGGTTAATTCTTTGTTATTTCATCAAGTGGTAAGATTTTAATAATATTAATATGTTAATATTAATCAATAGTTGAAATGTTATTTATATGTCGTTAAAGTTTTTAAAAAATTATTAGAACTAGAACGACCATTATTGTCTAATTATATGTCAAACAAAAATATGAGAAATGTGAGCTTACGGATATATATTATACATTCTAAATATTCACATTTCTCAAAAGAATATGGAATAACATAACTTATTCATAAAATATGCAATCCAACGTTCTTGGGTTTTGGGAGTGTGACAAATTGTGAATGACTTGGTGACAGGTTGACCCGGCTAATAACCTTTCCTTAGAGTGCGTTGTAAGGAGAGAGTTCACGAGTTCTCAAGGAGACGACTGTTTGTTGCTCTGCCCTGCTGACATGTAAGTTAAAGGTTTCTAAATATTGAATCCCTGCCCTGTAATCATCACTATGCTGATAAGCTGGAATTTTGTTGACCAGTCTTTTAAATATTTATTGACTATAGATTGTGGAATTTTAACTGCAGGCCTGTCCAGATAGTGAAGCACACACCTAATGGATGGTCGGATGTAAGTTTCCATTCTGCATTCCGTGTCCCACTTCGTTTATGTATTCCTCACCTGTTCACAGAAGCTTAAAAATGAGGTTAACAATTAGTTTTGATGTTGATATGGTCTCATTATCAAACTCTTGAACTAATTTAAAATATTCGCCCTTCTTCAATAATAAAACCTTATTGCTTGTTATCAAGGGAAAGTATATTTTGTTTTTATTTCTTGTTGAATCATCAATTCTAACTCAGCCTCTGTGTTATCGCCAACCATTACATTATATATAGTCTCACACCTAGATAAATGGGGAGGGCTAAATTAGGCAATTGACATCTAACCTAAAGCTTTCTCAAATCTTTATGAAATTGGTAGTTCATTGAATTGTGTTTTGAACTTTTTTTGAGAAAACACCACGGCATCCTTTTATTTGGTCCATCCATGTAACTGACCCTGCTTGGTGAGAAAAGGTTTTCTTTGTATTTGAATGCTTCATTCCAATTCTTACTTTATCTGTGCTTTAGGTCAGTGATGAGGAGCTTGAATCTATTCTGCCCGCTGCTGCTTATGCACTTGCCAAGATACATTTGTATCTGGTTAATAGTGGGTATGTCTGTCTTTTATTTTGATTCAAAATGTCATAGATTTTTGTTTGATCACTAAATTTTTTGTCTGTCCATATTAGATACTGTTATACGGCCCGTGGTGGATTTTGTTATTCGGAAGAGGACATATTTGACTTTCATACAGGCAAGAAATTCTTTTGTTTTTTGTTTTTAGTTTTTACGACAATATTAACGTCTTATAGTTAGATAATTGAGAAATATTCTAGCACAACATGGCTGTTAATGTCACAAAGATTCTATATAGCTAGCTAGCTTATAGGGTGCTATTAGTGTAGGCCAAAAGCATAAGAATGGCTGAAGGAAAGTAAACTATCATGCCATGGTGCCTTGTGGTCATGAAATAAGGCCCATAAACCTAACATGGCTGTTAATGTCACAAAGATTCTATATAGCTAGCTTATAGGGTGCTATTAGTGTAGGCCAAAAGCATAAGAATGGCTGAAGGAAAGTTAACTATCATGCCATGGTGCCTTGTGGTCATGAAATAAGGCCCATAAACCTAAGGGACCCTAGCCTAACTAATGGTGTTCTAGAGTCTTCTAATAGATGAATAAGGTGCAATAGTCACAGTGATGAATTCACAGTTGTGGAGGTGTATAATAAGCACTGACATCTGTAACACATAGGGAGCGGTTACTGCAGCTGTTAGAGAGCACACAGCATAAATGGGTGTGGTACCATATACCCACATTTTCATGCGCTGAGTTATGCATAATAGTGCTTGCTAAGATCTCTTTAGTCTCTCTGGCTTTATAGGATTCCTCAGAAGGATGTGTTCTCTAATGTTAAAACATTGGAATTTATTGTGAGAAATACGTCCATGTTGTAGTTTGGTCTTGCTCTCTGTACATTTCTCTTTGGTTTAAAAGCCACCTTTCTCTTTGTTGTATTCCTTTCATAAACCCATCACAATTTTTGCTTAATTGTTTTCAGGGAAGTTAATCTTCCCTTTATATAAAAGTGAATTTGCTAGCATACAAGCATAAATAATAAATGGAGTTGCTCGGCATTTAGATATTGGCAGTTTGTTAATTCTATCTACCCGTTACTTCCGCAGTTGTCTGACCAACACTAAATTCGTAATACATTGCAAAACTGACAATTTTAAGCTTTTGAAGATTACTTGTTTATGTCTCGAATTCAGTCTTCATGTGTAAGTTGGGTCAAGAACTTTTGTTTGGTAAAACTATGTCTTTCTTACGTACCTTTTTATCCATAAGAATTATGGCTTATCTTGTACACACATTCTTTCACTTTGTCTACTATTGTGTTTCTGATTTTGATATGGAGAAGAAACATGCTTTACATGTACCACTCCCATTTTCCATTTCCCCAATTGCCATCTTTAATCTTATCAAATAGATTAAATAAAAAGGTAATATCTTGGCAGATGCTATCAATTTATTGCCCAACTTTTGTATCTTCACTGTAGTAAGCTGGAATGAAGATCAACTTATGATAATCCGAGAATGATAAAGTGATAACATGATGCAAAAAATTTGAATTGCATGTCTAAAATTAATGGACGATGATTCCTATTTTGCAGACGATAAAGGAGACAGCTTGCCAACTGAAGGTGTAGAAATTGTAAACTTCAGTGTGGTAATTTTATCTACCTTCAATTGCACAAATATGTTTATCTTTAACAGAAGAAAAACTTCCCTGTTATTTTTTTATTTTCTGGAATTAGGATGTTTTGACATTTTTAATCTATTTGACATGTTGAGACTTTTATTCTTCTCTGGTACACATATATTATTGACTAACTTTCTTAATGAATGTTGTATACTTTAAATATCCCATTTTGTAATCAGAGTCTTGCTAACTTACACTTGAAAATAATAAATGCGAACATAGTTATGAAGATGAACAAACAAACGTGTTAGTTTGTTAAAAGGCCTCACCATAAAGTTTCTTGGTTGAAAAGAAAAATGCCTCTCGTTGAAGTATGTTTGTACCTTGCCTTATTTTCGGTATTCACTAATAATTGCTTCCTCCTTCCACCCTATATGACATTTTAGAGAGAAAAATCTTTTTTATCTTTAGTTGTTATTTTACTAAATCAATGAGACATTAGTTTTTTTTTTTTTTTTTTTTTTTTCTCAGGACCATCTTTAATCAATATCTACAGTACTATCTGAATTATCATTAATAAGCATAAAAATCACACTTTTTTGGTTTTCAAATATAAGCAAACGTTAACTACCTTTATTTCATTTAGTGGTACTTTCCCTAAAATACTTTTTATTAATGTTTGACCTTTGGTTACACTATCATAATATGTACTCTTTGTTGTATGAGAAGAATATTTTAGGAAAATTAGATAGTAAAATTTGACGTAGATAACTGATTTCCTTGTTCTATGTGAAGTTAGTTTAATCCCATTATAAACGAGAACTAAGGTAATAGGATTATTGTGCAATAAGAGTAAATGAGTAAGTAATTATAATATAGAGGGTTTATCGGGAAGTTACATAGTTTTCTATCAAATTATTCCCCTTATAAACAGAAGGCTTAATAGGTTTATTAGTTCCAATATTTGGGTGATTTATTTAATGTGATCCCTCAATTTTTTTTCCCCTAAGTTCAGTCCTCATTTTATTTAAAAGAAGTCAATGTGGTCTCTTCTATTAAATTGACATTGACACTGTCCGTAAGGTGACCAGGTGTCAATAATTCTGGACTTCTCTAACCTTTCACCCTTCTACTCAATGCACCTGTTTTGACTTTCCAAAAGTGGCAGTAGAGGTGCGGTAAATAAAAACAGAGAGATTGAAGTGTTGGAGAAGCCCAGAGTCACTGACACGTAATCACTTCTCAAGTAGTGTCAACACTAATTTAATGAAAAATACATCATTGATTCCTTTTAAATAAAATGATGACTAAATTGAGGATAAAAAATTGAGGAATAACATTGAATAAATCCCTCAAATATTTGGCGAAAAAACCTATTAAGCCTAAACGAGAACGAAGGTAATAGAATTATTGTGTAATAAAAGTAAATGAGTAGGTAGTTTTAGGGTAAAGGGTATGTTGGTAAGTTACGCGATGTTTCTATCAAATTCATAATATTAATTGAATTCCCTAATACCTGTGTCAAAACCTCAGTTTGTCACAGAATGGAACGAATAGAGTTGAAAACAGAAGAATAAGTAGTTTGAAAAAAAATAAATTTATGGAAAATTTATTGCTGTAAACTAACTGATTTCTTAACTACTAATGAATTAGGTAATAGGATTGAAGGGAGTCTAACTATACATCTAATATTGTATTTATTTCTTTATGGTGTTATTGAGAAAAAGTAATTAAATAGTACTTCCTTCCTGATGTTAGAAAGTGGCAAATAATTTGAGGCAGAGTTATTTAAAAGTTACAAATAAAATGATATGGTGGGAAGAAAATTTTAAATCTCAAATAGGAGATACGGTTTCAATCTGATTTTCTTTCTAATATTGTAATAATCGAATAGGAATAAAATATTTCTGAATTGCTTGGAAAATTCTTAGCTTGAATGAGTTTAACATGAATTAACGTCTCTAATTTCAGGAAAATGATGAAAATAAATCAGAAAATTTTCACATGAATTCCTAATTTTAATAGCCAACATATAGGCGCCAATTAGGGGATACTTTCCAATAGCACTAATATTTATATTTGATTGTTGTCTTGAAGATAATGTTGGTGATAAACTTGTTGCATGGTATCTCTGCCGCACCCAATAATATTGTTGTCAACTATTTCTGTGGTACCCTCAAATTCATGCCTTAGTATAGTTGGCACTTGACAGCCGTGAGAAATTATAAATCATCTTACAGCCAGTGGATGGTTGTGCGGTTTAGTCACCTTAGCTTTTCTTTCTGCTATTAATGCATATTGTTTATGACTTTTATTTTTATTATACATCTGTAGTTAAAGTGCTTCTTTATATTCTACTGAAGTAACCTCTAGGCTCTGGCACTGACCTAATGTAGAAAGTATGGGTATCAAAAAGCTAACATGATGTATACACCAGGCATGCTTATTTACATCAATTTGCTGCAGGAAGAAGCATATTACATGATATATACACCATCTGATCCACTTCTTTTTGTAGCTGTGAAGGTAAGCTTCCCTGTGAAGCTTCTTAAAACCAACTATTTCCTCTGTTGAACGATTGCCACATTTCATTTTCCAGTCACGTTTTTTCTCGGATCAAACTAATTCTATAGTTGATTTGAGTGGAAACTGTTCCAAAATACCAATGTGAACTTAGTATCAAAGTACTCTTGGTTCCCACAGTATATCTGATTAGTTTGTGAAACCAGTATTAAAAGCCATAGATAATTAATTTAACCTTTCACTGCAGGATCAGAATGGAATTTTGCAAATTGCTGACGATGTAAGTTGACACTTGACGCTTGCTAGAGAGTTTGGTCGCTATTTCCTTTCTCAGATCCCATGTGTCGCAGTTAATTTGGCAATTTGGTTTTCGCAAACAATTAAAACTTCCTAACAACTTCAGACTGTCCTTTTAGTATAACGGTCCTTATTTGCTTTGCACTGGTGTATTCCATATGTAGGGATGCTTAATACACTCACATTATATTTATCGATATTAGTGCCCAAGTTTAGGGGAAGGGAAATAAAATTTCTGATTTCAAGATCACAAGAAGTTGCTAATCTCAACTATTGTGAACAGGAACTGCTTGAGGATCCTGCTGTCACCAGCGCTATAGATGAAGAGACTGAATTTAATGCCTTGGTGGTGTGTGGTTTTATTCTTTCAAAGTGATATTCTTTTTGGTTAAGTTTGACTCTTCATTTACGTGGTTTGCGTTGTCTTACACGCAGGAGGAAGAAGCTGCGCTCCTTGACGGAATGTTGGGTGAAAGATAACCACATATTTACTTTCTGCAATAGAGCTGTCCCACACTCCCACCAATGTTTTGCTTTTAGCGGGTTCATTTGCATGTTGAAGAAAGAAGCTGCTATCTCATAACTTAACCCGGATCAAAAAAGTTATCCAACATGAAACAAACATGCAGGTAGTATTTTTCCTCTGAATTGTCCCGGCTTGGTCTGTTTGCATGTCAACAAATATCTGGGGATAGAATAGCTCCTTTGTCTGCTTGATCAATTTTGTATGTATGGTTCCTCATTATTTGAAGTTTAATTTTGATATATTAATTTGTAAATGTAATTTTTTATCATGACCATTATGATTGAACAGCAATTTATAAGTTTACAACATTGTGCTTCTAATAGTTATGAAATGATAATGCATATAAAGTTAAGTGCAAGTAGTAGTGGAGCTGTTGTGCTTTTTCTTTTATTTTTAAACCACGTAAACATAATTGAAATATTCTTGACTTCTCATTTTTTTTTACAGTTGACTTTTTATTTTCTGGGTGGCAAAATGGATTATTTGTCTTCATTTGAATTGTGGTCTATTGCGGCATGGAAAAAAAAATCCATTTAATGTAAGTGTCCAAAATAAAGCTAAAGTTTGGTGAAAGTCCGATTGATTCCATGATTAGTTCTGGTTAAAAAGACATGTGCTTAATATGCGGTGCGGTAAATGTTATAGTAGTATATATTTTAAATTTTAAATATATAAAAATATATTGTAATTAAATTTGTAATAGATAAATATTTTTAAATATATAAATTATATTTTAGAATTATAAATAATTGAATTGACACAACATTACTTTTAAATTTAAATGATTTCTTTTAAAAATATAGTAACGTAATCTACAAATGAAGACAAAAATGATAAATCAGAGGAGATAAGACGATATTTTTTAACAAATGTCCTCATTAGAGGAAAAATATAAAAATTTCGTTGGAACATAATTCCTAAAGTTGTTTTAATTCGATATAACTATTTTTAAATAAATTATAAATTTCTTTTACGATCAAGCTTTGAAGATTAAATATAGGTTTCTTTAAACTTAATTTCTTTTGAAATAATTATTAATTTTGAAATAATATTTGTTTATCAAACTAAGTAGAAAATGCTTATTTTCAAAATAAGCAGGTTAAACAAAGGAATAAAATAAAACTAGAAACTTATTTTTTTATGCTATTATTAAATAATCTCTTGGACAATGATAACATGATATGAAATTATTATGGGAGGTATTGTTTATTTTGAAACATAATATTTTTTATAATTTTGCTCTTAAAAAGCACTTAAAAGAAGTAAGAAGAAAAGTGTATTTTAATTCTCATTGACTTTAATTCTTAATATATTATTGAACTACTAAATATATCGGAACAGAAATAAAATAACTCCTTTAATTTATTTAAGAGACATTAGCCTTAAAACCGATCTTAGAGATAATATTACATGATAGGTTTGAAGTATTAACATATATGTGATTGTAAATAAGAGTCTCATAATACAAAAGTAGTTATCAATTGTTATAAATAAATTAAATAACGAGTGAAAGATATAGAGAAAATTAATTTAATTGTTTTGTAGAAGTTACTTAGAACAAAGTAAATAATACTCTTACATAGAGTTGAACCAAATTATAACTATTATTTTTAGGATGGAAAATTGGGTTACGGTCCAACAACCCACCAAAATTGGGCAGGTTAAAGACCGCAGAGCTTGCCATTGACATGTTTTTTTTCAATGAAAAATATTAATTTTTTTATATTATATTTTATAAAAAATTTGTAATAATGCCATAACTTAAATTATTAATAATTACAAATTAAATTTTATTTATTAATTATAATAAAGTAATTTAATATGTAAATATACTAATTAGTTTGAGAATCTAATTAGATATATTAGTTAATCCATAAAAAGTTAAGAAAAAAAAATAATAACTAAATATACTTTTAACACTTATATTATATATACTAGCGTAAACACATGAGTTACTATGTATGTGAATATGCATTTTTTAAATATATATAATATTATATTAGTAAGTGATGTTTTAATATCATTAAGTTAATATACAAAATAAATTTATATTCATTAAGAATAAAGACGAATAAATAGAGAAAAGAAGAAAAAATAATTGTTAATAAATGAAAAAAATAACTGGAATAATAGTTTTATAGAAAAAATGTAAAAATAATTATTAATATTTAAAAAATAAATAAATAATTATATTGTAAAGGGTAAATTAGGAATAAGTAATTATGTACAGAAGAGGGAATCTTTTTATATATAGTTATAGATATATGAACAAATTTTAAAAATTAAAAAATTAAAAAAAAAGTTGGTTGGTCAGTGGGGGCAAGTCACGAATTCCAACTTGTTTTACTATGACAAGCCGACCCGATCCAATGCATTTGTAATAGACCAATGGTGAAACAAGTCAAAACAAGTAAGACCGATTTGTTTTGTTATCCCTAACTATCCTCAAAATTATCTGACTACTTCACTTCAATACCAAAGACAACCTCTCAATGTCAAAATGTTCCTTAAATGGAAAATCATTCACATTGAATTTGCCTCTCAAAAAGTAAAGTTGAATAGGAGATAGAGGTTTGATAAGAATGTCATCTCACTAAACATGAGTTGAAATATGTTCACCATGGAGACATTTATACATAACTTTTTCTCGATCAAAGAAAATAGAATCAATGTTCATATATTTTGTTATAATAGGAAAAAGACATGTCAAAGTGAGCCGGAACCGTGAGCCAATCCGGCTCGTCATGGGTTCTAGCTAAGTCGGGTTGGAATTTTTTTTTTCAATCATGGGTTATAATGGGTTCAACTCACTTAACTTACGAGTTATGCGAGTTCGAGCCTGGTTACAATGAACTAAGCTACAACCCACCTACATTTAAGAAAAATAAATGTAAAATTAAGTAGGTAAACCAACTATTAACTAATATAATTGAGGATTTGACAACTAAATTTTGACAACTTTCTTTTACAACCTGATGTGGCATCTTGTAAGTGGTTTTGAAATATAGAAAAATGAGAAAATAGAAAAAATGGGAAGCTAATTAGAAGATGCCACCTCAGGGTTATAAGAGAAAGTTGTCAAAATTTAGTTGTTAAAAAGTCATTTTTCTATAATTAATTTACCTTTCCTGTCTGCTTGAAGGGAAAAGAACCAAGGTTGTTGCTTCATCAAAGTGAGCCTTAACTTAGTGACTGCCTTGTCTCGTCTTTGTAATTCATTTCACACACATCACAGATCAAACATTTATGCAGTTTTGAACGGTATGTGTTCTTCACATGTGCTATTCATCGGTGTTAATCGTCCTCTATGTCTGCAACGTCGCGTCATATTCCTCTGATTGGTTTTCGTGGGCGTCGCAACCTTCGTCTCCCATCCAAGTACCTTTCCTTCTTTTTCTTTTTCTAGTTTGAGTTCGAAATTTTGTTTTACCATTCACTTCATCTTCAAATTTCTTATGTTTGATGCTTGCTTTCTTTATCCATGTTGAATCTTCGATGTAATTCATTTCGCACACACCACAGATCAAACATTTATACAGTTTCAAACGATTCGTGTGTTGTTGTCGGTGTTAGTTGTCCTTCGTGTCTATGATGCCGAGTTGGTGTTTCTCTACGTCTACGACATCGTGTCGTGCTCCTCCAATTGGTGCTTGTGGGCGTCACAACCTTCGTCTCCCATTCAGATACCTTTCCTTCTTTTTCTTTTCTAGTTTCAGTTCGACATTTTATTTTACTATTCAATTTTTCTTGAAATTGCTTGTGTTTGCTGCTTGCTTTCATCCATGTTGAATTCTTGAAACATTGTGTATGCATAATAGTATGGTTATGGTGGGGTTTACACATGTTTTTTTTTTTTTTTTTGTTTTGTTGACATTAAGGTATGTTTGTTTAGTACATAAGCTTTTCATTTTTGTTTTTTTTCAAAAATTCATTTGCAACATCGAATCTGAAACTGTTCATCAAAGTGTCAATGTGAATTGTGATGTTGATGATAATATAAATAATGAAAAAGCTAATGAGCCACCTTCAATTAATAATGAAGAGAATGAAGTTCAAAAAGAGAGTAAGAAAGCTAAGACTTGTAGATCTGAAGTTGGGAAATATTTTTCTAAAGTTGGACTGAAGGATGGTAAAGAAAAAGCCAAATGTAATGCATTTGGGCAAGCATATGTAGTTGGTGGTACTAAAATAGGCAATTCAACTTTGTTGCGTCATTTGAAAAAAAATGCAATGTTAGCCTAAAATATAAAGATGTAGAAGGAATGATAATTGATGGTAAGGGAAAGTTAAGGAGTAGGGAAATTGATTACAAGCATGTTCAAAAGATTATGACAATGGCTATTGTTAAACATGGTTTGCCATTTAAGTATGTTGAGTACAAATGGATTAGAAAATTACTTTCATATTTGAATCCTAATGTAAAGCATGTGAGCAATAATACAATTGTCTTTGATTTGTGGAAATTTCATCTTGAGATGAATGCGAAATTTAAACATGAAATGCATCAATGTCATAATCAAACTTGTTTGACATCAGATTGTTGGACTACTTGTACTCAAAATGGATATATTTGTTTAACAACTCATTTTTATTGATAATAATTGGAGATTGAAGAGTAATATTCTTGCTTTTTGTAAAATGGAACCTCCACATACGAGTCATGATTTAGCAAATAAAGTGTTTGAATGTTTAACTGAGTGAGGAATTGATAGAAAAATACTTTATATAACTTTAGACAATGTTACTGCCAATGATTGTATGCAAAAAATTTTGAGTGAACAATTAAGCTTACCAAATAGCTTATTATGTCATGGTGAATTTTTTCATGTGACGTGTGTTGCTCATATCTTGAATCTTATAGTTCAAGAGGGTTTGAAAGTGACTGAAGTTGCTTTGTAGAAAATTAGAGAAAACATTAAATATGTGAAAGGGTTAGAGGCAAGAAAAATAACATTTACAAAATGTGCTGTTAAGTGAAGGGTATTGATACTAAAGTGCATTTAAGGTTAGATGGACTTGCTAGATGGAATTCTACTTTTTTTATGCTTAAAAGTACTCATAAGTATCGTCATCCTTTTTGAAGTTTCATTTTACGTGATAAAAGTTTTATACATTGTCCAATAATTGAATAGTGAAAAAGAGTTTAAATGATGTATGTATTTTTAGGGCTATTTTATAAGATAACCGATTTGATTTCAAGCACATCTTATCCAACCTCTAATGAATATTTTATGCAAGTATAGAAAATTGAATGGTTATTAAGAGATACTCTAAAAACTGATGACCCCTTAATGAAAGACATGGCAAAAAGGATGATGGATAAATTTGACAAGTATTGGAGTGAATATAGTACCTATACTATATGGGCCAGTCTCTAGTTACTACTGACCGATCGCGTGAGATTACTTCGAAGAAGGTGTCCATGTAGGAAACTACCCTGGATTATGCACAGGATTCTACCCTGGAGTCCTTTTATGCAATTTATGTGCAATGGTCAGCAACCGTTTGACGACTGAGAGGATCCTTCGTAGTGTCAATAGTTGGACTATCCACAGGATTTCCTTGGTGTACTTTATACAAATCATATGCAACACCATTAGAATAATTATGTCGAAAGAAATAAGAATGAATTAACTAGTACTATAATTAACATAAACATGTCAATAATCAGAATTAAAAAATGATAGGGCCATGATTAGGTCGACCATAATCACAGACCCATGTAGGAAACTATAAATACAAGTCAAAGGTGTGGTTGTTGGTACTTTTCTCTCGCATTAATTATAACATTTATTACTTTCACCGATCAAACCATTATTACTTTTGGCATCAGAGTCCCTTCAGTAGGTATCCCTGATCGAAAAAATGAATAGGAACACTGAATGAATGACTGAAGTGAAGGTTTGAAGACCCGATAACATTTTGGCATCCACGTGAGGCCTAACGTTTGTCTATTTATTCCTACATGGTGACCACAAGAAACATATGAGCGACCTACGTGTTGAGGATGCTTCAAATGACCATACCGATACAAGGGAGATGCTGAGGAGGATGCAATAATGTATGATGAGATGCAAAGGAATTACAAGGCAAATATCAAGACTTTGAGGGAGGAAACTAAAGCCATAAAGCACTAAAGGGTTGGAAATGAGCCCATATTGTCAAACCTGACCCTGCCAAGTCCCCTCAAGTAGTTTGGTGTAGAACCGACTAAGAGAAGAGAAGAATAACCTCAAACCACTCGAGTAGAGCCAATCACACGTACCCAAGAAGAGCCGACCAATATCGCTTAGGAAAGTATAAGAGTTAATACAGGTTTCAATCTGTCTAATGTCACAGTCAACACTAAAGGAATGTTCCCTTTCACACCGGGGATTCTAGAGACATTCCTCTACCCAAACAGTGAAAGATGCTTAACTTTGAAAAATACAATGGAACAAATAACCCTAACCATCATTTGCGTGTCTTCACGAATCAAATTATGTTCCACAAAGAAAGTGACCACATCTAGTGCAGGATTTTTGTAAGACCCGAGAAAATTAAATTAATAAATAAATATTTGTTTAATAAATGCAAGGGCGGGAATTCCTAAGTTCATTAATATGGAGAAAGAAGATAAGAGCAATGGTGGCTCAAGTGGTTAAGAGTACTTAACTATTATGAGAGGACTTAGGTTTGAGCCTTGAATTGAGTTAGGGTAGGTTTGAACCTTGGCTAGCACAATTTAGCCTTGACTTATTTGCATTTTTTTTGGTTCTGCAATGTTAGGGAAAACCTAGAAACCCTAGTAGCCGTCAAAGAAACCAAAGAGGCATGGAATAATCTATTACCTATTAATGGTGTAGAAGGAGTGCCAAAGGGTGGAAATCAAAGGGGAGACCAATTATGGTGTAAGAAAGGATTCTAAGAGCACTTTTGGAGTCGAAATTCCAGGTTAGGGGAGCTATCATTTCTTGTTTTAATGATATTATATGCAATTGCGTTATATATATTGATGCATGAAAGTCTTCTCTTAAACCAAATTCTTGTATCGTTTAACTTCTTAATATTTGTTGTATGTTTTAAAGAGAGTATGCGTGTGCTTGTGGTTTCCATTGTATTGAGTTATCTTTGTGAACTCATCACTACTATGATTATTATGATTCTTCTTTTTGTCTTGGCGTGATGTTTAGAATTTTTCTTCTATATACGACACACTTATGAGATAGGCCACAAAGTGAACCCTAGAGTAAAACCCGAGAGTTGGCGCTTGGCGACGGAAGTGGTCCCGCTAGGTGGTGTGTTCTATAATTGGGCTTGGACCAAAATCCAGTGGGTTGGCGCAAAGTGTTCTACCAGGTGGTCTAGAACGCGAGTTAACCTAGCGATGTGGATGTTAGGCGGTTTTGGATGCAGTGATGGATTACGCGAGGTATTCTATATAGATTTAGATGGAGGTCTTGATACAATGCTTTGCTGGAGGACCAGTTACGAGTGTAACTTGTATTGGGATAACACGTGGCCGTTCAAGGTTGTAACCTGGTGGTTTTGGAAGTCCAATGGAGTGTGCGAGATGGTGGCTCGTACAGATGGGTTTTGGAAGATTGTCCTCCTTAGTGTTATTTGACGAGTTTGGTAGTATTGGGACAAATACAAACCGCAATTCATATTGGAGAACTCCATTTGGTGTTACAGATTGTGGCCGTGACAAATTTATTCCTGCGTGTGGACTATTAGGTGGTGGCCTGTAGTCAAAGGGGCGAGTAGGCACTCGTGACAACAAAGATCGATCAATGTAATCATCAAAAGAGGTGTAAAATCAAGAGGCCTCCAGAGGAATGTAAGACCCAAGAAATTTAAATAATTAAATAAATAATTATTTAATAAATGCGGGTAGTAGAAGCCTTTATGACATTTAATGTTAATTGTTGTGACATGGAAAAGTACTAGCTCAAGTGGTTGAGAGTACTTAATTGTGTGAGAGGACTTAGGTTTGAGTCCTATGTATGCTATTTGTGTGTTGTTTGAATTATTTTACTTTTGATGATATGCATGATTATGTTGAGTGATAACATAATTATAGAATTATAGAAATTATCACAAACATGAGTTGGTTGAATTGGTTGTGCACTTGTCTTGTGATACCATGGCTGTGTGTTCAAACCTTGCTAAGAATGAAATTGATTCCTTTATTTTTGCTAATGTAATTGTGAGTTGAATGTGAAAGGGTGGAGAAACCTTAGAGACTTTGGGCAGCCAAGGGAGTTGGGAAAAACAGCCGTAATGGTTTATGAAAGGTAATAATAGACATTAAAAAGGCATTTTTCGTTTTATTTATTTTTACTACAATTAGGAGCCATATGAAAGGGAAAAATTAGGCAATTAAGAGGGTTTTTGAAGTCTGAAACCTAGAGTGGGAAGGGAGCACGAATTCTGAGGAGAAAGGTGAATTTAGGATTTGAGAGTAAAGCTGTATTTTGATTGAGAGAGCAAATGAGGGTTCTTAGATATCACAAAGTCAAGGTTAGACAACCATTCGAAGCAAGGATTTTCAGGTTAGGGGAGCTCTTTTGCATGACTATCTCTAATTGTTAATAATTTCGCCTAATTCTGAAATATGCATGAAATTTCGTGCTTGTTGTGGTGTGGTTTTGGGGTTTTTGATTATTTTAATGTGGTATGATTAAACCCTTATGATATTGTATGAAAATTATGGGATTCTCTGTACTGTTTGTGTTTTAAGGTTCATTTTCGCATTTTGGGTGGTTAATTTGGTGTTCCAATCGTGCACATAATGTTTGTATTCCGTGACAAATTGTTTGGCATAGTGGAATGGGGTTTTGGGCAGTTGGGTTTGGTTTCTGCGTGAATGATAGGGAGAATATATGCTATTCTTGCTCAAGCTATCTAGGCTCGCTTAGGCGAGAATAGTCAAGATGAGTGTGATGTTGTTGTCTCGCCGCCTAGGCGAGAAGGTTGGACTTAGGCGAAGGAGGGGCTCGCCCAAGCGAGATAGGCTCGCCTAAGCGAGACTTCGTATGTGAGCCACTGTAGCACGCTCGCTCGGGCGAGGAAGCTTAGCTTGAGCGAGACAGGCCTGGTCGCTTAAGCTAAGGCTTCTAGCCCAAGCGAGATTAGTGCAACTTGTGTGTAATATTTGTACGCATCGATGCGAACGTGGATCAGGAGATGTTGTGTCATGAGCGGGAAGGTTCATGGAGGGTGGTTAACATGTGATGGTATGAGCGGGGTGGTTCATACATATTTACTCTCCTGTGGGGATACGAGCGAGGTAGGTTTGTATGTTCCGTGCTCACAGTTGAGAGATGTTGCGTATGGGGAGGTACGTAGCTAGTGGATCACATGTGTTTGTTGGTATCGCGCAGCGAAATGTTTAGAAGTGTGGACAAAAACCAAGAGGGGGTGAATTGGTTTTAAGTAATAAAATTAATACTTTAAAAATTTTCCAAAATTTATCAATTAAATCAGTGATTAATTTCTTTAAACACTATAACAGATGAAATAAAGAGATAGAGAAGAAGATTGAACACAAATATTTATACTGGTTTGGATCAAAAGACCCTACGTCCAGTTGTTAATCTCTCAAAAATGAGATTAACTAAATCACTAACAAGTAACATATTTACAATCAGATATTAAGAGTGTAAGGAAATAAAACACCTCTCTTGAATCACACAAGAGATGAACACCTTTCTCTGAATCACACAGAGAACCTTGACCTTGGCTTTCCTAGCAACATCAGCAGCACTCAATCTCCTAGAACACCTCTCAGGAAAAGTTATCGCTCTACCCACACTAGATTTTTCAAAGCTTCTATTGAGAACACTCAGAGAACTCTCTTGCAGTCACAACACTAGCACTCAAGCTTCTCAAAAAGGTTAGTGAGAAGTAATTCTGAGGTTCCTTAAATAGAGTTTCCAAAAATTAGGTCAAAAAGCTGAACAGTCGCGCCCAACTGACCAGGATAATCGATTATCACTAGTGATAATCGATTATTCCAGTGTGGTTTATGAAAAACAAATTTTTGAGTAGATAATCGATTATCAGAGGTGATAATCGATTATTCCAGTGCTTTCTTGAAAAAATTGGTTCAGCTCAGGATAATCGATTATTCTAAGTGATAATTGATTATCACTTTGATTTTTCGAGAAATACCAGAATTTTCTTGTAGAATACTGATTCTAACTAATCTAATTACATTTTACAGGATAACTTTAAACATAACAACACATGGTCTTCATATTGACTTCCAGATGGCTTTCAGGTTTCTTTTATCATCATCAAAATCTTGCTTCAGCATTTAGACTTGTATTGCTTTTGCCAACAATCTCCCCCTTTTTGATGATGATCAAAACAATATGTTTAAGGTATCTGCAATCAAAATATCTTACAAGTAGATTTGTTAGTAGCACTGTTTGGTTTAAACTTTTAAACTTTTTATCCCCCTGTTTTGATCATATGAAAAAAAAAGTTTCAATAAAGAAGCTCCCCCTCAATTAGGCAATGGTAAAGAATAACAAGAAAAATATACTTTTATTGAAAAAATAATAAAACTGGAAAACATAGTACAATTGCAAAAAAAAATAGACTATGATGTAGACTTTTAAAAGTCTTGACTCATGTCATCATCTTCCTCATATTTATCAAATTTATGTTCTAAGTTAGAGATCCTAGAATCTAATCCTCTAATTAAGCCAGTGACTTCTTCATGTCTGTGAGTGGAGAGAAGAAAGAATTCTTCAAGTCTCTGGTTGAGATTTAAAATGTGATCCTCTAAAGAAGAGGATGAGCCACCAACACCACTGGATGATCCAATATGTGTGTCACCAGGAGGAATGAGAGTAGTGGGAGGATTTTCTTCTTCTTCATTGTCCGAGGAAGGCATATCATCCTTGTGAATGTAGGTATTCCCAAAAGGAATAAATTTCATCTACTTCAAGGAGTTTTCTGCAATTTTGTTTGCCTCAGTGGTTTTGTGAGATTGTTCATCAGAGACATTTACCCCTTTGTACTCACAAATACGAGAGATGAGTAAGGAATACAGGAGTGGATATTGAGGTAATCTCTTGGCTTTGAGCATGATGTGAAGAATGATGCTTTGCCAATAGATGGGGATGTGGTTGAGCATGGCATAAATGATCATATGATCTGCTTCACTGCACTGTGCGTGGTTTGTACCACGTGGACATAAAATCCAAACAATGAGATAGTGAAGTAGACGCTGATCGATTTTTAGAGGTCCGACTAGCAATTGGCGGCCTATTTCTTGATCCTAGCGTCGCATAAAAGATCTATAAGCGAATATGCGGTTGAAGCCTTCAATGCCAGCAATGAGGATTGGAGAGGTGCCATCATGAATAGGAAATTGTGCAACATTTTCCCAAATATCATCATCTAGAATAATGTCGACACCTTTCACCTTTGTGAACCCTACTCCATCTCTGAATTTGTAATTAAAATAGAACGATCGTACCAAATCGGGGTAGTAGGTGCCATGCATCTCTGTGAAGAATTTGACCCCTTGTTCAGCAAGAAAATTTGGAATTGTGAAATGGCGATTTACAAACCATTGAGATTGGATGAATTTCGGAGTGATGAGGGGTTTGTCTTTCCATAATGTGATGAATTCAGATCTTCTTTCTTCATCCGAAATTCATCCTTCAATGGAAGCTGTTCTAGGTGCAGTTGAGGGTTGAGAGGCACGAGATGCAGTCCTTCTGCGTGTAGGAATCTTTCTACGAGAGGGTTCAGCCATGGTTGAGGTAAAAGAGAGGGAAGCTTTTGAGAGTTTTTGAGAAAATGAGAAAATGAGAGGTTCTTGAGTGTTGATGGAGAGAAAAAAGTGTTCTGGTGACAAAAATGGCTAATATTTATAGAGAAGAGTCTCCAACGGCCATATACATGCGATTTGATGCAAATCTAGCCGTTGCAACGGCTAGTTTTTGCATTTAGTTGGTCCAACAACGTGTGATAATCGATTATCCTAAGATGATAATCGATTATTGGTTCATGAACTAGGTAAAATATGAATCCTGACAAGTTGATAATCGATTATCCTAAGTGATAATCGATTATTCCAGGGAGTTTTTGATTTTTGGCTCAGAAGTAAGGATAATCGATTATGGCCCCAAATAATCGATTATTACAAAATGTTTTTGAATTTTAAGGTTGAGAATTTAAGGATAATCGATTATTGCCCCAAATAATCGATTATTCCAATATGTTTTGGGATTTTTTAAGAGTGTTTGATAATCGATTATTTACACCTATAATCGATTATTGACGCTATTTTTTGGATTTTTAAGGACTTTGAGTTTTTGGCAATTTTAAGAGATCTCTAATATGCCTAAGTCTCTTCTTAGTTCATAAAATCTATCTTTAGCTAAAGGTTTGGTAAAGATATCAGCTAATTGATGCTTTGTATCTACGTATTCTATCTCACAATTCCCTTT